>Ga0116144_10005360_pt1 | contig 11691 bp, 6 predicted proteins | sample AD_UKC035_MetaG_FD_89746 | JGI IMG/M metagenome (GOLD analysis project Ga0116144, IMG submission 89746) | Active sludge microbial communities of municipal wastewater-treating anaerobic digesters from USA - AD_UKC035_MetaG | ecosystem: Engineered > Bioreactor > Anaerobic > Digestate | place: USA... | reverse complement strand
GCTATTTCCAGCCGTCTGTTAATGTTTATCATTTTGCGGTGATCCATCGAGATGGTTGCCGTATATTTTTTAACTCGAACCCTTACGTCAAATATCTTGATAACTGGGCCTTGTTCTCGGGCCCGACTCAATGTGGCCCGGAAGCAAAGTTAATACCCGCCTCCAGTTCGGTTTTTTTTCAGGTCGAACGCAGCATGGATGATCTAACCACCGGTATTGCCGCCATGTATTCAAAAAATGTGGCGGCAGCCTTCAGCCCGACACCGAATCCCCCCACAGCAGGAAGCACGTTTTACCCCGATTATGCAAACTGGTCGCACATCACCAGCGCTGACACGCGACCTTTCGAATTCAAGCCAACCTGGCTGCGAACCTACAATCTGACCGGCTGCGATAATGACCCGATCAGTGCCATGGTCTGGTCTCGCGATATGGGTAACCCGATTCTTTTTCACCTCGATACCGTTCAGGATGATTTCTGGGCCATAAAGCGTGGCGTTACCGCCCCGACCAGATTCGACATGGGTGGCACTTATAATACCTTAGATCGACAACTGGTAATTTCAGATGACGGCCAGAAGTTGATTTTTGCCAAAGAAGACACAAACGAAGTTGTATTCATCGATATTGCAAACCCGGCAAGTTTCTCGTTCAACGGTGCCACGCGCACTGTGTCTACTCTCACAGGTTTTGGCAGCATAGCCAGAATTGCCACCATGACCGCCACCCCCAAGGTACTTGCAACTCTGCCGTTCAACCGTTACAAATCAACCCCGCATTCTGGCTCTTACCAGCAGGTTGCAACCCTTTCAGTAAATATCAGTGGCCTGCAGAACGCCGCCCTCGCCAGCGGCGGCATCTACATTCTCGGCGGTGCTCCAACCATAAATGGAGCATTCGGAGGATCTGTCACAGTTGACGGCACCCCGACCGACAAAATCTTCAAATTTGACCCAACTTATACTTACGCCCCCGGGTTTGCAATAACACCGCTGGTCGCGACTCTTACAAGAGCTGTCAAACGTCACGCCGTCGTTGCCTATGACAATGAAGTTTACGTTTTCAACGGCCGCTATGACGCAACCAACAACACCTCATGGGTGCAAAAGTTCAACCCGACCACCGGTATGGTGTCATCTTCCATTGACCCAGTGACAACAACTCTTGAAGACATCATTGTATCAAGAACCATGACGAGTGGTTCTGCTCCGACACCAACAATAGTTACACACACAGGCTCTGTCTACACTTCGCCAGGGATTCCACCTGCCAACTGCGAAGGTTGGCGTGCTTTTGACGGAACCCACAACTCTTATCCGTACCAGTGGTCACCAACTACTGCGGGCCAGACAGTAAAATACAACGCAGGCAATGCCGAACAGGCTTTTATGGTCAACAAGATCAAGGTAAGCAACTACGACGTAAGCGCTTCCAGCGATGCAATGAAAACCTTTGATTTTTTAGGAGACTCCACGCCTCTGCTGACCGGTAAAACAATGACGACTTATAATTCAACCCAGGAGTTCGCCATACCCAGCCCGGGCATTTATCAAACCTATAGCCTCAAAGCCTTAACAAAATGGGATGGTGGTACCTCCGCAGGTTTCACCGTGTCAGAAATTCAATTTATACTTGCAGGCCTCAGGCGCATTTCGCCCCTTGGAACACCAACCGCGAAGGATCATACAAACAGAATTTATACGTACAGCAACGGAACAATAGTTAAAGCATCACACCAGGAAGACACAAGCGATACCGAAGCTGCATGGCGTGCGTTTGATGGGGTAGTCTCCGGAGATCCAAACCAGTGGGACAGCAACAGCGGGTCGTTTGCAACCAACCCACCATGGCTAAGCGTAGATCTTGGCGCAGGAAAAGAAGATGTGGTCGATATAATCAGATTTATTTATGAAATAAATGACGAAGGCCTTAAAACCTTTAAGTTTCAAGGCAGTAATGTTGTGAATCCTGGCACAGCAAGCGACTCAGCAGACTGGGTAACACTCAATCTTGGCGGATCAAATATACCGACAACCACCAATGTAAGAGCATGGTTTCATTATCATGTTACTAATCCCGGCAAATATAGGCACTATAGGATCGTCTGCCTCAGCAGCTGGGGAACAGACATCGAACTATGGGAAATGGAAATGTTCAGCACAGTATCTCCGCCTCCACCAGCCGGCACTAAATTAACTAAAACCCTTTTCGATAACCGATCTGAAAATGCAGTTGCCGATTCTGCCGCCTGCGTTACTCCTTACGGGATAATGATTGCAGGCGGTGGTTCAAGTAACTGCCTGATTTACTGGCCGCATGGAATCGATGATTATGCTGATAACAGCGACTATTCTCTCGGGATAAGCAAATCTCTGCCTTCCCTGCCCGGGGCAAGAAAAACTCATAATCTGATCTGGCATAAGGGCCGCGTCTTCAGGGTTGGTGGGAATGATGGCTCCACAACGCTTAACAGCATCGATGTTTTCAGTTTCGATACCAATGCCTGGACAAACGTGCCACTTACTACCGTCGCCTCTTTCCCGGTAAATGCGACGCAATTGAAGCGCGAAAATGCGGTCGCCTGTTCTCTTGAAGATGAAATATTCATCTTTGGCGGCTATGACGGAGCGACTTACAAGAACGACGCGGTGGCCTGGAACCCTGAAACAGGTAATATCAGACTGCTTGGCGCCATGCCGATGGCCGGCAGCTATGCAAAGTCGGCCGTAGCCTGCGGCTCTTCGATCTACCTGATCGGTGGTGCAACAAATCCCACCAGCGGCGGCACCGCCGGCATCTGGAAGTTCACGCCATGATGACAAAGTGGCTAAAATCTGCGGGCGGGCAACTGGTCAAAATCAGGCCAACAATCGCCACGTCAGCCAGACTGGGCTTTACCATGATGGAAATCATGACTGCCATGGCTATTATTGCTGTAGTCAGCAGCATCGTTCTGCCGGGCGCGGCTAATTTTTATTCTTCGGAGCGGATAAAGGCGGTAGCAGAAGTCATGGTGCAGAATATCCGCATGGCAAAATACAGAGCGATGCAGGAACAGGCGTTACACCGCCTGATTTTTTCGCCAACCGGCGACACATACAAATTGCAGATGCATATCGGCTATTTTGAAGGAAACATTCCTCCAGACCTGACCACACCGCTGACTGAAGAAGGATACGACAGCCTGAACTGGGAAAGTGTTCTTGATACAGAAGAAATCGAAGTTGACCCAGGAGTGACAGTTACCAGCGCGGATCTTGCTGGCAAAACTGTTTACTTCTGGCCTGACGGCTATCTGGTAACCGCCGTATCAGGATCCATCAGCGAAACCAGCAAAAATCTTCTGCCGGAATGCTATATTCTGTTTGAATATGGCAGTTCGAGAATAAGGGTGTATCTCAATGCAATGGGAGTATTGTCCTCAGAATCCTATGCAGTCGATGACGACGGCGATTCAGACACGGATGTTCTATGGTAAAAAAGCACAAAAATAACAAAAAAGCCTTTTCTCTGGTTGAAGTGCTTACTGCAACCATTGTCATGACCATGATGCTGGTTTCGGTAATCGCCTATATTCAGTATGGCTCGCTCGTCTGGCAGAAGGGCCAGACTAAAATCGCCGCCAAAAACTACTCAAGAATGGCATTTGACCTGATCAGACAGGACCTGATGAAAGCAACTCTGATAACTGTACCGCAAGCTTTAACTTCCACTGACATTGCGGCAACGCTTACTTACCGCATCCCTTCTGCTGGTAATGCCAGCGTCTCGATTTCCCTCGACCCGCACTGGGGAAAACTGAATAGAAAGATAACCGGCTTGTCAACACCCGCAATCGCATCAAGTCATGCCATGATCATCGCCAGGAATGTAAACCTGTTTCTGGTTGAGAGAATTTCGACCTGGACTTTTAAAATCAACCTGCAGATCAGCAGTGAAGATGCCACCGAAGATGTCAGAGGCCAGAACTCTACACCAGATGGCATAATCAATTTTTATGACGGCGAAATAATCAGCAGTGAAAGCATCGTTCTAACCGCACCAGCCGCCGGGACAGGAATCTGAGCCATGAAAAAGGAAACCCAAAAACACGGCCAGGCAGGCATTATCATGATCATGCTGATTTTTGGCCTGTTGATGACCGTTTCTACCGCTTACATGAAAATGGTGCAGACAGAAACCGAAGTGCAGGGCATGGTTGACCACTCAGACCGCGCCATGGATGCTGCCTTTTCGGGTATCAACTACGCTATCGCCATCGCCCAGGAAAACCGCTCGATGTTCGATGAAAACAGCGGTATAAACGCGGTGGCCAGTCGCACCTATATAACCTCATTTGCCAATTCTAACTGGAGCCCGGTGCAAATTCCATCAGGGGTAACCTGGAACAATGCCAAAGTCAGAACGCTTGTGGCTTCTGTGCCTTCAGACTGGATATTCCTCAATGAAACGCTTGAGAACTATCTCATTGACTCTCAAACAGCGAGCCCACCCTATTTCTTCAGAGTGACTTCCTACCCGGCCACCAGCACCACCAACGTGGCCACCACAGCCCTGCTTCTGATAAAATCACAGGGCCGTTACTACCAATATTCAGATGCGAACAAAACCTCAATTATCGGCACTTTTTCGGCGCAGTTGATCGCCGAATGCAAAGTAATTTTCAATCGAAAGATTTTGCAGCTCAACCGCTACCGCTATATGCCTTTTCAAGATGATACTAAGTTTTTCGAATACTCTCCTTACTGATTATGCTATATGGTAAAAAAACTGCAAGTTAAAAACTGGAGCAAACCATGGTCGGTGCGAAACGCAAAAAGCCTGAAAAGTATTCTTATGCCGATTATCTCAAATGGAACGACGACAACCGTTACGAAATAATCGACGGTGATGTCTATGACATGACCAGTCCAACCCTGGATCATCAAATGATTTCAATGGAACTGTGCCGTCAGTTCGCCAATTTCCTTGAGGACAAGCCCTGCCGGGTTTTGCATGCACCATTCGACCTGATACTGGCGCGTAAAAACAAAAAGGCCGAAGAGATCACTACGGTTCTGCAGCCCGATATCCTCGTCGTCTGCGACGAAAAGAAAATCACACAGCAGGCTGTATTCGGCGCCCCCGACCTCGTCGTCGAGATCATCTCGCCCTCGACCGCCTCGCGCGACAATATTCTCAAACGCTCAATCTACGAAAAAGCCAGGGTTAAAGAGTTCTGGCTGATTCACCCTGCCGACCGCCTGGTGCGCATCTACCGCCTCGGCAAAGACGGCCTGTTCGGCCGTGAAGATATCTTCGACCACACCGCCACAATCGAAGTCAAAACCCTGCCAGGCCTGACCATCGACGGCCCTAAGCTTTTCGCCGGCGTCAAGCCGCCAGATCATTCCTGACTCTGGTCAGCGCAATTCCAGAAGCTCGTATAGCGGATATTCGCGGCTTTTGCCCTTGATTTCGACGCGCTCGATAAAGGCGACGCGGCCCTGGCCCCTTAAACCCCTGATCGTGGAAGGGGCGACGACGATACCTGTCGTGCCGGCCTTCGCCGCCTCAATTTTTAGCCTTGCCGCGAGGTTTACCGTGTCGCCGATGACCGTGTAATCGAGTTTGCCAAGCCGCGAACCGATGCGGCCCGAAACGACATTGCCGCTGGCGATACCGGCGCGTATGTAGTAACCGGCGTCACGCATGACGTATGCCAGCTCGAGCGCGGCCCGACAGGCCTGCAGGCTGTGATTTTCGCCGGCTGTGGCAGACCGGAAAACCAGCATCAGCGTATTTTCGATAACCTTGTCGATAACCCCGCCGCAGGAGCGGGCAATACGATCGGCTTCACCAATAAACCGGCCAAGCATGGCAAAACGCTCTTCGGGTGAAACCTGTTGGCCAGAAATGCCTGACTGCAGCTGCATGAAAACGACGGTAGCCGCCACTCTCACCCCGCCGGGAGCCATCTCGGCATCGGAATCACTTTCGACGGCGGTCAGAACATCCTGTGAGACGAAATGAGCAAGTTTCCGGCGTTGCTCAAGCCCCTGAATCATGCTGGTAAAAACCGTTTTCAGATCACCAAATTCATCACTGGCCTGCAGCTGCACCCCAACCTGGAGGTTGCCGCGGCCAACCTCGCCGGTGACTCTGATAAACTCGCGTAACGGCCGCAGATAAATCAGTTCGAACACCAGATAAACGAAAAGTAGTAGCAGAAGGCCATAGCCGGCAAGTATTCCGGGCAAAAACCAGGTTGCCGACCCACCCGCAAAAACCTCAGAACCAACCAGCATCACCAGGGGGTAATCATTGAACCAGCGAGCCTGCAGCAGATTTTTTTCATTTTCGCGCCAGACGAAACCTTCGACGTTTTCTGCAAGGTCGATCTTTTCAAGCAGACCGGAGTTACGCAGAATTCTGCCATCTGCCAGACCCACCAGATGATAACCAGCGTCGTCTCGAACCACCTCGAAAAACCGCCCGGAAACACCGGAAAATCTTTCTGAGGGCCGGAAATGATTCACTATATAGTCGCGAATCAGGTTGTTATCGTAAAAATTAAACGAAAGCAAACCAAACAAACTGTATTTATCGGCATTGAATACAAATGCAGTCGAAAAGCGATTGCCGGTATTCATGCGCATCATTTTAAATGGCCGGCCCCAGCGGCTGCCGATTTCATTCACGAAAGACGCATCTACAGTTCCGGGTTCGCGTTCCTTGCCCCTTGTCTGATTCATCACAAAGTTGCCACCGCGGTCAAAGGCATTGAGAATAGCAGAAGAAACCAATCTCCGGCCCGATTCCTCTTCTTTTGACAACGGCCGATAGAACTTTTTCGAACTGACATGCAGGCGACTGCCTTCATCAAGGTCGAAGAAAAGATCTGAAGCAATAGAATTTTCGAGGCCCTCTTCGAGAACCTGCAGATATGCCTTTTCGCCACTGCCTCGCATTTTTTCAAGCCTGGCCGCAACCTGCAATGTGTATTTCTGCAAAGCGGCCATATAATGGGAAAACCCATCATAAAGCTCGTTAAAATAGAGTCTCTGCAGTTCTTCAGTCTGATACCAGCCATAAACACGGTTGAACTGGTTCCAGGTAATCAGACCTGCGAGAAGCAGAGAAACCGGCAGAAGCAGCATTAAAGCAGTGCCGAGCAGTACCTTTGGCCTGATTCCCATTCTAAAATCGATGCCGAAAAAATACAGCCGCAGCATAAACACGGCGCCAACACACGCCAGCAGCCGGGCAAAAGTAAAGATCAGCGTCGCACGGCTGGCGAGGGGGTGCTGCAGCTCAGGCACTGGCACCGTAACCTTGAGCAGCGGCAGATGGGCGAGAACTTTTTCGAGATTTTTCGGAACCAGCCCACCGGACTGAATCAGATCGACAATTACAGTATCGGGGAAAGTCGATACCAGGTGCTGACCATCGGCGTCTGCCAGGTAATCAGTTATAATTTTTCGCGTCTGCGGATTGTCGCCATCGATGGCAACATTAAGACGACTGAAGCCACGCCTGACACCGCGGGCCTGCAATTTCACAGCTTCAGACAAAATCTCCCGCTGATAGAGGTCGCAGCCACGCAGAACCACGAGACAGCCAGCAGCAATCTTTCGCTGATTGCCTTCTGTTTTCCATACAGGATGGTAGAAAAAGAACGCCGGCCCTTCGAGTTTTGCCGCAACCACGCGACATACGCGGCCAGGTTCGAGCGGAATTTCGGAAATCAGACCAAACTGCCGCCGCAAAAAGGTATCGGCATCTTTGCGGGCCCGCCGGTCGAAAGCCTCGTGGCTCTGGTTGATCACGGCAAGATAACGTCGCAGCATACTGCGTGGCAGAACTGGCAGCTGCCTCTGAACATGCGGAGCGATAAAGGTGTCGATCTCGGCAAAATCTTCTGAGTGCGTAACAACAACCGCGAGTTTGAGACCGGTCGAACGGCTGATAATTTCGGCGGTTGTCGAAGCGCCGCTGCAAAAATCGCTTTGCCCGGCAAAAAAACGGGTCAGCTTTCTTTCGACAAAGGCTTCGGCTTTCAGGTCACGTCTGAAACTGTTCATTTCACCGGAAAGGGTGGCAACCGCAGCCTGACGGTTAGCCTGCAGGGTAATTTCGAACAGATAATTCAGGCTGACCTGAAGAAGAACCGCCGGCACCGCAAAAACCGTGAACCAGGCGAGAGCGAGCGAGGCCATAGAAAGGCGCCGACGAATATTAATGCTTTTTTCAGCCATCGTTGCCACCTGACCCACGCCGGGCACAGAGTTCAAAAGCCTGCCCGGCAGGCGTATCGAGAGAGATGCCAAAATCAAAAAGGGTAACAAGCCGTTTACCAGTTTCGTCACAAATCAGCATCTTCGAAGAAGTTGATTTTGTGAGGCTTTCGAGAGCTTCGGCACGGTGTGTGACCTCGCCGAGAACAGCAAAAACCATACGACCACCCTCATGGCCAACTATTCCAGATACTGCCTCACCGGTCGCAATACCTATACCATTTTCAACCGTAAAAAGGCCAAGGTTGAGGCGTTCATTATTCAGCGCGGCAAGTTGCCGACGCATTTCGATAGCCGCTTCGGCGGCACAGACTTCAGCTGGCTTTTTCCCGCCGGAATAAAAAACCGCCATTACCGCATCGCCGACAAACCGTTCGATGACGCCACCATGTCTTTTAATGGCGGTTTCCATGCGTGTAAAATAGTCGTTGAGCAGACTGACAATCTGCTGCGGGTCATGCTGCTCACTGAGAGTCGTAAAGCCGCGAATGTCTGAAGCAAGCATCGTAACGCGCGAACTCTGCACTGAACTCATCTCGTTCAAGCCAGCGGCGGCTGCGAGGCGGTCGTAAAGGTTCTCAGAAACGAAGCGCCGCATTTTTTCGCGCTGCGCCAGGCCATTGGTCATGTCATTGAACGCATCGGCAAGCAGAGAAAACTCATCGGTCTTTTCAAGCACGAGCCGGTTCTGATAATCGCCGCCGGCAACGGCTGCTGCAGCCTGCCCAATGCCTTTAACCGGGTTGATAAAAAGTGCTTCAAGAGCATCGGCGAACAGTATAAGCGAAGTCAGAGCAAATGCCAGCAGCAGAAATGGAAACATCCAGGCGAGCAGAGCGACCATAAAATCAGGCGAACTTGTTGAAATGCCCGAATAGACCATCATATTACTTTCACTGAAACGCTGCTTTTCGTAGCGATAATAACCGCCAGTGCCGGTGAGTTCACCGGTACTGACGCGGCCGGCTGCCGCCTTGTCGAGCAGGGTCTTCAGACGATGATCGGGGCTGACATAATCGGGCCACCAGCGCAAAACCATGTCGTCATGCCGCCGGTGACCCATGAGAAAATGGTGTTGATTCATACCAGAAGCACTTGAAAATATACCCGGATCGAAATCCCAGGGGCTGTAAATAATGAAATTGAGATTACTGACATTGGTCGAAGCCATGGCACGAATCTGAGTCGTATCAGTAGCAGATCCCGGAATAAGAAACCAGATCGCCCGCGAAAAATCATCAAATCGGTTCATATCAACGGTTTCGTTAGCTTCATATTTTAGAACCCGGTAATCGAAATAATCACGACGAATCGTGTCCATGATTCCATCAGCAACGCTCGTCATATGCTGCAGCTTTTTTATCTCCGGTGCCTGTGCATCGAGGCACCCCAGATTTTCGAGAAATTTGACAGAAAGGAGCTGCTCAAGCTTCGAGATTTCAAGATCTATGATATTACGCGCCTTGAAAGACCTGGCAATTCCATCATTACGAAAAAAATAAAAATCAACAAATGTGCCTGGCACAACCACATTGTGGGCATGCAGATTCATAATTTCATCGCCGCTTCTGGCAGCCACATCAATCAGCCGATTCTTGATTTTCAGCATCTGTAAAAGATGCTGCTGGCGCTGGTCGTTATAATAGCTGTGCAGTTTCTGCATCTGACTCTCGGCATCGGCACGCAATTCGAAGCTTCCGAGGCTCTCGATGCGGTCGAGCAGACGCAGGGAAACATGCCCGAGAATCGTGTATGGCATCAGAACAGCCAGACTGATCGACAGCAGCATGCGCAGCCGCAGCCGCACAATAACTGGAAAGCCAAAAAGAACAAAATACGCCGAAACGAATAGACAGAAGAGAAACAGCAGCTGCTGAGCAAACTGCAAAGAACGATTGAATTCAGATGACCCGACCAGTATGGCCGAGATATCATATGAAGTCTGCAGACCAGCCGGCAACCTGATCTGCCGTTTGAACAGCGAGTTATAGCCGATCAGTTCTGTCGGAATCGATGACTCAACCGTTATCTGACTGCCGCGTAGTATCACTTTGCCAGGATCGATAGGCTTTCGATTCAGAAAAGCTCTGGCAAACCCATCGGCATGGTATTTGAGTGAGTCTTTCAGCAGTTTTTCCGGTGGAAATTGGCGGCTGGCGAACATCACAAAATAGCCGCCCATTATCTTCGGCCCGTCTTTAACACGTCGGTAATAAGCAAAAAGTCTGCAATCACCACGCTTGCGGGTAGCCGTTTCGTAGCAACCACCCTGAAAAGGCAACTGATAGATCATGTCAGAAAACAGTCGGCCCATAACCTTAAAGTAGCTCTGCGTCGGTCCATCGTCATCACCTGCGGCCAGGTTTCTGATCTTGTGGTAACGCTGTTCGGCATCGGGTCTGCTGTCATCAACTCTGACAAAATCGTCGGCCTGCTCGGCAAGAGTTATGCTTAGTATGTACCCAAGCCTCTCACGGTCATGCGGCTCAATATCATCAAGAGCTTGAGAAAACCACTTCCAGATGTTGTATATATCGGCACTGAACGCCACCATCATCAATGGCTCGACCCCGCTCATACCACGATAAATCGACCTCAGTTCATCGATGGTGGCGGCCTGAAAAATCTGCGGGTCAACGCCGGGCGGAAATTTTGGCCTTTCGAGAGAAGGTGATGACAGGCCGGCGCGTCGCTCGGCCTTCTTGATAATCTTTTCGATATGCAATCGGGCGTTGAGATCGGCCTGAAATTCACGTGCTTCGTTCTTCAGTTCCTGTTCAGCAAGCTGCAAACGGTTTTTTCTGGCTTCTTCATCTATCTGGCGAAGCCCGACACCGATAAAAAGAGTCGGCAGCATTACCAGCAGCACAAAGACAGCCGCCACCAGTGCCCTCAGACTTATTTCATCGCGCGTTTTCACTAAGACACCCTATTCACAGGTATTTTCAAACTATCTCCGAATATCTCAGGGAATTTGCATTAAACTCCTGGAGCCCAGTTCTACGACCGTAATGACAGAATCGGATTGCGTCATTACCGCTCTTGTGCCCCATGAATAAAGCATGCACTCGCGGAGTGCGGATGGCAGAAATCCAGTTCAATTGCCAATCTAAGTGTTTTATTACAATTACCCTGTTTCATATCCTTGTTCATCCGTGACGAAAAACAGCCCCGAAACCTAAGTTCCAGGGCTGTTCAACATCGATCGAAATATCAGTTCTTCATGCTGTGCACCGGGGCCGGAATGCGACCGCCTCGACGCACGAACAGAGCCGGAGAATGCCGGCCGACTTCCATGACCGGGCCTTTACCAAGCAGCCCGCCAAAATCGACGACATCGCCTGCCTGCATGCCAGGCACCGGAATCAAACGACACGCGGTCGTCTTATGGTTAATCATGCCGATCGCGGCTTCG
>Ga0116144_10005359_pt1 | contig 11691 bp, 13 predicted proteins | sample AD_UKC035_MetaG_FD_89746 | JGI IMG/M metagenome (GOLD analysis project Ga0116144, IMG submission 89746) | Active sludge microbial communities of municipal wastewater-treating anaerobic digesters from USA - AD_UKC035_MetaG | ecosystem: Engineered > Bioreactor > Anaerobic > Digestate | place: USA... | reverse complement strand
TCTTGCCATCATCAACGACTACCCATTGATCCGGTTTCCTTGTCTGTCGCTCCATCCATTTCTTACAAAGCTCAAAGGCTTCAGGACGGTCACCAGTACAGGTGATGACAGTCACGGCTCCTTTCGGAACCGACTTCCTCTCCTCATATCCCGGTTCATCCGCCCCCCGACTCACGACTACTGTTTTGCTGTAAACCTCGTCTTGCCAAAAAACCTTCTTTGCATCCTTATAAGCGTCTCGGATGAAATTGAAATCCCCGCCTCTTGCAATATCCCACCGTTTAATGTGCTTCAGCCACAAATCCCTTTTCACAACAAAGTTGAAACTCCCGATATGAGCAAACTTGGGTTCCTTCTGCCAAACCTCTTCTGTCGGGTAAAGTCGGTCTCTGATAAAGCCTCTGATCATTATTATATCGGGAGAGTGATCTACAACAATCTGTTTCATATCCTCAACAAAGGTGTCGGTGATCAAAACATCATCGTCATCCAATATGAAAACATAATCCCCTTTTACCTGATGGCGTTCTCGGTAAAACATTCCATTCGCCCACGGAACTCCCCTACCGACCTCATCAACGAGAACCACATGCTCAAAATCCTGATCCCTTTGCTGTTCCAAACTTCCTTTGTGCTGTCTGAACAGAAATGGCCTACGAGGATGGTGTCGAGTCACAATGGACAGGAAAGGCTTTCTTGAAGTTTCCCAATTCCTCAAGAACTCTTTTGGATTAAGCTTTCTTGTTCCTCTCCAATAGTGCTTAACATAATTTCCAACGGGAAAAGCCTTGAGGATCTTTTTGGAAAGCCCTCTATTATAAATATCCACCATTGTATGTATGCAGGGGGAGCCGTGATGCACAAATGGGGGAAACTTATGATAACTCTCCACCTGAATGAGCTGAAAAAACGGATGTAAATAAGGGATACGCAGGGCATGTGGATCTCCTTTATGGTAGTAACCATCTTTACATACGTTGTCAAACATCCCTACACCGTAGGTATCCGCCCGCATCAGAGCCAACATTTCAGCAAGCGGGGCACGATTCATATGGATGTCTGAATCAAAAACAAGGACATACTTTGTCTTGGACATCAAAATAGCTTGGTGCATAGCAGGACCATGCCCAATATTCGATTCTGTATGCACAATATCTGTGTGCGGGTGTTTACCCACAAGGTCAACATATTGATAACAATCATTATTTTTAGTGGAATTGTCGATCACGATTATCCGCATCGTCGGATAAAACCTACGCACAGAATCATACGCTCTTTGGAAAATATCCTTCGTGTTATAGGTAACGACAATTCCAGTAACTAACTCATCAACATTCGCCACTACTCACCTCCATTTATCCACCGTCTGAGGACAGCACCATTCAACAAAGCCCTCTCTCGCAGAATATTTATTTTCTCTGGTCGTACTGTTAAAACTTTGGGGTCTGTTTTGTCAATCATATTTTTTATTTCGTCCGCTGTCGAAGTCAGATAAAGCCGCTTGCTCAACCCCAACTCATCAGCCATCAGGTTCATCTTTTCTTCACGGATTAGTGGGATAACAGGCACTCCAATCATTGAACAGAATACCATTATGTGCATCCGCATCGTCAAAACAACATTGCAAACAGCTAGTTCCTTTACAAAACGTTGTGGTGAAACATACTCGCAGAAAACATCCCCATCTATCACCCGTTTCAGCACGTGGAAGTCGTACTCAGGATTTTTCCGAGTTTCACTACACAACCCCTTGACTTTCCTCCCTTTTAAAGCAGTCTGTACGCTATTTGCAAAGTCAAATTGTGAATTAAACGCCTCATTCACCAAACTTACCCCAATGATATTCTTGGGCCTGTATGGAACAGAAAGGTTGTCTGCAAAGGCGGCATCCGCACAAACTTCTAATTTCCCCCAATGTATCCCAAAAGATTCCGCCCTTTCCCTGTCCTTCTCGGAACGAACAGAGATGACCCCGAGCTTTCCATCATAAGACTCCCGAATGATGTCAAACGCTTCGTCCGACTCTATATCACTTGTTCCAACTGCTAGCATACACGCCTTTTTTGCCTTAGAAATCACGCTGGCACAGTACTTTAGAGGGTAAACAAGGCTGGGTCTTTCACTTATGAGGGTAGCTCCCCCCAAAACACAATGAGTGGCCCATTGAAAAGGAGCTTCCTCCCGATAATGCCACGATTTGATCCCTGTGAATCGGGTCGTGATTGCAGGATTCCAACTGATTGCTCCATACTCTGTGTCTCTTGGCAAATACTTTCGAGCCGCAATCAGAAGACCGTTTAAAATAGAATCATCTCCAATATTCCCTGCCCCGTAGCCTGTCCCACAAAACAAAATTTTAAGTGCCATGATTCCGCCTCTTTTCCGCTAACTGTCTACCATTTGATCTCAGCAAATAAGAAGTATTTACCTTTGTTACCGTCAAAACCTTGTCTTTAATAAGCCTGTCCATTAACTCCTTCCCTGATTTCCGCACGACAATCAAATTAAATCCATCCTGATTACCATACAATTCCCTGAGCCAAGCATCACCAAAAGAAAGGTCTGCATCATCAGCAAGGAAGTCTCCACAAGTCCTGCACATAGGCGGCCTGTACTGATCTGACTCCCACACTTCGTCAAATGGAGAGGCTTGCCAAGGAAACTTGTGGGTTACCCCTGACTTCAGAGTTATAGTATATCCAAAGGGAGCCCACCCAAAAGCCCTATAGCAAATTGATTGCACATCTGCTGGATGAAAACCGTGACGAAGGATAACCTCATCAAGAGCAGACGGTAGAATGTTTTTACCACAAAAGATGCCTAACCTGATACCTTCCCCCTTAAAAGGAGTTATCTGACACGGTAGCCCTACTACCGCTATTCGTCCGCTAGCTTCTGAAAGCCCTTTCGTCAAACTCGTCACATTGTAGATTGATTTTGCACTCCGAAGAACTTCTTCCTTAGTTGTAGCAAAGTGGCTAATCCCTCTACCATACTTCTCAGGATCAGGGATCGTAACCACAGCGCCATCTATCCTTTTCTGCTCAAGAAGATAGACAAGGGTTCCAGTAATACATCCTCCTGAAGCACCATTCTTACGAATTGCAGGATTAGACGAATATCCCAACCAAATACTATCAATCGACTCAAAGCACTTCATTATTCACTCCAATCTGGCGTTTCTCCCAATTATTGAGGTATATCGACTTGTTCCAATCAGGCATTTCCTTCTGCTCATACATATATTTGGGCAAACTCCTCAAAGGACGAAGAGTTTCTACATAATTTGCTAAACTACTGTCAATGCAATGGATTTCCCTCGCACACATGACGACTTTGAACCAATCAAAGATGTTGTAGTCCTCAACCGGTTCAAATAACACCTTATTTTCTGCTGGAATCTGAACAGAAAGACGATGGGCTGATTTTTCGTGAACAAGAGCGTAATCAGACCCACAATTATTCGTTATTCTGGTATAAAGAGCGTTTTCCCTGTTACGATCCCTATTCCAAATGAGTTTCCATCTAAAAAATAAAGGAACATGAGCAATCTTGTACTTGGCAATGACAAAACTCTTCCAAGAACTCCTAGTTTTGACCCACCACTTCTGTAAATCGCTGTTTGTCACAATTCCAAAGCTTAAATCAATAACCCTATCGTAGAAAACTCCGGGTTTGTCCACAGGAACACAATAATCAATATTGCGGAACAATGGATGATATTCTCTAGGACACAACAATGTATTTCATATTCAGATGCGAAAAACCTAGCTATCGGTAAGCAAATCAGGATGTCACCGAACCGACCCGGTTGATGGAGTAAGAGTTTTTTCATGTCTCCACCTCCAAATCAAAGTTGTTCTTCTTCCTCTTCTCATACAGGATCATGTCTGCACGCCGTTTACACCCATTCTTCTTATAGAGATCGTCAATCTCACAGAATCCATAGTCAGGGTGCTGGTGCTGAATGATGACCTGATCAAAGTATATGATTTTCTTCAGTTTTATTGCTACTTCAGTAAATTCAGCATCGGCAAACATCGTTTCATACCCTGGATAGTAGATGTAGCCAAACCTATCGAAATAACGCTTTCCCATAATAGACAAGGTGTTCAGCTTTTGGTACTTGAACCCGTCATTGAACCAAAGGACACCGTCTAAGTCAGGAAAATAACACTTCATTTTGTCTCGGATCACCTGATCGTAACCATTAACAATGGGAATCATGTCATCAGAAGCCAAAAGAAGAATGTCGAAATCCTCCTTAAAGATGTCGGCGTTTACCGCCTGAATCTTCGTGTGACTGTCACCATAAACAACTTTTGTATTCGGATAAAACCCAAAACGGGATTCACAGGCAACCATTTCCTCATCATCCTGATCACAAGAAACAATAAACTTCAGACGAAGTGGATTCTTCGCCATCGAATGATATTTAGAGAAAACATCAAAAAACTTGTCAGCTCTTCCCCTAGTCGGGAACTTCACTAAAATACTTAAATCTTCCATCCCAGCCCCCTAAGATATTCTAAAAATTCTGGTTTTAGCTTCTTCATACCATGATATTGATCAAGGCCATCAACCTCAATCCTAATTCCAGCCGAAATCCCTATCAAATCCCACCCTAAACAATGCTGTGCGTAATAGGAGAGCCACAAATCTTCAGCGAACCAATACTTCTCCGGACACTCAAACAAACCGTCCTCTTCAAAAATAGAGATGTCACAGAGCATCCCGCCTGTGCCAGCATAATGAATCAGAGAACCATCTGTAACTCGTTCCCTGTTCCAATAACCTCCCTTGAAGAACCATCCCCACCAGGAGGCAATCTGTCTAGGCTTGTAGCAGGAAAGAAAAGTTGAAATTACATCAGGGCGGATAATTTGATCATCGTCAAAAAAAATAACCTTGTCAGCAATTCCAACAAGGTTCCTTGCTAAATAGAAACGTCCGAATCCTCCGATATTCTTTTCAGAATTGAAAATAACGACTTGTCCATTGTTCCATTGTGAAGTGTAGTGTGCAAGGCGTTCCTGTTCATTTTTATTGTTATTCCAAATAAATACACGAATTTCTTCCTCTACTCCTTTTTGGTTCAGAATCAAATCGACAAGAAGCGGAACATTCTGCACTCGTTTCCACGAACAAAAGACAACCGGGATCATTTCTTTTATTCCTTCGCATATAGATAAAAGTCGGAAAACGATTCTGTCTTCCAATCCCCCCTATACGGGTAAGGGTTTTCAAATTTAGCCTTCAGTTTCCATTCAGGCTTGTTCTTCTCAATCCAATCTGTAAACTTCCTGTGAAACACATGAAGAGCTTGGTTCTCATCCTGAACATCCTTGTTGGACGAGTAGATCAGGACATACTTTGTGGACGCCAAAAACAAAAGCTCCATATGAGCTTCAAATACAGCATCCTCCACAAGGTGAAAGATCACATCCAAAGAAAGCACTAGATCAGCAGTCTCCCCAATATACTCATTCAGGGGTTTGAAAACCTTGAATGGGTCTTTAGCAAAGAGCTTTTTGCAAAAATCCAAAGCGTGAGGGCTTACATCAAATCCAATATAATGTGGATATTCTGACAGACTGAGTTGGACTCCTTCTCCACATCCAAACTCTATCACCGTATTGATCTTATAGAACTTTACCAACTCGTTTATCGTTCGGGCTTTGAAGGCGGCTAGGCGGAACATTGATCCCGGCCCCGAGCCGCCTCCAGTCCTGTACCTGTTGATCCAATATTTCTCTGAACTGAAATTATTCGTCGGCATCTCTTCTCCTTAAAACAACCCCAGAAACCAAATCCACAATCGCATTAACCAAGACGGAGTTCCGGGGGTGACGGTGCCGCCAGTTTGGTAAAATTTACAGAATTACTCTCCAGAGAGCAAGTCCATTCATTACACGCCATTGCTCTTACTGTATATGTCCCTACGGGGATATCCGTCAAATAAAACTTGAAACCACAGGTTTCGTCTCCCGTGCTTCGTGGAACCTCAATAGGCTCCTCCCCTAAACCAACAAGAGTGTAGTAGGTAACACCCTCTGCTTCATTCGGCGGGTCACAAGTGAGATACTTTGGCTTCAACATTATTCTTCTCCTTCGTTTTCATTTTCGTCATTATCATCATCACCCCTGTCCACGCTCTTAGGGGAGGGTTCCGACTCTTTTTTCTCCTGAAGTGACTCAGCATCAATGTTCTTAATCAATTCTGGATACCGCTCTTCCTCCGTAGCCTGCATCAACCTGAGCTTCCGATAATTGTACATACCCAGCTTCTTGCTGACTTCAGAATAGGGAACTCCAAGAGTATCGACAACAGAACCATGCTTGACTCCCATATAAGCTCTCGCCCGAGTCTCAGCATCAATGACTTCTGAAGTCGGGAAGTTGAAGTCAATCAAGTCCTCTGGAGCTTTCCTTACAAACTTGAAGACCGGTTTCTTCTTCTTGAAGTCCACAGCCTCTTTCATTTTGATTTCCCTTGGGAAGTCTGTGACTGCACTTCTCAGGAAGAAGATACTGGCAAACAGGTCGTAGCGGAGAAACCGCTCGAAGTAGGCAACCTCATCGGCAACCCTGTCCGACATAGGCCCACGAGAAGCCTTGACCGATGCGAAGGTTCCCTTAGACTGACCCGACAAGACATCTTCAGGTTCATTCAATCCCGCTGAAATCATATGGAAAATATCTGTGTCGCTTTCTGAAATGTTCGGCAAGGATGGGTTTGCGACATCAAGAGACATTCCCGGAGGAAGAACGAGTGTTCCACCAGGAGTCTTCTTTGCCATGATCCCTGTCTTCCGCCTCTCCTCATCAGACAGTCCGAGCCACAGCCTGAAAGACTGAACATCGTTGATCGTGACAACCCACAGGAATGACCCTGCCGACCTCTTATGGTCAATCTCATACTTCTTCAAAGTCTCGTAGTAGTTCAGCCATTCAATGATAGTTCTCAAATAGGAAATGTTTCGGCGGGTGACAAACGACCTGTCCCAACTTACAATGAACTGAGACATCCCCCCAAGAGCCTTATACTTCTTTTCCCCCTTTATCCCAACAATCTTGTTTCCCTTGAGGTCGGCCTTGTTTATCTCTGACACAAGATTTGGGAAGTAGGCAAGCTCTATTGATGGAACAACCACAGTCTTTGTCTGCTTTGTGTAACCATACCCCTGTTCAGTTTTAACAAAGTAGTAGAGTGGCATCGTTGCCTTATTCGGATGATACAAGATTCCATCATCCCCTCCCCCACTTACATTGCTAGGATCAATGAAGTCAATTTCGACAAATCCATCGGGATGCAAGGAAAGAAGCAAGAAAAGCTCACCCTCAATAAACGCCCGACCCACATATTTAGGCCAAAAACTCCACAACCTGTTCCTGCGGTCTCGTTCAATTTCCTGGATAACTTCCTGAACTTCCTGATTTTCCGATGAAATCTCAAAGCCGTAGCCTGTTAACCGACCTACAAGACCCCTGATAGATGTACTGACATGGGGACTCCTTTTGAATTTATCCCAACAACTTTTCTGAATAGTCTCCCTATCCGTCTTCTGTTGAGAGGCGGAAAGCGTCCCGAATCCATCAGAATCCTTCGTATCCTGTACTTCTGAGTACTGCCAAGGAAACGAGAATTGCAAGGATCGAAGTTGGTCATCAGACAAACCCTGCAAGGCTGTTATGGCTTCCTGATGCCTTATGTTTCTTTTTGTGAATTTACTCATATGGTTCATCCTCCTGTATTATCAGGTACAAGAAAAAGAACAAAAAAGCAACAAAAATCTTCCGAAATCTTGTTTATTTAATAATATTCTTTTTTAATTGTATGCTTCGGATTTTTCCGAAGCATTTCATTTATAAAGATTTATCTTTATAAATATCTTTTTTCTTTTTTATCATATTCTATGTCGTGAAAAACTGTGCGTACCCCCACGCAATGTGTTTCGTAAACCACCTGCAATCTGTTTCGTGTGGGTTGCACTAATACCGCCCTAGCATCCTCAAACCCGTGGGTACGAAATCCCCCCACCACATCTTCCTTGTCCTCTCCTTGAAATCCGTTGCCCGTATCTCCCTTCCCCCGTACATTGTCCACGCAACCGAGTACATACAGTCATCTTGTATCCCGTACTTCTCATTCTTTTCAGGCGATCCGAACCAATGCTTGTCTGCATCATGGTAAAGGATTCCCGCCTCTTCCTTGAATATGTTCGGTTCCTTGCTCCCTGCCACTCGAATGGGAGGAGACTTGATCCGCCCTTGTGCGAAAGCTGTGTAAAGCTCGGTGAAGGCCGCCCTCTGCCTGTCATAGGTCGGGTAAACCACCTCAAGCTTGATTTCCTTCTCCTTGCACCACGGATCTAAGTCCCAGATACCCCATCGCTCACCACAGAACGCATCAATACCATCGTATTCCTCATTACACGACAGAATGATCGCCTTTATATCTTCAAGCGAATGGGAGGTGATGTCCGCAAGGCACAGGATGAAATAGACGTAACTCTGCTCATGTGTGACATCTGCAAAAAGGAAAGGCCGACTCCGACTCCCTGCAAGCCCCTTAGCCATGCAAGTGAATATCGTCCTTGCTCCACTCCCCTTCCCTGTTTTCATTGGATCTGCTCGGTCTAGCCCGCACAGGATAGCCCAATTCGTGTCTAGCCGATCCCCCAATGTGTTCAGCTCATCAAACCTTGCCTTCCTCGGAATCCCGCCTTCGTGCAAACTGTAGAAGGCACTTACCTGGAAGAACTTTGAATTGATCGTAGCTATCTCCTTGGTTTCCTGAAGGAAGTCCATTGCCCGCAACCCGCTAGTTATCAGGTTGTCCATATGTTCCTTGAGTTCTTGCTTCCTCTGGCAAAGCATGAGGACATCCTTGGAATTCCCTATCTGCCCGTTCGCCCCTATGTATTCCGTCGCCTCGATCATTGCTTCCGTGATAACCTTCTGAGCACCACTAGACCATGTGTTCAGGAAGTACCTCTCATACTCTATGAGGGGGAACTTCTCTCGGTAATCGTCTAGCTGTGCCTGGGTCATGTTAGGATTCCAGTAATCCTCGACCCTCCCCTTAGCGGAAAACCGATACGAGAAGAAGGTAGTCTTGCTTTTCCGATCAACATAAGACTTGTAGAGGTTGTAGAGGATGTGCTGTTTGCTGGATACCGTTGAGTCGATGACACCTAAAGCGTTCGGAATGTTCCTGATTGAACCGTCAAGCTGAACAAAGAACTTCGGGTTTTTCATGTCAAAGATTTCGGAAAAGGTGTATCCCGTGATGTTAGACACAATTCCGCTGAAGGAGGAAATAGCCCTGATGACGGAAACCTCCCTCCCTTGCTCATCCAATATCTTGATCTTCTTTTCCTGGATGTTCTTCTTGCCTGTGATCCGCAAAAGCTTGGGTGAGTTCAGTATGATGTCCCGCATGATGTCGTAGTGAACAAAGGTGATCTGTTCTTTGGAGTTAGCTCCCAACACGATCTGCTGCTTTGTCCAATTGAAGAATTTCCAGAGCTGAATGAGACAGGCGGCAAGAGACTTCCCCTCCCCCCGAGGCCAGCAGAACACCACAAGCCTGTAGATGAACCGCCCATCCTTCATCCGCAATGCTTTCCGAAACTCCCCCTTCTGCATCTCCCATATGTGATCGTAGGATTTCCCTGACTGCGGATTGATGTCCTTTGGCAAGTCCCCAATCGCACACCACGAAGCCACGTCATTCCCTTCAGGATAAATCGGAATACAAACAAAGTCCTCGCACCATTTAATGAAGCCTTCAGGCCCATCCTTGTAGTCGATAGGCTCGTATATCTCATAAGGCGGAAGCCCCTCAATGTCCATCCCCGACACATAGACAGGATCAGGAGAGCTATCCTTCTTCTTGCGGCGGACAAGCTTCTTCCCCCGAGGAATCCACATCGTCATCGGACAACTCCCTTCTTAACCGTAGAATCCTTGAGCTTCCTGTAGTAACTCGGATCCCCCTTGAAGGCATCCCCTTCGTCTGGACCTTCGGGATCAGGTTTCCCCGGATAGGGGGCTTCTATGCCGAGGGTCTTGAACGCAAGATGTATGGTCTTCATGGTTTCCCTGATCTCCTTGTAGATGGGGTGGACATAGACACTCCCCTTGTCTGTGACGCCCGTAATGTCGTGAAGGTGAAGGGAAAGCTCTATGATCTGGAGCTGTGCAAGGTGACTGTAGAGGGGAACGATCTGCATCCCTATTGTCAGCACGGAGGCTTCGTCTAGGTAGCGGTATTTGCGGAATAATCGCTCAAGGATACTCACGACATACCTCTTTTGCACTTCGCATTGGGGGGGAATACCGTCCTTCACATAGGAACACCTGTGGAAGATGGGGCAGAGGGCTTGAGAACATTCCTTCAGCCCGTCCCAGGCAGCAAGGGGGATTCCCTCACGGACAAAGCCCTTGTCGATGGATTCTGTGCCGATGTTGCGTAACGCTAGTTCTTTGCTCATGTTGCGGTCTCCTTTCATAAATTCTTTGTACAACGGGAATGGGGGGTTGTCAATAGTTTGTGTAAATAGCGTGTGGGGGGTTTTTACCACGGATGGAGGGGGTCACGATGGAGGCGGCCAAAAAATTGCGGGGGGTCATACGGGGCGACGAAAATGTCGAGTTCGACAAATTTGTCGAGGGGGGATGCTACAATTTTTGTAGAAAGAAAGATTTGTCGATTTTTTGCTTGAATTGTCGATTCAATATGCTGTCTGCTGTCCCTGTCTGCTGTCTGCTGTCTGCTGTCCCTGTCTGCTGTCTGCTGTCTGCTGTCCCTGTCTGCTGTCTGCTGTCCCTGTCTGCTGTCTGCTGTCCCTGTCTGCTGTCTGCTGTCCCTGTCTGCTGTATATAAAAAAAGGAAGGGAAAACTCCCTCCCTTTTTTCGTTTAGTCAATTAGACAATCTGAGATGTCATAGACAGGACGTCTCAAAAGACGCTTTAAAGGGTCGCCTCCCTTTTGATCGACGCTAAAATGTGAGATGAAACGTGTTTTAAAACTCCTTGTTTGATTGAAATAAGGGTAAACGATACTTAAAAGTTTTTGATGTTCAATACAAGTAGGGTCTGAAAAATACTGTGCAGTAGTAGTAAACGTTTGTGCTACGTTGAAGCCCTCCTTAAGAGCTTTTGTTATGAGTTTTTCAACATCTATTTTACCTGTTTTTTTCTCAAAAAATGCATTTGCCTTAAGACCCTGTTTCAAAATCCTATTTCGTTCGTCGTTTCTTTTAATTATCCTTGTTTCTGCTTCTTTTCTTGTTTTCATCTTTCAAGTCCTCCCTTTTCTGTTTTTTCCCTTCGATGAGGGGATTGCTTAATTCTTTTATCTCAAAAGAAAAAAGATATGTCAAGAAAAAACTGATTTTTTAGTATGTTTCAAGTAATCAATTTTATTGACTATTTAAAAAAAGTTTTACAAGTTTTTTGTCATGCTGATTTTTTTTCGCTTTTTCCCCTTCTTTTTTCCCCTTTTCTTAGGGGAAAACTTATGTTAGAAAAAACTTATGTTAGAAAAAGCAGAAGTGAAAGTTTCAGCTCAAACTATTTCAAGTGAAAGTTTCAATACGAAATATCTCAGCTCAAACTATTTCAGGAATTCCACACCATAACCGCCCATCTGTTTTGGTTGGCGTCCACCCCACGGGCCCATG
>Ga0116144_10005356_pt1 | contig 11698 bp, 8 predicted proteins | sample AD_UKC035_MetaG_FD_89746 | JGI IMG/M metagenome (GOLD analysis project Ga0116144, IMG submission 89746) | Active sludge microbial communities of municipal wastewater-treating anaerobic digesters from USA - AD_UKC035_MetaG | ecosystem: Engineered > Bioreactor > Anaerobic > Digestate | place: USA... | reverse complement strand
GCAATCATTATGTTTCCGTAGATGTCATCATTAAGCTGGAACTTTTCCTTAGCATTATCAATGAAGCTTTCGATCATCCTGATATTTTCAGAAAGCGATGGAATTTCAATACGGATGTTCTTCATGCCGGCCAACTCAGTCTTGTGTTTTAATGCGTTTAAAATACTCTCCCACCTCCTGCTTATAGTATGGGTATAACTTTGGAGGCACGGTTTTCAGCAATTCTACTTCTTTTTCCTTTAATTTTAAATATTCGTCAAAAACACGAGGAATTTGATTGTTGTAGTCCTTTGCTGTTTCTCCTTTGCGTTCATCATCCAGATCTTGCTCGCGCATCGACTTCTCAGACTCCAGCAACCTGCTTAGTATCTCCTTCTGGCGTTGAATGGTTTGTTCTGTTATCTGCTTATTAACCAAATCCATTTCTGTTTGTTCCATTTTCATAGGAATATCTTCACCTAAGCTTTTGCCCCCCTGTTGTTTCAATTTCTCCTGCATTTCTTGCAACGCCCTGCGAATACGCTCTTGTTCAGCGGCCATACGCGCAAACTCTTCTGAAAGTTCGCGCCCTTGTTTACCACCACCATTTTTTAATTCTTGCATTTGCTGGTTTAGCATTTCCTGCATCTTACCGAGTGAGTTTGGTTGGCCCGACTTCTTCTTTCCTTTGCCCGGCATGGCATTTGCCATCATGTTCATCATCATTTCGAAATGATCGTTGAGCATAAGCGCCAGGTTATTAATACTCGTCATCGATAATTGCATTTCGGTGCTGGCATTACCCTTCCTTCTTTCCTTTAAGTTACCAACCGCTTTCTCGATATGATCATTCAATTCACCAATCTCTTTGGTTACCACCGATCCCATAAATGCATCTTTCTTGGAAAGCTCTAACAGGCTGTCTTCCAGAACTTTAGCATCATCCTTTAACTTTAATTGATTTTGAGAAATGGTAACATACCGCGGGTCGGTTTGTTGAATGGGGCCAAACTCTTTTATCAGGCCCTCCTGGTCATATGATAGTTTGATAAGCCCGTGAATAATTTGCCGTAAGCTCTCTAAGTTTTGCTGATCCATCTCCATCTGCATGGCGCTTTGCATGCCCTCCAGTTTTTTAGCCATTTGTTGCATCTTGGAAATAGCCTGCTTTTGTTGTTGCCCGGACTTTTTGTTCTCGCCCTTTTCTAGCGCTTGCTCACTCTCCTCTTGCGATTTACTGATCTCTTGCTGACTCTCTGCATCTGAACTTTCTTCTTTATTTAACTCCTGGCCCAACTCGTCCAGCTCCTTGAGTTGCTCTTCAAGCTTATCAAATTTTTCCTTTAAGTTTCTTTGTTCTTCTGCCAGTTCATGCTGCGCCTGGTTACCGTCTTCCTTGTTTTTCTTTCCATCCTGGTTTTCGGTTTTTTCAAGGAGTTGTTCTTGTTTTTCTGTTTGATTCTTAAGTTCCTGAACAGCCTGATCCAGTTTGAAATCGTATTGAAGTTCTTTGAACAATGAGAGCGTTCGCTCCAATTCTTTTTCCAGATTTATCTCTTTACGATCCAACTTGTCCAGCATTTTCTGAACCTGGTTTATATCGGTATTTTCTTGTAACAGTTTTTGAAGTTCCTCAAACATTTTTTTTGTTTCCTCATCCAGCAGTTCATCCATTAACTTTTGAATTTGCTCAGACTTTTCGCGGATGCGTTGGTTCTCTTCTGCAAAGGCGTCTTTCTTTTGTTCAAGCAGTTGATTTTCTTTTTGAAGATTTTGGATAGCCTCATCCAGTTTTGTTTTCTGATTCAGCAAATCTTCCAGCATTTTTTTATCCTGCCAATCAAGCGACTGTTTGCCCCGAAGTTTTTCCCGTGCATGGTCTATAGATTTCTGTAATTCGCGCGCACGCTGAATGCCCTCATCTATTTTTCGCTCTGCAGATTTTTGGTTTTGCGCAATCTCAGTTTTCAAATCTTCTTCACTTGGCAGGGCAAAAGTATAATCAGCACTTCTTACAGACTTACGCCCATTAACACCATCATTATCCCAAACCTGCAAGTGGTAAAGAAGTTTATCGCCCGGTTTCAGATGAAGGGAATCAACAGCCCATTGAAAGAAAAAGTTTTGTTGTTTGTTGCTGCGCGCAATGGGAATAACCCGCTTTTGCTGTGGCGTTTCTTTACCTTCGGTAATAACAGAATAATTTAATTGAAGATTGGTCAATCCGTAATCATCGGTTATGGAGCCTCCCAATAAAATGTTTTTATAAAGCACGGAGTCCTGCAGAATTTCAACAGCAATTTGTGGATACTGATCCTTCACAACATCTACACGGTATGCAAGCCGGTCTTTGTTCTTGCTCTTTTCATTCTCTAATACAATCCAGTAATCTTCCGGGTTTTGGAAGGACTTGCTGAATGTAAACAGGTTATTATCAACAAGTTGCATATTATTTGGACTGTTCTCTGCAAAGAAGAGAGAGGCCCTTTGCGCAAATGCGGTAGAAATAGACCATGTAACTTTTGTTCCTTCCGGTACCTGCAGGTTTCCGGCATTGTTTAGCTGCTGCGATTTTAAGCCAAGGTATGCCGGGTAATCCAGCACAACATTCAACGCATTAATCTCGGGCCGGTTAATTATAGAAAGGGTATAATTAGTAGAAAAAAAGCCGGAGGCTTCAAGCACAAAATCTACAGGCTGCTGAATGTTTTCAAATGTATATTGAAACGCTCCTGAATTTGCAGGTTGCATTTTCCAGCGCAGGTCTCCGGCCACCATATACACGGCTTTAGGCAGTGCTTCACCTTCCAGTTTTACAGAAAGCGTAAAGTCTTCGTTGAAGAACGCATTAAGATTTTCATTTTGAATGGTAAACCGAAAAGGTGCCTCCGGTGAAAACTCCTGGTTGAATTGAACAATGCGTTTTGTGCTTTCTGTAAAAATTCCAGAATTGAAAATCAACAAAACGACAATTACCCCAAACGGAATAAACAGATACTTAAGATACTTCCGGTTCGCTTTTAAATCAATTGCCTGTTCAAACGGAATGTCTTGCATTGACACGGCTTTTTGAACGATGCCTGCTTCAGCAAGAGCATTACTACTTTGCGAAGAGAGTTGAAGCAGGTTTACAAGTTTGTCGGAAACATTCGGAAAATAAGTACCGATAAGGCGCGCGCTTTCTTCTTTACCCAGTCCCTTCTTATAGATAATCCATTGCAGGGGTTCGCGCAAAAACGCGAACACAGCATAAATTGCAACCAGAAAGAAGGCACTAAAAATAAATAGCCGGCCGGCTTTACCTAACCAAAGGTTGTACTCGATTAATGAGGCTAACAGAAAATATGCTAACAAAAACGTGAGTGAAAGGATAACCCCCCGAACCAACAAATTAAGATAATACCTTCTGGTAAAGGCATTGATCTTGTCCTCAATCTTACTCGTGCCCACGCTCATCCCTGAATTTAAACGAAGTTGTTCTAAAGATAGTTTTCACCACGTCTAATGTAAGGCTACTGATCTCAGAAATCAAGCCCTCTTACACAGAGTTTGAGTCTTCGCTCAGCTGCCAACCATACTCTGTTTCAAAATACTCGACCACATGCATCTTCAAGAGTTTTTCCTGCTCAAGTAAGTCAAAGTGAGGTAGCTTTTTAACCAGTTTCCAATGTGGCCAGCCCTGTTCATCCTGGCCCTCCAGGGTATAATAACCAGCCAAGCTTAGCACTTTGCAAATTGCAATATGCATCAGGTCTTGTTTTTCTTCCTTTGTGAAACGGGCGGGGCCGCGGCCCAACTCCTGCATTCCAATCAGGAACAGAACCCCGTTCAGATCTTTGGGCTTTTTGGTTACGGTTTTTTCAAGTGCAGCCAAAAGCGCCTGCCACCTGCGTTGTAAATCCAGATCTCGCTGATACATATCAGGATTTTGTTAATTCTTCCCAATACTCAAATGCCCTGCGCAGGTGTGGAATTACAATCGTGCCGCCCACCAGGGTAGCCACTCCCATTGCTTCATGTACTTCGGCTGTTGAAAAACCAACCTCCTTGCATTTCCCCAAATGGTATTTAACACAATCATCGCACCGAAGTACCAGCGAGCAGGTAAGGCCAATCAGCTCCTTCGATTTCACATCCAGTGCGCCATCCTGATAGGCGTTGGTATCCAGGTTGAAGATTCGTTTTATAATCAGGTTATCGGCAGCAAGAATTTTATCATTCATTTTGCTGCGGTATTCATTAAATTGCTCTACCAGTCCCATAAAAAATCAATTAAAAATTTTTTCAAAGATGGGTTCAAATCGCATGAAATCAAATGTGAGGGTGCAGGCATTAAACCTGTTACGCGACTTTGTTTCGTTGGTTTATCCAAACTATTGCCTGGGATGTTCTAATGCGCTTTTTAAAGGAGAGGAAATACTATGTACATTCTGCATAAGCAAATTACCTAAGACTAATTACCTCTATGATTATAACAACCCGGTAATGCTGCGTCTGCAAGGTAGGCTTCGGTTAAAATACGGGCTGGCTTTTCTGAAATTCAGAAAGGGAGGCCTGGTTCAAAAACTGCTCCATCAATTGAAATATAACAATCACCCCGAGTTAGGCGAGGCGCTGGGCCGTGTGTTTGGCCACGAAATGTATGAGAATGGGTACGCAAATGAATTTGATGTAATTATTCCGGTGCCGCTCCATGCCAGCCGTAAGCGTGCACGGGGTTATAATCAAAGTGCCCATATTGCCAAGGGCATGGGGGCTGCCCTGAAAATCCCGTGGGATGAGTCCATCAGTACGCGAAAAGTGAACACCAGAACGCAAACCCGCAAAACAAAAACAGAACGATGGCACAATGTTGAAACGGTATTTGACATACTGGATGTAAATAAAATACAAGACAAACGGGTGCTGTTAGTTGATGATGTAATGACTACAGGAGCAACGCTGGAAGCTTGCGGAACCCGTTTACTCGAATCGGGATGCAGGGAATTAAGTGTGGCCTGCCTGGCGGAGGCATAAAAAAACCCTCCGGTTAGGGAGGGCTTTTAATTCATTGATAAAATTAATCTTAGTAATTCGATCCTGCGCGGATCATAGCGCAACGGAAACCGATCGTAGCGGTAGCAGAATCCTCATCTAAGAATCTACGGGTACCTGGTGACATCCAGTAAGCAACATCTTTCCATGAGCCACCTTTGTAAACACGTACTTTATCGGAGATTAATGAAATAAAGCCTTGCGGATTTTTGGTATAGTCATAAGATCTAATGTTTTTGGTTGTGCCATCGGGCAACGTAACGGTAGAATCTTTAACGGTTTTGGTATAGCGGTTTCTGTATTCCGAATGGCTATCAATAAAGTCATCTCTGCGAATAGGGTTCAGGTCATCAAAATCCTGGTGCGACAAGGGTCTGTACACGTCATAAACCCACTCGCTTACATTACCCGCCATGTTATACAAACCGTAATCGTTCGGAGGATATTCATAGATGTAGGATGTGATTAACGCACCATCGTTGAGGCGGCCGGCAATACCCGCATAGTCACCACGACCCCTCTTGAAGTTAGCAAGGAAGGCACCCATCTGTTTTCCATAAGGGTTACGAAGCGCATGGCCGTCCCATGGATAAATTCTTTGGTGGGTTTGCATTTCATCTAACCATTGTGTTCCAATAAGAGCCTGTGCTGCATACTCCCATTCTGCTTCGGTAGGAAGGCGATAGGAAGGGATAACTACGCCAGACTCTAGCGGAATACGACCAGCACCGGTTTCTGGGGCGGCAATACCAGCTTTTTCAGCCAGATCGGCATTTACTTTAGCGGTGCGCCAAATTGCATAACTGTTTGCCTGGCGCCACTTAACACCTACCACCGGGAAATAACGGAAGCCAGGGTAACGTAAGTAATGCTCTATATACGGATCATTAAATGCGAGGTTTGATTGCCACACAAGGGTATCTGGCAGGGCCAGTGAATATGCCTTTCCGCCATCTACTTTTGTGGAGTCAACCGATAAATAATACAAGTATTCCAGCCAGTGGATGTTTGCTATTTCAGTCTCATCCATGTAGAAAGTAGCTACCGAAACGGTTCTTTCAATGTTATCACGGAAAGACATGACATCTTCCTCCAGGGATCCTAAAACGGTACGACCACCCTCAATGAGCACCATATTTGGTGCATCGGGCTGCGAGTTGTAAGGCATTACAGCAAAACCCTCGGCATTATCGCGGGTATAGCGTAACCCGGTGGCGGTACTAATCTGACCCGGATTTTGGGCGGTTGGCTTGCCCCCCTGACGCAGGAAACAAGAAGAAACAGTTAGAGAAAGCCCCACTAAAAACAGGAGTGACTTGAAGTAGTTCATTTGAGTTAGGTTATACATAAAAGTAACCGCTAATATAAAGAGATAAATACATGTTTTCCAAAGAGTAGTGATTTTTTGATAAATCCTTAATAGAACCATCCACCCTGGAATAGATAGATTTAACGCCACAATTTACCGCGTAGTATTTCAATTAGGCGGTGGCGGGTGCTGTTAACCGAGAATCGGCCAAAGGAGCCAGCACCTCCAGGGCCGCGTTTACCGATGGAATAGCCTCGATAATTATCATCGGTTTTCCGCCAGTATCTTTCATGCGGCACCGTTTACTGTGGGTCTGGGCAAAACCCAAAATCTTACCAAAAACTTCAGATTTAAAATAAGCATCGTTGTTGGTAACGAAGTAGCCCCTTAGTTTTTGGTTTTTTAAGCTAAGCTTTTCGAAGCCCAGTGTTTCTCCCACCCAGCGCAAGCGTACAGAGTTAATCAGTTGCTCCACCGATTCTGGCAATACGCCAAAACGATCTTTTACGGAATCGCGGAATGCATTTAGCGATTTTTCATCTTTAATATTATCCAATGTTCCGTATAGCTGTAAGCGCTCGCTGGTGTTGTTGATGTAGGTATCGGGTATTAGTATTTCCAGGTCGGTTTCGATCACACAATCCATCACCAACGTTTTGGCTTTAGCCGATAACTCTTCGGCAAATAATTCTTTGAACTCTGTTTCTTTTAATTCCTGAATGGCATCGTCCAGAATTTTATGATAGGTATCAAAACCGAGGTCGGTTATGAAACCGGTTTGTTCCGCACCCAGAAGATTTCCTGCGCCCCGTATATCCAGGTCGCGCATGGCCACCTTAAAACCATCACCCAATTCTGAAAACTCTTCCAATGCTGCCAGGCGTTTGCGCGAGTCGGAGGAAAGCACGGAACTGGGGGGTGTTAACAAATAGCAAAATGCTTTTTTGTTGGAGCGTCCTACCCGGCCGCGCATCTGGTGTAAATCGCTTAGCCCAAACATGTGTGCCTGGTTTATAATAATGGTGTTTGCATTGGGAATATCCAATCCCGATTCTATAATGTTGGTGGACACCAGTACATCATACTCTGCTTCGATAAACTTGAGCATTACTTTCTCCAGCTTATCACCATCCATTTGTCCGTGTGCAATTCCAATGCGCGCATCGGGCACAAGTTTAAAGATGGTGTTGGCAACCTGTTCAATGTCGCTTACGCGATTGTGTACAAAAAATACCTGGCCACCCCTGCGCAATTCATTGCTTACCGCATCCCGTATAATCACTTCATCATACGTGTGCAATTCGGTTGTAACGGGCTGCCGGTTAGGGGGCGGTGTGGAAATAATGCTTAAATCGCGTGCACCCATTAAAGAGAAGTGAAGGGTGCGCGGAATAGGAGTGGCGGTTAGTGTAAGCACATCCACATTTACTTTCAATTCCTTTAGCCGGTCTTTTACCTTCACGCCAAATTTTTGTTCTTCATCAATTATTAAAAGGCCCAGGTTATTAAACTCCACATCTTTGCTTACCACACGATGTGTACCAATAATAATGTTAATGGTTCCTTCTTTAACTTCTTTAATTATCTGTTTGATCTCTTTGTCGGTTTTAAACCGCGATACATAATCAATCTTTACCGGCATATTGGCCAGGCGTTCAGAAAAGGTTCGGTAGTGTTGCATTGCCAGAATGGTGGTGGGCACTAACACAGCCACTTGTTTGCCTTCGCTCGCAGCCTTGAATGCTGCGCGAACGGCCACCTCTGTTTTTCCAAAACCCACATCACCACACACCAGCCGGTCCATAGGGTGTGGCTTTTGCATGTCGCGCTTTACATCTTCGGTAGCCTTAGCCTGATCGGGTGTATCTTCATAGAGAAAAGAGGACTCCAGTTCGGCTTGTAGAAAGCCATCTTCGCTATAAGCAAAACCCGGTGCGCTTTTGCGTTTAGCGTAAAGGTCAATCAACTCTTTCGCAATGTCTTTAACCTTTTTCTTAACCTTGGCTTTCTTGCTGTCCCATTCCCCACTTCCCAGTTTACTAATGGCAGGAGGTGTGCCGTCTTTACCCGAATACTTCGAAATTTTATGCAAGGCATGAATACTTACGGTAAGGATATCATCATCGCGAAACACCAAACGAATTGCTTCTTGCTCTTTGCCGTCCACCACTTTCTTTTCAAGGCCGGCAAACTTGCCAATACCATAATCAATATGTGTAACAAAATCGCCTGGCTGCAGTGTTTGCAGTTCACGAAAGGTTAGTGCCTTTGTTTTGCTGAATTTTTCTTTTTGCTTGTAGCGATAGAAGCGCTCAAAAATCTGATGGTCGGTATAACAAACCACCTTGGTAATATGATCGACAAAACCTTCGCGTAAGGAAAATTCCAGCGATTGAAATTTAAGTTCGGGGTGCAACTCTTCAAAGATGCCATGCAGGCGCTCAACCTGTCGCGGCTGTTCAGTAGCAATAAAATTGCCGTATTGCTGTTGCTGATGTTCCAGCAGGTTAGCGGCCAGCAATTCAAAATTTTTGTTGAAGGACGGTTGTGCCGAAGAGGATAAAGCAATGGTTGCAGCGGGCTTGAAAAAGCCACGCGCGCCCCACTCCACGCAAGTGAATTTTTCTAAACTGTGTAAGGCATCCTCACCGCCATTAAACAAGTGATGGGGTTCCAGCACCACTTTGGTGTTGCCGCTTTCGCGAAGAATCTTGTCGAACGATGTGCTGGCCTTTTGATAACACGCCTCCACCACATCGCGGCAAAGCTCAACATCTTTTATCCAGATGCGTGTAGAAGCAGAGATGAAATCGAAAAATGATTGCCGCTCTTCCTGCACCAAACGGGTTTGTACGTTTGGCATCAGGCTAACTTTTTCCAGTGTATCAACTGAAAGTTGTGATCCGGGATCGAACGTGCGGATGCTGTCAACTTCATCGCCAAATAATTCGATGCGATAAGGAAACTCGTGGGCATAGGAAAACACATCGATAATGCCTCCGCGTACTGCAAACTGGCCGGCTTCGTAAACAAAATCAGTTTTTTCGAAATCGTAGCTGTGAAGAAATTCTTCTAAGAAAGCCAGGTCCAGATTTTCTCCTTTGGTTATTACAAATGTGTTGCTGGCAAGTGATTTTTTGTTGATCACCTTTTCTGCAAGCGCTTCGGGATAAGTAACGATGATGTTTCCATCGGGGTGTTGCCCAACCACATTTAAGACCTCGGCCCGCATTAAAATATTGGCGTTCTCAATTTCATCGTATTCATAAGGCCGTTTATACGACATCGGAAACAATAAGACCTCCTTTGTTCCAAGCAGTTGCTGTAGGTCGTTAACGAGGTAAGCGGCTTCTTCCTTGTTTTGGGTGATGAGCAGGTGCGAGGCGCGCACACTTTTATAAAGGCTGGCAAAAAGAACGGCATCGAAACTACCGTGTATTCCCTTTACGCGGATTTTTGCAGGAGCGGGCGTACGAATCCCCTCGGCTAATGTTTGTACTACACTATCCGCACGGAAAATGGTAAGAAAATCTTGCGCCTTCACTCCAAAAACAGGACGCAAATATAATCAACGTTTGTAACGTTTGCTTGCGCAGGCGCATAAGGTTGCCAACCTTTGTGGCATGTATCACATCAGGCTACTAATCCTGCTGGTTTCTTTAAACGCCTTTCTGTTTTTGATAATGGGATTAATAAAACCATGGATTATGCTGTGGTGGGAAGATGTGCAGAATAGAAAGAAGGTGATTAAACTTTACGGAACCGTAGCGCTCTTGTTCTATATGATTTACCTTTTGTTAGGTGTTATTGAAAAGTGATTTTCATACCAGAAAACAAAGGTTGGTGAAGGATGAAATTTGACCTTCTGTGAAATTGGAATAATTTTGAGACGAAGCGTACGAATTAGACTTAACGATAACATGAGGAACTCTAACTTAAAATTCTTTTCACTAATTATAATTGTAAGCCTCACTTTTTTTGGCTGTACAAAAGAAGAAAAGCAACAAGCCCCCCCACAGGCGATCAATGAACTTCCCCATCTCAAATTTGTTTCGTTAGATGGTACGGCCACCAGCACCCGAAATTTAGAAACACCTTTGGTGTTGATCTTATTTTTTGCGGACTGCGACCATTGCCAGCGTGAAGCCCAGGAGATTCAAAAGAACCTGGAATTGTTTAAAGGCAAGAACATTCAGTTCATATCGGGCGAAGAGATTCCGGTTATCCAAAAGTTTTCGATTGATTATGGTTTAAGCAATGAGCCCAACGTTAAGTTTGGGCGTGCCGAATCGGTAGATGTGTATATGAACTTTGGCTCCATACCTACACCAGCCATTTATGTTTACTCGGCCGATAAGCGATTGTTGAAATCGTTTAAGGGAGAAACCCCCGTGGTTGAAATAGCCGGAGCATTTAGGCAATAATAATAATATAAGCCTACCGCTTTCTTAACATCCAGGCCCCGATAGCAATTACCACCAGTGTAACGGCAATTGCCCAATAATTTGTTTTGCGGGCTTCAGCAACCAGCATATAATCATTTAACAAAAACTTAATGGTTGGGGGCGCCCAATACGCACTATTTCCGGAAACGGAATCGGCATTGGTGTTTACAATTGCCCACGGCATGTGTATAACGTGTACATATTTACCATCGTAGGCCGATGAAACAAAGTTTATCTTTTGCTCAAGGGCTCTTTTTGACTCCAAATAGTGTTGAACCGAATCCAATCGCAGCGGAATTTGCACGGAGTCGGTAAACTGCTGCATAAAATCATCATCCAGATCCTTGTCATCCAAAACCTGTTGATAAAATTGCTCCTTCCGCGCCTCTAATCGGGCAACCCAATCGGTGCCTGGCAATTCGCGATTAATCGTGTTGGTTAACAGTAAAAAGTATGCTTCGAAAAATGCACGGTTGGCATAGTGGTCAGTAATTTTTTCATTAAGCAGTTTTAGGTACAAACTATCGGCAGGAGTAATGGGCTTGCCTTCGGCTGGCAACCGATTAATAAACTGAAAATCTTCTTCTGTAAAAAAGTTGGTATGCGGAAAGCCCAGCCTGTTGATGGCGTGGTATGTGTCCGAGTAAGTGATATAGGTAAAGAACCATCTGAATTTTTTCTGGAATGAACTCGTTACGCGAAACAAGGTATCATTAGGTGAAGCAAGATCCTGGTTTGCCTCGGTTGCTGAACGAAAGTGTTTTTTAAAAGTGATGAATTTTTTTCCTTCACCTGGTTTTAGTTGAAGGTTACGGGCACTATCCACAGGGATCCAGCTCATAAATTTTGAGCTGTCAATGTATTGATAAAATTCACGTTCGGGATTTTTCTTTTTTTCATCCACCTCAAGGGTAATCTGTTTGTCCAATTG
>Ga0116144_10005355_pt1 | contig 11700 bp, 8 predicted proteins | sample AD_UKC035_MetaG_FD_89746 | JGI IMG/M metagenome (GOLD analysis project Ga0116144, IMG submission 89746) | Active sludge microbial communities of municipal wastewater-treating anaerobic digesters from USA - AD_UKC035_MetaG | ecosystem: Engineered > Bioreactor > Anaerobic > Digestate | place: USA... | reverse complement strand
TTTAGAAAGTTTCTTTCTTAAGATATTTTCTTTCTCTGTATTTATCATTCTTGTAATATCTATGTATAAAAGAATTGATGATATAATCTTCTACCCATTTATTACACTCTTTGGTATTGTACTAGACACAATACTACATACTCCATTAGGGGTACATACACTTGTAATAATTATACTTCTTTTGTTTGTTGATATATTCTGGTTTTTTGTTCATAGAGATCAGTGGACAGGATATATTGGTATATTTCTTTTCATTGTTTCCTACTATCTTCTAGTTCCAGTGATGTCCTCTTTACTTGATTCGGGAGTATTTTCAGAGATCTCTATTAGTAGAGTAGTTGGTATATTGGTTGTTAGTTTAATTTCTGTTGGTATATGTATATTTGTAGATCGTTTCGTTAAGTCGATTAGAGATGATAAGAGGGCAGATGTAATTAGATTAAGGTAAGTAAATATATGTCAAAGATAGAGTTTGATAAAAAATTGAATAGTAAAACTTTGCATAAACCTATCATTAAGAAAGGGAGTAATAAAATTGTTAGTAGAAAGAAGATAATATCGAAAGCTATTATAGAGGGAGAGAAGGGGCTTAATATTTCTGGATGGAACTTTATATATGCTTTTCTACTTTTCTTTATCATATTTGGGGTATTAATTTTTAATATTGCTAAATTACAGATTATTGAAGGTGAAGAGATGTTAGAACGCTCTATTAAAAACAAGGTAAGAGTAACCTCTATTGATGCGTATCGTGGTGTAATTTTTGATTCTAATGGCCAAAAACTTGTAGAAAACATACCTTCAAGTGACATCTATATATCTTTTGAGAAGTTCTATAAAGAAGGGGAGGGTTTAGATAACAATGAAATATCAAAGGTGTTAAATACCCTCGGGGGTATTATTGGTGGAAATTGGAAAAATAAGGAGGAGGATGGTACTGTATATACCTCTCTTTCTGAAAGGGTGTTTACAATTTACAATGATAACCCATATTTAAATAAAATACTTTTAGCAAAAGATGTAAATAATGAAATACTAATAAAGATAAAATCAATGAGTGAAGAGTTAAAAGGTATATCAATTGTTGATGGTAGTAAAAGAAACTATGTATATAAGGATATATATAGTCATATATTAGGATATACGGGAGAGGTATCAGAGAAGGATTTAGAAAAATTTGATTTTCTTTTTAGTGGAGATACTGTTGGGAAGTCAGGTATAGAAAGGTATTATGAAGAGAAACTACACGGTATTGACGGCCAGGTAGCACAGGAAGTTGATGCATTTGGAAGAAGCATATCTGAAAATCCATATACACTAAAAGATCCTGTTTCTGGGTATAGTTTGTATTTAACAGTAAATACAGATGTTCAAAATCAATTTTTTGAATTGATTAAAGAGGCAGTAAATAAAATTTCTGCAGCAGGGGGGGCAGGTGTAATACAGGATGTAAATACTGGAGAAATCTTAGCCATAGTTAGTTACCCTTCATATGATAATAACCTGTTTGTTAACGGTATATCACAGAGTGATTACACATCGTTAATTAGTGATAAAAGGAATCCATTACTTGATAGAAGTATAGCTGCACAGATTCCTCCAGGTTCTACATTTAAGACAATTGTTGCAGCTGCTGGATTAGAGGATGGAGTGATAAATAAAAACAGTACATATGTTAGTAGGTCGGGGTATACATTCTCAAACGGTGCACCTTTTCAGGAGTTTAGAAATCATGCGTATGGAACTTTGAATGTGACAAGTGCATTAATGGTTTCTTCAAATATATTCTTCTGTGAGATGATTAGAGACTGGAGTATGAGTGAGCTAGTTCCATATCTGGAATCTTTTGGAATAGGTGAGTATACAGGAATAGATATACCAGGAGAGATGCCTGGGAGACTACCCTCTCCAGAGAACAAAATTAAGCTTGCACAGACAACAAGTCCTTGGTTAGAACCGATATGGTATCCTGAGGGAGATTCGTGTAACTCGGTAATAGGGCAGGGTATTACTTTAGTAACTCCTATTCAAATGTCTAATTGGATAGCTGCAATAGCTAATGGTGGGACACTAAATACTCCTCATGTTGGTAAGAAGTTCGTTGATGAAAACGGTTTTGAATATGATATATCTTACTCTCCTTTACATCAGAATTTTGTTTCAACTTCAACACTGGATACTGTAAAGAGGGGAATGTGGGAAGCAGTGAACGGCTCTAGGGGTATTGCTAAGACTTTATCTACAACGGGTACAATAGTCGCTGCAAAGACTGGTACAGCGGAATTTGGCAAGGTAAACAGTAAAGGTATTTATGAAGATACACATGCATGGGTGACAGGATTCTTTCCATATGAGAATCCTAAGTATTCATTCTCATTACTTTTGGAAGATGGAGGTACGAGTACTAACGCTACTGCAGTAATGAGTAAAATGATTTCTTGGATGGTAAGTAGTGGATTTGTTAAGTAAATTTAAAGATTTTTTCATATATTAATATTAATATATACAAATGGGTATAATTGACATATATTTAAGTATTGTGTATTTTAGCTTTTAAATATGAATAAATCTGGATACAAAAATCTTTTAATCGTAGAGTCTCCTGCGAAGGCGAAGACGATTAATAAATACCTAGGAGAGGATTACAAGGTAATGGCCACCGTAGGTCATGTAATAGATCTTCCAAAAAGTACATTAGGTGTAGACATAGAGAAGGGGTATAAACCACTCTTTGAAGTAATATATGGTAAGGGTAAGGTATTAAAAGATCTCAAAAAAGCTATACCAAAAGGTGGTAATGTATATCTTGCTATGGATCCTGATAGGGAGGGAGAAGCAATTGCATGGCATGTTAAAGAACATTTAAAGATGAAGAATGCGAAGAGAGTAACCTTTCATGAGATTACAAAAGATGCAGTATTAGAATCTATTAAAACACCAACAGTTGTAAATGAGGATTTAGTAGAAGCTCAAAAAGCTAGGAGAGTATTAGACAGATTGTTTGGATACAAACTATCAGAGTTACTTTGGAAGAAAATTTGGTACGGTCTATCTGCGGGTAGAGTTCAATCTGTTGCATTAAGGTTAGTTGTAGAAAGAGAAGAAGAGAGGGAGGGTTTCAATCCAGAAGAGTATTGGGATTTTATGATAGAGGTTGGTAAAGAGAAAGAAAAATTAGTTATTAAACTAATTAAAAAAGATGGTAAAAAGTATATTCCTTGTAGTAAAGAAGAGGTAGAGAGTATCAAAGATATTTTGGGGGATACAGATTACAAGGTGGTAGATATTGTTCAAAAAGAGATAAAGAAGAATCCATATCCACCTTACACTACTTCTACTCTTCAACAATCAGCTAACAATGTACTTGGTTTTAGTGCAAAGAGAACTATGGCTTTGGCACAATCTCTGTATCAGTCAGGTCATATCACATATATGAGGACAGATTCTGTATATTTGGGTAGTAAGGCGATTGATCAGATTAGGGAGGTCATACTTAAAACTTATGGAAATGAGTATTTACCCAGTTCTCCAAGATATTACAAAAACAAGAGTAAGAATGCACAGGAGGCCCATGAGGGAATTAGACCTACAGATTTCTTATTTGATTTAGAAAAATCTAGAAGCAAATTAAAAGATGATGAATTTAAACTTTACTCTTTAATTTGGAAGAGAGCTATTTCATCTCAAATGAAGGAGAAGAGGGTCGAGAATCTGAGTATATATTTTGAGCCAGTTAAGGGGTTTAAAAATATATATACATTTTTAGTAGGTGCTCAAAAAACCTTGTTTGACGGCTTTAGGGTTATATACGGTAGTGGAAAAGATGAGAACGAATTAATACAAGAGATATCTAATGTTAAAAAAGATGATACATTTAAAAAGATAAAGTTTTTTACGGAGCAAAAATTTACTCAACCACCAGCAAGATATACAGAGGCAACCCTTGTTAAGAAGTTAGAATCTTTAGGAATAGGAAGACCTTCTACATACGCAACTATAATATCTACCATACAGGCAAGAGAGTATGTATCAAGGGATGGTAAATTCTTACTTTCTACAGATATTGGTAGAGTAGTAACACACTTTCTTAAAAAGAACTTTAAAGATTTAGTTGATTATAAATATACAGCTAATGTAGAGGATGGTTTAGATGATATTGCCAAAGGGAAGATTAATTATGTTCCATTTATGGACAAGCAGTATAAACCATTGATTAAAGATATCGAAGACGCGCTAAAGAATGTTAATAAAGATGATGTAGTAATATTAGGGGATTCTAAGGAGAAGTGTCCTGAATGTAAATCTTCTATGGTTATTAGATTAGGAAGATATGGTAAGTTTTTAAGCTGTTCTAAATTCCCTGAGTGTAAGGGTATGAAGGATTTAGATGGAGGTAGTGATAGCTTAGATTTTGATAAATATTTGAAAGTAGAGAAATGTCCTAAGTGTGGCTCTAAAATGCTTTTAAAAAACAGTAAGTATGGTAAATTTTGGGCTTGTGAATCATATCCTGAGTGTAAAGGAACAATGCCACTTCTTTTAAATGAAAAGTGCCCTGAGTGTGGTAAGAATCTAGTAGAGAGGAGAAGTAAATGGGGGAAGCTATTTAAAGGCTGTAGTGGATATCCTGAGTGTAAATATATTAAGAAAGAGGTAAAGAAGTAGTTCAAGACTTTTTAATATATTTTGTTTAATATCTTCCTATGTTACCAAGAGAGAAACTTCTTAAAGGGGGCGTATCTGTTCTATCAGATATTCAATTAATACAGATACTTGTAGGTAGCGGTATTAAGGGTAGAGATTTTAAACAGATATCTAAATCAATACTTAAGGTAATTCGTAGCAATTTAAAGGAGAGTAAGGATATATCTTTGGAGACCTTAATTAATCAGAACGGTGTTGGTGAGGTTGTTGGAATGAGAGTATTAGCTGGTATAGAGTTGGGAAGAAGGTTATATGGGTTATTTGATAATGATGTTCTTAGGATTACAGATTCTCAGGGTGCATATAACTTACTTAGAGATATGTCTAAGTTAAAAAGAGAGAGGGTTGATATTCTTTGTTTAAACTCTAGATTTGATTTAGTATCAAGAGAAAGTATTGCATTGGGTTCACTAAATTGTGCTAATTTATCACCTCGTGAGGTAATATATACTGCAGTTATCAGTAACTGCGCATTTGTAATACTTGCACATAATCATCCATCTGGAGACAGTACACCAAGTGAGGAGGATATTAAGCTTACCAAAACTATTAGCGACACCTTGGACTTAGTTGGTATACAGCTACTTGACCATATTGTAGTAGGAAAGAATAGTTGGAAGAGTATATCTGTATAGGGTATTGATAAAGATGAGATTAGAATATATAATCGAAACCGTATTTAATATATATCTCGCATATCTCTAAATATTTCCTGGATAGATTAAATCTACCCATAGAGATAGGTGACAAAAGGAAAAACATTATGGAAAAAACAAAAGAGGTCTCAAAGAAGGTTGAAACTCCTAAAGCAGAGACTGTAAAGAAAAGCTATAAAACAGAGATTCCTGAACTTCTAACATTTCTTCAAGCAGGTGCACATTTTGGGCATAAACATAGTGCTTGGAATCCTAAAATGAAGAAATATATATATGAGGTAAGGAATGGTATCCATATCATAGATATTGTTAAGAGTAGAAAGATGCTTACACAGGCCCTAGATGAATTAGCTGAAGTTGTAGATAAAGGTAATGTATTGATTGTTGGAACTAAAGGACAGGCTGCTGGAATAATTGAAAAAATGGCGAAAGAGGTAGGTGCTTTCTATGTTACAAAGAGATGGCCAGGTGGTCTTTTTACCAATTTTGATGCAATTAAGGGGAGTATTCAGACTTTAGTTAAGATGGAAGAGAGATTAGCTTCTGGTGGAGAGGGTCTTGTTAAGAAAGAGGTTCTTTTAATGCAAAAGGATGTTGATAGATTAAACAAGATATATGAGGGTATTAAGTTTATGGATGAACTTCCTAAATTCTTAATCGTAATTGATAGTATGGTGGAGAAGAATGCTATCAATGAGGCAAATATATCCAATGTTTCAGTTATTGCTCTAATAGATACTAACTGTGATCCAGATTTAGTAGATTATCCAATTCCAGCAAATGATGATTCAATAAAGAGTATTAATCTTTTTGTTAACCTCTTTGGTGATATCATTAAACAGGGTAAGAAATCTCAATCATTGGTTGCATTAAGAAAAAACCACGAGGCAAACTTAGAGAGTATGAAGTTGAGGTTTGAACAGGAGAGAGAAAGAGAAGAAAAAATGGAAGAAGAGGAGAGATTAAGAATGAAAGCAATGAGAGAAGGTAAGGTATCTACTGCTACAACAGGGGTTGTTAGAGTATTAAAGAAAGAGAAAAACTTAGATGAGGATTTTGCTGCTGCAGAGGCGGTTAAAGCAGAGAATAACTCTAAGAAGGTTGAAGATTTAGGTCTATCAGCTAGAATAGAGAAAGCACTAAAGGGTGCTGGCTTAAATACAGTAGACGACCTAGCTGGTAAGAGTAAAGAGGAACTACTAACAGTAAATGGAGTAGGTGAGAAAGCTGTAGAGGAGATATTAAAGGCAATTAAATAATTTTGTTTTTATACTTTCATGGGTATATCTATAGAGGATATAAAATTACTTAGAGCTAAGACATCTGCTGGTATGGGGCTTTGTAAAGAGGCACTTACTAAGGCGGGTGGGGATATGCAAAAGGCTATTGAATATATCAATAGTAGGAGTGATGTAATAAATAGATTACATAATCTTACAGGTGCAAAGATAGGACATTGTAAATTAGCTTTTGAGGAGAGTGAGAAAGACTTTGAGAAAGCGGTTGCTTTAATTAAAGAGAGAGATTGGGATGAGCCAATTGAGGAGGAGTGTTGCAGTGTAGGAGAGGGTATTATAGAGACCTATGTACACGGTAAAGAGCAGAAATTAGTATCACTGGTTGAGGTTACATGTAAGACAGATTTCGTAGCAAGAAATGAAGACTTCAGAGCCTTTGTACATGAGTTGGCTTTACAGATAGCTGCAATGAAACCTGTATATATTTCTAAAGATTTAATACCACAGGAGAAACTTGATGAAATAAAAGGTATATTCCAAAAAGAGGTAGAAGCAGATGGCAAGCCAGCTGAGATAGCAGGAAAGATAATAGAGGGGAAATTACAGAAGTTCTATGAAGAGAAATGTTTACTACAACAGAAATGGTTTAAGGATGAATCTAAGAGTATGCAAAATCTATTAGATGAATCAATATCAAAGTTAGGTGAGCCCCTAGAGGTTAGAAGATTTCTGATATGGGAGTTTGGTAAGTAGTGCAAATACTATGGGCTTGTTAAATACCTCTTACAATGATAGAATATCACTGTTTTAAGATTAATTTAACAATCTAACAAATGGAAAAAGAGCCCATCAGCAATGAGGTTAATTCTGGACAGACTAGTGCTATCTCTTTATCAAAAGAGGAGTTTTATACTCAATTAACAGCTTCATCTCAAAGATTTATTGATCCAGAAATTCAAGAGAAATTCAGAACTTCTAGGATATTAGTAGCTGGAGTAGGTAGTGTTGGTAACCCTATTGCTATGATGGCAGTAAGATCGGGAGCGGAAAACATTACAGTAATGGATCCTGATGTTGTGGCTGTTGATAATCTTTCAAGGCAACAGTATACAGTTAATCAGGTTGGAAAGAATAAAGCAGATATGACTGCACAAAATTTGAAATTAATTAATCCCTTTATCAATGTAAATAGTGTTGATTGTGGTGTAACTTTCAAGAATGCAAGAGAGTATATTGCTCAGTCAGATATAGTTGTAGATGGTGTAGATATTAGAGCTTTAGATATGGTCTATGAATTGCACAAATGGGCTTCAATTGAAAAGAAACCAGTATTGGTAGGATATGATTTAGCAGGTACTGCTATGATTGCAGTGTATAGATATGATAAAGAGGATATTAAACCACTTCGGGGAGAGTTAACAGAGGATAAAATAGATGTCTTTAATCAAGTAAAAGAGGTATATAAAGAGGGGTTAATATCAAGTGCCCAGTTTCTTGATTATGTTTATGATGCATTCACAGGCCCAATTCCTCCACTTAGGGTTCCAGTAGAACAACTTAATGAATTAATTAGTAGAGATTCTAAGGATGGAAGGACATATCAATTAGGTACAACATCAACAGTATTAAGTGCTCTAATGGTTGAGTCTATGAGAAGAATAATTGCAGGAGAAGATATAAAGGATGTAATAATGGTTGATATCCCAAGTGAGGTCAGAAGAAGCAATCCCTCTGTTGTAAGTAAAATCCCTTTGCTTTTAAGAACATTGTCTGTAATTAGAGAAAGAAGTAAAAGAGTAGAGGACACCATGCAAAAAATGTTATAAAGTAATATTGTAATGAATAAGTCAGAATTTATAATACAAGAGAAAGAAATCGGAGAGAACGAGGTATGTGTAGGCCTAGCAACTACTCCAGAGGAGAAAATAGGGAGATTAAATGTTGTTACCGACAGATATATTAGAGAGGGATATCTTCAGGGAATACCTTTTGCAAGGGTTGATTTAGAAGCAAAAGATGTGGTTGAGGAGAATGGTATTGGTTTGTTATATGATAATTTGAATGATGGGTTATTCGAAAAGTTTATTAAAGAAGGTTTGTTGTTAAGATTTAACGGTGGAGAACAGTTATATTTAGATAAATATCATTGGCAATCTGCACAATTTGTAGCAAAAACAAGAATTGGTTATGTCGGTTCTGTAAGAATTATTATAAGTGATGAGAAATTTGGGTCAACATTTTTTCATCTCCCAACCCTAATTGAAGAAGATATTAAAATAGATTCACAGTGGCAAGAGAAAGCAGAAAGTATTAAAGCAGAGTTATCACAGTTTGCGAAAATAAAAGACCCATATGTTCCTGCAACTGTTTCTATTGGTTTACTTAGAGTAGCTGCACAATATAGTAGGGCAAATAATATAGAAGAGTGGCTTGCAACAACGGATAACTCAGTTGTTAAACTCCTTAATGGTTTTATGTTTAACTTTGATTTACCAAAAATAGGTCCATCTGTAAAATATCTTGGTTCTGAATCCACACCCGTTCTTATAAATATAGAACAAGCAATTAGCAATGCTGAGAAGAAAGGATCTAGCGAAGATATAGCAAAGTTCTTAAGGGGTGGTGCTGTCCAAGGCTTTGAATGGTATACTGGAGTATAAGTATACTAATTCTATAGATTAAGAAGATATATGGGAGTGTTTTTCTTTATATTATTAAGTATTGTTCTTGTTTTTTTTGGCTACTCTGCACTTCGGTCGGACAGAAAGTCTAGAACAAATATATATTTTCTCCTATTCATTATTTGTGTAATATTTTGGATTTTCTCAAATTACTTTTCCAATACTCCCTCTGAGTATTGGTTTGTTTTACTTTCTAATAGGTTAATATTTGTATCAACTTCTATTTTAGTTTGGGCTTTGTTTCTATTTGCCTCCGTTTATCCAGAATCGGATTCTGTTATTTCTAAAAAGTGGAGGATCATCTCTCTTGTTTCTACTGTAGTTGTTGTATTATTGGCCTTTACAAAGTATATAGTAAAGGAGGTCATAATAGAGAATGATTATTCAAGTATTGATTTTGGTTCATGCATTTTGATATATGTATTACATTTCTTAACATTCTTTTTTCTCTTTGTATACCTGTTGATAAAGAAATACAAGAAAGCAAAGGGTATAGAGAAAGTCCAATTACAATATCTACTTTTGGGTGTAGTACTAACTGCAATAGGTGCTCTAATTACAAATTTGATACTTCCAATATTTTTTAAGGTGTTCTTTCTATCTAATTATGGTCCTGCTTTCTTAATTATCTTTGTTGGTTTTACATCTGTTTCAATAGTAAGACATAGATTCTTGGGTATAAGATTTTTACTAGGTAAGATTCTATTTTTTATATCATTAAGTATCTTTACAATACTAGGATACTTTCTATTCAGTTGGATAGCGAATTCATTCCTTGGTGGAGTATTCACTACCAAGTCAATATTAATATCCTTTTTAGTGGGTCCAATATATGCATTCCTTTATCTTAAGTTAAGTAGCTATATTAGTAAATTAATAGAAGAAAAATTTGTATATATTCAATTTCATCCTGCTGAGGTATTGAGTAAATTTCTTAAATCAACAAGTACAGAGTTAGATATGGACAAAATTGCTGTATATGTAGTTAATACAGTTAAGAAATTCCTAAACTTAGAAAGAGCTGGGGTTATAATCTTTGATAAGAATAATAGTAAAATTCTTTATAGAAAATTAATAGGATTTGAATTAAAGGGTGTTAGAGATTTACTTCAAGTAATTAACTATTGGAAAGATATAGGTGAAGATCCTGTTATGGTCTTAGATGAGGTAAAAAAACTGGAAGAGAAGAATATTAAAGATTCAAAAAACAGATTAGAAAGAATAATAAGGTGTATGGAGGATGAAAAGATATCTGTGATTTTGCCGTTGAACAGGAAAGTTCAATTAAATGGAATATTAGTCATTGGTAAGAAAAAAGATTCTAATCCATTCTCAGTCGAAGATATGAACTTTTTAGAGGATATCATTGCAAATGCAAGTGTAGCAATGGGGAGGGCAATCCTTTATAAAGAAGTCCAAGGGTTTAATGATGTGTTGAAAATTAAAGTCGCAGAACAAACAAAAGATCTTAAAATAAAGGTTAATCAATTAAACGATGCAAGAAGAAGAGAACATGACATGGTAGATATAATGGGTCATGAATTAAGAACCCCAATGACAATAATTAGGAACTACTATGAATTAATGCTGAAGCTTTTTGAAAAGAACAAAATCAGTAATACGACAACATTGGGTAAATATGATGGATATATGGATATTATAGGGGAAAATATCGGGAGAGAGATAGCCCTTATAAATACTTTGTTGAGTGCAACAAAGTTGGATGATGGGCATATGGAGTTAAATAAAGAGGAGGTTGACATTATAGATTCTCTAGAAGATGGTATTTTAGGTCATGAAAAGGAAGCGAAGGATAAAGGAATATATATTAAATTCAAGAGACCAGAAAAAATTGAAGAATTTCCTAAAGTATATGGAGATAATATAAGAATACACGAGATAATTGATAACTTAATTAGTAATTCAATTAAATACACACAGAAGGGAGGTGTAGATATTAGAGTTAGTAGTGAAAAAAAATTTGTGAAAGTGGATATTGTTGATACAGGAATAGGCATGTCTGAAAAAGATATAAAAAATATTGGTAAGAAATTCTATCGCTCTAATCAGTATCTAACAGAGAAAAACAAGGAAGGTATTCCTTTGGTGAGACCAGGGGGGACAGGCTTGGGCCTTTTTGTTACATTTGGCCTTATCAAGGCTCATGGTGGAAGAGTGGAAGTTAAGAGTAAATTAGGTAAAGGTAGTACTTTTAGTTTTACTTTACCGATTATGAAGAAAACGAATATTGTAAAGGATAAAGTTGATAAAGACAAAGGGGATATGTTTATGAGGTTGGGTCTTAAGAAGAAATAGAGAGATTTTATGTTTTACCATTGAGATTACTATTGTTTTAGAATATCATATACAAATAACTTTTTATTCAAAAGTATATGGATATTGATATATTTAAAATAGATT
>Ga0116144_10005354_pt1 | contig 11701 bp, 16 predicted proteins | sample AD_UKC035_MetaG_FD_89746 | JGI IMG/M metagenome (GOLD analysis project Ga0116144, IMG submission 89746) | Active sludge microbial communities of municipal wastewater-treating anaerobic digesters from USA - AD_UKC035_MetaG | ecosystem: Engineered > Bioreactor > Anaerobic > Digestate | place: USA... | reverse complement strand
TGACATGAAGCGGGTTCCTGCGGCCATCCCCACCTTCACCGCCGCGCTCATGGCCTTGCGCATCACCGACCTGCTGGCCGGCGGTCATGGGCTGGCGGGCGTGATGGACCTGGTGGATGCCGATCATGGCCGATGGATGCGCATCATGGGTCCGGAGGCCGGTGAGTTCCTGGATACCCCGATCAGGCCGTCCAACCACGTATGAACGAACTCACCATCGCACTGCTGCTGGCTATTGTTGCCTTCCTTTACGCCAGCGTGGGCCACGGTGGCGCCAGTGGTTATATCGCCGTGATGACCCTGCTCGGCTTCGCGCCGGACGTGGTCCGGCCCACGGCATTGACCCTGAACCTGTTCGTGAGCGCGATGGCCTTCGCCCAATTCGCCCGCGCCGGCCATTTCCGGTGGAACTTGTTCTGGCCGTTCGCCATCGCCTCCGTTCCCCTGGCATGGATCGGAGCGCGCGTCCATCTCGACACCCTGCTCTACAAACGCATCCTGGCCATCTGCCTCGCTATTGCCGTCGCGCGTTTGTTCGGCTTCTTCGGTGGTGGTGGTGAACGCAGGGATCCTCCGGCGATGTGGCTGGCCCTCGTCATCGGTGCGGTGCTCGGCCTGGTGTCCGGTATGATCGGCATCGGCGGCGGCATCCTGCTCAGTCCGCTCCTGCTCCTCTTCGGCTGGAGCACTGCGAAGGAGAGCGCGGCCGTGAGCGCGGCCTTCATCTTCGTGAACAGCGCGGCAGGGCTTGTGAGCCTGGCTTTCTCAGAGGGGCTGGAGGTTCATACGCCCGATCAACTGGTCTGGATCGCGGCAGCCGTGGTCGGTGGTACTTTGGGTGCGTACGTGGGCGCTCAACGGCTAAGCCAACTGCGCTTGCGGCACGTGCTCGGTATCGTGCTCCTGCTCGCCTCGTTCAAATTGTTCTTCGCATGATCACCGTGGAGGAGGCACGCCGTATCGTCATGGCGCAGGTTCCGTGCACGGAACCGGATACCGTGCCCCTCTCGGAAGCCTTGAACGCCTTCGTGGCCATGGAGGTGAGGGCGCCGTTCGATCATCCCTTGTTCGACATGAGCGCCGTGGATGGGTACGCGTTCGCGTTCGACCCCAAGGTGACCCACTGGTCCATTGAACGCACCATCTCCGCTGGTGAGGCACCAGCCGGGCGCGTTGGATCCACGGGTTGTGCACGCATCTTCACCGGTGCCATGCTGCCACCTGGAACGGATAGTGTGGTGATGCAGGAGTTCGTGACGGTGCAGGATGGTGTCATGACACACACGGATGAACACCTCGTCCGCGGATCGAACGTACGCCGCAAGGCGGAGCAGGTGAAGCAGGGAGAGGTCATCCTGCAACCCGGCGCGCTGGTCACTCCCGCGGTGATCGGTGGCCTGGCTTCGGCTGGTGTGGTGTCTCTTTCGGTCAAGCAAGTGCCGAAGGTCGCAGTACTGGTCACGGGCAACGAGTTCATTGAGCTTGGCAAGCTCGTGCCAGGGCGGATATTCAACAGCAATGACGTGATGCTGGATGCCGCCCTTCGATCCATGAGTGCACCCTCGGACATCGCACAGGTGGCTGATGACCTGCAGGAGCTGGTCCAGGCCATTGATCAGGCCGTATCCCACAGCGAGGTGATCATCACCACAGGTGGCGCTTCCGTGGGCGACCACGACCTGGTCCATGAGGCGGTGTTGCGCGCGGGTGGGACCGTTCACTTCCATGGGGTGGCCCAGAAGCCCGGGAAACCGATGCTCTTCGCTTCTGTTGGTGGTCGACCCTTCTTCGGTTTGCCCGGCAATCCGCGGGCGGTCTTCGTGCTCTTCCACGAGTACGTGCGGCCCTTCCTGGATGCGATGCGTGGAGCGCGGGAACCCTTCGGGATGGTGGAACATCTGCCGTTGGGTACCTCCGTTCAGGTGAAGGGGGAACGGGCGGAGTTCCGTGCGGCGCGTGTGCGGGGGGGCCGGGTGATGCTCCTGAAGGACGAGGGCTCCCACATGTTGCGTTCGCTCATGGAAGCGGATGCGCTTGTCCATCTGCCGGGCGATCGACGGTCGTGGCAGGTGGATGATCCTGTCGAGGTCCATTACCTGCTGCGGTGATGAGCGCTCCAGGTTGGGCCGGCGTGGTACTGGCAGGTGGTCAGAGCAGTCGCATGGGTCGCGACAAGGCCTTGCTCCCTTTCCAGGGGAAGCCGTTGATCGCCCATGCGATCGAGATCCTGCGTCCGCATGTGGACGAACTCCTCGTCATCGGTGATCCCGGGAAGTATGGTGGTTTCGGTCCCCTGGCCCTTGCAGACGACGCCCCTGGACTTGGCCCGCTGGGTGGCATCCTCACGGCGCTCCGGTATGCCTGGCACGACCGGCTCATCATCCTGGCCTGCGACATGCCGAACGTCACGGCTTCCTTCATCGAACAGCTGATGGCGCGTTACGAGGACGGGTTCGACGCGGTGGTGGCCCAATGCGATGGTCACCTCGAACCGCTCGCAGCCGCATATCATCGCAGGTGTCGAACCGTGTTCGCTTCGCAACTGGCCGCGGGCTCCTTGAAGCTCTCGGCGGCCATTGAGCGCATGCACACCCGCTATGTACAGGTGTGTCCAGGAGAGGAGGGCTGGCCGGTGGATCTCTTCCGGAACATCAACGCGCCGAGCGATCTTTGAGCCATGCGGGTATTGTTGTTCGGGCTGATAGCTGAGAAGGCGGGTACGGACCGCCTGGAGATGCAGGCCGGTTCGCTGGATGAACTGCGTGGCATGCTTGCGCAGCGGATCCAAGGACTTGAGGCGCTCAGCCATGCGATCGCCGTCGATCGCCTCATCATGCATGACGATCTGCCGTTGACCGGGGACGAGGAGATCGCCGTGCTACCTCCATTCGCAGGTGGATGAACGCTTCCAAGCCACATAAGGTGAAGGACATCTTCGTCGAGGGCGCGATCGATCCTGCTTTCGTGGGCACGAGCCTCGCCAAGCACGCTTCGAGAACGGACATCGGGGCGCATGAGATCTTCCTCGGCCAGGTGCGAGCGGACAAGGTCGATGACCGGGCTGTGACCGCGATCGAATACACCGCCTACCGTGAAATGGCACTGGAACGGATGACCGCCATTCGGGAGGAGGCTTTCGGTAAATGGCCCGGTATGACCTGTCTACACGTTTACCACAGCCTGGGAACCATCAAGGCGGGTGACCTGTGCTTCATGGTCTTCGCAAGCGCACCGCACCGCCGCGATGCACGCGACGTTGTAGCCTATGTCGTGGACCGCATCAAGGCCGAGCTACCCATCTTCGGCAGGGAGGTCGTGGAGGGTGGTGGCTATGTTTGGAAGACCAACACATGAGGTGAAGGGCCTTCGCTGAATATTGAACGGGTCGGCACGGACCCGATCCGCCATTGACCGTTCGCTGATCCCCTGACCCCATGATCGACATCACCCACAAACCCACAACGCTCCGCGATGCTACTGCGACCGCGCTCATCACGGTGAGTGATGCTGCCACCATCGCTGCGGTGAAGGAGAAGCGCGTACCCAAGGGTGATGTGCTGGAGAGCGCCCGTGTGGCCGCCCTCTTCGGGGTGAAGAAGACCCACGAGCTCATCCCGGACTGTCACCCGCTGCCGATCGAGCACGCCGAATGCACGTTCACCGTGGGTGTGCTTGAGATCATCATCACCATGCGGGTGCGCACGATCTACCGGACCGGCGTGGAAGTGGAGGCCATGCACGGTGCCAGTGTGGCTGCGCTCACCGTCTATGACATGCTCAAGCCGATCGACAAGGGCGTTGCGATCGGAGGCATTCGGCTGCTGGATAAGAAGGGCGGCAAGAGCGACTGGAAGGATCAGTTCGATGCGCCGGTGAAAGCCGCCGTGCTCGTGATCAGCGATAGTGTGTCCAGCGGTAGGAAGGAGGACAAGGCCGGAGAGGCCATCACGGATCGATTGAAGATGTTGGGCGTGGAAGTGAACGCCAGCGCCGTGATACCCGATGAAGCCGACCGGATCGCCGCGAAGGTTCAGGCATGGGCGAACAATGGCTTCGACCTCATCCTTACCACGGGCGGCACCGGACTTTCTCCGCGTGACCGCACGCCGGAAGCCATCGCGCCCATCCTCGACCGGGAGGTTCCGGGCATCATGGAAGCGGCACGCAGCTACGGCCAGGAGCGCATGCCCTGGGCCATGATGAGCCGCGGCATCGCAGGCATGATCGGCCGGACCTTGGTGATCACCCTGCCCGGTTCCATACGCGGTGCGCAGGAAACGATGGATGCGCTCTTTCCCTTCGTTCTGCACGTCTTGAAGGTGCAGGAGCACGCGTTCAGACATGGGCAGTAAGCCACGCCCCGGTACTTTCGCTGCATGGTGAACGGAAAGGAGGCGATGGTGGACGAGTTCGTGCTCCACCGCATCGGCACGGGAGGTGCGGCGAGCATGATGAGCGACTATAGCGCCGTACTGCAAGGACCGGAAGAACAGGAGTTCCTGCGCAAGCTCTTCCTGAAGCCCTTCGCGAGCGTGGGGCAGACGCACGAGTTCGCAGAGCGCGATGGCCAGCCCAACGCGTTGCAGGCGCTCTGCCGGAAAGCCGAGGATGGCAAGGCGCTTGTGGGCCTGTCGCGCGCCATTGCCAAGCTGCTCATCGACGTGGCGAACGAACACGAGGCGCGAACCGGCGACCTCTTCGTGGCGCGCTTCGCAGGCGTGGAGCTGGGCAGCGCCGTGCACGACGCCCTGGGCATCCTCAAGTTCGACGACAAGGAGGTCTTCATAGAGAGCCGTGTGGAGGATGACATGCTCGCCATGCAGTTGAGGCGCGGACTTGGTGGCCGCAAGCCGGACCAGGCCCTGTTGGTGGTGTTCACACCCGGGGTGCCCACGCTGCTCGTGATCGACGACAAGCCGCAGAACCCCTTCTGGCAGCAGGCCTTCATCGGGCTGCGCGCCAAGCGTGACACCGTGAACAGCACGCGCAACATGCTGGACATGACGCGCTCCTTCATCACACAGCAGCTGCCGCAGGACTACGAGATCCCCAAGGCCGATCAGATCGACCTGCTGAACCGCTCGGTGCAGTACTTCAAGGAGAACACCGAGTACGACCGTGGCAGCTTCGCTCGCGAGGTCTTCCAGAACGAGGAGGTGGCGGGTTCGTTCCAGCGATTCGGCGACCGGTACCAGGAGGAGCGCGCGGTGGACCTGGACGAGCGCTTCGCCATCTCGGCCGACGCGGTGAAGCGCCAGGCCCGCGTGTTCAAGAGCGTGCTCAAGCTCGACAAGGACTTCCACATCTACATCCACGGCGACCGCAACAAGATCGAGCGCGGCGTGGACGAGAGCGGGCGTAAGTTCTACAAGATCTATTATGAGCAGGAGCTGTAATCCATGGTTCCATGTACCCATGTCTTGACGTGTCCATGAATACCGCCAGACGGTCGCATGGATCTATGGTCACATGGAAGCACGGCCACATGCATTCATCCTCCGATACTCACCATCGGCCTCGCACTTAAATCGTGCAGCACCTCTTCCTGCTTCTCGGGCTTGAAAGGTGGTAATCCGCCGAGCATGGCATGCTTTGCCAGCACATTTGCTTCAATCAAGGGCGCAATGTCCTCGCCGCGGCGCAGGGCTGAGAGCAGGTCCATCTCCTCCCGGGCGAAGAGGCAGTTGCGCATTTTCCCTTCAGCGGTCAGTCGCAGGCGGTCGCAATCGCCGCAGAAGGGATCCGTCACCGTGCTGATCACCGCGAAGGTTCCCGGCCAGTAGCCCACGCGGTAGGCCTTGGCCGTGCTGTGCGCATCGTCCTCCAGCTTCTCGAAGGAGTGCACGCTGCCGATATGGCCGAGCATCTCCGCGTAGGTGTAGACACGCTCACGTCCCCAGCGATTGCCGGCGAAGGGCATGAACTCGATGAAGCGTACGTGCACGGGATGATCACGTGTGAGCTCCACGAAGTGCAGGATCTCGTCTTCGTTCACCCCGCGCATCACCACCATGTTCACCTTCACGCGGAGGTCGCGCTCGAGGGCGAGGCGGATGTTGGCCCACACCTGCTGGAAACCGTCGCGTCGTGCGATCCGCTTGAAGCGCGCCGCATCGAAGGTGTCGAGGCTCACGTTGATGCTCTTCAGCCCGGCGTCGATCAGGGCATCGAGGTGCTTGTGCAACGTGAGCGCGTTGGTGGTGAGCCCGAGCTTCACGGGCAGCGCGATCAGGTCGCGCACGATGTCCACGGCGTCAGGGCGCACCAGGGGTTCGCCGCCCGTGAGCCGGATCTTGGTCACTCCGTACCGCTCGACGAACAGACGTGCGATCGTGGCGATCTCCTCCCGGGTCATGAGCTCCTCCCGTTTCAGGAAGTGCTGGTCCTCCGGCATGCAGTAGGTGCACCGCAGATCACACTTGTCCACAACACTGATGCGGAGGCTGCGATGCGTGCGGCCGTGAAGGTCGGTCAATGACATGGCTGATCAAAGGAACGACACGGACCTCGTCGGTGACACGAGTGCGGTGAACCATGCGGTCCCCGTCTGGAAAGCTGATCCGACCCAGGTGGAGCCCGTTCTGCGTCGATGACCGGTGCAGACCGGACGGGATCACGATCTTCGTCCGGTCCGCGATCCAGCCGTGCCAGCAATGAAGGAGAGGGAACGATGTTCATGGTGTCTGAAGGATGACATCTACAAGACCTATCACGACGAGGTGTGGGGCTTTCCGGAGCATGACGACCGCAAGCTTCTCGCCAAGTTGATCCTCGATGGGGCGCAGGCGGGATTGAGCTGGTATACGATCCTGATCAGAACGGAAGGCTATGCCCGGGCCTACGATCAATGGGATGCGGAGCGGATCGCGCGTTATGGGAAGAAGGACATCGAACGTCTGATGAAGGATCCCGGTATCATCCGGAACCGGCAGAAGATCGAGAGCGCCATCAAGAACGCTCAGGCCTACCTGCGGATCATGGAGGGAGGTGCGGGTTCCTTCGATCACTTCATATGGAAGCATGTGGACCACGAACCCATCGTGAACCAATGGACGAGCCTGCTGCAAGTTCCCGCCAGCACACTCGTGAGCGATGCCCTTAGCAAGGACCTGAAGAAGGCCGGCTTCTCCTTTGTCGGTACCACCATCGTCTATGCCTACATGCAGGCCATCGGCATGGTGGACGACCATCTGGTGAGCTGTTGGCGCCGGAAGCACTGAACGAGGTAGGACGGTTACCTTGGTGGCATGTCGGCATTGGTCGAACAGGTGCGGGTCCATACCACGGAGAGCGGTGCGTCGTCATTGCGCGAAGACCTGGTGGTGACTGAGGAACCACTGGAGATCCGGCTTGGCTTCGGTCCGCTTGAGGATCGTCGGGAACTTCGGCTGAGCGTCACCATGCGGACACCCGGCCATGATGAGGACCTCGTGCGCGGCTTCCTCTTCACCGAGGGGATCATCACCGATCCCAGCCAGCTCCTTCGCGTGGTGCCCTGCATGAGCGTGAAGGTGGAAGAACAGGGCAACGTGATGCGTGCGGAGCTCGATCCCGTTGTGATCATCGACCCGGTGCGCTGGCAACGGAACTTCTATGCAACGAGCAGCTGCGGGGTATGTGGCAAGAGCAGCATCGAGGCCGTGCACGTGAACCACATGGAGGCATTGGACCCCTGGGGGGAGATCGAACCGGCTGTCATCACTGCCCTGCCGGAACGGATGCGGGCGGCGCAGACCGTTTTCCGGCATACCGGTGGGATCCACGCCGCGGCGTTGTTCGACCGGGAGGGAGGTCTGCTCTGCTTGCGGGAGGACGTGGGTCGGCACAACGCCGTCGACAAGGTGATCGGTGCGGTGCTTGATAGTGATGAGCGGCTTGGTGCTCGGATCCTGCTGGTGAGCGGGCGCGCTGGCTTTGAACTGGTGCAGAAGTGCGTCGTAGCGGGTATCCCCTTGATGGTGGCTGTCGGTGCCCCCTCATCCCTGGCCGTGCAGCTCGCCCGGTCCCGAGGGCTCACGCTGATCGGCTTCCTTCGTGATCAACGCTTCAATGTCTATGCGTCATGAGTGAGGCTCCGAAGGTGGATCGCAAGCGCATCGCTGCGCTGGTGAAGGAGCGCATCGCCGTGGTACCCTATGATCCGGCCTGGCCGGGCCGATATGAAGCGATCGAAGCCCGGCTGAAGAAGTTGCTGCCCAAGAACCTGGTGCAGCGCATCGCGCACATCGGGAGTACCGCGGTACCCGGCCTCAGCGCCAAACCGATCATCGATGTGCAGGTGGAGGTGAACGACATGGATGAGGTGCTGGAGCGGGTGGTGCCACGTATGGAGGAGGAGGGCTACGAATTCATCTGGCGCCCGAGCATCGGCGAGAACGAACCTTACTACGCCTGGTTCATCATGCGCGACGCGAAAGGAGAGCGGACCGAGCACGTCCATATCCTCTCGCCGGACCACAGCAGCATGGAGCGTATCGTGTTCCGGGACCTCTTGCGCAGGCATCCGGAAGAGGCGCTCGCTTATGAGAAGCTGAAGAATGAGCTGGCGCGGAAGTACGCTCGGGACCGCGCCGCATACACCTTGGGGAAGACGGAGTTCATCCGGACCATCCTACGCAAAGGGCGCGATGGTACCTTGCGTTGAAAGAGCATCACATGCTGAGGTCAACCCGTCACGCCCTTGTCCTGCTCGCCCTGATGACGATGGGCACGATCAAGGCCCAGCGCACATTCGATGTCACCATCGCGGACAGTACCTATCACATGAAGCAGTACTGGTTCGTGCTCTATTCGACCGGTGCTGACACCACGGCCTTGGATAGTGCGACCTCTGCGGACCTGCTGAAGGCGCACCTGGAGCATCAGGACATGCAGGGGAAGCGCGGACTCATCGTGATGGGGGGACCGTACGGTGCCAATGAGGTCGATTGGCGGGGACTCCTGCTGTACGATTGCGACTCCCGGGAGGAAGTGGAAGGCTACCTGCGGCAGGATCCGCTCGTACAACGGCGGCGGTTGGCCTATACGATCGCACCGTGGTTCGGCGCGGTGGGTACGAAGCTGCCCTAGTCGTTCACTTGGAGCTCAATAACCACGCATGGGTGCGGTCCCCGTTGGCCGAACGCCAGAAGTAGCAGAACCGGTTGCGCTTGCTGTTCAGCAAGGCCTGCACCTCCGGATGATCGCGATGCGGATAGGAGAGGTGGATGCGCCCTGTCTCCGGGTCCATCGTAGGGGGTTCATGCACGCTCTGCTGGGTGAACGAGACGTGCAGACTTCGAGCGCTGCTGCCGATCCTCGCCGGTACACCGAGGAACAGGAGGTCACCATTCGCTGTCGGGATCGATCTGGTCACGCGCATCACTTCCAAGGTGCCCGTGTTGGCAAGGTGCATCGCGGCTTGAGGACCGCTCTCTTTCAACGAGTCCGAAGTGTGTACCGGTGCGCCCATGGCCATGAGGTTGGTGCCGTGAATTTCGCACTTCGGTCCGGATCGTAGGCATGATCGGCCCTTATCGGCCAAAACTTCATGTTAAGTTAACATTGGCCGGCCGAGGAGCGTGCGCGTTGGACTACGCGTTGTCGGGAAAGACCTGGATCCGCGCCTCCTTCTCCACCATGTCCGAGAACGTACCCACGTAACGGGTCGAACGCACGATATGGTTGTCGATCCAATGGTAATTGCCTCCGCGGGGTTTCCCGAACAGGATCCCGTGGTACTTGAACCCATGCTTGGCCAGCCAGGCCTCCGTCACCTGTCTGTGCGCTTCCGTACGGGAGGTGAAGAAGGTGATGATGTGCCCCTGCTCGTACCAACGGTTGCACGTCTCGAGCGCTCCGTCGAAGAGGGACGCATCCAGCATGCGCTCCGGTTCCTCGTTCGGGATGTCCTCGCAGATGGTGCCATCGATGTCGATGAGGTAGTTCTTCACACCATCGGGCAGTCCCGGGCTCGCCTTCTTGCCATCGATGTACAGGTCGTGCAGTTCCGTGCTCATGGTGTTCCGTTGACGCGAAGGTACCCTGCTCACTCCTCATCCGGGTCGGCTTTTCTCCGACGGGTGGGTGCGCGCTTCTTGTTCGGGACCACCTTCTCACGGAAGCGACCGTCCAAGGCACCCGCCACCTTCTGTGCCTCGCGCTTGGCCGCGCGTTCGATGGCGTCCTGTTCCTTCCGCCCGATATGGCGCTTCTTCCCCATCGTCATTGTTCGGCGGCCGACCGCAAGGCATTCTCCCGCATCGAGTGCGCTTTCTCCTTCCCAAGGTATCGCTCGATGAGCGCGTGTGCGAGGTATATCAACGGAGTGGCGAGGATGGCAACGACGAGCTTGTACGTGTATGCGGTGAGGACCAGGGCCGTGGCCAGCGGAAAGGGCATGTCTCGCAGCGCCCAGAACGCCAGATAGGTCACCACCACGCTGTCGATCAACTGGCTGATCAGGGTGCTGCCGGTTGCGCGCAGCCAGATGCGCTTGTCACCTGTCAGTCGTTTGATCCGCCGGAAGATGAAGGCGTCGGCGAGCTGGCCGATGATGAATGCCGCGATCGAACCGATGATGATGTTCATGCTCTGGCCGAAGATGTTCGCGAATGCGGCCTGCATGTCCGGTACACCGTGTGCCGCACCACTGCCGATCCACCACCCCATGTCCGGTGGCATGGCGATGGCGAGGTAGAGCACGAGGAAGGCGAAGGCGATGATGACCGCCGTGAGCAGGGTGAGGAAGCGCACGCCGCGCACACCGTAATAATCGTTGATCACGTCGGTGAGGATGAAGACCAGTGGCCAGGGCAGAACACCAACACTGAGCACGAACGAAAGATGTGGTTGGCCCAGTAGGGTGAAGTCCGCCTTGCCCAGCCCCACGGCCGTTTCCAGTTGGAAGAGCTTCACGCCGATCATCTCCGCCAGCAACGCGTTCGCGATGAAACAGCCGGCGAGGACCACGAACAAGCGGTTGGCCTTGTCGGCCAGCAGCGCGTGCACCATCGCGCCAAGTTAGCCGACCGTTGTGATCACGCGCACGGCATCACCGACCCTTATCCGATCACCGCTCGTGGCGATCGCGTTCATGCCGAAGTCGACCTTCGTGGGGTCACCAGGTCTGCGCCGGAAGCGTGCCAGCGTGGCCAGCGGTTCCTTCCCGCGTTGCCCGGTAAGCTGATCCGTGGTCGTTATCACGCATCGTGCGCATGGCTTGACCAGTTCGAACCTGGCATCACCGATCATGATCCTCCTCCACTGGTCTTCCTGGAAAGCAGCACCACCGTTCATCACCAGGTTGGGCCGGAAGCGGTCCATCGGGATCCGTTCCTCCGCGGCGATCCGTCCGTTCAGATCATCCAACGAGGCTTGCGAAAGGATCAGGAATGGGAAACCGTCGCTCAGGTTCGTGATGGTGCTGGCGTAGGTCGGATCCGTCGGACGGAGGGAGGCATCGGGCATGTACACGACCCTTGCCGGCACTCCCAACTGCGCACCGAACCAGCTGCCGTAGTGCTCGGCCTCGACCACATTCACCTCATCAGCCCATACCTGCACACGACATGGCCATCCTTCTTGCGGTTCCCAGGGCATGTCCAAGGGACCTCCGCCGCGCATATCCATCACCTGGAAGCCGTTCTCCTTAGGTAAGGTATGCAGGCAGGCCATCGCCGGGATCTCTCGTTGTGTGAGGAAACGGCCCTGCGGATCCACG
>Ga0116144_10005353_pt1 | contig 11701 bp, 7 predicted proteins | sample AD_UKC035_MetaG_FD_89746 | JGI IMG/M metagenome (GOLD analysis project Ga0116144, IMG submission 89746) | Active sludge microbial communities of municipal wastewater-treating anaerobic digesters from USA - AD_UKC035_MetaG | ecosystem: Engineered > Bioreactor > Anaerobic > Digestate | place: USA... | reverse complement strand
CCCTGGCATCTCGTCGGCGGCCCGCGCAAGGATGTCCCTCAGCGCGGCGGTCTCATCACGGAACGAAACGAAGCCCCAGAGCGCCCAGAGCGAAAGCGCGATCATCGTCCCGGTAGCCACCTTTGCGAGGACCGTTCGTTTCGCGAGGAAACAGGAGACAGGGACCAGCAAGAGCATCGACAGCGGGATAAGGTAGTAATCGAATTTGCGCGGGAAGTAGAGGAAAAAGGATCCCCACAGGATCACCCCGAGGACCGAAAAAGCAAGGAACGGATCCGCCCAAACGCTTCTTCTTCTCAAATGTGCGAACGAAAACACCGTCAGGACAACAAAGGCCGCAGCGATCGCCCAACCGAACCCGAACAGGCGGAGGGGATCGACGGCGAACTGACGGAGAAGATTCATGAGCATCATGTCGGGTTGCAGCCCCGAAAAACGGATGAACGGGGTGGTCACCTCGTAGAAAAGGTCATACTCATGCGGGAAGAAACTCTGCGCAAAAAGCGGGGAGAGCAGGAGGAGCGACAGCACTCCGACGCGCACGGCCAGTCGCCGATCCCCTCGTATGAACCATACGACGACGAACAGCGGGATGAACCCGATCGCGGTCTCCTTGATCCAGACCCCCGCCGCTAGGAGAACGGCAGTACCGGCGGCACGCCACCGCTCTTCGATATCGGAAAAGGCCACATAGCAGGCGGCAAGTACCGCGCACAGCATCGGCAGTTCCACTTGTCCCACCGCTGAATAGGATGCCTTGATAGGCATGAAGAAGGCCCACAGGACCGCGATCCATGCCGCGCGATCGCCGACATGCCGCCGCACCAGAGCGAAAAAGAAGGCGTTCACCCCGGCGCCCGCAAGGACCGCGACGAAACGCACCGCCGCAAGCCGCTCAATGCCGAGCATGATGAGCCCGCCGGCGAGATAGTTGAAGAGCGGCGGGAAAAAGAACAGATCACCGCTCCCGTAGAGCCGTAGCCAACCGCCCTCCGTCGCGAGGCGTCGCGCCGTCGCCGAATAGGCCGCCTCGTCGTAACTGATGATCGGGAACCGGTAGGTCCACCACGCGATCGCACCGTAGGCGACAAGCGAACAGAGGAACACTGCGGCGACCGCGACCGCCCGTTTTCTTTCGGGACTCATATCATAACAGCGCGGCGAGCCCGTGCTTTTCGAGATATTCGGTCACCCGCCGCACCTCCTGATGATCGGCGAGGTCGGCGCAGAGCAGGGCGTCGTCGGTAGCCACCACCAGCTGCCCCTGTTTCTTCAACAGGAATATCGGCCGGGCGGTCAGGTTGACGACCAGATTGTCGCGGCAATCGATGAGGTGAGCCGGTCCACGGATAGCGTTGCCGTGTTCGTCCTTCGGCAACAGATCGCGGTAACTCGCCCAGCCGCCGACATCGCTCCAGCCGAAATCGCCGAGAGCGCAACAGATCGGCAGAGCGGTCTTTTCCATCACCGCGTAGTCTATCGAGATGGAGCGGATGGCGCCGTACTGTTCCTTGGTGACCGCGATGGGATCAGGGAGCGTTTCGACCGCCGTCATGATGTCGGGAACCTGCGTCTTGAGTTCGCGTCGCATGGTCGAGGCACGGAACAGGAATATGCCGCCGTTCCAGAGATACCTGCCGCTTCTTACGAATTCCTCGGCTCGTTCGCGCTTCGGTTTCTCTTCGAACCGTTCGACCGCGAACACCCCGTCGGCCAACGACGCGCCGATGTGGATATAGCCGTAGCCGGTCTCGGGATAGGTCGGACGCATCCCGATGGTGCCGATGCCATCGTGTTTTTCGAGCACCGCCAGACACCGTGTCATCGTCGCACGGAACTCTTCGGGATCTGCGATGTGGTGATCGGCGGGTAGCACCGCCACCCGATCATCGCCGCCCCAGAACTCCCCTATCGCCCGAAGCGCAAGCGCGATGCAGGGCGCCGTGTTCCGGCCGACCGGCTCGAAGATGGCGCGGACACCGGGAAAGGCGGCGATATCCGCTTCGATGTGGCGACGCTGTTTGGCGGACGAAACGACGAGGATATTATCGGTCAGCGGCAGGAGGCGCGTTATCGTCTCGCCGAGCAGGGTCCGGTCGGAAAAAAGGGCGAGCGACTGTTTCGCCTTGTCCTCGCGCGAAAGCGGCCAGAACCGCTTGCCGCTCCCGCCCGCCATGATAACGGCCACGATCGACATCGCCGCACCCCCTATCGGTCGCTGTTAGAAAAGACTGGTGCCGGAGGTCGGACTTGAACCGACACGGTGTCACCACCACCGGATTTTGAGTCCGGCGCGTCTGCCAATTTCACCACTCCGGCACTGATAACGGGGGCATTCTATGGCCCGACGGGGGGTTGTCAATTTTTTCGCGGGACGGCGGCGAGCCGTTCGGCCACAGGTATGTCGGCAGGCGCAAGATCATAGGAGAGCAGTTCAGCGGGGGGGACCCACGCCATGGCGCTGTGCTCGGTCGGCACGAAACGGCCCGTTACCGTTGTGACGCGGAACACCATGAGCCGGACCACCCGCGCACCGTAATCGTGCTCGTGTTCAACGAACAGATCCCCCACCGTCACGCAGATTCCGAACTCTTCGCACAGTTCGCGGGCAAGACATTCCTGCGGCGTCTCGCCCGGCTCTATCTTGCCACCGGGGAATTCCCACTTGCCACGGGTATCGCCCTTGTCGGCGCGGCGCGCGATGAATACCTTCCCGCGCCGGACGATGATCGCGGCGGTGACGGGTATGACCGGTTTCGCCATCTGTTCCTCCTTTCGCGGCAGTATGGCACCACGATGGATCTTTTGCAATTTTTACCTCTCCTTTACAAATCATCGCCGCTCCGGTATAAGTGTGACGTAACACACGGGGTCGCATGGATACCGTACAGAAAAAGAAGGAACGATCCAACCTGGAGGGGAAGGCGTTCCTCAACCTCCACAAGCGGGTCGAGACCGCCATCATGGATTACGACATGATACACCCCGGTGACCATATCATGGTGGGGCTGTCGGGCGGCAAGGATTCGTCGCTGCTACTGGCGCTGCTCGCCCGCAAGAAGATAGAGACCACCAACGACTTCAAGCTCTCCGCCATATTCGTCCGGATGGGATTCACGGGCGATGACGAGAAACTGGCCTATCTTAAAGATTACGCCATGTCGCTCGGCGTCCCCTTCCACGCCATAGAGGAGCCGATATTCGAGGCCTTCAAAAAAGAGAAGAAAAAGCCCTGCTATGTCTGTTCGCGCAACCGCCGCATCGCGATGTTCAGATACGCCAAGGAGATCGGCGCCAATGTCATCGCCTTCGGTCACCACCGCGACGACTTCATGCAGACGCTCCTGCTTAACATCCTCTACGGCTCCTGCGTCGAGACGATGAAGCCAAACAACCCCTTTTTCGGCGGTGAGTTCCGCGTCATCCGGCCCATGCTCTACATCGACGAAAAGATGATAACGGCCGAAGTGAAGCGCCGCAGTATAGAGGTCTTCCCGCAGGGGTGCCCCTTCTCGTGCATGTCGGAGCGTGCCTATGTGAAGGAACTCATCACCGAGGCGCACAAACGGCACCGCCGCGTCCGGCAGAGCATATTCCGGTCGATGTTCACCGTGCGGCCCGAGTACCTGCTCAAGCCGCCCAGCCGCAAAAGCATGCTGTAGGAGAAAAGCCATGAAGGTTCTCGTATCGATCGGCACCCGCCCCGAATTCATCAAGATGGTGCCGGTCCTCCGCGAACTAAAAAAACGCGGCGTCGAAAACCATTTCCTCTACACCGGCCAGCACCGCGATCTCTGTCGGCCACTGTTCGATTTCTTCGCCATTCACCCCGATACCGACCTCGATATCATGAAGGAGAACCAGCCGATAGCCCATATCACGAGTTCCATCCTCACGCGGCTCGGCACGGTGCTTGACACCGTCGAGCCCGATATCGTGATCGTCCATGGCGACACCTCCACCACCCTTGCCTCGTCGCTCGCCGCCTTCTATAAAAAGATCCCGGTCGCCCATGTCGAGGCGGGACTGCGCAGCCATGACCGCTACTCACCGTTCCCCGAGGAGATGAACCGGGTGCTCACCGACCGGCTCGCTTCGCACCACTTCGCCCCGACGACGCTCAATCGCGACAACCTCCTGCGCGAAGGGATCGACCCGGCGACGATATTCGTCACCGGCAATACCGTCATCGACACCGTGAAGCTCGTCGCGGCGAAGATCAAGGCAGAAAAGAAGAAACAGGTGCTCATCACCGCACACCGGCGCGAGAACTTCGGCGAACCGATGGAGCACATCTGCCGCGCGATAGCCGAACTGGCGCGCCTTTTCCCCGACCGCGCGTTCCTCTACCCGGTCCACCCGAACCCGAATGTCCGCAAGACGACCGACGCGCTGCTCACCGGCATCAGTAATGTCCGCCTCGTCGAGCCGCTCGACTATATCGCCTTCATCACCGAGATGGCGTCGTCCGAACTGGTCCTCACCGATTCCGGCGGCATTCAGGAGGAGGCGCCCGCCTTCGGCATCCCCGTCGTCGTGATGCGGCGCGAGACCGAACGGACCGAAGGGGTCGAGGCGGGGACGCTCATCCTCGCCGGGACCGCGCAGAGCGACATCATCGCGGCGGCCAAGCGGCTCCTCACCGACTCCGCTTACTACGCCTCCTTCGCCAACGCGACCAATCCCTACGGCGACGGCCACGCCGCCGAACGGATAGTGCAAAAACTGTTCGAGATATCTTTCTGAAACGGGCCTACTGCGGGAACAGCGTATCCTTGTTCGCCTTTATCTCGGCGCAGGTCCAGTTCTGGTCGATAAGACGGACCATCTTGAACCAACTGTTGGCCAGGTCGGGCGTCACGGTCTTGTCATTCAAAAGGACACTGTTCGACGCCTCGAGAACCACCTGTTCGCTCTCCCATGCCAACGCGCCTTCGATACGCATGTCGTCCTTGCTCTCCCCCACCATGGTATTGACGGTGCGCTGAATAGTATACATCGTTCCGGGGCCGTTGAAGACCATCGGGATATTACCGGTACAGTTGACCGTCATGCCGGGATTGGTGTCGTCGTCCTGATCGTAGATATGTGTATCGCTCTTGTCGGTCGGGAGCGGGTCGTTGAGCGGATCGGCAAGATCCTTAACCCCGTTGAGGGTCAGGATGTCACTCGCGGTGACATCGAACCCGACGCCGCCACGGTCAAGTATCGTCGTGAAGTCCCAGATCATCGGCTTGACATGGGCGATGTAGTTGTCGCTGATGGTGACGGTCAGCAGGTTCGATCCGCTGTCTATCAGGGTCTCACAGGCAGTACCGACTGCTCCCACACTACCATCACCGTTATCGGTCAACTCGACCAGAAAATAAGAACTGGTGGTCGAGGTGCTCTTCTGCGTGCCGAGTATCCCGCCCAGATCGGTCTCCACATTCGAGGTGGTGAAGTTGAGCATCGCCCATTTACCGTTGAAGTTGTAGGAAGGAGCGGCATCATCGTCGGGCGTTTCGTTGTCGACCACGGTGTCGTCGGTAACGGTGTCATCGATGACGGTATCATCGGTGATGGTGTCGTCAGCGACGGTATCATCGGTGACGGTATCGTCGGTGACCGTGTCGTCGACGACGGTGTCATCGGTCACGGTGTCGTCGGTCACGGCGCTCTCGTCGGGCACCTGAGCGTTGTCAGGAATGGTCTTCGTGCCATCATCGCCGCACGAAACGGCAAGCAACAGGCACAAGAACAGAAGAGCGGTCACACCGGTCCCTTTCATGATATTCCTCCTTTTTTTTTCTTGAAACGACAACTTGTTATATAGGGAAAAGCGGCAAATGTCAATCGGCCCGACATCAGAAAAAAAATCATTGACAGCGCTATCTTCCCTGTTATGGTACCCACGTTCTGGAAGAGGAGCGCCGAGCAGGCACTCCGGCGGAGGGGCGGTCCCCGATGATGCCGGAGCAGGGGCATCGGCGCCGAAACGACGCGGCGGGCCGCCGGTGCGGGCGTTGGACGACGGGGTCGAATCCCCGCGGCTGTCACGAGTGATCGTGGAGAGCTTCTGAAGAGCGCGACCGCTTTTCCGGCCTCTTTTACCCACTCAGACCTCTTTCGGTTTTGTGAACTTCCGATGAGGGAGCGTGTTTCATGAAGGTCATTAAATTCGGCGGCACCTCGGTCGGCACGGCCGATGCCATCCGGCAGGTCGAAAAGATCGTGCGAAATGCCGGGCCGGGCTCGCTGACGGTCGTATCGGCCTTTTCTTGCATCACCAATGCCCTGACCCGCACCATCACGCTGATGCGCCAAGGCAACGCGCCGGAAGCCCTCGCGGAACTCGACGGGGTCGAAGAGCGGCACCGCGCGATGATCGCCGAGCTGGGCCTTCCCGCCGCAACGGCCTGTTTCACGGCCGATACCGTCGACCGCGTCCGCGGTCTCATCCCGGCGCTTACGGCACTGGGCGATGTCACTCCGCGCGCCGCCGACACCATACTCGCGACGGGGGAAACACTCTCCTCGCGCATCATAGTTGACCATTTCGCGTTGCAGGGACTCGACGCGACGCATATCGACGCCCGCGAGGTGCTCATCACCGACGCCTCGTTCGGCGCGGCCCAGCCCGACACGGCGCTCATCGAAGAGGCAGTACGCTGCAAACTCCTGCCGCTGCTCACGCGACATCGCGCCGTGGTCGCCGGCGGCTACATCGGCGCGACGCCGCAGGGGGTGACCACCACGCTCGGACGCGGCGGGTCCGACTATTCGGCAGCGCTTCTTGCGGCGGCGATCGGTGCCGATGAATGTCAGATATGGACCGATGTCGATGGCATCATGACCTGCGATCCCCGCATCATCCCGGCGGCTCGCACCGTACCGCGGCTCACCTACGACGAGGCGGCCGAACTCGCCTTCTTCGGCGCGAAGGTGCTCCACCCGCTCACGATATTCCCGGCGGTCCGGAAGGGCATCCCGGTCGTCATCCGCAACACCTTCGCTCCCGACCATCCCGGCACACGGGTCATCGCACAGAACGGTAACGACCGGCGTCTCAAGGCGATCGCCTTCCAGCGCGGCATCACGGTGCTCCACATCCGCAGCAACCGGATGCTCGGCGCCTACGGGTTCCTTGCCGCCGTTTTTACTGTGTTCCGCGATCACCGCACGCCGGTGGATCTCGTCACCACTTCGGAGGTGAGCATATCGGTGACCATCGACGACACCGCACACCTCGATGCGATAACGGTCGATCTCATGCGACTCGGAGAGGTGTCGGTCGAACAGGGGCGCGCCATCGTGTCGCTCATCGGCGACGGCATGCGCGAAACGGCCGGGATCGGCGCCCGCTTCTTCAACACCCTGCGCACCGTCAATGTCGGCATGGTGAGCGTCGGGGCAAGCGAGGTCAACATATCGATCGTCATCGCCGAGAGGGATCTTGAAGAGGCGGTGCGATTGATACACAACGAATTTTTCGACGGAGGCGCCGCATGAACATGATCGGCGGATGCGACCTGCGCGATATCGCGAACCGTTTCGGCACGCCGCTCTATCTATACGACGCCGCGCGCATCGAACGGAATTGTCATGCCCTGCGTGACGCATTCAACGCGCATTATCCGGCGACCGACATCTTTTACGCGGTCAAGGCGAACGGCAACCCGCACCTTTTGCGGCTCATCGCCTCGTGCGGAACCGGCGCCGACTGCGCCGCGCCGCTCGAGGTGACGCTCGCCGAGCGGGCCGGCATACCGCGCGAGAAGATCATGTACACCGGTAACTACGAATCACGCGATGACCTTGCCGCCGCCGCGCGGTGCGGCGCGGTGAACCTCGACGATATCACGGCGATCGGGAAACTGCCCGCCGGGTTCGACGGCATTCTCTCGTTCCGCATCAACCCGGGCGAAGGAGGCGGCTCTCATCCCGGTATCGTCACCGGCGGACCCGACGCGAAGTTCGGCATACCGATAGAGAGCGCGCCGGCCGCCTATCGGCTCGCGGTCGACCGCGGCTTTACCCGGTTCGGCATCCATCTCATGGCCGGATCGAACAACCGCGACCCTCTCTTCTTCGCGCGGATGGCCGCCATCCTCTGCCATAGCGCCGCCGACATCTTCCGACCGCTCGGCATCCTGCCGGAATATTTCGACATAGGCGGCGGGTTCGGCATCCCCTACGCCGAGGACGAAACGCCGCTCGATCTCGACGCGATGGCACGGGCGGTGGCGGCGACGCTCGCGCTCTGCGCCTCACAGCACGGCGTCACGCCGCCACGGCTCCGCATCGAACCGGGGCGCTTCATCGTCGGCGACGCCGGATATCTTCTTGCCCGCGTCACGGCGGTCAAAAAGGGACTTCGCCGGTTCGTCGGACTCGACGCCGGGATGAACACCCTCATCCGCCCGGCGCTCTATGGCTCACACCACCGCGTGACGGTCGTCGGCAAGGAGACCCCTGCGGGCATGGCGACGCTCTGCGGTCGCATCTGCGAGAACACCGACATCTTCGCTGCCGACATCCCCTTCCCCGCCGTCACCGAAGGCGATATCGTCCTCTTTCACGACGCCGGCGCCTACTGCGCATCCATGGCCTTCCCCTACAACGGCCGTCTACGACCCGCCGAGGTGCTGTGCGATAATGGGAAACCCTTCCGTATCGCCCGGGCCGAAAATGAGGCGGAATTCATGGAACGCTACGAAGCATAACCTTTCATACCACCCGAAATCATTATAATTATATTAGGGCTATTGACTCTTTTTATAAGCATGATACACTGGTCTGTTTTTTGCGTGGGTCACGCCGATGCTTTTCTTATGTGGCAAATTACCGTAGGTGGAGGTTGTTATGGTGCGGTTCAGGTTTTTGACCATGATGCTCGCGCTTTTGTGGTGTAGTGGATCCCTGCTCGCCGACATGATCCTCGTCCGCGACGGCGGCGACACGCGGGTGAACGGTACCTACACCTACAACGGGCTCTACAACGGTAGGGATTCTTACATCTACACCTCTGAATCGAACATCTTCACCTGGCATCTTCGGTGGGAGCCGACGACTCTCTGCTCAGCCAACTGCTGGTCGATCGTTGATCCGAGCACCGGCTATATCTACTACTACTCCACGGCCCAACAGGGCAATGTTCCTACGGCCAGTTGGAAGGAAAACGCCCCCTACGGCATCGCCCCGTCGGTCCGCGTCGATGTGGTCGCCTCGGCGCTCAAGTACAACCGCACCCAACTCAACGAATCGTCCCTGAATAACGGCTCCATAAACGGTTCTATCACCATCACGCTCGAGTCGTCAACCATCGACTTCACCGGCACTGTCGACGAGAATTACATCGACAACGGCAAGGCGAGCGTGACCGGCACGCCGGCAGGCCTTACTGCCGTGATAACGCTGGTCGACACCACCCATGTTTCCCTCTCCTTCACCGGCAGCGCACCGCCCCCCCACGACACCGATGTCACCGTCACGGTCGCTTTCGCCAACGAGGCCTTCAGCAACAATAAAAGATCCGATGTCGGGCTCGCCGACGGCGCACCGGTCCGGCTGAATTTCATCCGGAAGATAACTGTCTGCAAGCCGAGCGGCTGTGACTATGACACCATCGCCGCCGCCATCGCGGCGGCGGGAGAGGGCGACATCATCGATATCGGTGAAGGAACATGGGGCGAGAGTGGACTGACCATCGACGAAAGCCTCATCTTCGAAGGAGCAGGGGCAGACGAGACGGTCATCGATGCCGGTGACGCCGGTCAGATATCCCTCGTGGCCGATACAACGATGGATCTTATCTTCCGCGGCATACACTTCCGCAACGGCGATGCCGGTGACGACCTCGGTGGCGCGATATCGTTCGCCGGCGTGACCGCCACCAACACATTGCTTATCGAGGACTGTAAATTCTCGAACAATAGCGCGAACTACGGTGGCGGCGCCGTCTATGTATCGAAGGCGACCACCACCATCCGGCGCACCCTTTTCTTCGGCAATGAAGCATCCGGAGCGACATCCCACGGCGGAGCACTCCATATCGATCAGGCGGACACCTATATCGAGAACTCAACCTTCACCGGAAATATCGCGGCCTACACCGGAGGCGCGATCTATGTCAGCGCCCTTTCGGTCCTGACCCTCATGAACGACACGATAGATGCGAACACCTCCACTTCCGATCTGGGCGGCGGCATCGCCACGACCGAAGGAACGATCGGTTCGAGCAACACCATCATCGCCGAGAACATCGGCTACGATATCTACGCCTTCACCTCGATAACACTCAACCTTTCCTACTCCATTTACCAGGAGACCGCCTGCAGCACCTCCTGCACCGTCGTCGGTTCGGGCACCGACAGCAACAATCAGGTCGATGACCCCGATGTGGCCCCGCTCGCCATGAACGGCGGCACGACCGAGACGATGGCACTCCTGACCGGCAGTCCCGCCATAGATGCCGGCACCTCCGCCAGCGCCCCCACCGATGATCAGCGGAAATATACCCGCGACATCAACAAGGACATCGGCGCTTACGAGAAGATGCCGACCCAGCGTATCGAATGCACGAACATCCCGGTCAATGCACATGGCATCAACAACAACGCCGACGGCAAGTTTGAACAGACCTGGAACGGCGACTTTTGGGAACCGACCACCTTCACTTGCGAATGGGCCTGCGACACCGATTTCGCCCTCGAAGGCGGCGCCTGCATCAACCAGAAGGATGTGCCGTGTGACACCGACAATGCCAACCCGGTCAACAGCTCCGACACCATCGTCAATGTGACGATCCACTATACCACCGCAGGCGGTTGGGAGTCACCGGCCGACTGTGCGTGGAGTTGCGACACCGACTACGCGCTGGAAGGCGGCACCTGCATCAACTCGAAGGAAGTGCAGTGTGATGAGGACAACGCCAACCCGGTCAACAGCTCCGATGTCATTGCCAATGTGACGATCACCTACACTTCAGCAGGCGGTTGGGCCGCCCCCGCCGACTGCGCGTGGACCTGCGACGGGGGATGGCTCCTCAAGGATGGTGTAGCGTGCGTCGAATGCCTCACCAACGATGATTGTAGCGACGGGAACATATGCACTACCGACACCTGTGACGGGAATGGTCTCTGCGCTATCGAGAATAATACCGTTACTTGCGACGACGGCACCCTTTTCACCCAGAACGACATCTGCGACGATGGCATCTGCGCCGGCACCCCGATAAACGGCGTCTGTGACGACCCGATACCGGCATCTCCCCTCCCCTTCTCGACCTCCGGCGACACGACCGGACGTCCCTCGGCGGTGACCACCTACGGCGCCGCCTGCTCCGCCGGTACTCAGGACGCGGCCGACATGGTCTACCGCCTCACGGTGATCTCCGGAGCCCGTTACGTAGTCACGCTGACCCCCGACGCCGGGTTCGATGGCGCGCTCAACGCGACCGAACTGTGCGGCGAAAGCCAGCCGTGCATCGCCGCGGCCAACGCGGGTGGCGACGGTGAGACCGAGACGATATCTTTCGTCGCGGCGACCGACGGCACGGTCCATCTCGTGGTCGAAGGCGTCTCGTCCGGCTGGGACGGCGCCTTTACCCTTACCGTGGAACGGGACCTCGACAACGACGGCGTGGTCGACAACGACGATAACTGCCCGGCCGACAGTAACCCCGGCCAGCTCGACACCGACACCGACGGCATCGGCAATG
>Ga0116144_10005350_pt1 | contig 11705 bp, 7 predicted proteins | sample AD_UKC035_MetaG_FD_89746 | JGI IMG/M metagenome (GOLD analysis project Ga0116144, IMG submission 89746) | Active sludge microbial communities of municipal wastewater-treating anaerobic digesters from USA - AD_UKC035_MetaG | ecosystem: Engineered > Bioreactor > Anaerobic > Digestate | place: USA... | reverse complement strand
CCCATTTTCCAGATCACAGATAATCTGCTCAAAACGGGTGCGGGGGCCGGGGAGGATGGTTTTAAAGAAATCCTTCCGCGTGATTATGGGCTGCTTTGCTCCGAAACCTAAGATCTCGTATGCTTCGGGTGTTAGCTCCACTTGCTGGAATCCTTTGCGCAACCTTATGCTACCCAGTTTTGCCACCGATTGCGATTGGCTTAGCTTGGTTCTGCTTTCAAGAAGTTCAGCCTCAGCCCTTTTTCTGTCCGAAATATCGTCAACCATCATGATGAGGTGCGAAATATTATACTCGGAGGTTTTGTAGGCTTTCACAGCAACTTTGCAGAATATTTCCGTTGAATTTTTGGCTATGAATCGTTTTTCGATGGTATAACCCTCCATCTCATGAGTTAATACTTTGTTGAACAGAGCATTTTCTGCTTTAAGATCTTTGGCATGAGTTATTTCATCCCATGGTTTGGCATACAACTCCTCCGGTTTGTAGCCAAGCATTTGTGTCAATTTTTCGTTGAAGCTAATCCACTCCTTGGTGATGGAAACCTTGGCCATGCCAATCAAGTCGGATTCAAAAAAACTGCGGAATTTCTGTTCGCGTTCAGCCAATTGTAGTTCATTCTCCTTGCGACTGGTAATATCATGGCTAATGATGAACAGCATTTTGTTGCCTTTAACAACATGGGCCATAAGGTTCCCTTCAACGTAAAACTTTTTCCCCTGTTTGCGTTTATGAACCATATTGCTAAACCTATAGCTCCCCTCCTGGTTGGCAACGGCAATGGCCGTTCTGACGTCATCGGGCTGATCGGTAAGGGTTAAATAGGATTTCCCGATTATCTCGTCACGGTTATATCCGTAAATAAGTTCAAAAGCTGGGTTTACATCGTAAACGGTATGTGATTTAGCATCTATTACACAAACGGGGTCAATATTCGAATCGAATAGGGTTCGGTACCTCTGCTCTTTCTCTTCCAGCTCAAATCGGGCCAATTTCCGCTCAGTAATATCCATTAGCAACCCTATTATTTTGGTAATTTTTCCATTTTCGAATAAACTTCTGCCCGAAATAAAAAAGTAGTTGAAAGCCCCCTTCTTAGCCCTGATCCTAACTTCCAATTCAAAATCGTCGGTTTTGGATATTGCATTGTCATGGACTTGTTTAATCATCTCCACATCATCGGGATGAATCTGTTGGATTATACCTTCGAGAGAAGTGGTTTCCAGATTGACAGGAATACTCGATTTGTTTTCGATATGGTATATCCATGTAAACTTTTTCATCTCAATGGAATACTCCCACGATGATATCTTGTTTATATCCTGAATCTCGGTGAGCAATCGTTTGCTTTTAAGTAATTCCCTCTCGGCAATCCCTCGTTTTTCAATCTCCTCGAATAGTTTGTCGTTGAGCTGTTTATACTCATTTACCTGACGTTCTATTTCATCATCTGTTAACGATAATGAAGATTTTAACTCATCCCTGAGCTTGAGGTAGTTACTTTTTTGACCTTTTGCATATAGCGAGGCAATGGAAACAATGCTGAAAAATGAAAGGATTTCTGTGTAGTAATTCAACGATTGATTTACAGGTAAACCCAACAATTGGGGTTTGTATAGAAATATTAATCCCAAAACGGCTAAGAGAGGTGTGAAATATTGTAAGGGATATTTTGCCGACATGGTGAACAAAAGGGAGAACATAAGAATGTATATGGGCATTCTAAAATCTACCTTAAAAAATGGCGCAAAATGGTTTACGACAAAAACTCCCAATAGCGTTGTAATTAAGATATACATAAAAACTTGCTTGGTAGTTAAAGGAACGCTTGTAATGGTTCTTTTAGTCCAGGCGAAAATCGGTGGGATGAACAGCAAGAAGGCAGCAGCAATGCCCAAATAGGAAACCACTAATGAGGAAATAAAAAAATCATGTAGTATCCCTGTTTTGTGAAATATCCAGCCATATACTGCCACAAGTGGGAAGGGCATTAAAAATGAAATTCTGAATAAACGGCTTACTTCACTTTCGCTTAAACTGGTGTAGTCTAACCATTTGTTTGAACTCATATACCAATGAACCATGTAGAGAACCCCAACTTCAACCAGCACAATAATCATTATAACCACCACCCTGTAAAGGATGGGAAAAAACGGGGCAAGAAAAGCGTAACCAAAGAAAAAGTTGGAGGCTAATGAAGCAATAATTATCCCCGGAAGTTGCTTAATACCTTTAAAAGAGATGATGGCAGCTGATAAGCCGATGGGAATCCAAATGGGGAAAAAATAGGTGCTGCGAAAACCAATGAAAAATGAGAGAACGGCCCCAAGGATGTACATTAGAGCCGAAATCATGTTGTCTTTGATAATCTGTTTAAGATACGTTTTCCCCACTATGAACAAATTAAAGATTTTTCGAAATATACATTTTTATAGAAACGATAACAATATAATTCTGTCAAACTTTCTTTTAAAAATGTTTAGCGAAATTGTAATAATCCAAATAAAATTAACCATCCCCATTACATTCTTTCCCTTCGCAAAATAAATGAATAAACTCTTTTAGCAATAACATAGAATTTAGGAATTTGATTAACCGTTGAAAAATAATGATGAATTTTTTTTTATTGTAATAATAAATTATTATAACTTGCAATGAATTTTGTAAGAACTATTTTTGAGATTCCAAATATGATGAAGAAGTATAAATGGCACGATAAGGTGGTGTTGTTAGTAGAGGATGACCCTTCCAGCCTGTTGCTGCTCCAAACTATCCTTTCGCACACCGGTGCAAAACTTCTTGTTGCTGAAGATGGTGAAACCGCCATTGAATTAGTCAGGGAGAACAACGATATTGACATGGTTTTAATGGATATCCGGTTAACCGGTATTAGTGGATTACTAGCAACGGAAAGAATAAAAAAGATAGCCCCTGACATCACGGTAATTGCCCAAACTGCTTGTGCTGTACTGGGCGATATGGATATGTGCCTGAGGGCAGGTTGTAATGCATACATAACCAAACCTTTGCATACAGATACACTTCTTGAAACCATGGATTACTATTTCAAACGCGCTGTTGCTCAGGATATTTTAGACTCGGTATATTTCTCAAATTAGAACCCTTTTTCTCAATGAAACAATACTAAGTGATGCCGGCGGGTATCACTTTTTTTGTTCCGTTCAACCGGTATGGTTCCCGTTTATTTCTTCGATTTATAGCTATTTTTACAGCATAAAAAATTGTCATGGAGTTTTCCCTTGTTTCCGATTTTCAGCCCACAGGCGACCAGCCCGAGGCCATCAATCAGCTGGTTGAAGGCCTTGAGCGGGGAGATAGATTTCAAACCCTTTTGGGCGTTACCGGGTCGGGGAAAACGTTTACCATGGCCAATGTGCTTGCACGTATCAACAGGCCAGCCTTGGTGCTTAGCCACAATAAAACGTTGGCGGCGCAGCTCTACGGCGAGTTTAAATCTTTTTTCCCTAACAATGCAGTGGAGTATTTTGTGTCGTACTACGATTACTACCAGCCGGAGGCCTATCTTCCCGTTACCGACACCTATATTGAGAAAGACCTCTCCATTAACAGCGAAATAGAGAAGTTGAGATTGAGCGCCACCTCGGCATTGCTGTCCGGACGGAATGATGTGGTGGTAGTTTCGTCAGTATCCTGTATTTACGGCATTGGCAACCCCGAAGATTTCCACAGCAACACGATACGGGTTACCCGTGGGCAACTGTTGGGGAGGAACGTTTTCCTTCGGAGGCTGGTTGATAGCCTATACTCCCGCAACGAAACGGAGTTTGTCAACGGAACTTTCAGGGTGAAAGGCGATACGGTGGATGTGTTTGCCGCCTACGGCGATTTTGCCTACCGCATCATCTTTTTTGGCGACGAGGTAGAAGCCCTGGAGAGGTTCGATCCCATCACGGGAAGACTTTTGGAGGAGCTCAGCGAAGTGGTGATTTACCCTGCCAATATCTTTGTAACAACCCGCGAAAGGATTAATCAGGCCATTACTAATATTCAGGACGATTTGGTCAAACAGGTTGAATTTTTCAAAAGTATTGGCAAGCCTGTGGAGGCTAAGCGGATATTGCAACGGGTGGAGTATGACCTGGAGATGATTCGTGAGTTGGGCTACTGTTCGGGTATCGAAAACTACTCCCGGTACTTCGACGGGAGAGCAGCGGGTATGCGCCCTTTTTGCCTGCTCGATTATTTCCCCAACGGTTTCATCACCATCATTGATGAAAGCCATGCTACCATTCCCCAAATCCGTGCCATGTACGGAGGCGACAGGTCGCGGAAGCAAACCCTGGTTGAGTATGGATTCCGGCTCCCCGCAGCCATTGATAACAGACCGCTCAAATTCGAAGAATTTGAAGGTATTGTGGGTCAGGTAATCTACGTGAGTGCCACCCCGGCCGATTTTGAGCTGGAAAGAACCGGAGGCGTGGTAGTAGAACAGCTGATCAGGCCCACAGGACTGCTCGACCCCGTGGTGGAGGTGAGGCCAAGCCTGACGCAGGTTGACGACCTGATAGGCGAGATTAACGAGCGGGTAGACCAAAACGAGCGGGTGCTCGTTACCACCCTCACCAAGAGAATGGCTGAGGAACTGGTGAAATACCTGATTAAATTGGATATTAAGTGCAGGTATATCCACTCCGATGTGGAAACCATTGAGCGCGTGGAGATAATTGAGGGGCTGCGAAAGGGGACATTCGATGTGCTGGTGGGGGTGAACCTTTTGAGGGAGGGTCTCGATTTGCCCGAGGTATCGCTGGTGGCCATCATCGATGCCGATAAGGAGGGGTTTTTGCGCTCGGCCCGTTCACTCACCCAAACTGCCGGCAGGGCAGCCCGAAATCTCAACGGGAAGGTAATCATGTATGCCGATAAGATTACCCAATCCATGCAGGTAACCATTGACGAAACCAACCGCAGGCGCGAAAAGCAGCTGAAGTACAATGAGAAACATGGCATTATGCCCAGGCAGATTCAAAAGGCGCAAAAATCCATTCTGGGCGATGCCGTAGGCAAAAAGCCACAGCACCGACCCTACTACACCGACCCCGAAAAGGCTGATATTGCTGCCGACTCCGTGGTGAAGTATATGGATGTCGAAGCCCTGAAAAAAGCCATTGACCGGTCAAGAAAGAATATGGAGGCTGCAGCCAAGACACTGGAATTTATTGAGGCAGCCCGCCATCGCGATGAGATGCTGGCCCTAACCCGATTGCTTGAGGAGAAAACAAAATAGCATGGGTTAATGCAACCAGTCCGATTGTTAGGCAAAATTTAAAAAAGAAGATTGATTAAATAACTTTTTATTCATATCTTTGAAAACATTTAATTCACAGACACGTTATTAACTATATGGAAACCAAGTCTACAATATCAAGAAATCCGTTAGTTTATCAGAATCAAAAACAAAAAACTCTTGATGAAGCGAAGAAATTGTTTATGAAATACTTGAAGGAATTTGCTCAATACAAGAATCTTTCAGAAAATGAAATAATGCTTATTAAAGAATTTTTTGAAGAAGTATATTTAGAGAAAAAAGCGACATACATTCTTGAAGAAAAACTTAGAGAATTAAACCAGTATTTAAATCTAGCATTTAACTTTGCTCTTTCAAGTATAAATAGGAAACAATCTGTGCCAGAAGATTTAACAAAAGTTTTTTATTATAAAAATAAAAAAGGTGAATTAATTTATGAGCGACATTGAAAAGGCTGAAACTCCTCAGGAACAAAGCAGAGAGGAAATAAATCATTTGTCTAGTAGTATTCCAAAGTCGAAAATGAAAGGAGTATTAGAAGAATTTGAAATGTTTGCACTTCAACGTGGGAGTCAAAGTAGTTTTGATATAAGCACATTTAATGAAACGCAAAAGGATAAACTACTTGATATTTTAAGTACTAATGAAAAAAATGCTTTTGATTTCCATACAAAAAGAATAGATGCAATAAAAGAAATTGAAGTAAAGAAAATTGATGCATCAATAGTAAATCAAAAATCCTTACGTATTATAATTATTGCAATTGTAATTACTATCCCTGCAATTACCCTTATAATCCTTTTTTTCAAAGAAACCTTTTTTATTCCTTGGCTGACATTTTTAACAGGTTTAATAGGTGGTGTGGGTATAAGTAAAATAATTCCGGTTTTTTATAAACAACCATCCAAAGAAAATCCAATTAATGACAATTCTGATAATTAAAAATTTCTTTGTCTTACAAAAGATGTAACTAATGTGGGTTGACATCGGATGCTTGTTATAATTTAGTTTTCTCTAAATGGTTTTGTTGGAGATGAAATCGTGGTTCGATATCTCACATTCTCCACATTCTCCAAATTCCCAATCACTAAATCAAACTATTTCATCCCGCAAAAAATCAAAACCCGCTGAGTTCCATGTAGATGGTGGGGATAAGCAGTAAAAATCCTGCCACAATCAGTATAAGCAGCAATGGCAGGAACCAGCGCAACCATTTGTTGTATGGGATTTTGGCAATGGAAAGAACCCCTACCATAACTCCCGATGTGGGCGAGGCCAGGTTGGTAAAACCACCCCCCACCTGATACACCGTAACCGTTGCCTGTCGTGAAATGCCAATCAGGTCGGAGAATTGCGACATGATTGGGATGGTAAGGGCAGCCTTGGCCGACCCCGACGCAATGATGGCGTTCAGCACGTTGTAGAAAATGTACATTATGGCCACCGAGGTTAGCGTTCCATAGCCCTGCATGGCAGTTGCCGACCCGTTGAGCAGCGAGTCGATGATTTTGCCTTGCTCCAGCACCACCACAATGCCGCTGGCCAGGCCCACTACCAGTGCTGCCGACATGATATCCTTGGCTCCCTCGATGAAAAGTTTGGCCAGCTGGCTGGCCTTGTTGCCAAAGGCAACCCCTGAGGCCAATCCCATTACAAGGAAAAGCGAAGCTATTTCGATGATATACCAACCGTAGCCCATAACCCCGACAATGAGGAATAGTATGGTGAACAACAGGATGTTAACAATCAGCAATTGAACCGAGTGGCGCAATAAGGCGATGCCGGCAATTATCCAGATAACCGTGGCAATGGGGATTATGGGTGTCACCACGGTGGTACTCCCAATTTCCATATGGGTGAGCGGAAACAGGAATGAGCAGATGGTGAGTACTACTGCTATGGCAATGAATATGCCCCAAGCACTTTTCCCCGCCTTGGTTTTTCGTCCATTCACCTCTTCCTCACCCTTTTTGCGCCAGTACTCATCCTCAGCATAAACAGGCGAGAGGGTGGGATTCTTCTTAATCCTGTTGGCATACCTGAGAACATATCCGATTCCTATAAAATTGATTACCAGCCAGATAATAAAGCGGTACTCTATACCCGAAAAGAGTTGAACCCCCGAGAGTCCTTGGGCTATGCCAATGGTAAAGGGGTTGAGCAGCGCACCCGCAAAGCCCAGCCCTGCACCCAAAAAGCACATGCTGACCCCCACAATGGAATCGTAGCCCATGCTAATGGCCAACGGTACAAAGATGATGACAAACGCAATGGTCTCCTCGCTCATGCCGATTACCGCCCCAAAAAAACTGAAACATATCATGATAAGGGTAATCACCAGATTATTGACACCGATAAGCTTCAGGAATTTGAATCGTTCCAGCCTCTTTGTAAAGTTTAGGAATGAGAAGATGGCCACGTCGAGAGCCTTGCTCTCGTTCATTATCCAAAATGCCCCGCCTATCATGAGGATGTAAAAAATAATGTCGTGGGTGCGTTTAAATCCTTGGAATATGGATGTGAAAATCTGCCACGACTGTGGCTCCCGATCCACCTCCGCAAAGCTGCCGGGAACAATTACCTCTCGGTTAATCCCATGCACCTCAACTGTCTCACGTGCAAATTCGCCCCCCGGAACAAACCAGGTGAGGATGGCGCTGATAACTATTAGGGAAAAGATAATAACGTAGGTATGGGGAAATGTCCGTTTTTTCTTAGGTTTGGTCATGGTTTCCATTGATTTGTAAGGGCTGAAATATTTGCTGCAATGATATTACTTTTTGTTCAAAATATAAAACCCACTCTCGTCCTGTCAGTGATTGATGCAATTTTTACCCTGTATATCGATAGGTTGAAATCTCCCATCTTGTATCATGGCATGCGTTGGTAGTTTTTTCGCCATATTTTTTCATTAGCACCAAAAAGCATATCTTCGTGGCAGTTCAATAGTGTTGTGCCATGGAGTTAATTATTCAAAATATCAAGAAGTTAGTACAGGTTGAGGATGAGCCACGGGAGAAGGTGGCAGGAAAAGAGATGTCGGTTTTGAATTGTATCGACAATGCTTACCTAATTATTAAGGATGGGCTCATCAGCGATTTTGGTGCGATGGCCAATCAACCTGCGGTTTCTCCCAATGCAAAGGTTATCAATGCAGAAGGGAAAATGGTTTTCCCCTCCTTTTGCGATTCGCACACCCACTTGGTGTATGCCGGAAGCAGAGAGATAGAGTACATCGATAAAATTCGCGGGCTGTCATACGAGGAGATAGCCAAAAAGGGCGGTGGGATACTCAACTCGGCCAAATTGCTTCACAATACCTCAGAGGATGAGCTCTACGCCCAATCGTTGGAAAGGGTAAATGAAATAATTTCCCTGGGAACCGGTGCCGTGGAGATAAAAAGCGGATACGGTTTGACGGTGGAGGATGAACTGAAGATGCTGAGGGTGATAAGAAGACTGAAGGATACAACCCCAATAACAATTATGAGCACCTTTTTGGGTGCCCATGCGGTGCCGGCCGGATATAAGGGAAGGCAAACGGAGTACGTTGATTTGATTATTAATGAAATGATTCCGCGTGTTGCTGCCGAGGAACTTGCCGATTACATTGATGTGTTTTGCGACAAGGGTTTCTTTACGGTTGACGAAACCGAAAGGATGCTGATGGCAGGTATGAAGTACGGGCTGCGGGCAAAAATCCATGCCAATGAGTTGGAATACTCTGGTGGCATTCAGGTAGGTGTTAAGTATGGCGCGCTTTCCGTTGACCACCTGGAGTTCACGGGGGAGGCCGAGATAAAAACCCTGCTCAATTCCGAAACCATGCCCACGCTGCTGCCGGGAGCAGCCTTTTTCCTTGGAATGGAGTATCCTCCCGCAAGGAAGATGATTGATGCGGGGCTACCCCTGGCCATGGCATCGGATTACAACCCCGGCTCTTCGCCGTCGGGCGATATGAAGTTTGTCATGTCTTTGGGTTGTATCATCATGCGGCTTCTTCCCGAAGAGGTAATCAATGCTGTTACTATCAATTCGGCCTACGCCATGGGTATTAGCCATACGCATGGCAGCATTGCCAGAGGGAAGGTTGCCAATGTGTTTATTACCAAGCCAATACCTTCGTACGAGTTTATGCCCTACGCGTACACGTCGAGGCTCATTGATACTGTGATTCTTAACGGCGAAGTGGTATAAACTCTATAGATCGAAAAACATTAGTTTTATTTAGTATCCATAATACTAATCACAAAATCACCAGCCATGAAAAAGATAGGCACTCATTTACTCATTACCGCATTGGTACTGTGTTCAAGCGGTTGTGGGCAGTTTAATTTCCCCGTCGATTTCCCAACCACTTCCTCCGAAGGAGGACTAACCACGGCCGAAGTGGTTAAGGGGTTGAAGGAGGCACTGACCGTAGGGTCAAAGAATTCCGCCAACTCGGCCTCAAAAACCGATGGATTTTACAAGAACGCATTGATTTTTATCCCATTCCCTCCCGAAGCCATTAAGGTTAAGAATACGCTGGAGTCGGCAGGGTTAAGCAACCTCACCAACGATTTTGTGCTTTCGCTCAATCGTGCTGCCGAGGATGCCTCGAAAAAGGCATTCCCCATTTTCTCTGAGGCCATTACCAGCATGACCATCAACGATGCCATGGGAATCCTCAAGGGAGCTGACGACGCTGCCACAACCTATCTGAAAAACAAAACTTCAGCCCAGCTGAAGGCAGAGTTTAAGCCCATCATTAAAAAGTCCATTGACAACGTGAAGGTAACCAGCTATTGGAATCCCATTGCTACCAACTACAATAGGCTCACTGCCCTAACAGGGGGCGAGCAGGTGAATCCAAATCTGGAGGAGTATATCACCGACAGGGCAATGGAAGGGCTGTTTAAACTTATTGCCAGGGAAGAGGCTTTGATAAGGAAAGACCCTGCCGCAAGGGTAACCGATATTCTGAAAAAAGTGTTCGGTTCACTATAGCGATGGTACGATATGGTAATCTGAAACGCATAAAAACAGTTTATACCTTTATATAAGTATAATCAACTTAACAATCGGAGACTATAAAATGACAACGAAAAGGTTAATCGAATGCGTTCCCAACTTCAGCGAAGGGAACGATATGAATATTATTAATCAGATTACAAGGGAGATAGAGTCGGTAGAGGGCGTTAGGCTAATCGATGTTGACCCGGGCAAGGCAACAAACCGCACGGTGGTTACCATGGTTGGCACCCCCGATGAGGTGTGCGAAGCCGCATTTCGCGCTGTTAAGAAGGCGGCCGAACTGATTGATATGAGCAAGCATAAGGGTGCGCACCCGCGGTTTGGTGCCACCGATGTGTGCCCTCTGGTGCCCGTTGCCAACATTACCATGGAAGAAACGGTGGAATATGCACGAAAACTGGCAAAGCGCATTGGTGAGGAGTTGAAAATTGGGGTTTACTGCTATGAGTTTGCCGCATTCGAGGAGAAAAGACGCAATCTGGCCAACTGCCGTGAGGGAGAATACGAGGCACTGCCCAAGAGGCTGAAAGACCCTGCCTGGAAACCCGACTTTGGCCCTGCCGAGTTCAACGCCAAAAGCGGTGTAACCGCCGTTGGAGCACGGAATTTTCTGGTGGCTTACAATATCAACCTGAATACCACTTCAACCCGAAGGGCAAATGCCGTGGCATTTGATATCCGTGAGAAGGGGCGCCCACAGCGCATTGGCAACCCCATAACCGGTAAGATAGCCGTTGACGATAAGGGGAATGAGATTTGGATACCCGGTTCCTTGAAAGCCTGTAAGGCCATTGGCTGGTTCATAGATGAGTATGGCATTGCTCAGATTTCCATAAACTTAACCGACATAACGGTGACTCCCGTACATGTAGCTTTTGAAGAGGTATGCAAAAAGGCCCAGGAGAGGGGTTTGCGGGTTACCGGCTCGGAGTTGGTTGGCGTTATTCCGCTGCAGGCAATGCTCGACGCTGGAAGGTACTTTTTGCGCAAACAGAGCCGCTCCACCGGTATCTCCGATGCCGAAATCATTAAGATTGCGGTTAAATCGTTAGGCCTTGATGAGCTTTACACCTTCGACCCTAAGAAGAAGATCATTGAGTATATTTTGGAGGATGACAAGAAGAAGCAACTGGTTGATATGTCCTTGAAAGGCTTTATCGAGGAGACGGCTTCGGAGTCGCCCGCACCGGGCGGAGGTTCCGTGTCGGCAGCCATGGGTGCCATGGGGGTTGCGCTGGGGACAATGGTGGCCAACCTATCCTCGCACAAGGCAGGCTGGGATGACAGATGGGAGGAATTCTCGGAATGGGCCGAAAAGGGAAAGGCTTACCAGGATCAACTGGTAAAACTGATTGATGAGGATACCAACGCTTTCAACCGCATCATGGATGCCTTTGGGCT
>Ga0116144_10005349_pt1 | contig 11717 bp, 10 predicted proteins | sample AD_UKC035_MetaG_FD_89746 | JGI IMG/M metagenome (GOLD analysis project Ga0116144, IMG submission 89746) | Active sludge microbial communities of municipal wastewater-treating anaerobic digesters from USA - AD_UKC035_MetaG | ecosystem: Engineered > Bioreactor > Anaerobic > Digestate | place: USA... | reverse complement strand
AGCCTGGGCAGAAGAAAGAAAGGCAATGGCACCATGAGCAAAGGGATATTCCCTGGGGTGCGTTTGCTGGGCTTTGTGAAGGTATTCCTTTTCTTCAGGACTAAGCCTCCTGCAACTGACGATCACTCCTGCAGAGTCTGCAATGAACTTTCTGAACAATTCCTTTTCAGAACAGTATTCCAGATCCACAACAGCACGGGGATAGTTCAACTCAAAAATATTCTTTTGCTGTGACATGATCCAGGCCAGGCTCTTATCCACATAAATGGTCATCCTGCCTTCTGTGGGCAAGGAACCCTCAGAAGCATCCCGTTTGCATCCGTAAATAAGTACGGCCAAAAAGATCAGAAAGAAATAACGGACAACTGAATTCATAAGTAATGGAAGATCATTTTTAAATAAAACGTAAATCCGGGGATTATGTTAATACGATCATGAGAATGGAGGGTGGCTGCATGGAAGCGGGATCCTTTCATATAAGACAATCTCTCTATATTTGAGGCTGACTCTGACCACCTGGAAGGTGGAAAATCCATTCTATATCTTCGACATGAACAACGACCATACCGTAAAATGCCCCACCTGCGGAACACTGATAGACGTGCAGGATATCCTCGCACACAAACTGGAAGAAGAGATCCGACAGCAATACGATTCCAGACTTTTGGAGGTACAACAAAAGTTGGAACTCGAACAGGAACAACTCAATCGGGCCAAACTGGATTTTGAACAGAAAAAAAGGAAAGAAAATGAACTTTTCAACGAGAGGCTGGAGGCAAAGCTGAAAGAGGAAAGCCGGTCATTGGAAGAGAAAATAAAAATCAGAATTCAGGAAGAACAATCCGAACAACAGAAAGCCCTGGTCCGGGAATTGGAAGAAAAGTCAAAACAGATCATAGAATTAAACAGAACGAAAGCCGAGATCGAAATTCTCAGGATGGAAAAAGCTGAACTAAAAGAAAAAGTGGAAGCAGAAGCACAGAGAAAATTAAATGAGGCACTCAGCGCAGAAAAGGAAAAAATCCGCAAAACTGAAGAAGAGAGAAATGAAATGAGATTCCGTGAATTGCTGAAACAACTGGAAGACCAGAAAAAACTCACGGAAGAAATGAAAAGAAAACAGGAACAAGGATCGATGCAACTTCAGGGAGAGGTACAGGAACTCGCCATCGAAGAATGGCTCAGAGTTAAATTCCCACTGGATACCATAGAAGAGATCAAGGCAGGAGCGAGAGGGGGAGATTGTCTTCAAATTGTGCACACGCATTCGCAGCAGAACTGCGGAAAAATATACTACGAAAGCAAAAGAACCAAAGAATTCCACAGTACCTGGATCGACAAATTGAAATCAGACATGATGGAAAAAGGTGCAGATCTGGGCGTACTGGTGACGGAGGCCATGCCACCGGGTTTTGACAGAATGGGGATCATAGAAGGCGTTTGGGTCTGCAGTTATCATGAATTCAAAGGCCTGTGCACCGTGCTCAGAGAAAACATCATCAGGTTGAGTGCAGCCATTCGCTCCCAGGAAAACAAAGGAGATAAAATGAATCTGCTCTACGATTATCTGACAGGGAATACCTTCAGGATGCAGGTGGAGGCAATCGTCGAAGGATTTTCTGCCATGAAAAATGCACTCGAGAGCGAAAAACGCGCCATGCAAAGGATCTGGAAAGAAAGAGAAAAACAAATTGAAAAAGTGATCAGCAACACAGTGGATATGTACGGATCCGTAAGGGGCATAGCAGGAAGCGCCGTCCAGGAGGTGAAAGCATTGGAATTACCCGGAGCGGAATACGATGATGAACCGGAACAATTGTAATACACCGGCGCAGCTTTTCAGTTGCATGCTCATTTGCCGGAAATGTGGCTCTGGTCCTTTCCGAAAAGCAGTAAATAAAAAAAGCCCCGCAGATCTTGCGAGGCTTTTGAAGTGGGAGCTACTGGGTTCGAACCAGTGACCCTCTGCTTGTAAGGCAGATGCTCTGAACCAGCTGAGCTAAGCTCCCTTTTTCAAGAGGACTGCAAAGATACACGTAGTGTCAAATTTAGGAAGCAAGGAACAAATAAATTTATTATTTTAATATATAGTGATCTATATATCTGACTTATATCATATATCCATTCGTACCAAAACCATCTTACCATTGCTTTCACTGGGCACCCAAAGGCTGGCTGAGCCTGTCTGAATGGCATCCTGGATCCTGAGATTGAGGCCTGCAGAACCAGTATTGAGGATACTTTTTCTGTAGTTACGCCCATCGGGCAATAAAATATATTCACTCACCGTAGATTCGTTCTTGATTTCATCGTTGAATAAAATCCGCAGGAAGGTCGAATTTTTCATAATAAAAAAGGAAGAAAACTGCCCCTGATCATCCTGTGAAAACTGCTTTTTCCTCAGTATGTTCTCCCATTGCTTTTGTCCATTTCTGTCGACCGACAAGACCAGTATGTCGTCGTAATAATAGTCTATCCAACGCATACCGCCCAATCCCGAAGGATCAAGGGAATTGTTGAAATAAGGCCTCCTCATGAGCTCCTTGCTGTTCTCAAAAAAAACAACCAGGCTGCCATCTTCCTTGAACTGCAGGTTTCTCAAAGACATGGTAAACTGGTTTTGGAGCGCATCCTTGCCCTTGAAACCCCATGATTTCAGCAATTCCTTATCGAACGGAATGAGTTGTGGTCCCGAACTTGCTGAGACATTCTCAAAAATGTAACCAGCAGGTGCATACGCTCCGGCTTCCTTGTAAAGACCTGCCATGATGAGTCTGCCCGAAACATTATCGACGGCGATATCTATCTCATAGACATCTTCTCCATCCAAAACTGTGGTGTGATCGATCGTTCTCACTCCCAGGTCACTGATGCCCTGAATCTTGACAGAAGTTTGCTGTTTTTTTCTGGATTTTGCTCTTTCGGTTCCTGCGAGAAATAATTCCCCCTTATTGCTCAAAGAAGCATATCCGGCATAATAATCTTCAAAATTGAAAAGTTGTCTGGAAGGCTTGCACAAAAAGGTATCCCGTTCAAAGCGATTAAAGATCAGGACGCTCCTGTTACCATCCTTGTCCCTTAACCCGGCAGACATCCAACTCTTGTCTTCTGAACTGATCAGATTGACCTCGGCCTGCAGATCCGGTTCCATACCCAGATCAGGGATCCAGTCTTCCACAGGATTGCCGTATGCATCAAACAGAGAATAAACAAAAGCAGTACGATCCTCCAATCGAGACAGATAAGCGACTCCCAGACCCTGGGCATGGGGAAAAGCATCCAGAATTTTCCATCTTTTTCCCTTGAGCTCCAGGTCTTTTTCAACCGTCCAGCTCAAGTCTTCCTTCAGGGTCTGAAGGGTTATGCGGTAAGATTTATCCCGGATCAGACCACATGTTTTTGACCAGGGTATGATAAAATAGGCAAAATCATTTCGCATATTCAATTCTGGAGATACCTGAATACTCTGACCTGTCAGCAGCAGATTGCAGGGGTTCAGGATCCCAAGCAACAGGATACACAAAATATGACGGGCCATTAGCATGGAATGGATACTTTTGCAAATCTAAGACAAAACCCATGAAAGCAAAGCGCATAGTCGAATGTGTACCCAACTTCAGCGAAGGAAGAAACCAATCTGTACTGGACGCCATTGCCCGTTCCATCGAGGCCTGCTCAGGGGTCAGACTATTGCACGTAGACCCGGGGGCCAGCACCAACCGGACGGTATTTACCTTTGCCGGAGATCCGGAGGATGTCATTGAGGCTGCCTTCTGCGCGATCCGCACAGCATCTGAACTCATCGACATGCGGCAACACAAAGGAGCTCATCCCAGGATGGGTGCCACAGATGTGTGCCCCCTGGTTCCTGTATCCGGAATCAGTCTGGAAGAAACAAATGCCTATGCATTGAAACTGGCCGAAAGGGTCGGCAAAGAACTTAACATTCCGGTTTATCTCTATGAAGCATCTGCAACTGCTCCTCACCGTAAAAACCTGGCCGACATTCGTTCCGGTGAATACGAAGGACTGGAACAAAAAATGCAGCAAAAAGAATGGGCACCTGATTTTGGACCTGATCAGTTTCAGCCCCACTGTGGCGCCACGGTCATAGGGGCGCGAGATTTTCTGGTGGCCTATAATGTAAATTTGAATACCAAATCCGTCAGACTGGCCAATGAAATTGCTTTTGACATCCGTGAAAATGGCAGACCCATGCGCGATCCCGAAACCCAGAAAATCCTTAAGAACGCACAGGGAGAACCGCTCAGGATCCCGGGTAGCTGCCCCGGTGTAAAAGCGATCGGATGGTATATTGACGAGTACGGCATGGCTCAGATCTCCATGAACCTGACCCAACTTTCCAAAACTCCCCTGCACGTTGCTTTTGAGGAATGCAGAAAAGCAGCGGAAAAATATGGATTGATCGTGACCGGTTCAGAATTAGTCGGACTGGTGCCCAAATCAGCCCTCGTCGATGCAGGACGCTTTTACCTTCAAAAGCAAAACCGCTCCTTGGGCGTGCCGGAAGAGGAATTGATCCATACCGCCATCATGTCTCTGGGATTGAATTCCATTCAAAAATTCGAACCACAAAAAAGAATCATAGAATACATGTTGACTGATCAAAACAATCCCCTCGTCGAAATGAACCTGCGGCGCTTTGCCCAGGAGACGGCTTCAGACAATCCCGCTCCTGGCGGTGGCTCGGTGAGTGCTTACGCTGGTGCCATGGGCGCTGCTCTTTCTGCGATGGTCGGAAATCTGACTGCTCATAAAAAAGGCTACGAGGATAAAATTTCATACTTCTCGGAACTGGCAGAAAAGGCTACAGCCTGCTACGAACAATTGCTCCACCTCGTAGACGAAGATACCCGCGCTTTTAATGCCATCATGGATGCCTTCCGCCTTCCCAAAAACACCCCGGAAGAAAAGAAGAACAGAAAAAAGGCAATCAGACGCGCTACTCTGGGTGCCATTGAAGTGCCCATGCAGACCATGAAAGTGGCCGCTGCGATCCTGCCGGTGACCGCTGCCATGGTACGGGATGGAAATCCCAACTCCATCACCGACGCAGGAGTAGGTGCACTGTGCATTGAAGCTGCTGTAAAAGGTGCTGGAATGAATGTTAAAATAAACGCCTCTTCCCTGGAAGATGAAGAAACTAAACTGAAATACTTCCAACAGGCAGATGAGATCATCCAGAACACCAGTGTCAGGGTGAAAGAAATTATTGCAGAAGTAGAAAACCGGCTTTTAAATCCCTGATTTTTCATTTAAGTTTTTCATGATTACTTAACCCACCAAACACAACTACATGCTTTTTAGAAATTCCAGCCATCCAGCAGCACTGCCTTATCTTTTCTTTTCCGAAATGTGGGAACGTTTTGGTTATTACCTGATGATCGGCATTTTTACGCTTTACCTTAAAGACGTAGCGGATGGATTTGCCATGACAGAGGCAGAAAGCGCTGATCTGTATGGAACTTTCATCGGCCTGGTCTTTCTGACTCCCTTTTTGGGGGGTCTGCTGGCAGACCGTTATCTGGGTCTGAGCAAGTCCATCGTCCTGGGTGGCATCATGATGGGTCTGGGCTACTTCCTGATGGGCGTACACAGCAAACCGATGCTGTATCTGGCCATGACCCTGGTGATCGTGGGCAACGGTTTTTTTAAGCCCAATATTTCCACCCTCCTCGGCAATGTGTACAATACGGATACGCACAAACATCTGAAGGATGAGGGGTACAATATATTCTACATGGGCATCAACGTAGGTGCGTTCATCTGCAATTTCTTTGGAGCTGCTCTGCAGATCATGCTGGGATGGGCCTATGCTTTTATGGCCGCCGGAATCGGAATGTTCCTGGGAGTGATCATCTTTCTCGCCGGAAAAAAGAACTATGAGGGTTTTGATGTGCTCAAGCCCGCAGGTCCCAATGATATGCCCATCATGAAGATCGTGTACCTGATCCTCTTACCTGCATTTCTCTTTGGCATCATTGGCTGGTTACTGCCTTCCAATGTATTCGGAAGCGATTCCACTGATGCGTTTATCTGCGCATGTATTCCCGTTATATATTTTTACGCTGACCTGTACCGCAAAGCAGAGGCCCATGAAAAGAGACCCATTCTGGCCTTGCTCGCTATTTTCGCTGTGGTGGTCCTTTTTTGGGCGGTATTCAAGCAAAACGGATCTGCGCTGAACACCTGGGCAGACCGTTATACCGACCGGCAGGTCACCGGAAGCATCCAGAATGTCTGCCAGAATCTGAGACAGGCCAAAGAAATCACTTATAAAAAGGACAGCGTCGCTCTCTACGATCAGGCTTTCAGACTCCAAAAGGAAAATGGGGTCGTCATCAAGGAATATAATTATCCGCTTTATTTTCGCAATGTCAGTCCTGAAAAACTGCCTGAAGAAGACCAAAATATCAGCGTGTGGTCTACCAACCTGAGTCAGTCCATCAATCCGGGTTGGGTAATTCTGCTGACCCCTTTGGTGGTTGCAGGATTTAACTTTCTGAAAAGGAGAAAAAAAGAACCCAGCACACCGACAAAAATCGGACTGGGACTGCTGATTTCTGCACTTTCGGTATTGGTGATGGTAGCTGCCGTCAAGGCAGGCGGCAACGGTTCAGAGAAAGTATCGGCCTGGTGGCTGGTAGGCAGTTACGGGGTCATCACCCTGGGCGAGTTGTTCCTCAGTCCGATGGGCTTGTCCATCGTATCAAAATTAAGCCCTCCCAGGATTACAGCCCTCATGATGGGCGGCTGGTTCCTTTCCACTTCCATAGGCAACCGTCTGAGCGGTGTACTTGCCAGTCTCTGGGACACCTACGAGGATAAAGCCAATTTTTTCTGGGTCAACTTTGCCCTGCTCATGGGAGCCGTCCTGATCATGTTGCTGATGTTGCGCTGGCTCAACAGGATCTTTGCGGAGTACGTAAAATAAATTTTCCGACTATTTGTCCTGCTTGGCGAAAACTCTTTTGAGCAGCTCTGATGTGCGAAAGGCAACATTCGTCCGGATGTTTGCCTCTTCAATCGCAATGGTCTTGAACAATGCATCCAGGGCTTTATTGACCACGTGATCAGAAACGTCCGGGTTGGCCTTTTTCACCAGCGGAATGGTATTGTAGGCATTCACAGCCTTGGACCAGTAGTCCAATGCTCCGAATTTGTTGAGTGATTCCACTACAACGGGCTTGAATTCTGAATAAAGCGCTGCCCTTGTCGTGCGGGTCAGGTATTGCGTTGCCGCATCCTTTTCACCCTTGAGAATGGACCATGCGTCTCCCACGGTCATTTGTCTGATGGCCGAAATAAAAATGGGCTTTGCCTTGACAGCGGCATCCTCCGCGGCACGGTTGATCTTCTCCACCATGTTGTCTTCCACCTTTTCAAAACCGGGCACCATTTTTACCTTGCTCACCACGGCTTGGGCATCGGACGGCAGGGCAATCTTGTATATGCTTTTATAAAAACCATCCTTGGCCGACAATAAATCACTGCCCTTGGAAGTACCATTGACCAGTGCTTCCTTGAGACCCGAAACCACATCCTCGGTGGAAACCTCGCCCAGACCGGCCTGTTTCAGTAATTTGCCCAATTGGGCATCACAGTTTGAAAAAGTAAAGGCCACGGCCAGAAAAAGTAAAACGAATTGTTTCATGACAGATTTTTTATGTTCAGACGCCAAATGTAACGGGAAAGTTACAAGGGATGTCGTTAAAACTGTGTGAAAGCTTTTCCCTGTTGGAAAGGGCGGTGATAAATTCCAAAGCGCTCATTTCGCTGGCGGGAACTATCTCATATATAAAGCCCATCATAAAGGTAACTAATTAATAATGTATAAATCCTTGTCAAACAACTAAAAATATTGATTAAGCGCTCCAACATGCCTCCCTTATCCCACAAAATGACTATCTTTGCACCTGCACAAAGCCCATTTCATGGACCTTTCCATCGTAGTACCTGCATTCAATGAAGAGGAATCGCTGCCAGAACTGGTGGCCTGGATTCGCAGAGTCCTGGATCCTCTGGGTTGGTCTTATGAAATTCTCATGGTGGACGACGGCAGCACAGACCGCAGCTGGGACACTATGCGGAAACTCAAACAAGAACATGGTCCTTTGATTCAGGCCATCCGTTTCCGTCGCAACTATGGTAAATCCGCTGCACTCAATACCGCATTCAGAAATACCCGGGGCGACATTGTCATCACCATGGATGCCGACCTGCAGGATTCTCCCGAAGAAATACCGGAGTTGGTCAGGATGATCCGGGAGGAGGGTCATGATCTCGTATCGGGATGGAAGAAAAAGAGGTACGACAATACATTGACCAAAAATCTGCCTTCCAAACTTTACAACGCTGTGACCGGCTGGATGAGCGGGGTCAGACTGCATGACATGAACTGTGGGCTGAAGGCATACCGGTCCGATGTAATCAAAAGCATCGAAGTATATGGCGAAATGCATCGATATATTCCTGTGATCGCGAAATGGGCCGGATTTCACAGGATCGCTGAAAAACCGGTCGTCCATCAGGCCCGCAAATACGGTTACTCCAAATTCGGGATGAGTCGCTTCTTAAACGGTTTTCTGGATCTGGCCACTATCCTGTTCATCAGCAAATTTGGCAAACGGCCCATGCACTTTTTTGGGTCGCTGGGACTATTATTTTTCTTCGCGGGCTTTTGTTTTGTGAGCTATCTTATTTTTACCAAATATGCCTTCCGGGTTTACGGCATGACCGATCGTCCTGCATTTTACATCAGTCTGGTGATGATGATCATTGGTTCCCAAATGTTTCTGACCGGGTTTCTTGCTGAGCTGATATCACGTTCAGCATCCGATCGAAACAGTTATCTCATCTCCGAACACATCAAATAAAAGCGGGATGCCCTCTGTCGTTATCATCGGACCCGCACACCCGCTCAGAGGTGGCCTCGCTTCGTTTGACGAGCGTCTCGCCCGCGAGTGGATGTCCCGTGGATGGAATACTACCCTTTTCACATTTTCCCTTCAATACCCCGGATTCCTTTTTCCCGGAACTACCCAGTATTCGGATGAACCTGCTCCTAAGGATCTTTCCATTCAGGTGTGCATCAATTCGGTGAATCCTTTCAACTGGATATCGGTAGGTCAAAGGCTCAAAAAACTGAGACCCGATCTGATCATTGTGCGATACTGGCTCCCATTTATGGGCCCCTGTCTGGGGACAATTTTGCGTATAGCGAAATCAAACGGTCATTCCCGCGTCATTTGCATTGCGGATAACGTCATCCCGCACGAGAAGAGGCCCGGAGATGTTTGGTTTACCCGATATTTTCTCAAAGCTCCACAGGCCTTTATCAATATGAGCGAAAAAGTCAATGAAGATTTGCGGAAGTTTCAACCCGGGAAGCCATCCCAAATCGTGGATCATCCTCTGTACGATAATTTTGGGACCCCTCTGGACAAACTCGAAGCCAGGGAAAAATTGGGCCTGCCCCCCGATGAGAAAATTGCCCTCTTTTTTGGATTCATCCGGAAGTACAAAGGTCTCGACTTGCTGCTGGAAGCTATGTCAGATGAACGGATCAGAAAATCCGGAATCAAATGTCTGATAGCCGGGGAATTTTATGAAGACGAAAAACCTTACAGAGAACTTATTGAAAAAACGGGTATCGCCGATCTCATTTATCTTCACACACATTTCATTCCCGACAGTTCCGTGAGATGTTATTTGTCCGCTGCGGATGTGGTGGTACAACCCTACCGGAATGCCACTCAGAGCGGTGTGACGCCTCTGGCCTACCATTTTGAGAAACCCATGATCGTGACCAACGTAGGTGCCTTGCCCAGACTGGTGCCCCATGGAAAGGTAGGATGGGTCTGTGAACCCTCGCCCCCATCCATTGCTTCTGCCCTTCTCGATTTCTTTCAGTCAGATCCCGGTTCTTACCGCGAACATCTGATTCGGGAAAAACGAAAATTAAGCTGGGCCACTTTGGTCGATACCATTCAAAAACTTTACCATGATCTGGAGAAGTAAAGCCCCTTTCCGCCTGGGTCTCGCAGGGGGTGGCACCGATGTGAGCCCCTACAGCGATTTGTATGGAGGCGCCATCCTCAATGCAACAATCTCCCTGTATGCACATGCGAGTATCGAACCGCTCAAAGAGGAAAAAGTCATCTTTGAATCCATTGACCAAAATCTGATCCTCGAGTTCGATGCCGGACAAACAATTCCCATCAACACAGGGCTGGACCTGCAATGCGGACTGTACAACCGGCTCCTGCGCGAAGGTTGGATCAGCCATCAGGGATTGCGCCTGACGACCTTTATGGATGTTCCGCCGGGCAGCGGCCTGGGTACCTCCTCCACGCTGATGGTGGCCATGCTCAAGGTGTTCTCTGAAATGCTCAACATACCATTGGGCGATTACGATCTGGCACACCTCGCATTTGAAGTCGAAAGAAAGGACCTAAACCTGGCAGGCGGCAAACAAGATCAGTACGCAGCCACATTTGGCGGAGTCAATTACATGGAATTCTTCGGAGACGATCAGGTGATCGTCAATCCGCTGCGCGTCAAATACGAGTACATCAATGAACTGGAAAACAATCTGATACTTTATTACACCTCTTCCAGCAGAAGTTCCGCACAGATCATCAGCGAACAGCAAAAGAACGTAAAAGAAAATAAAGCTGAGTCCATAGAAGCCATGCACCAGCTCAAAGAACAAAGCCGGATGATGAAAAATGCACTCCTCAGGGGCAGGCTGCACGAAATCGGAGAGATCCTGAACTTCGGATTTGAACACAAAAAGAGAATGGCTCAAAATGTGAGCAATTCTCGTTTGGACGAAATTTATCTTGCCGCCAAAAAAGCGGGTGCTACAGGTGGAAAAATATCAGGGGCCGGCGGAGGCGGTTTTATGTTCTTCTATTGTCCCGCCAACACCCGGTACCGCGTCCTCAAAACCTTGGAAGATTTTGGAGGTTATTTCATCAAATACCAGTTTACGCCTCAGGGTGCGAGAAGCTGGAAAATGATAGGTTAAACTATGCTTAAATTAAAAAACATCATCAGCGAATCCATTGCGACCAAGCAAAGATTGCTGGAGGATCAGGCGACCCTGATCAAGATTCTCGATGCCTCCAATCAGATTCTGCAATCCCTACGCAATGGGGGCCGGATTTATTTTTGTGGCAACGGAGGCAGCGCCGCAGATGCACAGCATCTGGCTGCAGAATTTTCCGGGCGTTTCTACACGGATCGCAAGGCCTTGCCCGCTGAAGCCCTTCACACCAACAGCTCTTATCTTACAGCGGTCGCCAATGACTACAGCTACGACGTGGTATATTCCAGATTGATCTCCGGCATAGGCAGAAAAGACGATGTACTCGTGGGGATCAGCACCTCCGGCAATTCAAAAAACGTGGTCCTCGCTTTTGAGGCAGCACATGCCATTGGGATGACGACCATCGCCCTCACGGGCAGCAAAGGAGGCAAAATGAAAGATTGCAGCAAAATATGGATTCCGGCACCCTCTGACGATACCCCAAGGATACAGGAATGCCACATCCTGATCGGCCATGCCATCTGTCAGCGGGTCGAAGAATCTTTTTTCGAAAATTCATAAAGACCCGGCTTGAGATCATGTATCATTCTGGCAGGGGGCTTGGGTACCCGGCTCAGCCACCTGATCCCCGATCTGCCCAAGT
>Ga0116144_10005347_pt1 | contig 11718 bp, 11 predicted proteins | sample AD_UKC035_MetaG_FD_89746 | JGI IMG/M metagenome (GOLD analysis project Ga0116144, IMG submission 89746) | Active sludge microbial communities of municipal wastewater-treating anaerobic digesters from USA - AD_UKC035_MetaG | ecosystem: Engineered > Bioreactor > Anaerobic > Digestate | place: USA... | reverse complement strand
TGTTGAAACAAGGCTTGATCTTCTTAATTGTCTTGACACTGCCAAGACGACCCTTTATATAACCGAAAATTATCCAGTTTACCATCAGGAAACGCTACTTGGCGGCTCTGCCGGCTTCCCCCTCCGCGGGTCCGGGAAAACCGGCGGCATTGGTATTTTGAACAAGGTCTTCCTGCCATGAAAATGAAACGAATATTGATTACCGGCGGCGCGGGTTTTCTGGGTTCCCACCTCTGCGACCGCATCCTTGCCCAAGGGCACGACGTCCTTTGTCTGGACAATCTCTTCACCGGCAATAAGGACAATATCCGCCATCTCCTTGGTCATCCCAACTTCGAGTTCGTCCGTCACGACATCACCCAACCGATCTACCTGGAGGTGGACGAGATCTACAACCTCGCCTGCCCCGCCTCGCCGGTCCATTATCAGTACAATCCAATCAAGACTATTAAAACCAGCGTCATGGGCGCGATCAATACGCTGGGGCTGGCAAAGAGGGTAAAGGCCAAGATCCTCCAGGCATCAACCTCGGAGGTCTATGGCGACCCGGAAATACATCCCCAGCAGGAGGAATACTGGGGGCGGGTCAATCCGATCGGGATCCGCAGTTGTTACGACGAAGGGAAACGGGCCGCGGAATGCCTCATGATGGATTACCGCCGCCAGAATGGGGTGCCGATAAAAATAGTAAGAATCTTCAACACATATGGACCACGCATGGCCATAGATGATGGTCGGGTGGTCAGCAACTTCATCGTTCAGGCCTTGCGGGGGGAAGACATCACCGTTTACGGCAAAGGCGCCCAAACCCGCTCCTTTTGCTATTGTGATGACCTCATCGACGGCATTGTTAGGATGATGGCCACGCCTGACGAGGTCGTCGGACCCGTGAATCTCGGCAATCCTTCGGAATTCACCATCCTCGAACTGGCGGAGAATGTGGTCCGCCTCACCGGTTCGGCCTCCCGGATAGTCTTTCGACCCCTGCCCCAGGACGACCCCACGCAGCGCCGCCCCGACATAACCAAGGCGCGACGTCTCTTGTCCTGGCATCCCCGGGTGCCTCTGGCCGAAGGGCTCGCCAAGACCATCGCTTATTTCCGGGAAGTGTTGTCTTCTCAATGAACGCAGCCCCGGATATGATGTTCGATGTGCTCATCATCGGCGCCGGCGTCGTCGGCCTTGCCTTGGCCAGGCAACTGGCCCGCCGGGACAGGAAGCTGGTGGTCCTGGAAAGAAACGGGCGCTTTGGACAGGAAACGAGTTCCCGGAACAGCGAGGTGATTCATGCCGGGATCTACTATCCCCGAGATTTTCTGAAGAGCCGCCTGTGCGTGGAAGGGAACGGGCTCCTCTATGCCTGGTGCCGCCGCCACGACATTCCTCACGCCCGGATCGGTAAACTCATCGTCGCTGGCAAGGACGACGAGGAGGCGACGCTTGCCGGCATCAAGGCGATGGCCGCCGGCAATGGCGTACCAGGCCTGGAAATTCTGGGGAAAAGGCAGCTCCGGTCTCTGGAGCCGGCGGTTGCGGCCCAGGCCGCCCTGTTTTCGCCGACCACGGGGATTGTGGACAGTCATCGCCTCATGCAGTCCCTGCTCGCCGCCGCGGAGGCTCAGGGGGCGATCCTCTCCTGCCGCGCCGGCGTTACGTCCATCCTCCACACCGACGGGGGCTACGAACTGGAAATAAACCGCGGGGCATACCGGGTGTCAACAAAGGTCCTGATCAACAGTGCGGGACTCCATGCCGACGCCATAGCCGCCCGGGCCGGGATCGACATCGACGCCGCGGGCTACCGCCTGCAACCTTGCAAAGGTAATTATCTCCGCCCTTCCTCCTCCCCGTCGCTCCAGCATCTCGTCTATCCCGTTCCCCTGAATAACAACGTCGGGCTGGGCATTCACGCCACCCTGGATCTGTCGGGTCGTCTCCGGTTCGGACCGGACAGCCGTTACCTGAACGGAGAGGAAATCAGTCTTCTGCAAAAGGGCGAAATCATTGGGGACGATAACGTCGTCGAGAAACCCAGTCTTTACGCCGTAGATGAAGGACGGGAAGAGGACTTCGCCGCCGCCGTCCGCAAGTATCTGCCAGGGATCGACGCGACTTCCCTCTCCCCGGATATGAGCGGCATCCGTCCCAAATTGCAGGGTCCCGGTGAACCGGCGGCGGATTTCCTCATCCGGGAGGAAAGCGACCGTGGCTTACCGGGGCTCATAGATCTCATCGGCATCGAATCCCCCGGATTGACGTCCTGCCTGGCCATCGCCGCCTACGTGGAAAAAAAATATTTTTGAACCGGGAGAGAAAAACATGAAAACGAAGCTTGATGCAGTAAATAAAAAGAACATCCTCTGTATAGGCGCCGGCTATGTCGGCGGACCCACCATGGCCATGATCGCCGCCAAGTGTCCCGACTACCGGGTGACGGTGGTGGACATAAATCCCCAACGGATCGCCGCATGGAATTCCGATGATCTGCCGATCTACGAACCTGGGCTGGATGAACTTGTCCGCACCGTGCGGGGGAAGAATCTCTTTTTCAGCACCGACATCGAAGGTGGAATTCGCGACAGCGACATCATCTTCGTCAGCGTCAACACCCCCACGAAAACCTTCGGCGCCGGCGCCGGCATGGCCGCCGATCTCCAGTACTGGGAGAAGACAGCCCGCCAGATCCTGGAAAACTCCGTCTCGAACAAGATCGTCATCGAAAAGAGCACCCTGCCGGTCAAGACGGCCCTGGCCATGGAGAGGATTCTCAACAGCCAGCCCAACGGCATTTCCTTTGACGTCTTGTCCAACCCGGAATTTCTCGCCGAAGGATCGGCGATCCGGGATCTGGAAAATCCCGACCGGATCCTCATTGGTTCCCGGGAAACTAAACGGGGACGATCGGCCCGGAACACCATTGTGGAAATCTACGCCCGCTGGATTCCCCGGGATCGGATCATCACCACCAATATCTGGAGCAGCGAGCTGTCCAAACTGGTGTCCAACGCCTTCCTGGCCCAGCGTATCTCCTCCATCAACGCCATCTCTGCCCTGTGCGAGAAAACCGAGGCGGATGTCACGGAGGTGGCCCGCGCCGTGGGCATGGACAGCCGGATCGGAGCTAAATTCCTCAACGCGAGCGTGGGTTTCGGAGGCTCCTGCTTCAAGAAGGACATCCTCAATCTTGTCTATCTCTGCCGTTTCTACGGTCTGGAAGAGGTGGCCGACTACTGGGAAAGCGTTGTAAATATAAACGCCTACCAGCAGGAACGATTCATCATGAACATGATGACGGCCATGTTCAATACCCTGGCGGGCAAGAGGATCTGTATTTTCGGTTTCGCCTTCAAAGCCGACACTGGCGACACCCGGGAAAGCCCGGCGATCTTCATTGCCAAACGACTTCTGGAAGAGCATGCGGAAGTCGTGATCTCCGACCCGAAAGCCCTGGACAACGCCCGCATCGATCTGTCCGGACTGGCCGGTGTCCTGGATTACCGGGAGGACCCCTATGAGGCCGCCGCCGGCTGCCACGCCCTCGCCGTCATGACGGAATGGGGTATCTACCGCACCCTCGATTATGAGCGTATCTACCGGGAAATGGTAAAGCCGGCCTTTATCTTCGACGGCAGAAACATCCTCGACCATGCGGCATGCTTCAGGATCGGATTCAATGTATATCCCATTGGCAAACCGCCGCTCACCCACTTCGATTCCTGATGGCGCCGGACCTACCGGACATAAGATTCGACACTTACCCTCTGCGCTTTCCAACGGGCCTATGACGTCGGGAACAGGCGGGAGATCCAGGGGATTGGCGGCTGCCGCCTGTTCGCGAAGCGGCGGTTACGAACGATAGCGGGAAACATTGCGGATTCAGGATTCACAGCCTGAGTCATCGCCCAGGTTTTCACCCCGCGTCGCCGCATGTCGGGAAAGCTCATCGCAACGCTCGTTCTCCGGATTCCCCGCATGGCCCCGAACCCAGACGAATCTCACCTCGTGGCGGCGGCATAAATCCAGCAGTTTTTCCCAGAGGTCCGTATTGAGGGCCTTTTCCGACTTGTTGCGCATCCAGCCGTTTTGCTGCCACCGCCGCGCCCAGCCCTTGGTTATGGCATTGGCCAGATACTGGGAATCGGTAAATAATGTCACCCGGCAAGGGACGGTCAGCGCCTGGAGGCCCACAATGGCAGCGGTGATTTCCATCCGGTTGTTCGTGGTCAGGCGGCATCCGCCCGACAATTCCTTTCTTGTCCTTCCATAGAGCAAAACCACTCCGTAGCCTCCCGGGCCAGGATTCCCCAGGCAGGCCCCGTCGGTATAAATCGTCACATCCTTGCGGTGGGAGCTCCTCTCTGCACCCATAAGCTTCTCCTGATCGGTATGGTCCATGGGTCCCGGGGTCAACACGACTTTAATTATCCCCGGCTCCTATTGGGAGTCAGCGGCCGGATAAGGATCGGCTCACCCCAGACCGGCTTGCCATGACCGGCGCCGCTATCATCCCCGAACGCTTCCGGACGGGAAGGGGACACTGGGGATTTACACGAGAATCTACAAAGTTTTCCGCCGATAACGATACTTAATGATCCAAATATGATTAGATCCATCCACTCTTGTCCAAATTAACTTTTTTGATCTAAGAAAGAAAAGTTGAGCCCTGATTTGGTCTAATCAATTTTGCCAAATCCAAAATACACAAAGGAGGGCTCAACTATGAAGTTTAGTAGCATATTTAGCCAAGTGTGACAATGATTTCCCCGTATGGAATTTCAGAAGTTAGTGAAGGAGACGAAAGCTGAGCGCCATGCCCGTGGAATCACCTGCTGGGGCCAGTTTGTTTCCATGCTTTTTTGATCAATCTGTCCGGAAAAGGGTTTGTTGACCGGGATGCTTTAGAGCATTCCTCGCTAAGATGTATGGGTAATCCGGTTCGGAACATGATAGAGATCCTTCATCAAGGGTTGAAGGAGGATAATACGGATCATCATGAGAGACACGGATTTATTTCAGTTGGCATTGGGTTTGACGCCGCCATGGTATGTATCGTCTTGTGAGTTTGACGTATCGAAGCATCGTCTGGACATTGAGATTGACTTTCCCCGGGGGAGTACGTTTGCCTGTCCTGGCTGCGGCAGAGGTGGATGCAGTGCTTACGACACGGAGCGACACGAGTGGCGGCATTTAAACTTCTTCCAGCACGAGGCATATCTGACTGCCCGAGTTCCCCGTGTAAGCTGTGTGGACTGTGGCATCAAGACCATAGATGTTCCATGGGCTCGTTCGGGAAGCGGTTTTACGTTGTTGTTTGAGGCGCTTATTATGATGATGGCCAAGGCGATGCCGGTAAAATCCATTGCCAATATTGTCAAAGAGCATGATACCCGACTCTGGCGGGTTTTGACTCACTATGTTCATGAATCACGTCAGGGATCCGATTTTTCTGCCGTGACGCAAGTTGGTGTCGATGAAACATCCAGTAAGCGTGGTCACAATTGTGTAAGCGAGACCTTTGAAAAATGGCTTCGCTGCGGCTCAGAAATCTTTTTCGCCTCTGAATGGGTAACGTATATACCTTATTCATTACCAAGCGTTAAGTTCAATCACGCAACGGCGAAAAACATTTGATTCCCCGCTTGCGAACCATTTTTCCGCAGTTATGCAAAGCTCTCTAAGCGTGTTTGTGGAAATGCAGACGCCTAAAGTTCTGTTTGCAACCGAGGGCAAGGATGCATCGACTCCGGAACGGTTCAAAGCCGACTTAGAAGCGCATCATGGTGATTCTTTCCGTATTCGGGAGGTTTGCTGTGACATGTTTCCGGCCTTTATCAGTGGCGTGGAAAAGCATTTCCCGGAAGCCCAACTGACATTCGATAAGTTCCATGTCCTCAAAATCATCAATGAGGCCGTAGACGAGGTGCGGCGCCAGGAACAGCAAAGTCGACCGGAGTTGAAAAGAACCCGATACATCTGGCTAAAAAACCCCGGAAATCTCAAGGAAATTCAGGCAGCAACATTAGAGGCTCTCCAGGTCAAGAATCTGAATCTGAAAACGGCCCGCACCTACCATATTCGCCTAAACTTCCAAGAGTTCTGGAACCAACCTATTCAAGAGGCTGAGACATTCCTGAAGAGGTGGTACTTCTGGGCCACTCACAGCCGTCTGGAACCAATCAAAAAGTCCGCATACACTATAAAGCGTCACTGGGCTGGCATACTTAGATGGTTCACATCAAAGATCAACAATGGCATCCTTGAGGGAATTAACAGTCTCATCCAAGCGGCCAAAGCTAAGGCCCGGGGATACCGTACTACAAAAAACTTGATCAACATGATCTACCTCATCGGAGGCAAACTCGAATTCAGGTTACCCACATGAAACAGCGAGGAACCATAAATGGTAATAAACGGCAAAGATCTGGAACGTGCTGCCAATAAAGATCCATCTTACGCCACTACCCCCGACGCCATCTATAATCTTCTCGATCCGACATTCCTTTCAACGCATTTAAAACTTCATTGAAATAATCTTCATAATCATCCCCAAAATCACCCATCCAGATCGCGCCGATAACAATTAATACTCAATATAATCTGATAGATGTAATGTTTTCAATTTGCTAATAAATCACTTGGCACACTTCCCGCATTATCTAAAGTCAAACAGAAGCCAACAAAAAAACAATAAAATAAACGGAGGACACAGAAGATGAAAAAGACAATAGGAACGATGGTAGCGGCAATAGTGGTGGTTCTTTGCACCGGGACTTTCGCCCTGGCCGAGTATGCGGCGGCGGGCGTGGCCAACTTCCCTTACTTCCAGCTTGGTTGCCTGATCATTGGCGGCATGACCGTCATCAGCCTGAAACACAAGTATGAGAAGATGTACACCGGCGAGGTTGCCGGGGTCTTCGCCCTCTACACCGTCCTGATCGCCCTCTTCACCAATCCGGTGATCGAAGGCATCAAGAATCTGGTCGGTTAATAAAAGAGCATCGGGAGGCGTGATCGCGCCGTAACGAGGATAGACATCTCCTGACGCTGACGAGATACGGGCACTGACCGTTCAATCTGTGTCCCAAAATAAAACCCTCTGAAGAACCGGTCTTCAGAGGGTTTTATTTTTTATTTTTCAGCCAGGTTCAGGCATTTCCTCGTCCCCTACCCAACCCACTACATTCTCTTACAATGCTGCAATCATTCTGTGTGCGTCCAGCTTGCACCGTCAACTCCCTGCGTCCTGTTCATCGTCGGCGCATGTATGCGCTGCAAATATCGCCGGCTTATAGAATCGTTAGCCGATGATGACAATATGGATACCAACATTTAAAGAGGCTATCCTGACCACGATTCAGCACGTGGCGACTGGATATTTGACCGCTTGTGTCTTGACGAATACCGTAAGCGGCCCTTCAAGGAGATGGTTTTGCCCAAGGAGAAAGCCTTGCAATCATTCCTGGAATCCGTATATGAAAATTTCCATGCGCTTATACCTTCATGGGAATCGTTTCTATGTCGAGTATTGTCAGTGAAAAGCAAGGTCTCTCGGCACCGCAGATAAGGTCCGCGCAAAGGCAATTTACCGGGAACTGAAATCCGAATTTCTCCGGGGCAAGCTCTTCTCCCTGGAAGCCTACCGCAATATCGTCCTGTCAAAATTCCGGGACGATTATCTTGCCGCCTGCTCCGACATCGCCACTGCCACAGTAAAGGTTGACCGCTATACCCTCAATGCCCCCTTGATTGATGTTATCGGCATCTTCACCCAGGTCCGGGCCATCACGGCGGCGAAGATAAACGAATTCAAAACGGCCTGCCTGGCCCGCGGTGTCAAGCCTCGCTCCGTCAATACCTACCTACGCCATATCAAGGCCGCCCTCACCTAAGCCATTGACAACGGCATCATCGAGAAAAAACCGAAAAATAAGATGGTCCCAACCGGGAAGCAGGTCCCACGGATACTATCCTCGGAAGATTTGAGAGCCATTCTGGAAAAGTGCCGCGAAACTGACCTGTATTTGTGTCGGTATATCGTTTTCTGTCTATGGACCGGGGCGTGGCACAGCGAAGCAAAGGGCCTCTTGCGGCAAAATATTGACTGGTCGCAAGGACTGTACCGCCTGACCGGGAAGGGTAACCGGGAAAGGATTGTTCTTCTCATACCCCAGTTTATCGAGGCATTGAGCCCCGTAAAACGCTATATAGGTCCTGTGTTTGCATTGGAACATGCAGACACTTAATTCACACACAGAGTCAAGCAAGTTATGAAATCCTGCGGCATCATGGAACACAGGCTGCATGATTTGAGACACACCGTTGCGGCCTACATGCTCAAAAACGGAAATGACATCAGGACGGTCCAGAAAATACTCTGACACGCTGCCATCTCTACCACGACAATTTTTGCTGACTATTAACCGAAATGATGAAGTCTGAGATGTCAAAATTGAGGTTTGAATGACAATCGCTGTACGCAATTTTGACTGCGAATAGGGTTGAAAATGACGAGATTTGACGAAAAACAAAAAAAGGGTTTTCCGGATAAGTACCGAAAAACCCTTTAATTTCTGGTGGGCCTTGGGAGACTCGAACTCCCGACCAATTGATTAAGAGTCAATATTTTCATCTTTCACGCCCCTTCACAATATTTCTATTTAGCCTTGACATTTAAGGTATTTATGTTTATATTACCTTCATGGAGCATCACTTAAAAACACCCTGTTTCAGGAGAAAAAGCGGTAAAGGAGCGGTAAAAGAATTTCTTAATCATGGAGGTCTCCGTCATGGCTATTAAATGGATCAAAACACCTCATAAGGGGTTGCGTTACTTCCAGCACGCTACCAGAAAGCACGGAAAAAAGAAAGACCGGTATTATTCGATCAGGATCAAGGTTGACGGGAAGGATTATACCTATGGAGTCGGCTGGTGGTCCGAAGGCATACCAGAGGAAGCGCGAAAGGCCGATCCTGATATGGGATTCGAGGAATACTGCTTGTCGCAAATGAAGCTGTATAAGACGAATATTAGAGATGGATCGGGGCCGAAGTCGCCAAGAGAAAAGAGGGAGATTGCAGCGGAGAAAGATGCAGAGGAGCGGGAAGAACAGGAGCGCCATGAAAAAGAAGCCGTTACAGTAGCCGACTTTTTCAATGATACCTATTTCCCCTGGGCAAAAGAAAACAAGACTGTTGACACCTGCTATACGGAAAATAATCTTTATAAGAATTGGATCAAACCGGCTATCGGTAACATGCCTCTTATAGAAGTGTCTCCCTTCCATATTGAGAAGATCAAAAAGACATTATCTGACAATGAGAAATCAGCACGGACAATAGAGGCGACTCTTGCAGTAATCAGGCAAATATTCAATCACGCCAAACGCCAAAACATATATTCCGGCGACAATCCCGCAACCAAAGTTAAAAAACCGAAAGTTGATAACGCAAAGCTCCGCTACCTGATGCCGGACGAAATAGATAGACTCCTTGACGCCTTGAAAGAGATTAGTGATGTTGTCCATGATCAGGCTGTATTGGCCGTAAATTGCGGATTGAGATTTTCAGAGGTTGCAAGATTGCGCTGGGAGGATGTCAATTATGATACGGGAACAATAGCCATAAGGGACGCCAAGACGGGGAGCCGGACGGTATTCCTGAATGAATATGTCAAGTCTATGCTGGAAGCGCGGCAAGGGGAAATGTCCTGTCAGAAAACGGGACTGGTATTTCCGAATCACAAGCAAGAAAAAAAGAACGAAAAGCAGGGACAGGTAAGCAAGACCTTCCAGCGGGTTGCCGATAAGCTTTTCAATAAGGACATCAAGGACCGGCGATTGAGGATCAGCTTTCACAGTCTGAGGCATACCTTCGGGACTCATGTATATGAGAATTCCGGCGACCTGTACCTTACCCAGAAGGCGCTTGGTCATAAAACAATGGTTATGGCGCAACGATACGCCAAAATGTCGGAAACGAAACTTCGGGAAGCGTTCACCAAGATGTCGGAGGTTATGCAACGAGGCAGAGAAGCCGCCAAGAAGCAGACCGAACAGCAACAAAACGGGAAGGTTGTGAACTTCCAGAAATAGCGGCGCTGTTGTCGTCAAATGTCGTCGGAGTTACAGTGAACTTGCAAATTATCGGGAGCCGCGACTATCATGGATTATCACATAAAGGCGGTGACATATGCCAGCATTGAACAGGAACATTGCAGCGGTAGGCGGGTTGATAGGACTTGGGAATCTTATTAACACCGATGATGCAGAGGCGATGTATGCGGGGCCGAAAGCCAAAGGATGGAAAGGAGCCATCGGGAAATTCACGGCGGTTCATGATCGAAAGCAGAGATTCGAGATCGACGATAGCGGGGCGGCGCTGGGATACAAGCCAAGGCGCGGGGAATTCGAGATATTTAATCTGGGAGATATTCTCAAGCATGACGAGCTTTACAGGAATTACCCTGAGTTGCGGGACATGGCTTTCTACCTTGAACCGGACATGAAAAACCTTGCTGAATACTATCCGGGTGATAGGCGGCTGCCTGAGTTTATCAAGCTTTCTACCAAGAAGAAGCAGAGCAAAGATGAAGCCCTTGATAATCTCCTTCATGAGGTACAGCACGCCGTTCAGAAACGTGAAGGGTTCGCGCCCGGTACGAGCATGGATGTAGCCGGTTCACATGGTTATATCAAGTCGCCGGGTGAGATCGAGGCGCGGGATGTCTCTAAGCGTAGATGGTTGACCAAAGAAGGAAGATTGCATCAACAGCCATATGAAGGAGACTTCCTGACCAATTTATCCGGGACGCTGGATCAACAGGGAGTTACTATGGACGATTTCTTGAGCATATTCAAGCAGCCTAAAAAGCAGATAGACATTGATGATGTCCTGAAGCAAAAGGGCGTTACCTGGGAGGACATAGTCAATCAGAGCATGAAGCAGGCCCTATCAGAGCCGGTGAACCTCAACTTTAAGCCTGTTGCGGGATTGATGGGATGGCGAGGAGTGAAGGCGGCGGGGCAAGGGCGAGAACCAGGCCCGGCAGGAGGAGGGAAAGATGGCGCGGCGGCGGGTTTGCTGCCTTACGAGGGCGGTGACTGGCCGACGGAGACGCAACGGATGCTTGACCATCAGCAGCGAATCCGGGATTTATATTCTCCTGAACGGGCAAGGGAGATGCAGATGCGGGACATTGCGGAGCGGGAAGCTCTTGAAGATACCTGGAACCCTCTTGAGAGTATAGGCACCGGGATCATCGGCGGGGTGAAAGGCGTTATCGGAAATCTCGTGCTTGACCCGGCGCTTGAGGCTTTGGGGTTGTGAAACCTGAAACTGTGACCACCTTCTGGAAACAGTGACCGTCTGTAGTTGTGAGTATCAGCAGGGAGTGAACAAGGGAGCCGGAACCGGGGATATAGAGATTGAAACCGGGCCATTTTGGAAACAGTGACCGATTAAAACGCTACAAAGAACTGATCAACCAAGAAGTAAAAACCCTTGCATTATACTTATAATTGGTATAGGATGAAGCCATGACATGGACGGTTAAGGAAAGAAGTCACCTGAATAAGCGGATCAGGAAACTACCTGATAAAGTCCAGAATCTTCTCATTGCTCTGAAAAAGGACATGGAAGCAAACGGACCGATCCGGGGAGACTGGCCAAACTTCAGCGCCTTGACGGATAACCGTTACCATTGCCATTTGAAGAAGGGAC
>Ga0116144_10005346_pt1 | contig 11719 bp, 13 predicted proteins | sample AD_UKC035_MetaG_FD_89746 | JGI IMG/M metagenome (GOLD analysis project Ga0116144, IMG submission 89746) | Active sludge microbial communities of municipal wastewater-treating anaerobic digesters from USA - AD_UKC035_MetaG | ecosystem: Engineered > Bioreactor > Anaerobic > Digestate | place: USA... | reverse complement strand
GCTCAGCGCCTACGGGCTGTTCGACATGGCGGGCAACGCGCGGGAATGGCTGGAGGACGACTGGCACGACGATTACGATGACGGAACGCGGCCCGATGACGGTACCGCGTGGGTCGATGAGACCCGCCCGGCCCAGCGGGTGATGCGCGGCGGATCGTTCATGATAGGGTCAGACAAATATGTCCAGTTCATGACCTACGCCCGCTTCGGCTTCCCGGTCGAGAACACCGATCGCTCCGGCGGCTTCCGCTGCGCCCGGACGCCGGAATAGCGCCGCCGCTCTCTGTTGAAAAATATCCCCTTCAGACACGATCTCCCGGCGCTCGCCGGTCTTGCGCTGAGTGCCTTTTTCGCCTTTCGGGACGGGTGGACCCTGCCGGAATTCTGCTGGAGCGCGTGGCTTGCGGGTCTCTTCTTCTCCTATGCCTGCGTCGTTGTCGCGCCGGTGCAGATCATCCTCTTTTCGGGGCGAGAGATAACACGGATCCGTGACCGGATCACGCAATTGAAACGGGTCCCCGACGGTGCGCTGAAGGCCGGGATGATAGTCGTCGCGTTGGTCATCGGTGGCGTTTCGTTCTATGTCTATTCATATCTTTTCGGGTTTTACGGGATATTCCTGTCGGTCTTTGCCGAGATGGAGCCGCTTACCTTCTTCGGGCGCAACGGGTTCATCAACTCCGACTTTTACACGCCGGTGGTCTATCTCATCGACCGATTCTGGCCGATGGTTGCTGGTGTACTCGTCGGCAATTTCGCGCTGTTCCTCGATCCCGATCCGTGGGGGAAGGCGGTCATGCCGTTCAAGTCGAAGCAGATCGTCCGCATCCATCTGATGGTGGTGCTGATGCCGTTCTTCACGCTGGCAGCGTGGGCGGTGGTCGGCGATCGCTACCACTTCCCGGTGATACTGCTCCTCATGGCGCTCTTCTACCTGATACCGGAAGGGTCGCGGCGGCCGGAGGCCGGGTGAGGTATGCGGTCACCGTTTCCTTGACTCATGCCGGCGCTTCCGGCACAATGGCGTATCGATACCGATGATGAGGGAAGAATCTTATGATTAAGTACCTTATGTTCCTTGCGGTAATGGTGCTGATGATTGCCTGTGGTGTTAAGGAAGAATCTATCTGTAATAACGGTGAATGGAAAGCTGAGGCGGGCGTTGTGTCGGAGTGTGTCGAAAATATCTGGGTCATGCGGCGGATTACCAGACAATGGGGAACGCTTTATAATGACGCCGGAAGTGCCTTAACGATGGATGCGAAAGGGAACTTTTATGTGGCAGGAGGTGCCATAGATGATAATGAAGAAGACAAATACGACAGCTTAACTCTTATCAAATGGAACCAGGATGGGACAAAAGCATGGAGCAGATCTTGGAGTACAGATAAATTAGAAATGACAACGGCTTTGGCAACAGATCCTCATGGCGGAATTTATGTGGTTGGCTCTACAACTGGAAAAATTGATGATAATGTATGCGCAGGAAGAACAGACGCTTTTCTCATAAAATGGAATGACTCCGGTGTCAAAGAATGGAGTAAAGAATGGGGAACAAACGAGGACGAGATAGCGTACGCGGTGACTCTTGATGCGACAAGCAACATTTATATAACCGGGATGACAAGAGGATCTCTCGATGGAAATGTCCATGATGGTAGATTATGCGGAGAATATGGCGATGGTGCCCCGTTGCCTTGCGGCGATATTTTCCTCACCAAGTGGGACAAATATGGCACTAAATTATGGACCAGACAATGGGGTTCTTCGGGCGGTAACGAAGGCCGCGCGATAAGTGTCGATTCAACCAATAATGTCTATGTAGCGGGGAGGATCGGGGGAGAACAGATTCTTGTTAAATGGAGTTCTGACGGAGAAAAACTCTGGTCAAAAACATTTGACTGGATGCAGATTTATTCACTTCTAGCCGATTCGACGGGAAATGTATATGTTTCTGGGAACATTTGTGATGAGAACATAAGCGACTGCCATATTTTCCTTACAAAAATCAGTAAAGATGGCGATATAGAATGGACGAAACGATGGGGAAACTATGTTGAAGGACTATCTCCCCAAGCTCTTTCTTTGTTTGTCGCTAATGACTCAGAATATGTTTATGTGACGGGAAGTATTTGGGGAGACTGGGAAGAAAGGGAGAGCTCTGGAGGCCATGATGTTTTTATCACCAAATGGGACGCAAAAGGTAATAACAATATGATAGAGAGGCTGTGGGGGACGGAAGAGTATGATGCCGGTACTTATATTAAGGTTGATGGTGCGGGTGACATTTATGTAGTCGGGTGGACTAACGGAGGTATTGACGGGAACGCGACGGTCGGCGGGAAAGATTTATTTTTTACCCAGTGGCTTGTTGAGTAAGGTTTTTTGACGCTAAAGTTCGTTTCCTTGACTCGGGGCCGCTCTTGTCGTATGGTCGCCCGACCGTAACGGAGCGGCGATGTATTACTTTGCGACCTTCACCACCCACTTCACGCAAAAGAATGTGCCCGGGGTCCGCAACCTCATCAAGGAACTTGAAGAGGTCGGCCTGCGCCATCTCGTGAAGACCGGCGAGGAGACCTTCGCCGAACTGCCCGCCAACACCTGGATCGGCGAATACGACACCGAGGACAAGGAGGAACTCAAGAACCTCCTCTACGCCGAGGTGAAGCGCCTGTTCGAAAAGAACAAACTGGCCGGGACCATCTTCATCTCCATCTCAGAAAAGGCGGTGGTCGGCGTGGCCGAACTGTCCGGCCCCGACGCGAAGAGCGCGAAATGAGCAAACTCCGCTCCGGCCGCGTCAGTTTCATGACCTTCATCCCCGAGAAACAACCGCCCGATGTGACGAAACTGCGCAAACTGCTCCGCGAGCACCGGTTCCTGCCGCTTGCGCCGGAGGATGTGCGCGACGAGTCGGTCGGCTGGGTCGATCCGCTCCTCTCGTTCGAGACCGAGGAGTTCCCGAACTGCTACTTCCGGGACTACTATCTGTTCTCGCTCCGCATAGACCGTTACGGGTCGGGCGGTTCGCAACTGCGCCCGTTCCTCGAGGAGGCGGAGTTCCGTTTCAAGGAGGAGCACAAGATCGAGCGGATACCGGCGCACCAGAAAAAAGAACTGCGCGAAACGGCGGCGCGCCGCGTCCGGGTGAAGACCCTGCCGCGCACCGTCATCGCCGAGGTCGCGTGGAATCTCGGCGAGAACCGGATATACCTGTTCAGCCAGTCGTCGGGCGTGGTGGCGCGGTTCGTCGACGCGTTCGAGAAGACCTTTGCGATAAGCGTCGCTCACTCCCTCATCGTCGACGCGGTCGATGAGATCGACAAGCCGGAGGAACTCACCTCCATCATCGGCGATCTGTGGGACCTCGGAGGCGACGCATGAGCGGCAGGGAACGCGAAGCGGCGCAGGCGGTCCCGTTCCTCGGGCAGGAGTTCCTGCTGTGGCTCTACTGGCGCAGTTCGTCCGATCCCTATTTTTTCCTCGACAATCTGGGGCTCGGCAGCATAGATCTGCGGCTCGAGGAGCAGATAACGCTCGAATCGCTGCGCGGCGAAGGCTACCGCGAAACGATACAGACGCAGGAAGTGGCGCTGAGCGATGACATCCGCGACTCGGTGCGCACCGGGCGGATACCGGTCGCGGCCCGCGTCAAGGTGTCGCGCGGCAAGGCCGAGTGGCAGTTCATCCTCACCGCGCTGCCGCTCGCGATGCGGTCGGTGAAACTGCCGGCGCCCGAAAAGAGCGAGGACGACGAGACGATGCACCTCCGTCTCATACAGATGGAAGAGATAGACCGCATCATGCGGGCGCTGTTCAAGATATTCCTCGCCGAACGGACCAACCCCGCCTTCGTGAACGATATCAGGAAGTTCCTCGGTCTTGAGCGATAACCTTCTCCACATACTGTCGAGCGGCTCGAAAGGGAACGCCGTCATCGTCGAGAGCGGCGACGAACTTCTGCTCATCGATCAGGGACTCTCGTTCAAGTGCTTCAACGGCCGGTGCGCGGCGGCGGGGATCGACCCGGCGCGCATCGTCGGCATCGTCATCACCCACGAGCATATCGACCATGTGAGCGGCGTCCCGCTCACGGCGCACCGTCTGCACCTGCCGGTCTATGCCGCCCCTGTGGTCATCGAATACCTCGCCGAAAGCGGTGGCCGGTACGAGTTCGAGACCCGCGAGATAGCGCCGCGGCGCCCGGTGACCATCGGCCGGTTCGTCGTCGAGCCGTTCCCGGTGATGCACGACGCCCGCGACCCGTACGGCTTCACCGTCACGCTCCCGAACGGCGAACGACTTACGCTCGTCACCGACACCGGCATTGTGACCCAGCGGATATTCGCCCAGATAGCGGCGAGCGAATACCTCATCATCGAGGCGAACCACGATCCCGACATGCTCTACCGCAACCCGCGCTATCCGCCCGACCTCAAACAGCGGATACGCGGCGCGCAGGGGCATCTTTCCAACGAGCAGTGTCTGGAGGCGCTCGAAAAACTGCCGCACGACAAACTCAAAAAAGTGATATTCGCCCATCTGTCGGAAGAGAATAACAGCCCCGAACTGGTGCGTCATTCCGCCAAGGAATGTTTCGGTCGCACCCGCTTCACCGGAGAATCGTTCATCGCCCCGCAGGCAGGGCCGCTCACGATACCGCTCGACTGAGCAGTAACCGCGCGAACCGTTCATCGGAAAGTTTTGCCGTCAGCCGCACCATCGCAAAGACCGCCGTGATCGCGAACAAAGCCCGCACGATGAGCAGTCCCGAGAAGTGGCCGCCGAGCGACACCATCAGCAGGGTATCTTCGATGAAACTGTGGAGGAGGCTGAGGAGCGCCATCGAGTAGAAGATGTCGCGCCGCGCGATGTGGCCGGTCTGTGCCTCGCGGATGATGAGTGCGCCGCCGTAAGCGAGACCGAGCGTCATCCCGATGATGGTGAGCGTCGTCACCTCGCGGCCGATGCCGATGAACGACAGGACCGGGCCGAAAAGACGGTCCATGAAGGCGATGACGCCGAACTTCTTGAGTAGCGCCATGAGGAACAGGAGCGCGCAGATGACGAGGAATATCATCCCGTAGTTGCGCAGTTCCCCGAGCGCCCACGCCATGAGCGACGGATCGGCCGGCGCGGTCGCCGCCCACGATATGGTTGAGGGACCACCGAGCGTTCCGGTGAGCCGGTAGCCGAGATAGAGAAGCGTTCCGATGATATAGCCGCCGCCGACCCGCACGGCTAATATCGCGGGAAGCGATGCTCCCGCCTTGCGCGCCACCTGCAGTTCGACCGGCAGGGAGTGGGCGACCAGCATCATCGTGGTCAGTACCGTCACCTGCGCCGTGGTGAGCGGATGGTCGGCCGAGATGGCCACGAAGGCGAGTATGCCGCCATAGAGATTGGTCACCATGCCGGTCACCCAGACGAGTCCCATGGCGCCCGGCAGGCCGATGAGCTCCATCAGCGGGGCGAATCCGGCGCCGATGAGTTCGATGAGCCCCGTTTCTTTGAGTATCTTGATGACGATGGAGACGGGGATCATGATCTTGAAGAGGATCATGCTCGTCCGCACCGCGTCGGCGAGGAATTCACGCAGGATGGTGTAACTGCGTTGCATCAGTTAACGGGCTTTGCCCCGGCCTTTCGGCGCCGGTTCCGTTTTCTTATCCTTGCGGCGGAAACTGATGCGTATCTCAAGTTCCAGATTCTCCAAGGCGTTGGTGAGCGCCTTGTCGACATCCACCTTTTCGAGGAACCCGGCCAGTTCGCGCGCGAGGATGGCCTTGGCCTCCTGCTTCATCTTGCCGCCGTGCTCCAGCAGTTGCGTCGCTACTTCGCGAGAAATAATGGCCGAAAGGTCCAACTGATCGCCGATGATATCCTTGAGTTCATCGGGGATAGGCATCCGGTCGAGCAATTTTCCGACAAGCCGGGTCTTCATGGCAGGGCCTCCGTAGGTATCCGTTCTATCCGTTGGTGAGTCAGGGATCGCGTATCTATCGCGGCGACGGGGTCAGCGAACGGAGTGCCGTCCGCTATCTCGCGGGCCGGTTCGACGACGAATCGTCGCTGGCGCCAGCGCGGGTGCGGTATCTCGATCCGGGGCGAACGGTAAGTTCCCGCCGCGCTGAGGACGATGTCGATGTCGATGATGCGCGGGCCATTCTTCGCGGTGCGCGTCCGGCCCAGAGCCGTTTCGATCGCCGTGGTGAGGTCGAGCAGTTCTTCGGGGGAGAGCGGGGTCTCGACGAGCGCGACCGCGTTCACGAAATCCTCCTGCGGAGGCGCCTCGACCGGCGCGGTGCGGTAGAGCGACGAGCGTCGCTGGATCGTCACGCCCCGTTCGTCGAGGAGCCGGAGCGCCGCATCGATATTCGTCGTACGGTCGCCGATGTTCGAGCCGAGCGAGAGGAGGTATCTCATGCCGGAAGTCCCTGCGAGATGCGGCGTGCCGCTTCGGTCATCTCGTCGGGATGGCGCGTCGCGGCAATGCGGAACCAGCCCTCGCCGTTCGGGCCGAAGGCGGTGCCGGGGGTGACGAGCACCCGGCGCTCCTCAAGCAGACGGTCGGTGAGTCCGGCGGCGGAAAGCCCTGCGGGCACTCTGGCCCACAGATAGAATCCGGCCTGTGCGTCGAAGTAGGGGATGCCCGCGGCGTCGAGCGCCTTTTTCATGAGAGCGCGGTTATCGGCGTAGAAGCGGCGGGTCGGCGCGAGATCGGCATCGGAAAGGGAAAGCGCCGCGATGCCGGCGAACTGCACCGGCTCGAAGGGGGCCGAGTCCTGCAGCCCCTTCACCTTGACGAGCGCCTGTACCAGATCGGCGTTGCCGCACGCCCAGCCGAGCCGCCAGCCGGTCATGCTGTAGGTCTTCGAGAACGAGAAGAACTCGACGGTCCGCTCATGCTTCGGGTCGAACTCGAGCGCGGCGCGGGGCGGCGCGCCATCGTATATCTCGCAGTACGCGTTGTCGGAGACGACGATCCAATCGTACCGCACCGCCATGCGGTACAGCTCCCCGTAGAACGCGGGACCGGCGGTCGCGCCGGTCGGGTTCGACGGGAAATTGACGATGATCATCCGGACATCGCGGCGCGTTTTTTCGGGTATCGCGCCGAGGTCGGGGAGGAACCCGTTCTTCTCGGAGAGATCCATCGCGACCGGTCGGCCGCCGGCGTCCCGTATCGCGAGCGGGTAGACCGGGTAGCCGGGGTCGGGGTGGAGCGCGGCGTCGCCTGGGTCGAGCACCGCCTGCGGGAAACGGAACAGCCCCTCCTTGGAACCCATGAGCGCGGTCACCTCCCGTTCGGGGTCGATCGCGACGCCGAACCGCCGATCAATCCAGTCTGCGATGGCCCTGCGGAGCGGTAGGATGCCGTTGTAGGAGGAGTAATGGTGGTGCGCCGCGAGGAGCGATCTCTCACGGAGCGCCGTCACCGCCGCGTCGGGGGCCGGGAGCGAAGCGTCGCCGATGGAAAGGTCGATGACCGTATGGCCGCGCACCTCCATCGCGCGTTTCTTTGCGGCGAGCGTCGCGAAGGGATATGCCACCTGCGCCGTGACCGCCTGTGCTATCCGCGCCATGCCTCACCCGTTGAGCAGAAGATTGTCTATGAGCCGCGTGGCCCCGACGCGGACCGCCGCGAAGGCCCGCGACCGGTTCATGATGAAGTGCGTCGGTTCCAGCGTGTCGGTGTGCCGTATCTCGAAATAGTCTATCTGCGCGCCGGGAATGTCGTTGAGTATCAGGGCCCTGCCCTCCTCCTCGACCTTCCCGACCGGCAGGGCGATGCGGTCGAACCGGATCTGTTCGGCGCGTCCCTTGCAGTAGAGCAGGGCACGGTAGATAGCCGGGGCGGCGGCCCGCTCGGCGGGGGAAAGATAGCGGTTGCGACTCGACAGCGCGAGACCATCGGGTTCGCGTACCGTCGCGACCGGGACGATGGCGACCGGGAAATGGAGATCCTCCACCAGTTTCCGTATCACGGCGAGTTGCTGGTGATCCTTCTCGCCGAAACAGGCGCTGTCTGGCCGGACAAGGTTGAAGAGTATCGCCACCACCTGCGCCACGCCGTCGAAATGGCCGGGCCGCTGAGCGCCGCAGAGGATGCCCGACAGTTTCGGGTCGACCGTCACGCGGACGGTCGGCTCGGTACGGTAGATCTCGGCCACCTTCGGCAGGAAGACGATGTCGGCTCCCGCCGCCTCGCAGAGCGCAAGATCGGTCTCCTCGGCTCGTGGATACTTGGAAAAGTCCTCGTTCGGCCCGAACTGGGTCGGGTTGACGAAGATGGAAACGACGAGATGATCGGCCTTCTTTTTCGCCACCTCCATCAGCCGGGCGTGGCCGGCGTGGAGCGCCCCCATCGTCGGGACGAAGCAGACGCTCCCGGCGAGCGCGGCGCGCGCCGTCCGGAGTTCCGCCGCCGTACGGACGGTCAGCATGGTTCCCTCCTTAAGAATAAAGACAACTGGTGGGTATATAGCAGAAGAGTGGGGAAAAGGGAAGTATTAAATGGCGTCCCGCGCCGTCTGTATCTGTTCCCGCAGGGTGACGCCGAGTTGGTCGCGGTGCGCCGACGCGGCCTCGACCGGCGGCAGTACCGTTATCGTGGCGGTGATGCTTTTGAGCGCGAGGAATTTTTTCGCGTGGGAGAGGAACGATATGTCGCCGTAATAGGCGACCGCGTCGAGCAGATCGTCCTCCCGCGCCGGACGGCCGTCGATCGTTTCGTAGCATATCGCGACCGGCAGTATCGGCGTTCCCGCATCGGCGGCGGCGGCGAAGAAGGCGGTCCTGAAGGGTTTCAACGGGCTTTTGCCATCGGTGGTGGTCCCTTCGGGGAAGATGAGGACATCGAACCGGTCGCGCAGGAGCGCCGTTACCTTCGCCAGTTCGCCGCGCAGGTGCCTGACACTGCGTCGCTCGATGAACAGAGAGCCGCCCATCTTCGCGAGAAAGCCGTCGAGTCCGCCGACCTCGACCTCGACCGAGGCGACGCCGGTCAGCGGGCGCAGGGCGTAGAGAAGGAGGACATCGACATAGGAGATGTGATTCGCGATGATGAGATGGTTGCGGTCGTTGCGCAGGTTCTCCGCGCCTTTGAGCGTGTAGGAGATGTTCAGCGCGTTGAGGGTCGTCCGTATCCAGAAGCGCGTCGACCGCTGGATGCGCCGTCGTTGAAGAACGGTATCGCGCGTCACGGCCCACAAGGTCACATTGCAAAGAGAGAAAAAGATGATGATGATAAAAAGCGCCAGGCCGTTGCGGGCGATGCGAAGAGTTCCGATTCCCATGGCGCCGAGTGTAACGCGGGAGGTCCGATTCCGCAAATTAAAATTATGCAAAGGTATGTATCTTTGTTATAAAGTTATATAAAACTTGACTCGTTATCACAAGGTCGCTACACTGGCGGCATGGTTATGAACGGTACCGAACATCTCCCGCAACTGGCCGAACTGGTCGCGATGGATCAGCCACTCGCGGTCCGTGCCGAGGTCGAAACGACGATGCAGATGGCCTATCCGGGCCTTGATACCCGGCGGGTCCGCGAGGTGTTCGAGCACATACTCGCGCTGTTCGACGGTCGGGTGCCGGGCTATCGCCCCTGCAACACCGAATATCACAACCTCCAGCACACCACCGATGCCTTCATCGCGATGGCGCGGCTCATCCACGGCGCCGTCGTCGAGGGGAACATCGTTTCCGAAAAGAATGTCGAACTTGCCCTCATAGCGACGATACTGCACGATGTCGGCTACATCCAGCAGGAGGGCGATGCCGGGTCGGGCGCGAAATACACACAGAACCACATCGACCGGAGCGCCGATTTTCTCTCGGCCTATCTGCGCGCCAAGGGCTTCGACGAGGGAGACATGGCCGACGGTCGCGACATGCTCGCGTGCACCGGGTTCACCGTCCGCATCCAGGACATCCGGTTCCGGTCGTTCGAATCGCGGGTGCTCGGCATGATGCTCGGTACCGCCGACCTGCTCGGTCAGATGGCCGATCGCGCCTATCTCGAGAAGATATCGCTCCTCTACCGGGAGTTCAAGGAGGCCAAGATACCGGGCATCGCCGAAGAGATAGACCTGTATCTCAACACGCTTTCATTTTACGAACTGACCCAGAAACGGTTCGCGAACGACCTCGGCGGGGTCAACCGTTTCATGCGTTCCCATTTCCGCGCCCGATGGGGCGTCGATGCCGACCTGTATGCCGTCTCGATAGAACGACAGATGAACTATCTGCGCGAGATACTCGAACATTTCCGGCCCGATTACCGCAAACACCTGCGACGGTGGCGCCCGATCCGGAAAGAGGGCTCTTGACGACAGGGGCCCCCGTTCGGTCATAACCTTCAAGCCACGGTACGGGGTTTTCAGGCATGTTCATCCCGACGACACGCGACGAGATGGCCCGGCGGCACTGGAACGCGCTCGACATCGTCCTCGTGACGGGCGACGCCTACATAGATTCCCCGTATAATGGCGCCGCGATCGTCGGCCATCACCTCATCGCGCACGGGTTCCGCGTCGGCATCATCGCACAGCCGGTGGCCGATGGACCGTCGGATATCACGCGGCTCGGCGAGCCGCTCCTGTTCTGGGGCGTCACCGCCGGCTCGGTCGATTCGATGGTGTCGAACCACACCGCGCTCGGGAAACGGAGACGCGAGGACGATCTCACGGCGGGCGGCGTCAACGACCGGCGCCCCGATCGGGCGAGCATCGTCTATACCGGGCTCATCCGGCGATACTTCAAGCACACGGTCCCCGTCGTACTCGGCGGCATCGAGGCGAGTCTGCGGCGCGTCGCCCACTACGATCTCTGGTCCGATACCATACGGCGGAGCATCCTGTTCGACGCGAAGGCCGACATCCTCGTCTATGGCATGGCCGAGCGGGCGATCGTCGAACTCGCCGCGGCGCTCCGCGACGGGCGGGAGTGGCGCGACATCCTCGGCCTATGCTACATAGCGGACGTGCCCGTCGAACAATTCCTCGGCCTGCCGCCGTACGAGAAAGCGGCGGCCAGCGACAAGACATTTGCCGACATGTTCCTCGCTTTCTACCGAAACAACGACCCACTGACGGCGCGGGGCATGCATCAGCGACACGGTGACAAATGGCTCATCCACAATCCGCCGCAACCGGCCCTCACGCCCGAGGAACTCGACGCGGTGTACGAACTGCCGTACGAGTACGACGCCCACCCGTCGGAAAAGGAACGCGGCGAGGTGCGGGCGCTCGAAACGATCAAGTTCTCGGTGACCACCCACCGTGGCTGTTACGGCGAATGTTCGTTCTGCGCGATACACCTCCATCAGGGACGCCGGGTCGTGTCGCGCTCTGAGGACTCCATCGTCCGCGAGATAACGCGATTCCTGAAGATGAAACGGTTCACCGGGGTCATCTACGATCTCGGCGGGCCGACCGCCAACATGTACGGCATCGACTGCGCGCGCAAGTCGAAAAGCGGCGCTTGCCGGGAGAAGCGGTGTCTCCACCCGTCGGTATGCAGGGAACTGGCGCCCGACCATCGACGCCAACTCGCACTCCTGAAAAGGGTCGCCTCTCTGCCCGGCGTGAAGAGGGTGTTCGTCGCGAGCGGCGTCCGCCATGATCTCGTGCTCGCCGACAAAGAGCATGGAGAGCCGTACCTTGCCGCGCTCGTCTCCGCCCATATCTCGGGCCAGATGAAGATAGCGCCG
>Ga0116144_10005345_pt1 | contig 11721 bp, 5 predicted proteins | sample AD_UKC035_MetaG_FD_89746 | JGI IMG/M metagenome (GOLD analysis project Ga0116144, IMG submission 89746) | Active sludge microbial communities of municipal wastewater-treating anaerobic digesters from USA - AD_UKC035_MetaG | ecosystem: Engineered > Bioreactor > Anaerobic > Digestate | place: USA... | reverse complement strand
TCAAAGGGACGTAACCCCAGGCGCGGCGGGGAAGAACAGGCCTGTTCTCATCGCAGATACGGGTATGGTTCATCCCGAAGGGAAGAAAAACGGTCTCCTGCATGAACTCAGGAAATGACTGGCCGGAGACGCGTTCAATCAGCATCGCCAATAGAACATATCCTGTATTTGAATACTCGAAGCGGGTACCGGCGGAATATTTCTGGAAGGGGCGCGAAGCCAGGAACATTTCAAAGACATCCCGGGTCCCGTAACAGTCCTTCATGTAGGCATAGTTAAACAGCGTCTCTGAAGGATGCCTCTCAAACGGACGCGAAGCGAGCAATATTTCAGAGATATCCCGGCTCCTGCATGAACCCTTGCCGCCCGCCTTGCCTTGAGCAAGTCTGCCGCTGTGTATCCCTGATGTATGGCTCAGCAGATGCCGGATGCACACACCCGGGCAGGATTCCTTCAGCTCAGGGAAATAATCGCTGATTGTCTCATCCAGATTCAGACGATGTTTCTGAACCAGAAGCATGATGCCTGCCGCCGTAAGCGGCTTGGATATGGAGGCAAGGTTGAACAGCGTATCCTTGCGGATCGGGATCCGATGCTCAAGATTCGCCAGGCCCGCATACCGTTCGTAAACTACCTTCCGTTTCGCAGCCGCCAGGACGGAGATACCAGGTGTCATCCGATTGAATCCAGGAAACACCGCATCCATCCGTCGTACGTCAACCCTGTTTTTTCCTGCCGCAGGTTCCATCTATTCTCCTTTCGCGTTCGCCCATTCGGAAATCATCCGGTCCCGGGACTGTCATTTTGTCGTTGAGAAGAGCCTGCCCCAAAGATATCATTGAGATTGCGGAGCCTGTCCTGAGACTGTCGTTGAGATTGCTTCGTCTTATAAAGCAATTCCCGGAAATGCCCGGGGTAAACCTCGCAATGACCGTTTAAGAATATCATTCTCACCGTAGACAGAGATTCAGCGGATAAGCATGGCCGACAGATAATAAAAAAGGGGACAGCCTAAAAAAAGCAGCCTGTCCCCTTTTTTATTACCAGGTAAGTTTTTCCGGTGTACCGTCCTCGTTAACTACCCACCAGAACCTGTAGGTTGCTGCCGTGCCCCTGTAAAGTGTTTCATTTTCTATCAATTTTGCTTTACTGACCGCTTCCACGTGCCCGTCCACGAAAAGCATGTTGGCATGTCCCGTATGCCTCAGGTGTACCGCTCCGCTTGTATCCGTATGTATTGAAGTCTGGGTATTACTGCCCGAATAAGCCTCCCTGTACTGGTATCCTTCATATCCGGAAATGGAAGTTATCGTATCGGCGAGGATAAAAAGCTTGCTGGGCCACTGAACCTGCGGCACTATATAAGCAGTAATCGGTATGGCTTGAGGAATATATCTCCACAATCCCGAACTGTATGAACCTCCCCTGTGGCCGTAAGCGGAGAGTGGATGGTTTGATTCATCGTATTCATACGGAGGAAGGGAAGGGCACACGACAATATCCTGAGAAGTTATATATTTCCCTATATATGCAGAATTCCTGAACCACTCCCTGTTTCCCCCGTTTACCGCATCGTGGGCGCTAAGCATCAGGATTCCCTTGTTATCATTGGCGTACATGAGCATTCCAAGTCCTACCTGTTTCAGGTTGTTCATGCATACCGCCTGTTTTGCCCGCGCGCGCGCCTTGCCCAGGGTGGGAAGCAGCATGGCCGCCAGTATTGCTATGATGGCTATAACTACAAGTAACTCTATAAGCGTAAAACCCGTTTTTTCATTTTTTTGCATTTTTCTCACCTCCTATAAAAATAATCTTACTTCCATCAGTAAGTGGAGTTAAGATCCCTCAAAGTACAATCCGGACTGGCCGGATAGCTTGGAACAACATTGGGAAACGCCTCGTAAGGCAACAGGGAATTGCCCGCATTGGGATAATTCTTGCGATAAACAGGCACCCACTTTGCATTGCCTCCCACGTAAAGGGCGTTGACCCCGTCCCACTGGTGATTTCCCATACCCTGGTTTAACCTTAAAGCCTCCCATGTTTTCGTTGTATTCCTGCTGGCTACGGTACTCGCTGTATGCCAGGAATAGCTTGCGTTCCATTTCCTGTCCGCCATTATGGCCGTATCGGAATGAGTCTGCAGGTTCAAGCCGTAAGCATAGGCATAAGAACAGGACCCTCCAAAATATATGGTGGCATTCCTGGCAAGGTATCCCGGTATGGTGGAAACCTCGTCAAGAGAAGCGCCGGGACACAGGAAAAGATTGTAGTTCGTTATGTAAGCCGGAGTCTCAAGTTCCGGATCCGAGTCCAGCTGGCCGGTAAGCAGTGCAAGAGATACATTTGTTTTCGACAAAGCTACCGCGTGGTCACGTATGGGAAACCAGCCCTGCCAATCCTGAGCGTAGATATGTAAAACCAGACCTATCTGCTTGAGATTGGACAAACATACTCCTCTCCTTGCATGCTCCCTTGCCCTTTCGAGAGCCGGCAGCAGCATAGCCGCAAGTATTGCTATTATTGCTATGACCACCAGCAGCTCTATGAGAGTAAATCCTTTTTTCTTTCTTCTTCCTTTCATTTTTCTCACCTCCTTTACTTCGAGCTCTCCCTGTTATACTTGCAGGCGAGAAGCTTCGATTTATCTCTTTTCTCCGCATGCATTTATGCGGAGTTATGATTTATCGCTTTACTCAGTTTATCCCGGGGCTTTCCATGGAAACTTTCACCTGAAGAGTTCACCGGATAAGGAGCTCCGGTTTTTCTCCCTGTTCAGTTTTTGTCTTATCGTCCCTCTTATTACAAGTTCCGGTTTAAATATCTTGGTGGAAATTTTATTCTTCACATTTTCTTCCCAGTTCAAAATGAATTTCACCGCTTCGTACCCCATTCTATTTCTCGGCTTGGCAACCGTTGTCAAAGGAGGCTCCGTAAAACAGGCTTCGGCTATATCGTCAAATCCTATAACTCCCATGTCTTCAGGAATTCTCAGCCCCTGTTTTTTTATCGCTTCCATGGCCCCTATTGCCCGCCAATCGGTAGAGCAGATTAAAGCATCGGGAATTTCCTTCGCCTCTCTAAGAAAATTCTCCATTACCACACAGCTGTTGGATATCCCCGTCGTTTTTTCGAATATTATGCCGGCAGGTTTTAAGCCGTATTCCGACAGTGCAGACATAAAGCCATTATATCTCGGAAGGGTGTGCAACACTTTAAGGTCCGAACCCAAATATGCAATCTTCCGGTAACCCGCCTTTATCAGGTAAACTGCTGCACTATACGTTCCATAAGCATCATCGCAGGTTATCTTGTATGCCGGGTAATTGACATCCTGGTTTACTATCACGTAAGGAGTATTTTTCTTCTCAAAATTACTTTTTTCCTCAAGGGAAAGTCCATTCAGTATGATTGCAGGCTTCTCGTAAGATATGCTTTTTTCATTGGCATATACAAGCTCGGACTGGACCTCATATTCAATACAGCAGTCTAAGACACCTTTCAGCACATCTACGGTGACAAACCAGCAAATCGGATTTTGTTCTCTCTGGAGAGTTGCAGGCCTTGAAACCATTACCTGGATTTCAACTCTGTTTTTTTTTGCGGCGGCAGGTAAACCTGTAACAAAGGTTCCTTTTCCTTTGTATCTTTTCAGTATATTCTCTTTCTCAAGTTCCGATATAGCTTTACGTACAGTTAAATAACTTACATTGTACTTTTCTGCAAGTTTTTTCTCGGGAAGTATCATATCGCCTATTTTAAGCATATCAAGCTTAATCTGCGCCAATATGTCATCTTTCAACAAACTGCCTTTAAATTTATGCCTCAGACTTTCCATATATAATCTCTCCGGCTCCAACTTTGACTTGACTTGTTTTAAACATGTTCTATAATACTTCTATAGTATTTCTATAAATATCTTAACATATAATTTTATTTTGTCAAGTTTTTTCAGCCGCGGCAGAATAAAAAATGCCGTTTAATAAACAGAAGAAGTTGAAATGAAAAATATAATCATAGTTTTTTCTTTGATACTGCTCTGCTTCAATCTGTTCTCCCAGCAGTTCCGCACCTATAAGCAGGCATACCAGTACGGCACTTATAAACTGCAGCAGAAACTCTATCAGGAAGCGAGGAAAGACCTTTTAGAAGCTCTCAATATGGCGGAAACGGATGAGGATAAATCTCTAACAACATTGAATATAGGACACGCATATTTTGGAGAAGCCGATTATGAAAATGCGCGCGAAATGTATGCTAAGGTACTGGAGATAGAAAAAGGTGCTTCAAGAGATAAAATGGAAGCACAGATTAAAACAGCCGAATCCTATCTCATGGGGAAAAACTACCCGGAAGCGTTGACATCTTTTGAAAAAATCCTTGCGAAAAAAAATATCACCCCCCTGACGGAGGCGGATATTCTGGCAAGAATATCCCAGATTTACCTGGCAGAGAAAAATTATTCAAAACAGAGGGAGACGCTGGAAAGGATAATAGGTATGGATGAACCTCTGCCTGTGAACAAACTGCGCGCCATGCTGCAGACAGGAGACAGTTTCACGGCAGAAAAAAAATACGATGAAGCGATTGCCGCATTCAACAGGATATTGGAAACTGAATATGTCAGTACGCATGCCAGGGTAGATGCGCTTATCAAGATGGGACAGATTTATAATACCGGAAAGAATTATCCTGAAGCTGTAAATTTATATAAACAGGTTATCGCGATGGGCAAAGATGCGCCTGAATGGCTGGTGATGAGGGCATTACTGGGACTTGCCGGTATCTACAGGATTCAGGAACAATTCTCACAGGCAAGGGATTTATATTACCGGCTGATTGAAATAATCGACACCACCGAGTATGTTTATTATTCACATACTAAATTAACCGCCATGTGCGGCATAGCGGATTCTTACAGGGAAGAAGGAAACGACATGCAGGCGCATGAAGAATATGAGAAAGTTCTTGAGACAGGCGGAATGTATCAATTGAGTGAATCGCAAATAAAAGAAGCAGAATCCAGGATAGGAAAAAATGAACCGGCAGAAACTGTCAGAACGGCCGAAAACTATTACTATAAACGCAAATTTTCAGCAGCACGGGAAGAGTATAATAAGGTTTTGGATATGGAACAGGCTAATATCCGCCAGAAAACCTATGCGCAATTGAGGATAGCTGACATCTGTTCTGTAGAGGGAAAATATCCTGATGCAAGAACCGGATATGAAAAGGTGTTAAATGCAAAAACAGCTTCCTCTGCGGCAATCAACAGCTATAAGCTCGAAGCGCAGAAAAAGATTGCCAATATATACAGGGCTGAAGGCAATTTTGAGACGGCGAAAACCGAATACGCCAAAATCCTGAAGATGGAAAGTGTAACCCCTTCTATGGCAGAAGAGATAGAGCAGCGGATAGATTCCATATACTGGTAAACTTTGATGGGAGGAAGTATATGAAAATCATACGATATGCATTAATTATTGCGATAATGGCAGCTTTAAACATAAGGGCTGAAAGCCAGGGATATAGTGAGTGGTTAAAACACAGAGAAGCATTAAAACATGACGGCAGTGTGGTAAGGTATTACACCTTTGAAGGAGTGGAAAACAACAAAAGCAAGATACCTGACCTCAGCGGGAAGGGAGGTACTCTTTCACATTATTATTACAGGTATCCAAATTGGGAAAAACCTGAGAAAGACGACATGGAAGTTGTAGAAGGCAGGTGGCCTGAAAAAAAAGCTGTACAGTTAAATACAGGCATGTATATAGGACCCGAAGTTGTTATAGAAAATAAACAGTTCAGTGTGGAATGCTGGTTCAGAAAGTCAAGCGCGGCAGGCAAAGAGTACAGTGTGCGGCTTGTTTCTGTCTTTAACGGGTGGAACAGCGGATGGAATCTCAATGTCAGCACATCTGCAGTTCAGTTGAGTATCGGAGGAATAGGCAGAGCAGGTGCTGCAGCAAAAAATGTATCCATCCAGGACAACGTCTGGCATCATCTTGCAGGGACATGGGACGGCAATACGATACGTCTCTACCTCAACGGTGAATTTATAGCTGAAACTTCCCATACGGGAGAATATATTTCTCCGGCGGCAGCAGGTAAAACGCCTTTCTGGATAAATAATTATAACAAAGGAATAAATGACGTAAAAATCGATATGGACGAGGTGGTCATATACAACAGGGTATTAAGCCAGGAAGAGATACTTGCGGAAGGCGGTAAAGCCGAAGCGGTCACAACAGCAGGCAATATTGATACAATTTTGAAAAATGCTTACGGTTATATGAAAGCAGGCGATTATAAAAACGCCCGCGTGGAGTATGCCCGCTTGAAAGATATCTCTACTTTAACCACCGGAAAAGAGATGTCATTATTTAACATAGCTGAGTGTTACGATAAAGAGAAAAATTATGCTGACGTCCATAAAACTTACGGCGCAATATTTTCACTGCCGGGATTAACGCCTTTTTACCGCATCTACGGGTTATTCAAAGAAGCAGAGGTATATCTTGAGCAGAATAATTATAGCCAGGCACGTAAACTATACCAGGATATACTGAATACAGACGGCGTATTGGAACATCATAAATTTAAAGCACGTCTCTTCACGGGAGATACGTACCGCATAGAGCGAAAATATTCACAGGCACGCGGCATATACGAAACACTTTTAAAAGAACAGGATACCTCAAAATACCCGCATGAGGGCTACAGGCTGGACCTGAGGGAGAGACTGGAAGGTATAGAAGGTCTGGCAGACGGTAAGGAAGAAAAGAGCGAACGTGAAAAGAGGGTAGAGCGGGTCAACAGTCCCAAACAGGGAATATATGTCTCTTTACAGGGTAAAGATACTAACCCTGGAACAAAAAAGAAACCGTTTGCCACAATCAAAAGAGCTCAGGAAGAAGTGCGTAAACGGAAAGAAAAAGGTATGCCGAAAGGCGGGATAGCTGTATATATAAGAGGCGGGAAATATTTCATCGCAGAGAGCATTACTTTTGGGCAAGAAGATTCCGGAACACCGGATGCGCCTGTAGTATATAGAAGCTATCCGGGGGAAGAAGTACGCATCATAGGTGGCAGGCAGATAGACAACTTCAAACTGCTTGACGACCCCGATATTTTGAGACGGCTGCCTGAGGAATCGCACGGCAAGATATGGGTAACTGACCTTAAAGCATCAGGCATAACGACAAACTACGGGCAGCTCCTGCCGAGAGGTTCGCACTATTGGGGAACTCCGAACCATGGAGCGATGGAACTGATATATAACGGCAGGGTAATGGAACTGGCACGCTGGCCCAATGAGGGATGGGTAACGATTGCAGCTCTGGTTAATCCCGAAGGCGAAGGGTTGATGCGGGGCGAACCTTATGAGAGAGGCAAATTCATCTATTCCGGGAACAGACCTGAAAGATGGACAGAAGAAACGGATATCTGGCTGAAGGGCTATATAGTTGTAAGACAACCATACGAGTTGGTACACGCAAGAATTAACAATATCGATACAAAAAAGAAGGTGTTATACATGGCTGCCGACAACAGGTGGTCACATACTTACCCGCTTTATGATATCCCCGTAGCCAAAAACCAGCCTTATTTTGCATATAATCTTTTGAGCGAGCTCGATAAACCCGGAGAGTGGTATTTGAACAGGCAAGAGGGGAAACTATATTTCTTCCCCCCTGATAAGAATATCCGGGATGGAGAAACAATAGTCAGCACGCTGGATGCGCCTTTGATTATAATGGACGATACTTCCAATGTTGTATTTTTCGGACTGACGATAGAAGAAACATGGCGTAATGCAGTCGAGATCAGGGACGGTAAAAATAACCTGATAGCAGGCAGTATAATACGCAATACGGGACAGTATGCAGTTAGAATATACAGCGGCTGGCAGCACGCAGTAGTCGGATGCGACATATATGACACGGGTGAGGGCGGCATATCCATGGAAGGGGGCGACGAAAAAGAACTTATGCCTGCAAAACACTACGCCGAAAATAACCACATATACAGGTTTAACAGGTTTGACGGCGGCACTGGTTCCAATGCCGCAAGAATCGGCGGCGTAGGCAGCCGGTTCTCGCATAATCTTGTAAATGACACTCCACTTATAGCGATAACATTTACCGGCAACGACCATATAATAGAGTTTAACGAGATACACGATGTACTCTCCGAGGGGAAAGAACTGGGGAGTATTTACCTGCAGAAGTTTCCTCTTCTCAACAGGGGAACGGTTATAAGAAATAATTTTTTCCACCATATTACCGACCACTATTCTCCCAATACATCGCATACCGTCTGCGGGATACATATAGACGGACTTGAAGGAGGGTTGGTTATGGAAGGCAACGTATTTTACAGGATAGCTTATAAAGCCATAGGCCACAGCGGTCCCGATACCCGTTTTGAAAACAACCTTTTTGTAGAGATTCCGATAGGAATAGAACAATGGAACCGAAACGATATCGTTTCAGGAACGGAGTCGAGCAGAGATTTTTTTCAGAGAAGATTGAATCTTTTAAACTATAACCAGCCGCCATGGAGCAGAAAATATCCGCTGTTATCAGAAGTATATGAAAGCGGCAAACCCATAGGCTGGCCCAAAAATATCGTGGTTGAAAGAAATGTGATACCTGCGGGAACGCTTATTGCTTTCGGCGGAGACAGGGAAGACATTATGCTCGGGCCCAACTGGCAGGGAGGCAACCCTTATTTTATAGACCCTGATAATATGAACTTCAACATACTGCCGGGTTCGCCTGCTTTTGGATTTTCGGGCCATGAACCCATCCCTTTCGACAGCATAGGTTTGTATAACGACCCCCTACGGGCAAGCTGGCCGGTTAAAAGAGAGGTCGGTAAATATTACAATCCGGATAAGGCTGCGAAAACGGGAGCGCCAAAAAGAATAAGCAAGTTAATTGAGTATGAAGTGTCTGAAAAGATAAATCCCATAACCATAGACGGCATGCTCACAAAAGAGGAATGGCTTGGATTGGACAGAAAGAAAGCCCTTGCCGTGGAACAGTTTTACTCGGGGGAAAAGAAAGAGGGACCAAAAAGCTGCGCGTGGCTACTGTATGACGATAGATACCTTTACATAGGAATTCATAACGAACCCGACCCGTGGCAGGAAGGCATGGATGAACACCTGAAAAAATTCAGTCCCGTGATAGAAATAGCGATTGAAGGGCAGAAAGGGCCCGCCGTGCGCGGCTGGTGGGTAGATGAAATGCCTACCGGTCCCATATATATCCTCTGGGGGCGGCAAAACGGCGAATCCAAGGTCATTCCCCAGACAAACATGTTTACCCTTTCATCCGAAGCGGCGTCGCAGCTGGAAACAGGGATAGAATACAAAACCAGCACTGCAGAAGACGGCAGCTGGAGAGCAGAATGGAAGATACCTCTTTCAGCCGTCAACATCAACCCTGAAACCTCTGAAAAACAGGGATTCAATATAAGCATATGGGGGAAAAAGGGATGGTTCACGTGGGTACCTACGGGCGGACCTCTCTGGCTGGTCCAGAATGCAGGTATTATAAGATTTGCCAGATGAAAAAAGGATAGAATTGTAATTTTAAACCTGTTCAGAATTACAAAAAAAAGGAGATGCAAATGACGGGAAAAAAGAGCTGGCATGTCGAAAGATTTTTATTTTGTTGCATTTTACCCTTGCTTCTCATATTTTCTCAGCGAGCATATCCGGAAACAACCGTTGAAGAAAATAAAAACCTTCTTGCAAACCCGGACATGTCGATTATGAAAGACGGCGTTCCCGAAGGATGGACTTTGAAGGGACAGGTAAAGGTTGAATATGACGGGGAACAGAAAATCACCACCGTCTACACGGAGCTTACCAACGATTACATACTGCAAACTGTCAGCCTTGAACCCGGACACTACCTTCTCAGGGCACTGGTAAAAACAAACACCCATGCGGTGGCTCTGAAAGCTGTCGGACTTATACCCATAGGAGTTTCAGATGACTACAGGTGGTCGGAACTTCCCTTTTACATAGACGGTGCGGGAGCCGGCAACTTATCGGCCATGGTCGGAATTTTTGTGCCTTCAACGGGAGGAGGCAAACAGGGAGATATCTTTGCGGAAACGAAAATAAAAAAAATGGAGCTTGTCCGGCTCGGAGATACGGCTCTGCCGCGCAGGTGGGGAACAACCATGCCTGTTAACCCATTGCACGGGCTTGAAACAATAAACGAGAACCCCGACTGGAACAGGCCCGGCAAGGTTATCTTCAAGGATGCGTTCCTTGGAACAGAGCTGTGGCTGATGACCCAGGACGGACAGGTTAACCTGTCCTATGCGGGTTTTCCTGATTTCAGCAATGAAGGAAAATACGTCATCGTCGGTTACAGGAAACCGGGTACGGTTATGCGGACGGACGGCTCATTCAGGTATAACCCTCCTTCTCAAACAGGGGTGCGGACATGGACAAACAAACTGTTATGGCTGTTTCCATGGGAGAAAAAAAGGCTTCCCGAAGGCGCAGACCCATCCGACTGGATAGCCATTGCCCGTTCGGTAGACTACATGTTTCCTTCCCGATGGTCTCCAAAAATAGAACTGCAGAATATATCTACAGGAGAAACTGCCGATATTGCCCTGCCCCAAAGGGAAGGGTGGCAGATTATTTCGGTACCATCAAAACACATGAGCGGAAGGGGACCTAAAATAAGCAGTATAGACCATGAAACTCTCGTATGGTATTCGGAGGACAAAAAACACCTTGCCACCTCAAACGTGGAAGGGGAAAATTTCCGTATATTTCCACTCAAGAGTATATCCAAAAAACCTGAAAACGATTCACCTCTACTTGTGCGCCAATCATATCTCGTGATGATATACGACACGTGGTACAACGCCATTGACAAGAACGGCAACCGGTACTTCTTATACGACTTCAACCACGGCAAGTCCATAGAAGACCCTTACAACCCCTACCAGATCTGGGCACTGCCTCTCAAGGAAGGCGACGCTCGCGAACCGTTGAGGGTCATGCCCAACCATTCGCGCAATATTCCGGAAGACGGAGTCAGAGGCAGCTGGGCACAGTTCAGTTACAATTACACGGAGGAAGGCTGCATGTTCCTGGAGGACGGGACAATAGTCTACGGCAGCGCCCTGGGACTCCACAGCGGATTCATGGGCACCATAAGGTCTCAATCAGGATACGAAAAACCTGTCAGGTTCATAGGAAGCTATCCTTCCATGGACCATGTTTCATGGCCCAACGAATTCCGGGACAGGGACTTCGCTGCAGTATGGGCTTCGGGATACCCGGGACTGACAGTTGCCATGATTGACCTTGAACACGATACATTCTGGACCCTCGTAATCAAGAATTATTATGACTATTATGACCGGTCAAAAAAGGAATACAGGATAGAGAGAGAGCAGGGACTCGGCAGGGGTGCAGGAAGGGCACAAGCCTCTTTAATCACACCCGCCCCGACATTCAGCCCTGATTTCACGAAACTTCTTTATTCGTCTTCCATGCTCGCTCTCAAATATGCCGAAGGGACTTACGGCGACGCTTACATAGCGGTTGCCCGGTATCCGCAGCCGCCTGTAAATGTGAGAATCGAAGGAAACAGGCTGACATGGGACAAACCCATGTACAGCGCCGAAATCATGGGGTTCAACGTCTATTATTCGGAAGAAAGCGGGAAAGGCAGCTGC
>Ga0116144_10005340_pt1 | contig 11729 bp, 10 predicted proteins | sample AD_UKC035_MetaG_FD_89746 | JGI IMG/M metagenome (GOLD analysis project Ga0116144, IMG submission 89746) | Active sludge microbial communities of municipal wastewater-treating anaerobic digesters from USA - AD_UKC035_MetaG | ecosystem: Engineered > Bioreactor > Anaerobic > Digestate | place: USA... | reverse complement strand
TTTTTCGAATAAACATGCACAAAAATAACTCCGCATGACCCAAAATGCAAAATATTTTATCGTATTTATTTGATAATCAATAGGTCATTTTTGAAGCGTTCATGTGGTGCACAAAACAGGTGAGAATATAAGCCAAGCCGAAGGCCAGCTCCGAAGAGCTCTCTTTCTCTTCGCCATCCTTTGACCACTTAATGGTTCTCACCCTTACATTCGTTTTTATAGACTTTAGGATATCATCCAGATTCTCAATGTCGTAAGTTTTCAACTTCTGCGTTTCAATCTCATTCTTTATGGATGATGAAATATGGGACGTGATGTCCATGGAGGGTTGCTTATCTGAATAGAGGATCACCGCATCGGGCGTACTGGCCACCATGCTTCCAATGTAAAGCACAGCGTAATATCCCGATTCGCTGAAAGTTGATTGGATGTCGGGAACTGTAACCCCATCGAGGTAAGCAAATTTAAGGTATTCCGTTTCGGTTATCTTATTCTTGAAAAGCCCCGAGTCATCGATTACGGCAATGCTTCGCTCCTTTGTATCGTCCATGGTGGCAATGATCATGGGAACTACCATCAAACCCGCAAAGAGCAGTGGGGCAAGAATGGTCATGATAATGAAAGATTTTTTTCTAACCCTGGTTAGAAATTCCCTCTCGAGAACAAGGAATATTTTACTCATAGCATTAATATTGAATCGATTATTAAATCTGTCTGTGTGTTTTGTTGTACTCCTGAACAACCTGAATGAAAATGTCGTTCATGCTGGGTATAACCTGCTTGAACCCAATAATTTCGGCAACAGGAATTATAAGGTTCAGCAACCTGTTGTCGGTTGAGTACTCATGAACCTTTATGTTTGCCTTAACCTGTCCCATCTCCTCGGTGTGACTTACCAATTCGTAGTTGGCGGTTAGGCTTTCACTCACTTTTCGCAGGTCGCCTTTGAATGTAAGTTCAAAAACGTTGCTGCCGTACTGCTGCCGTACCTGATCGATATGCCCGCTGAGAATATTCTTCGATTTGTTAATCAAGGTAATATAATCGCACATCTCCTCTACACTTCCCATATTGTGGGTTGAAAAGAGGATGGTAGCACCCTTCTTTTTTAGTTCGATGATCTCGTTTTTAATGATATTGGCATTGATGGGATCGAATCCGCTGAATGGTTCATCGAAAATCAGCAGCTTGGGCTCGTGAATGACGGTTACAACAAACTGAATTTTCTGTGCCATCCCCTTGGATAGCTCCTCAATCTTCTTATTCCACCAACCTTGTATTTCCAACTTCTCAAACCAGAACTTCAGCCTTTTCAACGCTTCGGGCCTGCTCAATCCTTTAAGGCGGGCCAGATAAATGGCATGCTCGCCAACTTTCATCTTCTTGTATAGCCCCCTCTCCTCCGGCAGGTATCCAATGCTATAAATGTCGTTCGCCTGCATCGGACGGCCAAAACAATGTACCTCACCCCGGTCGGGACCGGTGATCTGATTGATAATCCGCAACAGGGTAGTTTTCCCCGCGCCGTTTGGCCCCAGTAGGCCATAGATCGTGCCCTGGGGCACGGCAATACTCACATCGTCCAGCGCCAAATGGTTTGAGAAACGCTTTTCGATGTTCCTTGTTATTAGTATGTCCATGTGTGTTCCTTTAAAAAAGGTTATTAGCTTGACAAATGTATGTTTTTTATTCGTTGTTTTCAGATTCCATTAAGCTAAAGATGGTCATCCAACGCTTTTTTAATATCGCGAATTATTACATCGGCATTAAAACTATCATATTCCCTTTGGAAAACTACCTGGGCGGCCCTCTCTTCAATACTCCTGTTGTAGGTTCTATCGTAGTATGCCAAAAGTATTTCGGCCACTTCCTTAAAATGCCCCTTCTCCAACTCTTCCAAAGCAAGTTTCACGTTCTGCCCACCCAATCGTTTCGAAATTCTACCGATGGCCGAAGCAAGGTCGGCAGGGTTGAAACAGGCATACTCTTCCACCAGTCGATTCAACCTTGCCTCAGGGCAAAGGTCAATCCTGTACAACGGGCTTTTGCGCATCTGCTTCCAAAGGGGTTCGGGGATAAATACCTTCCCAATCCTCATGGATTCATCCTCCATCCACACAGGCCGCGAAACGTCGAAATCCTTCATGGCCCAGTAAAGGTCGTTATGAAATTGCTCCGATGTGGGCTGAGGGTTTTGCCCCAGTGCGCCAAACGAAGAGCCTTTGTGGTTCGCCAATCGCTCTAGGTCAACAACCTGTTCACCCATTTGCTTCATATGCCTCAGCAAATCGGACTTGCCACTTCCGGTGCATCCCGTGATGATTTTGATGTTTATGTTTTGTTCGAAAAAAACGAGAATGTGGTTACGGAAGCCTTTGTACCCGCGCTTTAGGGTGACTGCAGGGATACCAACCGTATTCATCAGCCAGGCAAAGGTTGACGAACGCATCCCGCCACGCCAGCAGTGTATGATAAGGTGTTCGCTGTAGGGATACTTCTTTGCCGTTCGGACAAAATCGGCCATCTTGGGCCCTACCAGTTCAAGTGCTCTTAACATGGCTGCCATCCGACTTTCCCGTTTGTACAAAGTGCCCACTTCAGCCCTCTCCTCGTTGGAAAAGAGAGGGATATTTACAGCACCGGGAATATGCCCCGATGTGTACTCGTCAGGAGTACGAACATCAATAAGGGTATTCCTCTCGAGATAAACAGCTAAATCCTTGGAATCGATTGAGTTCAAGGCTTAAATATTGAACAAAATGGTTGATAAACAGCACAACAAGAAGTATTGCAAATTTAATGCTTTCCTGCTTTCCTAATCCGGGGAAAGGCTTTTTTTATAGGCAAAAATGTAAAACCATCAACGGGGGCCATCCGCTATTCTCACCAATTATCTGCAATTACAACAGCACCCGTCGGGGAGTAAAGGTTACCCTTTAGGCTTAAGCTTCAGCATTTGGCCGGGCATCAGCTTATCATCGGTCAGATTATTGAGGTTTTTTATGTCGGTGTAGGAGACTCCGGGATATTGACGGGCAATATCCCATAGGGTATCCCCCCGCTTCACCCGATGGTAAACAAATGCGGCATCATCTCCCTCCACAGCACTTTCCTGGGCATACCCAAGCCTTTGGGCAGTTCGCTCGGGCACGTAGATAATCAATTTTTGCCCAATGCGGATCAGGTTGCCCCTGATATTATTCCAACTCCTCAGCTGGCCTACGGAAACGCCATGCCTTTCGGCTATGGTCCCCAGCACATCGCCATCCTTAACCTTATATACTATTTTTTTACTCCCCGATGGGACATCGTGCTGGTACGATGAGGTGTATCGTGAGGGATTGGCCAACAGGTTTTTATTGAAGAATACGCTGTCCTTATAGGCAAATATCTCCTTCTCCTTATCGATAAAGGGGCCTACATAATCCAAAGGCAATTTCAGCGAATACTGTTTTTCAGTAGCCGGAATGATATCGAGTTTATACTGGGGATTTAGATCGCGCAGGGTCTTCATGGGAATATCCAGCACTTCCGAAACCTGTTGCAGGTGCAGCATCCCCGAAACCATCAGGGTATCGACCGTGAGGGGAAACGACATGGCCGTCGGTTTTAGGTTATGCTCCTTGTAGTATGCCATGGTATATGTGGCTGCAATGAATGCCGGGACATAGCCGCGGGTTTCGCGCGGGAGGTAGTAGTATATATCCCAATAATTCCTCTTCCCTCCGGCACGGCGAATGGCCTTATTCACATTGCCCGGTCCGCAGTTGTATGCAGCGATAACCAGTGTCCAGTCGTTGAAAATAGAGTATAAATCGCGTAGGTATCGTGCTGCAGCATGGCTCGACACCAAAGGGTCGCGCCGCTCATCGACAAATGAATTGATGGTGAGCTTATACATTCGACCCGTTCCGTACATAAACTGCCAAATACCCGTTGCCCCAGCCCTCGAAACGGCACGCGGATTCAAGGCCGATTCTATAACAGGCATAAAGCGCAACTCCTGGGGCAACTGGTACAAATCAAGCACCTCCTCAAAAATTGGGAAATAGCAATCCATCAATCCAATCATCACCTCCACCCTGTCGCGTTGTTTTTGAGTGTAAACATTGATGAAGTTGCGAACTATCTTATTGAATGGTAATTCGATGGCAGAATTCAGGGCAGCCAATCGCTGGATGTAAACCGAGTCGGGGAAGTCGGGGATAATACCCACACTATCGTGTTCAGCAATCAACACCAGGTTGTTGCTATCGGCTGCCTGTTGAATATACCATAGATTTAGAAGGCTGTCCAAATTGCTTTCAAAGCGGGCCATCATCTCGATCTCATTGAAAGTGGTATCAAAACGTACGGGTATGGTATCGCGATTGATGCTTCCTATGGCCGAAGAAACAGCGGTGAGTATAATCAAAGTAAAGTTTAAAAGATGTTTCATATGCAATGCTAATTCTAAAAATCAAATTTAATACTTAAACCCAAAGAGGGAGCCGAACCGAATACTTGCGACGATAAACCGCCCTGAATTAAAGGCTCTATTCCCATGGCCAGGTTATCGCTAATATCCCAATCGAAAAAATGTGCATCCACGTTGGCATCGATAATATTGAGAATGTACAAACCCGCCAGCCCAATGAGGGCCAAATCGCGATTGCGACGATACAAATCCCTACGGAACAGCAACTCCTCCTTCGACACTCTTCCTTCAAACACGTCCACCTGATTGGGATCGACCAGCTGCTGATAGGCTGTTTTAAAGAAATCGTACCCTCTCTGGTTAAAATCAACAATATAGTACAGTGAGGCTATGCCTCCGTAAATTACCGGAACTTTCCATATCTTTTTGTTGTAAACCTGTCCTGTTCCCGGGAGCAGGGCTGACAGGATTGTGGCCGTAGCGGGCGAATGCCTGTCCTTGGCATTGACAGCAATGGCATCGGCTACGCTGGCTATGTAAAATGCGGCAGCTCCCACAAAAAATGCATCCCTTTTCATTCTCAGCTCCACCAGTTCCATTCTCATCGCCTCGTCAACCGAAGGGGTAAAAAGCGATGCATGGTACAGGTTTAATCGGCTTCTGTACTCATTCCGTGCATTGAGTCCCATGTAGAGCATCGAACCCATACCCGAGTAGAAAACAGGTATTTTCCAGTACTGTTTATTTATCACCTGCCCGGAGCCGGGCAGCACTTGTGAAGCAATCCAAACCTGCTGACAGCTAAGCGAATCGAGGCGGAAAGGCTTTGATGCTTGCGTATCGAAACAGGAAAACACCAGCAGAAAGGGGATTAGCCAATGCCTCCCCTTTTGGTAAAATAATAGTATCGGTTGAAATGTCTCCCTCAAAGCGAAATACCCTTTTAGGGTATAAAAACGTGTTAACGGCTAAAATGTTACCCGTTGAAGTTGTTAAATCTGCCCATCAACTCCTCCAGTTCACCCTGAGACCGGTATGAAATGACAATCTTCCCATCCCCTTTTTTACCGGGTTTGATATCGGCACCCCATCCAAAGAGCTCGTTCAGCTTTTTCTTGTATTCTACAAGGCCATCGCCCTGAGTGTTAATAGAAGGGCTTTCCGGGTTATCAATATCGGGTTCCGGTTGCTGAACATATTTCCTGACCATTGCTTCGGTTTGCCTAACCGAAAGGTCGCCTTTAATAATCCGCCTATAGATTTTCAGTTGTTCTTCTGGGTTATCCACGCTCACAATGGCTCTGGCATGCCCCATGCTCAACTTGCGCTCTTTCAACCCCATCTGTATTTCGGCGGGTAGTTTAAGCAAACGTAAGTAGTTTGTGATGGTTGAGCGTTTCTTCCCAACCCTTTCCGAGAGATTGTCGTGGGTTAAAAAGCATTCATCAATCAGCCTTTGGTAGCTAATGGCCACCTCAATGGCATCCAGGTCCTCGCGTTGGATATTCTCCACCAGCGCCATTTCGAGCATTCCCTGATCGTTGGCCGTGCGGATATAGGCTGGCACTGTGGTCAATCCTACCTGCTTAGCTGCCCTTAGCCTTCGCTCGCCGGAGATAAGCTGGTATTCCCCATCAACAAGGCGCAGGGTGAGAGGTTGAATTATTCCCAGCTGCTTAATGGAGGCAGCCAACTCGGCAAGCGACTCCTCGTCGAATGACGATCGGGGCTGGAAAGGGTTGGCTTTTATCCTCTCAATATCCACTTCCCTTACCAACTCAAGGGCTTGCCCGTCAGCCCTTCGTTCCTCCCTGTTCATAGGGGTCTCGGCATCCTCAATGAGCGCTCCAAGTCCTCTACCCAATGCCATTTTTTTTGCCATAACCAGTTAAAGTCGTTTTTGAAAAATTATTCAACCCTTTGCTTAGCACCGGCCATATCCATCTTCCCGTTCTTCTCAAGGAGTTCTCTGGCCAGGTTCAGGTGATTGGCCGAACCGCTGGACGCAGCATCGTACAGGATAACGGGCTTACCGTAGCTGGGTGCTTCGCTTAGCTTAATATTCCTTTGTATAATGGTATCAAAAACCATCTGCTGAAAATGCTTCTTAACCTCGTCAACCACCTGATTGGAAAGCCTTAGGCGTGAATCGTACATGGTTAGCAAGAACCCTTCAATTTGCAAATCGGGGTTCAAACGGGTTTGAATTATCTTAATGGTATTTAAAAGCTTTCCAAGCCCTTCCAGGGCAAAGTACTCGCACTGAACGGGGATAATTACCGAGTCGGCTGCCGTCAGGGCATTGACGGTGATAAGTCCAAGTGATGGCGAACAGTCGATTAGCAAAAAATCGTAGTCATCTTTAACTTTCTCTATCACCGACTTCATCACTTTCTCCCGATTGGGTATATTGAGCATTTCTATTTCAGCCCCAACCAGGTCGATATGCGATGGAATCAGGTCGAGCCCGTCAATCTCGCTTTTTAGAATGATTTCGCGGGGGTTAACCTGATCAATCAAACACTCATAGATGCTGGATTTCACGTTCCGCAAATCGAATCCGGTGCCCGAGGTGGCATTGGCCTGGGGATCGGCATCAATTAGAAGAACCTTTTGCTCAAGGACAGCCAAGCTGGCTGCCAAGTTTATCGCTGTTGTGGTTTTACCTACTCCGCCCTTCTGGTTTGCAAGTGCAATAACTTTTCCCATGCTTATTCTGTTTAAACCTTTATACTCTACTCAAAAGTTACAAAGATATCCCGAATGGCTCTTACGAATGATTGTTCATGGTTATGAATATAAACAATCGGGTGCAAATTACCAACAAGTTATTAACAACGACTTCGGGTTTTTCGCCACAAAAGTACGAATTCTTTTGCAAAAGGGCATTTGCGTTTTAACTTTGTGAGGGGATGATTTGGGATGAACCGAAATAGTTGATAGCTGTTTAAATGGGTTACGATAGAAAGCTGCTTTAACCTTTTCTTTACTTATTCACTTACGAAGGTGGCCGAAAACAGTAAATGGTTTGTTATTGTCAACCCAAAGGCGGGGGATGGTACCGGAAAGAGGGATTGGCCGGTAATCCAAACCCTTCTCCAAAGGGAAGGGGTTGTATTCGATTATGCAATAACCCAAAGAAAATACCACGTGGTCGAACTCACTGTCTCAGCCATTAATCAGGGATATAAAAAGATTCTATCCGTTGGCGGCAATGGTACCCTGAACGAGATTGTCAACGGAATATTCATTCAAACCGAGGTCCCCTCAACGGAAATACTCATTGGCATCATTCATGTGGGCATGGGCAAAGGCTTAAAACCCATAAAAAACAAGCCCGATTTCTATCTTAATAAGGTGCTTGCCCTCAAAGAGGAGAAACATTTCATGCATGATGTCGGGATGGTACAGCTATTTGAATCGAGAATTCACCATACCCGCTATTTTTTCAATAGCGCAGGTGTGGGTTTCACCGCTGAGTTAGCTCACAAGCTAAACATGCTTCAGGAGTATGGGCGCAATGGCATTGCGCATTACCGATTCAGCATGATAAAAGCCCTCTCTCAATACAGGGCGAGCATGATAAAACTGCGAATTGACGACATAGAGCTGAATGGCACATTTTTCAACATTTCATTGAATGTTGGTATCTGCTACATTCGGCGACAACCGGCCATAGACGATCCCAACCGAAACGACGGGTTTCTCAACGTTAGCATCACTAAAAGGGTAAGGCGCTGGAAAGCTGCCTGGAATTTGAATAAGCTGTTGAATGAACAAACCTATGACTGTCGCTGCTCTGCAGATTACAAGGGGAAGCGAATTACCATATCGGCGAAACCACATGTTAACCTCGAAATCGATGGCGAAGCTGTGGGAAGTTCGCCCTTCGCATTCACCGTGCTACCCAAAAGCGTAAAAGTCCTGATCGGCTGACAATAATTCTATAATAATTTGTGACTACATGGGGTCCACATCCGGCGATAGCACAAGCCCGCCATAGGGTTTATACTCCAACATCCTGTCCATTTCCTGTCGGATGACAGCCTTGGCCTTAGGCAAAGCAACGCCCCTGTCGAGCTTGAGCAGGATTTCCTCGATGTAATAATTTTGTATTCTGTTTATCAGTGGTGCCTCGGGGCCTAAAACCATATCGCCTATCCGTTTCCTTAAATTGTCAGCCAGCTGCCTTGCCGCAACAGCAAGAGTATTGCTGTTGCGATGTTTGAGGGTTATGCGCAACAGCCTACTGTAAGGAGGGTAATGAAATGTTTTTCTTTGGATAAGCTGACTTTTAAAGAGCTGTTCAAAGTTGTTGGCAACCACCTGCTTAATCACCTGATGTTCAGGATTGGTGGTTTGGATAATTACTTTTCCTCTTTTGTGCTTTCGGCCTGCCCTTCCGGCAACCTGCGACATGAGCTGAAAGCTGCGTTCGTGCGCTCTGAAATCGGGGAAATTCAACAGATTGTCGGCATTGAGTATGCCAACCAGGCTAACCCTGTCAAAATCCAACCCTTTGGTTACCATTTGGGTTCCCACAAGGATATCTATTCGCCCCTGTTCAAAATCGGATATAATTCTCTCGTATGCATTTTTGGAACGCGTTGTATCGAGGTCCATACGGCCAATCCTGGCCGAAGGGAAGAAAAGGACCAGCTCATCCTCAACCCTCTCGGTACCAAAACCCCTAACGGTCATCTTAGTACTTCCGCAGGCCAAACACGAGCTGAGGTTAGGGATTGAGTAACCGCAGTAGTGGCATACCAGCTGATTGCTCTTTTTGTGATAGGTAAGGCTAACCGCGCAGTGCTTACACTGCGGAACCCAGGCACACTCCTCGCACTCGACGTATGGCGAAAAACCCCTTCGATTTTGAAAAAGGATTACCTGCTCGTTCAGATTAAGAGCCTGTTCGATGGCGTCGACAAGTTGCGGTGAGAAAAACGATTTCATCAATTTCTTCTTGCGTGCCATCAATGTGTCAACAATATGGATCTCGGGCAACTCAATCTCCTTGTATCTTTTCGAAATAGTGGCAATGCCATACTTGCCCACCTGGGCATTGTAGTACGATTCCAATGATGGTGTGGCAGAGCCCAGCAACACTTTTGCCCCATGTCCGGCAGCCAAAATCACTGCTGCATCGCGTGCGTGATAGCGGGGAGCAGGGTTGAATTGCTTAAAGGTATTCTCGTGCTCTTCATCAACAATTACCAGCCCCAGCCTTTTGAATGGCAGAAACACTGAGGAGCGAACCCCAAGGATGATGTCGAAATCCGGTTTGGCGGGGTTGTCGCCATCGTGAAGCAGGCTCATGTAAACCTCAACCCGCTGATTATCGTTGAACTTGCTATGATACACACCCACACGGTTTCCGAAAAAACGCTTTAGCCTGTTGATAATTTGCACAGTAAGGGCAATCTCGGGGAGCAGGTACAATACCTGCTTGCCATGGCAAAGCTGTTCGGCTATCAGATTGATATACATCTCGGTTTTTCCGCTCGATGTCACTCCATGCAACAGTACAACCTGCTTCTCGTTGAACTCCCCTCTGATTTTTTCCAGCACCTTTGCCTGCTCTTCAGTAAGAACCAATTCCTCGGAGTCTTCATTATCGCCGGGAAGCAACCTGGACACCTCTCTCCTTTCAGCCTCAAAAATATTCTTTTCTACCAGTGCGGAAAAAATGGAGGCAGAGGCATTGGCTTTGACCATCAGTTCACTTTTGGCAACCCAACCCGTAAAGGTTGACCTGTCCTCAACGGTTAAGGATAAAAAAGTCATAAGCACTCTCTGCTGTACCCGCGAGCGCTTCAACTCGCCGAAAACCCTGTTAACATCCTCATCGTTTTTAATCCGCGAATGGAGCCTGACAAAAACCTCATATTTTGGCGTAAATGGCGAATCGATGGACTCATATACCGACAACATTCCCTTGTCTAACAACGACTTCACGGCGCCCAATGGGTTTTTAACCTTAGCTTTAGCCGTTAGCTGCTGTATGGAAATACTTTTGCCATCCCCCATCATGCCCACAATCTGCTCTTCCGAATCGGAGAGGGCAATAGCCGGATGCGGGATGCCTGATAACTGTACCAGCGTTTCGCTCTCCATTTTTAGTCCTGACGGCAGGGCTGCTTTCATCACTTCGCCTAATGAGCACATGTAGTAATCGGCTATCCACTCCCAAAACCTCAGCTGCGCTTCCGATAACAAAGGCTCATCGTCGATAACCTGAAGGATATCCTTGGTTTGATAAACGGTAGGCGACGTACCATGCACCCTGTAAATAATGGCCGAGTACATCCTTTTTGCGCCAAACTGCACAATCACCCTCTTGCCAACGGAAACATTTCCAAAAAATGCCGAGGGCACGGCATAGGTGTACTGCTTTGGCAATGCCAGTGGCAGGATTACATCGACAAATAGAGGGTTTTGCATGGGAATGACATCTGCGTTATGGGAACGCTAAGGTATGAAAGAATCGTCAAGGAATGAAACATGGCAGATTAAAATGCCAAATCAATTTTTCACCCATCACGTCATAAAGGGTGATGTTAGATTTAGCCTAATCTATTTGGAGAGATAAATATCTTTACAGTTGTTTAGTCTCTTTGGAAAATCATTTGCGTTTAATAGATTGATATTTTGAAAGTGGTTTGCAAAAAATTTGCTCTAAAATAAAAAAGGTGTATTTTTGCAATAACATTGCATTTTTACACCAATAAAATTTAGAACCATGATAACCAGAGAGATAAAAAATGTTTTCCTAACGCTATTGCAAAAATATCCGGCCATAAACCTTACGGGTCCACGGCAATCCGGGAAAACAACCCTTGTAAAAATGTTAATGGGTGATTATAACTACTTCTCCCTGGAAAATCCTGATACGCGGTTATTCGCAGAAACCGATCCCAGGGGGTTTTTACAATCGGCAGGGGAAAGGTTCATTTTGGATGAAGTGCAGAATACCCCTTCGCTATTTTCGTATTTGCAAGAAATTTTAGATAATAGTAGCATCAGCGGTAAAGTAATTCTATTGGGTTCTCAAAGTTTTTTTTTAAACCAACATATATCTCAAAGTTTGGCTGGTAGAATAGCATCGTTAAAACTACTTCCATTATCCTATGCTGAACTGGAAAACGAAGGAAGAATTGAAGAAAATATTGAAGAGATTATGTTTAAAGGCGGCTATCCTCGGCTTTTCAATGATGATATTGAACCGATACATTTTTTCCCACATTACATTGAAACCTACCTTCAACGGGATGTTAGGTTGCTGAAAAACATTGAAAATCAAATCTCCTTT
>Ga0116144_10005338_pt1 | contig 11733 bp, 14 predicted proteins | sample AD_UKC035_MetaG_FD_89746 | JGI IMG/M metagenome (GOLD analysis project Ga0116144, IMG submission 89746) | Active sludge microbial communities of municipal wastewater-treating anaerobic digesters from USA - AD_UKC035_MetaG | ecosystem: Engineered > Bioreactor > Anaerobic > Digestate | place: USA... | reverse complement strand
CAAGAAGGAACGCCGGCTTCACGGAGGCCGGCGTTTCCCTATTTTTCTTCCAGCCTGTCTCTCCGTCTCCTCGGCGGCGTTTCCCTCCCTTCGTTTTCCGGGAAATGGCTGCCCCAGATGTGATCGTTGCCGAATTGCCTCCACCACCACCGGTCGTATTCGTCCCACGGGTCGAGTATGCCGAATTCCTCCCTCATCAGCAAGGCATACGCCTCGTTCAGCTCCTGCATCCGGGCATGGGCTTCTTTTCCGGGGTTGACGTCGGGATGCCACCGCTTGGCCAGTTCCCGGTATTGCTTCCTCGCCTCCTCGGCCGTCGCCTGCCCGGGGATGCCCAGCGCTTTCCGGGCCCGGTCGATTTTATAATTGCGATTCTTGATCCGACCCGTTCCGGACATCTGTGCATCACCTCACTGCATCACCCCGGTACCCCGAGCCCGGAGGGGTCCCTTCTTGGCTGGCCCCTCTCTTCAGCGGTCTTTCCAGGAGGGCTTTCTCTTCTCGAGGAACGCGGCCACCCCCTCCTTGCCGTCCTCGGTGAAAAAGTTGTTCACGATCACGTTCGAGGCCAGATCGTACGCCGCCGGATCCGGCAGGTTCACCTGGGAGTAGAAGGCCTGCTTGCCGATCGCCAGGCACGAGAGGCTTGCCTTGGCGATGTGCCGGGCCAGACCCATCGTCTCCGCCTCGAGCCTGTCCGCCGGGACGACCCGGTTGACGAGGCCCCACTCACAGGCCTCGCGGGCGCCGATGAGCCGGGCCGTGAAGAGCATCTCCAGGGCGCGCTTGCGGCCCACCGCCCGGACGATCGACACCGCCGGCGAGGAGCAGAAGACGCCGAGGTTGACGCCGGGGGTGCCGAACCGGGCCCCCTCCTCGGCGACGGCGAGGTCACAGGCCGCCACGAGCTGGCAACCCGCCGCGGTGGCGATCCCGTGGACCTGGGCGATCACGGGCTGGGGGATGCGCTGGAGCCGCAGCATCATCTCCGAGCAGATCGAGAACATCCTGTTGTGCACGGCGATGTCCTTGCCCGCCAGATCTCCGAGGTCGTGGCCGGCGCAGAAGTTCTTCCCCGCGGCGCGAATGACGATCACCTTCACCTCGCGGCTCTCCGCGACGCCGGCGAGACACCGGTTCATCTCCTCGAGCAGGGCGATGGACAGGGCGTTCTGCCTCCCCGGGCGGTTGAGGGTGACGATTCCCACGGTGTCCGCTTTTTCGTAGACGATGTTCTGATAATCCATGCCCCTGCCTCCTTGTGGGATCCATCGGCTGCCGCGGCCCTCCTTGACGGCCGCCCCGCGATGGGATAGGAGAAATTCCTGTGAGGGCCCCGACGGCAGACTTGTTTCCCTTATCGGGAGACGGCGGCCTTGTCAACAGCAGATCCCCTTTTTGCCGGCAGGAGGCGATGGCATGAGCGAGTCCGTCCTTTTTCAGCCCGCATCGATCGGCTCCCTGGAGTTGCCCAACCGCTTCATCCGCTCCGCGACCTGGGAGGGGCTGGCGGCGCCCGACGGCGGCTGCACGGACGAACTGGCCGGACTGATGGGGGCCCTCGCGGCCGGCGGCGTGGGGCTGATCATCACGGGCCATGCCTACGTGCGGCCGGAGGGGTTCGCGGTGAGGGGGCAGCTCGCCGCGGACCGCGACGAGTGCATCGCCGGGCTTGCCCGGATGGCACAGGCCGTCCACGCCGAAGGCGGCCGGATCGCCCTGCAGCTCGCCCACGGCGGCGTTCTGGCCTCCACGCAGCGGACCGGACTGCCGGCATTCGCCCCTTCGCGGCAGGGGGGCCCCGAAAAGACCGTACGCAGGGAGATGTCGGAGGCGGACATCGAGGATACGATCCGGGCTTACGGGGAGGCGGCCCTGCGGGCGAAAAAGGCCGGCTTCGACGCGGTCCAGGTTCACGCCGCCCATGGCTATCTTCTCAGCCAGTTCCTCTCGCCCTGGTTCAATCGAAGAACCGACCGCTGGGGCGGGAGCATCGAAAACCGGGCCCGCATCGTCCTGGACATCCTCTCCTCCGTCCGGGCGGCGGCCGGCGGCGATTACCCCCTGCTGGTGAAGATGAACTCCGAGGATTTCCTGCAGGGGGGCCTCACGAGGGAGGACTCCCTGCAGGCCGCGCTCCTGATCGCCGCAGCCGGTGCCGACGCGATCGAGCTCTCCGGCGGCACGCTGCTTTCAGGCAAGCTGAGCCCGTCGAGGCCGAAGATCGAAGGCGTCGAGCAGGAGGCCTACTTCCGGGATGCGGCACGGCTCTTCAAGGCGAGGCTGCGTATCCCCCTGGCCCTCGTGGGCGGGATAAGGTCCTTCGAGGTCGCCGAGGGCCTCGTGAACGGGGGGATCGCGGATTTCGTTTCCATGAGCCGTCCCTTCATCCGCGAGCCGGGCCTCGTCAACCGATGGAAAAGCGGAGACCGGCGGAGGGCGGCCTGCATCTCCGACAACCGCTGTTTCGGACCGGCCATGCGCGGGACGGGTTTCTACTGCGTCGTCGAAAAGGAAGGAAGAGCGGAAGCGCAGAAGAGCGGAGGAGCGGAAAAAGAGGGGAGCCAGGAAGACATGAAGCGCGGATAAGAGAAAAGGTTTGTTTTTCTGCTCTTCCTACCTTCCGCTCGTCTTCGCTTCCTTCTTTTCGCGCGGCCGGTGATAGCCCAGGGCCTGTCCCGTGGCGACGAGCGTGCCCGAGGCGCTGCGCACATCGACGGCCCAGAGGCTGAGGGCCTTCTTGATGTCGACCGGCCTTGCCTCCGCCGTGACGATCTCCCCCGGGGCGGCCGCGGCAAGATAATTGATCTTCAGCTCCACGAGCAGGACGTCGTCCCCCATGGAGTTTGCGGCCACGGCGGCCGCCTGGTCGATCATGGACGACAGGATCATTCCGTGGGCCCGCCTGTGGGTATTGAGGTACTCGGGCCTGATCTCGACGGAAAGGCGGCAATAGGCCCGGCGGACCTCCTCGAGCCGGATTCCCAGGAAGGAGGCCATGGGGTCTTTTGCCACGATCTCGCGGGCATAGTCGATGTTGGGGTCGTCCATGGGGATGCTCCCTGGTTCCGGATAGACGTTGCGAAGCCGTGAAGTCGTGAGGCTTGGACGGCGGACAGCATGCCACAATCGGCATGAAAATCCAAGCTTCCCCGTTTCCCGACTTCTACGCTGCCGGAATGGAGCGTCAGTCCAGTTCGTATTCGAACCGGGCCACGATGTGGAGCGTCGAGAGGTTGAACGTTTCCGGGAAGGGGGCATAGGGGGCCGCGGCCTGCACGACGGCGAGCGCCCCGCGATCGAGAGACTCGAACCCCGATGACGAGACGATGCCCGTGGCGGCCAGCGTGCCGTCGCTCTGGATCGAGAAACGCACGACCGCCGTCCCCGTTTCGCTGCGCGCGTAGGCCTCCCGGGGATAGACCCAAAGGGACTCGATTTTCTGCCGCAGGTCCCGGAGGTAGGTTCGGTACTTCCCTGCGGCGTCGGCGAGGTCGACGGTCTCCTCGGGTCCTGCGGCCGGCTCCTTGCGCGGCTTGTCGAGGGAGACCTCCTTCTTGATTTCCGCCTTTCGGCTGTCGTCGGCGTGTTTCCCCGGCGAATCGGCAAGCCTTACGGTGAAGGTCTCGAAGGGAAGCGTGGAGCCGCCGGAGATCAGGATTCCCGCGAGGGACAGGAAGGCCGCGTGGAAGGCGCAGGATGCCAGAATGAATCGCAGAAGGACTTTCCTTGTGATCATGCGGCATCACCCCGGGGAAAGATGGAAGTGAAGAAGAGCGGGCAACACCCCGCATATAGCCAACAGTTTGAAATAAAGCAAGTTTGCTGCCAAACCGGCAGCCGAGGCGGGACGGGCGATGGACCATGACGAACAATGGATGAGGCTTGCCCTTGCCGAGGCGCAGAAGGCCCTGGCCGCGGGCGAGGTGCCCGTGGGCGCCGTCATCGTCCGGGACCATGGGCTCATCGCCGCGGCCCACAACGGGCCCGTGGGCCTCAGCGACCCTTCGGCCCACGCCGAGATCCTGGCCCTGCGCAGGGCCGCGGCCGACGAGGGCAATTACCGCTTGGCGGGCACGACGCTCTACGTGACGATCGAGCCATGCCTCATGTGCGCGGGGGCCCTCGTGCAGGCCCGCGTTGCACGGCTCGTCTTCGGGGCGACGGACCCGAAGGGCGGCGCCGTCGTTTCCCTCTACCGGGTGCTGGAGGATCCCCGCCTCAACCACCGGATCGATGTCACGGGCGGGGTCCTCGCGGCGGAATGCGGTGAAATTTTGAGTAGATTTTTCCGCGAAAAACGATTATGAATCCACCATAGGAGCGGAGAGATACCGAAGTGGTCATAACGGGACCGACTCGAAATCGGTTTGAGGGCCTAACAGCTCTCACGGGGGTTCGAATCCCCCTCTCTCCGCCATTCTTTCTTTCCTCTGCGCTTTCCCGGCCTGTCCCTCCGCCCCGCTTCCGGGTTTCGGCCGACCCTTTCCGTTGATATGCTTCGGTTTTTGTCCTGCAAGAAGGGTATGGACAAACGGCGGTTAAACTGGTAAGAGACGCCCAACGCAAGGAGGGCTCCCGGCGGGGGCCCCTCTTTGCTGATAAGGGAAATTTCGGAGAGATGCCAGAGAGGCCGAATGGGCACGACTGGAAATCGTGTGTGCGCCCCTTAAAGGTGCACCGGGGGTTCGAATCCCCCTCTCTCCGCCAGAACGCAAGACGGCGGCGATCGGGTGTTGCCCGCCGTTTTTCTTTCCCGGGCCCCGGGGTGCGGTTCAAGACGTGAAAAGGCTCCTGTCCACCATCTCCGGCCAGGCCTTCCCCTTCGAGCGCATCGGGGAGTTTGCCGACAACGGCGAGTCCCTGGAGGTTGCGATCGACGGACTGGAGGGTGCCCGCGTGAGGCCGGGCCGGTATCTCTGGGAGCGTTTCGCCGACTTTCTTCCCGTCGCGATCGACGAGGGCCTGACCCTTGGCGAAGGCGACACCCCGCTTCTGCCCGCGGGGGAGAGCCTTTCGCGGTTCACCGGCATCCGCCGCCTGCTCTTGAAAAACGAGACCATGAACCCCACGTGGAGCTTCAAGGACCGCGGTTCGCTCACCGTGATCGCGATGGCCCGCCAGATGGGCGAGTCCGTCACGGCCACGATCTCGACGGGCAACATGGGGAACTCCATCGCCGCCTACGGGGCGCACGCGGGGATCCGGGCCGTCGTCTTCGTTCCCCGTTACGCGCCCCCGGAAAAGATCCGGGCCATGGCCATCCACGGGGCCGCCGTCGTGCGGGTCGCCGCCCCCGACTACTCCGCGATGAAGCGGGAGGTCCTGGGTCTGGCCCCCGGGCTCCGCCTGCGGGTCGTCTCCGGAAACGGCCCCCTCCGCGCGGAGGGCTACAAGCTGACGGCCTTCGAGATGTTCGAACAGCTCGAGGGGCGCCCCCCCGATTTTATCGCCGTTCCCACCTCGGCCTGCGGACACATCCGGGGGATCTTCAAGGGCTACCGGGAACTCCTGGCGGCGGGGCTGATCGGCCGGATTCCCCGGATGATCGTCGTCCAGGCGGCGAATGTCAATCCCCTCGTCGCGGCCATCCGGGAGGGCCGCGACCGGGTCGTCCCCGTGACGGGGAAGGAAACCGTCGCCGAGGCCATGACCTCGGGGGACCCGCCGGGGGGAGACGAGATCGTCCGGAAGGCCCGGCAGTTCGGCTGGCTTGCCGAGGACGTCACGGAAGAGGAAATCCTCGATTCCCAGCGCCGGCTCGCCGGCGCCGGGTATTTCGTCGAGCCGGCGGCGGCCACGTCGCTTGCGGCCGTCAGAAAGCTGAGGGCCGCAGGGAAGATCGGCGAAGAGGACTCGGTGGTCCTCCTGCTCACGGGCTCGGGCCTGAAGGACATGGGCGTCTTTGCCCGCCGGCCTCTGGAGGTCATCGACAGCGACCTTGCGGGCATCCGGGGGGCTGTGGAAAAAATCCTCGCCCCTTCCCATCGGGACAGGGAAAGGATATACTGAAATAGATAGCCGGGCCCCGTGCAACGCCGACTTGTGAACCCCGTCAGGTCCGGAAGGAAGCAGCGGCAGCAAGAACCGTCGTGTGCTACGGCAAGCCCGGCTATCCTTATAAAACACCGGGGCCATGGTGGAATACTTAGTCCTAGCCAGAAAGTGGAGACCCCAGGTCTTCGAGGACGTGGTCGGGCAGGATCACGTGGTCACGACGCTGCGCAACGCGATCCGCCTGGGCCGCGTGGCCCACGCCTTCATCTTCAGCGGCCCCCGCGGGATCGGCAAGACCTCGGTGGCCCGCATCCTGGCCAAGGCCCTCAACTGCGGGCACGGGCCCACGGAGAGGCCCTGCAACGCCTGCACGAACTGCCGCGAGATCACGGAGGGCTCCTCGATGGACGTCCGCGAGATCGACGGGGCGTCCAACCGGGGCATCGACGAGATCCGGGAGCTCAGGGAAAACGTGAAGTTTTCCCCCTCGTCGTCGCGCTACAAGATCTACATCATCGACGAGGTGCACATGCTCACCAAGGAGGCCTTCAACGCGCTGCTGAAGACCCTCGAGGAGCCGCCGCCCCACGTCATCTTCGTCTTCGCCACCACGGAGACCCACAAGATCCCCGCCACGATCCTGTCGCGCTGCCAGCGCTACGAGTTCAAACGCATCTCGCTCAAGGAGATCACGGCGACGCTGCGCAGGATCGCCTCCGGCGAGGGCATCCGGGTGAGCGACCAGGCCCTGACCTGGATCGCCCAGGCCGGCGAGGGCAGCCTGCGCGATTCCCAGAGCATCCTCGACCAGGCCATCTCCTTTGCCGGCGCCGACATCGCCGACGCCGACGTGGAGGCCCTCCTGGGGATGGGCGACCGCAAGTACCTCCTCGATCTCTCCCGCGCCGTGCTGGCCCGGGATGCCGCGGCCTGCCTCAAGATCATCGACGAGGCCTTCTTCGCCGGGGCCGACCTCAAGGTCTTCTACGAGAGGATGCTGGGCCATTTCCGGAACCTGCTGCTCGTCAAGATCACGAACGGCGAAGGGGACCTCCTGGATCTGCCCGACCACGACGTGGCCGAACTCAGGCAGCAGGCCGCCACCGCCTCGCGGGAGACGCTGCAGCGCCTGCTCGACGTGCTCATGGCGGGAGAGGAAGAGGTGCGCAGGAGCATCAACCCCCGTCTCGTCCTGGAATTCACGGCCGTCAAGATGGCCTGGCAGGAACCCCTGATCCCCGTCGACGAGATTCTTGCCCGCATGGAAGGGATCGAGAGGCGGCTCGGCCAGGGCCCCGCGTCCGCAAGGCCCTCCCCGGAGAAGCCCTATGCGCCGCCTGCCGAAAGAACGGCGATCGATCCGGGATCCGACGAACCCGTGGTCAGGGACGCGGCCCCGCAGGGCTCCGAGGACCGCTGGGACGAGTTCAAGCGGTTCGTCAAGCGCAAGAGCCAGCCGCTGTGGGCAAAGATCGAGCCGGGTCGGCTGATCGGGTTTGTCGACGGGACGCTGCGGCTCGGGTTCCCGAGGGGCTATCTGTTCCTCGATTTCTTCGACGAGAAGCCCCAGCGCGAAAAGCTCGAGGCCATGGCCCGGGACTTCTTCGGCCGGCCGGTCACCCTGGCCGTGGAGACCGTCGAAAACGGGCCGGGGGAGGCGAACGGCCCGAGCCCGAACCGGGCAAACCACATCCGGCGGGAAGCCCTGAACCACCCGCTCCTGCAGAAGGTCATGGATGTTTTCGAGGGGGCCGAGGTCCAGGAAGTGATCGTCAAGGAAAAGTAGAGGGTGAGAAGGTAAGAAGGCGGGAAGGTAAGAAAAAGAGAAAACACATTTCTCGCCTTCCTCTCTGCCGCGGCAGCGGCAGCGACGAAATGGACGAGACAGACCAGTTCGGGAGGGAATCGTTTTGAATTTCCAGAATCTGATGAAACAGGCCCAGAAGCTTCAGGAGAAGATGGCGAAGGTCCAGGAGGAACTCGCCTCGAAGACCGTGGAAGCGACCGCCGGGGGCGGCATGGTGACGGCCGTCGTCAACGGCAGGTTCGAGCTCACGTCGATCCGGATCGAGAAGGATGTCGTCAACCCCGATGACGTCGAGATGCTGCAGGACCTCATCGTGGCGGCCGTGAACGAGGGGGTCCGCAGGGCCCAGGAGATGGCCTCGGCGGAGATGGCGAAGGTCACCGGCGGGATGAAGCTGCCCGGCATGATGTGAAAGGGTGCGTGCCATGACGGGATACGCAGCGCCCATCCAGCGCCTCATCCAGGAACTGGGCCGCCTGCCGGGCATCGGCGAGAAGACGGCCACGCGCCTGGCCCTGTTCATCCTCAGGGGGTCCGACGAGGAGGCGAAACGGCTTGCCGCAAGCATCGTCGAGGTGAAGGAGAAGATCCGCTTCTGCTCGGTGTGCTTCAACCTGGCCGAGGGGGAGCTCTGTGCGATCTGCAGCGACCCGGCCCGGGACCGGGAGCGCATCTGTGTCGTCGAGGACCCCGACTCGCTCACCGCCATCGAGGAGAGCGGCAGCTTTCGAGGCACCTACCACGTCCTGCACGGGGCCCTTGCCCCACTGGACGGGATCGGCCCGGACCAGATCCGCATCCGCGAGCTCGCCGAGCGCCTGGAGCGCGGCGGCATCCGGGAAGTGATCGTGGCCACCAACCCCAGCGTCCAGGGGGAATCCACGGCCCTGCTCATCATGCGGCTTCTCAAGGAAAAAGGGGTCGAGCTCACGCGGATCGCCCTCGGGGTGCCCGTGGGCGGCGATCTGCGCTACACGGACAAGATGACGCTGGCCAAGGCGATGGAGCACCGCCGCGGCATGTGACAGCGGCAGGTGAAAAGCATCCATCTGCTTCGTTTCCCTCGTCCTTCGTCGGTCGATGTACCGAAATGTACACCTCCCTCCTCGGGACTTCGGGGGCCTTGCCTCTGGACGCTTTTGACCTGCCCCTTTCGCAAGACCATGCAACCCCGGTTACTCATGATTTCGTATCCGGGGTTTTTCATGAACGTGAGAAATATGTTCGTGAGCCTGATCATCGGGTTTCCGGCCGGGGTCTTCGGGGGCATCGCCGGGGTCGGCGGCGGCGCCGTGATGATCCCCATGATGGTGGGCATCCTCAAGCTCTCCCAGCACCGCGCCAGCGGCACGAGCCTGGTGACGCTTGTCTTCACAGGGCTCGCCGGCACCATCGCCTATGCCGCCCAGGGCCGTGTCGATTTCGAGGCGGCCCTGGTTCTGGCCGCAACGGCCGTATTCTCGGCCCGCGCGGGTGCCCGCTTCTCCCACAGCATCCCCGAGGCGAAGCTGCGTCGCTTCTACGGGGCCTTTGTCGTCTTCATCGCCCTGTCCATGATTGCCAAACCGTGGCTTCCCCACGTGTCGAGTCCGCTTGCAGGCTGGGCAAAGTGGGCCGTTCTGCTGGCGGCAGGGATCTTCACCGGCATCCAGTCGGGGGTCATGGGCGGCGGGGGCGGGGCCGTGTCGATCCCCGCCATGGTGCTGCTTGCCGGCTTCGGCCAGCATGTGGCGCAGGGGACGTCGCTGCTGGTCATGATCCCGGCGGGGGCCACGGCAGCCTGGACCTACTGGGAAAGGGGAAACGTGGATCGGGGCCTCCTCAGGGGCATGATCCCGGGCATCCTCCTCGGCACGTGGACCGGGGCCGGCATCGCGGGCTTTCTGCCCGACGCCGATCTGCGGCGGATCTTCGCGGCCATCCTGTTTTGGATCGGCATCCGTTACCTGTCAACCCCTCCGCCATCCCGCGTGGAGGAGGACCTCGAAGGGGCCTGATGCCCCCTTTGCCGGCTCTTCCGGATCAGGCCCACCCCCAGCCAGATCAGCACGGCTGCGAAGAGGACCCGCAGGGCCTGCTCCGGCAGGACGTTGGCCACGGTGCCACCCAGGAAGGACCCCAGTATGATCCCCGCGGCCAGGCCGGGCAGAATGCCCGTGACGACATTGCCCAGCCGCCAGTGCGTGTATGCGCCTACGGCAGCCGCCGGCACCATGCCCAAGAGCGAGCTCCCCTGGGCGACGTGCTGACCCATCCCGACAAAGAGCACCATCCCCGCAACCAGGAACGCCCCCCCTCCGATGCCCAGCAGCCCCATGATAAAACCCGTTGCAAGACCGGTGCACGCAAGGGCGGCCAGCGCCGGCCAACCGGCGGGCGCCCTGACGGCGAGGACCCCCAGATGGGGTTTTGCAACCAGCAGGGCGGACACGACGAGCAGCAGACAGCCGAAGAGGAACTGCAGCTTCCATTCGGGCAGGATCGAGCAGGCACGGGCGCCCGCACGGGACGTGAGGGAGGCCGCCGCGGCCAGGACCAGGGCCGCCGTGACATCGACGTTTCCGGCCCTGGCGTAGGCCAGGGCCCCCGCGAGGCCGGCCACCACGACGATCGAGAGACTCGTGCCATGGGCGCGGGACTGCGGCAGCCCCAGCAGCCGGGTCATCATGGGGATCATGACCAACCCCCCGCCCAGCCCCACGAGGCTTCCGAAGACCCCGGCCATGAAACCGATCAGGACACTCATCGCATTTCTCCCGCCCGAAGGCGAGAAAAGGTAACACAAAACAGGGTCTTATATCCACTCCGGAGTGCCGCCCCGGGCACCCGGATCGATCGGTAAAAAGCGAAAAACATGTGAAAAGTTACCACTTTGGTATTGACAGGCCTTCCCGATTCGGATACAGGAATTTCCCTGTAATGGGGGTTTACGCCACTCCTTTTTCGTTCACCACGAAAATCTTTCCAGGGGAGAATCACCGATGATCGAGATCAGATGGCATGGAAGAGGCGGCCAGGGCGCCGTCACGTCCGTCGAGATGCTGGCCCTGGCGGCCATCGAATCCGGCAAGTACGCCCAGGGCTTCCCGGCGTTCGGGCCGGAGCGGCGCGGCGCTCCCGTCATGGCATTCAACCGCATCGCCGACAAGCCCATCAAGATCCGTTCGGGCATCTATCAGCCCGACGTGGTCGTTGTTCTCGATCCGAGCCTCGTGGGTCTCGTCCCCGTCACCGACGGGCTCAAGCCCGGGGGCATCCTGATCATCAACACGTCGAAGCCCGCCGAGGAAATTCGCAAGAAGCTGAATTACAAGGGCAAGCTGTTCACCGTCGATGCCACGCAGATCGCGAGGCGCGAGCTGGGCGTGCCGATCACCAACACCACCATGCTCGGGGCCGTCCTCAAGGCGACGGGCGTTCTGAGCCTGAACGCCATGAAGTCGCCCGTCGAGCATCGTTTCGGCCGCGTGGCGGTGAAGAACCTCACGGCCATGAAGCGGGCCTTCAGCGAACTCAAAGCAGCAAAAGCCGCCTGATCGACAAGAGGTTTTCACATGGCAAAGAAAAAGACAGAGCAGAAAAAGTGGCCCGAGAAATGGCATGAGCTCAACCCCGGCTGCATGGTCTTCGCCGCGGGCAACGCCGCGAACTACAAGACCGGTAGCTGGAAATCCCAGCACCCGGTCTGGGACAACGCCAAGTGCATCAAGTGCGGGATCTGCTACATCTTCTGCCCCGAGGGGTGCATTCAGGAGACGAAGGACGGCTACTACGAGGCGAACCTGGAGTACTGCAAGGGCTGCGGCATCTGCGCCCACGAGTGCTGGCCCGGCGCCATCGTGATGCGCGAGGAGGAGGAGTAAGATGGGAAAACGCGTTGGAATGGAAGTGGCCATCGCGGCGGCCGAGGCCGTTGCGCTCTGTAATAT
>Ga0116144_10005335_pt1 | contig 11735 bp, 10 predicted proteins | sample AD_UKC035_MetaG_FD_89746 | JGI IMG/M metagenome (GOLD analysis project Ga0116144, IMG submission 89746) | Active sludge microbial communities of municipal wastewater-treating anaerobic digesters from USA - AD_UKC035_MetaG | ecosystem: Engineered > Bioreactor > Anaerobic > Digestate | place: USA... | reverse complement strand
GGCGCGCACGGCATGCTGATCCTCAGCCCGCGCGCGGTCGAGCGGCTGGAGAGCTACAGCCCGCCCTGGCCGCTGCCCAAGATCTTCCGCATGACCAGCGGCGGCAAGCTGAGCGAGGGCATCTTCCAGGGCGACACCATCAACACCCCCAGCATGCTGTGCGTGGCCGACTACCTTGACGCCCTGGCCTGGTGCGAGCGCGTGGGCGGCGTGCCCGGCACCATCGCCCGCAGCACGGCCAACCTGAAGGCGATCGAGGACTTCGTCGCCGCCCACCCCTGGATCTCGTTCCTGGCCCGCAGGCCCGAGACGCGCTCCAACACCAGCGTGTGCCTGTCGCTCGACCTGCCGGCCGAGCAGGTCAAGGCCCTGGTCAAGCTGCTGGAAAAGGAAGGCGTGGCCTACGACATCGGCTCGTACAAGGACGCGCCGCCCGGCATCCGCATCTGGTGCGGCGCCACGGTGGAAACCGCCGACGTGCAGGCCCTGCTGCCCTGGCTGGCCTGGGCCTACGAACAGGTCAAAGCCTGACACGAACCCGCGTCGAGGCGCACGCATGGCGCATCCGCCGGCTGCGCCCCGCCTTCCGAGGGTCAAGGTTGTTCTGATCGAATATGCCCCTGCGGCGCACCCAGTCTGCGCAAACAGCTATTAATATGTGAGCATCTTATGTTCCGGATCAAGACCTACAACGCCATCTCGGTAAAGGGGCTGGAGCGCTTCGGGCGCGAGCGCTACGAAGTCGGCCACGACATCGCCCACCCCGACGCCGTGCTGCTGCGCAGCCACAAGCTGCATGGCGAGGCGCTGCCGGCGTCGCTGCTGGCGGTGGCACGCGCCGGCGCCGGCGTCAACAACATCCCGGTGGCCGACTACGGACAGCAGGGCATCGTGGTATTCAACACGCCCGGCGCCAACGCCAACGCCGTCAAGGAACTGGTGCTGGCCGGCATGCTGCTGGCCACGCGCGGCATCCTGCCGGGCATCGCCTACGCGCAATCGCTGGCCGGCATGGACGACGCCGCCGCCATGCACGCACTGCTGGAAAAGGAAAAGTCCCGCTTTGCCGGCCACGAGCTCAAGGGCAAGACGCTGGGCCTGGTCGGTCTGGGCGCCATCGGCGCGCTGGTGGCCGACATGGCGCTGGCGCTGGGCATGAAGGTGCTGGGCTACGACCCGGTGCTGTCGGTCGACGCCGCCTGGCGCCTGTCCAACGCGGTGCAGCGCATGGAAAACCTGCCGGCGCTGCTGGCGCACGCCGACTACGTGAGCCTGCACGTGCCGGCCATGGACGCCACGCGCCACCTGATCAACGCCGAGGCGCTGCGCCACCTGCGGCCCAGCGCGGTGCTGCTGAACTTCGCGCGAGAAACCATCGTCGATCCGGCCGCCGTGCTGGCGGCGCTGCAGGCCGGCCGGCTGGGGCGCTACGTGTGCGATTTTCCCGAGCCGGGCTTTGCCGCCGAGCCCAGGGTGATCGCCCTGCCCCACATCGGCGCCAGCACCGAGGAGTCGGAAGAAAACTGCGCCGTCATGGCGGCCGACCAGCTGATCGACTTCCTGGAGCACGGCCACATCGTCAACAGCGTCAACTACCCGGCGCTGCGCATGCACCGCGCGCCCGGCTCCTGTCGCATCGCCATCGCCAACGACAACGTGGCCGGCGTGCTGGGCCATGTGCTGTCGGCGCTGGCCGACGCCGGCGTCAACGTGCTGGACATGAGCAACCGCAGCCGCGAGGCGCTGGCCTACAACCTGATCGACGTCGCATCGGCCCCCGAGCCGGCGGTGATCGACGCCATCCGCCGCGTGCCGCACGTGATCCGCGTGCGCACGCTGTAGCCCGGGCCGCGCCGCTTCAGGGCTGTTCCACGGGCGGGCGGTAGCCGTCGGTCAGCGTCCGCAGGAAGGCCACCACGTCGTCGATCTCGGCGTCGTTGAGGGCCGGCGCGTCGCCCGGCTGGCGGTCGTAGGGCGCTTCGCTGGTGTTGACGCTGGCGTGGTAGTGGGCCGGCAGGTCGTTGAACTTGTCGACGCTGCCGTCGGCGCGGCGCGGATACCACAGCTCGGGCTGGGTGTCGCGCAGCACGTAGAAGCGCACCGCGTCCCTGAGCGAGGTGAACACGCCGTTGTGGAACAGCGCCTGGCGCAGCGCCACGTTGCGCAGCGAGGGCACCTTGAAGGCGCCGCACAGGTCGTCGCGCCCAGCCAGATCGGCGCGCTGACACAGCCCCAGGTCGTGGTAGGCCGGATCGTCGTTGGCCCGCAGCGCCGGGTTGCGCGGCAGACCCAGGTTGTCGTAGGTGAAATCGGTGAACAGCGGCAGCGCACCCTGGACGCCGGGCGCCGAGGGGTGGCAGGCGGCGCAGTTGCCCTTGGTCGGCTCGTTGAACAGCGCCAGGCCGCGCGCCTCCTGCGCGCTCAGCTGGGCCGTGCCGCGCAGGTAGGCGTCGTACTTGCTGGTGAAGGCGTTGAACTCCACGTCTTCCAGCTGGTAGCGCTGCAGGGCCTCGGTCAGGCGCTGGTAGGCGCCCTCGACATCGCTGAAGATCGCGTCGCCATAGACGCGGCGGAACTCGGCCGCGTACGGCGCGGCGGCCAGCTTGGTGATGACGCTGGCCTTGTCGGGATTGGCCATCTCCAGCGGGTTGAGGAAGGGCCCGGCGGCCTGCTCGGCCAGGGTGGCGGCGCGCCCGTCCCAGAAGAAGCCGCCGGTAGGCGTGCCCTCCTCGTCGAAGAAGAACGGGGTGTTGCTGGCCAGGTAGCGGATGCCAGGCGTGTTGCGCACGCCCTGCAGCGTGCCGTCCGGCCCGCCCAGCTGCGCCGGCAGCGCATTGTTGGCGGCATGGCCGCGCGCCGCGTCATGGCAGGTGGCGCAGGACTGGCGGCCCGAGGCCGACAGCGAGACGTCCGAGAAAATCTTTTCTCCCAGCTGCGCCTCGGCCGACAGCCGAGCGTCACCGGCGTCACCGCTGCCGCCGCAGCCCAGCAGCGCGGCGCTGGCACCCAGCGCCAGCAGAACACCCAACCATGGGCGGGCCCGGAAACCACGGGACATGCGTCACTCCTCCATCCATCGCGCCAGCGACCACGGCGCTGCGGGCGGGATTGTAAACACGAATCGTTCTTGTTTTTATCCTTTCTTGACCTTTTCTGTCGGGTGCGGCCGGCGACGGGTATGCTGCGCCTACGTCCAACCACCTGTCACCAACTCCGATCATGCAGCGCAGATCATGGCTCGCCTGCCTCGTGCTGGGCTGGGCGCCCGTTGCGGCGCAGGCACCGTTTCCGACCAGGCCGATCCGGCTGGTGGTACCGGCGCCGGCCGGCGATGGCTCCGACGCGCTGGCGCGTTCGATCGCACAGGAGCTGGCTGCTGGTCTGGGCCAGCAGGTGATGATCGACAACCGTCCGGGCGCCGGCGGCAGCATCGCGTCCGACACCGTGGCCAAGGCGGCGCCGGACGGCCACACCCTGATCCTGGGCAACGGCAGCTCGCACGGCGTCACGCCCAGTCTGTACCCCAGGCTGCCCTACGACGCGCTGAAGGACTTCGCACCCATCACCCTGGTGGCCACAGCGCCGAACGTGCTGGTGGTCAGCGCCAGCCTGCCGGTACACACCGTGCAGGATTTCCTCGCCTACGCCAGGGCGCGGCCCGGGCAGTTGCACATTGCCTCGGGCGGCAACGGCAGCCTGTCGCACCTGTCGGCCGAACTGTTCAAACGCATGGCGGATGTCGATCTGGTGCACGTGCCCTACAAAGGCGCCGCGCCCGGCCTGACCGACGTGGCCGCCGGCCAGGTGGCGGCGATGGTCATCAACATCCCTTCGGCCCAGGCCCTGCTCAAAGCGGGGCGGCTGCAGGCGCTGGCCACCACCGGCCGGCAGCGCGCGGCGGCGCTGCCCGAGGTCCCCACGCTCGATGAGGCTGGCCTGAAGGGTTACGAGACCACGTCCTGGTTTGCACTGCTGGCGCCGGCACGCACTCCGACCGCGGTGATCGAGCGGTTGCAGCAGGAAATCGCCCGCGCACTGGCCACGCCCGCGGTGCGCGAGCGGCTGGCAGCCCAGGGCCTGACGCCGGTGGGCAGCACGCCGGCGCAATTCGACGCCTTCATGCGCGCTGAAATCGCCAAGTACGCCAGGGTGATCAAGGACGCCGGGGTGAAGATCGACTGAGCCTAGGAGGCTGTCGGGCTTGGAGCGCCGAAAGCGTTCTCGAAGAGCGGCGCAGCCAAAATCGGCCCCAGCGAGACCAGTTTTTGCCGGATTTGTAGCCCAACAGCTGAGCTATTGGGCAAAAAGACGGTGAAAAATGGGCCGCTGCGGTCGATTTGCAGCCGGCGATTTCCAAGTCCGACAGCCTCCTAGGGTCAGAGGCTGGGACGCGCGTGATCTTCAACCCAGCAGGCGCTGCAGCGCCTCGCGGTATTTGGCGGCGGTCTGCTCGATCACCTCGGCCGGCAGCGTGGGCGGCGGCGCGGTCTTGGGCCAGGGGCGGCCGTTCACCTGCGCCTGCTCCAGCCAGTCGCGCAGGTACTGCTTGTCGAAGCTGGGCGGGTTGGCGCCTTCACGCCAGCCGTCCTGCGGCCAGTAGCGCGACGAATCGGGCGTGAGCACCTCGTCCATCAGCACCAGCTCGCCGGCCGCGTTCAGGCCGAACTCGAACTTGGTGTCGGCAATGATGATGCCCCTGGCCAGCGCGATGGCGGCGGCGCGCTGGTACAGCTGGATGCTGATGTCGCGGATGCGCGCCGCCAGTTCGGCGCCGATCATCTGCTCGGTGCGCTCGAAAGTGATGTTTTCGTCGTGCTCGCCGACCGCGGCCTTGGCCGCCGGGGTGTAGATGGGCTGCGGCAGGCGGCTGGCGTTGTGCAGGCCGGCGGGCAGGGGCACGCCGCACACCGACTGGCTTTGCTGGTATTCCTTCCAGCCGCTGCCGGCCAGGTAGCCGCGCACCACCGCCTCGACCGGGATCGGTTGCAGGCGCTGCACCAGCATGCTGCGCCCGCGCACCTGCGCCACTTCATCGGGCGCCACCACGCTCTCGGGCGCGTCGCCGGTCAGGTGGTTGGGCACGATGTCTTTCAACTGCTCGAACCACCACAGCGCCATCCGCGTCAACAGCTCGCCCTTGCCGGGGATGGGCTGGTCCATGATGACGTCGAAGGCGCTGATGCGGTCGGAGGCCACCATCAGGATGCGGTCTTCGCCGACGGCGTAGTTGTCGCGCACCTTGCCGCGCGCCAGCAGGGGCAGGCTGCGCAACTGGCTGGTGTGCAGGGCGGCAGTGCTCATGGCAGGCTCCATTGCGATTTCAATGAAAAGAGCCACTGGCGCTTGTGGATCAAGCGCGAGCAGCTCTTATTTTTGTAGTGGCTGAAGGCTCAGCGCACCTGCTGCGCCAGCGCGCCCTGGGCGTATTTCTGCGCCATCACGGACAGCGGCAGGCCCTTGACCTTGGCACCCTGGCCCTCGCAGCCGAATTCCAGATAGCGCTGCTTGCAGATGGCCTGGGCGGCGGCGCGGGCGGGCTTCATCCACTCGCGCATGTCGAACTTGTCGGGGTTTTCGACCTGGAACTTGCGCACCGCGCCGGTCATGGCCATGCGGATGTCGGTGTCGATGTTGATCTTGCGCACGCCGTGCTTGATGGCCTCTTGAATCTCCTTGACCGGCACGCCCCAGGTCTGCTTCATCTTGCCGCCGTACTGGTTGATGATGGCCAGCAGTTCCTGCGGCACGCTCGATGAGCCATGCATCACCAGATGGGTGTTGGGGATGCGGGCGTGGATTTCCTTGACGCGCGAGATCGCCAGCACGTCGCCCGTGGGCGGGCGGGTGAACTTGTAGGCGCCGTGGCTGGTGCCAATCGCAATGGCCAGGGCGTCGAGCTGCGTGGCCTTGACGAACTGGGCGGCTTCTTCGGGGTCGGTCAGCAGCTGGCTGTGGTCGAGCTTGCCGGCGGCGCCGATGCCGTCTTCCTCACCGGCCTCGCCGGTTTCCAGGCTGCCCAGGCAGCCGAGCTCGCCCTCCACGGTGGCGCCGATCTGGTGCGCCATGGCCACCACTTCCTGCGTCACGCGCACGTTGTAGTCGAAGTCGGCCGGGGTCTTGCCGTCTTCCTTCAGGCTGCCGTCCATCATCACCGAACCAAAGCCCAGTTTGAGCGCGCCGGCGCACACGGCCGGGCTGGTGCCGTGGTCCTGGTGCATCACCATGGGCACGTGCGGATAGGCTTCGGCGGCGGCCTGGATCAGGTATTTGATGAAGTGCTCGCCAGCGTATTTGCGCGCGCCGGCGCTGGCCTACAGAATGACGGGGGCGCCGACCTCATCGGCGGCGGCCATCACGGCCTGCACCTGCTCCAGGTTGTTGACGTTGAAGGCGGGGATGCCGTAGTTGTGCTCGGCCGCGTGGTCGAGCAGTTCGCGCATGGAAACGAGGGGCATGGTCAGGGTTCTCCGAAGGCAGGGCGGTGTGGCGGCGGCCGACGCCCGGGTGTGCGACGAGTTTACCTGCTGCCTCTGACCCTAGAAACGGCAGTTGACCGCGTGTCAACTTCGGGCAGACCGCATCGATGCGGGGACCGGCGGCTTCGAGGGCCTTCACCTCCTGGGTGCGCACGCCACGCACGCACCCGGACCGCGCTCGGCGCGCACGCGCGGGGCGTGCAAGGCCGATGGACCCCAAGGGGGCGCGACCGGTCTCATGGGCCCGCCGCTGCGCCGATCAGCCGGCGCGGCAGATCTTGAGCATGTTGGTGCCGCCGGGGGCGCCCATGGGTTCACCGCAGGTGATGGCGTAGACGTCGCCGCTGGCCATCACGCCCTGCTGCTTGAGGTAGGCCTCGGCCTGCGCCAGCGCCTCGTCGCGCAGGGCGCTGGTGTCCATCAGCAGCGGGCGCACGTTGCGGTACAGCGCCAGCTTGCGCTGGGTGCCGACCTTGGGCGTGAGCGCGTAGATGGGGATGCGCACGCGGTGGCGGCTCATCCACAGCGCGGTGGAGCCGGAATCGGTCAGCGCCACGATGGCCTTGGCGCCCAGGTGGTAGGCGGTGAACAGCGCCCCCATGGCGATCGACTGGTCGATGCGCTGGAAGGTGGCGCCACTGAAGTCGGCGTCCAGTTCGGCCGGGTCGTGCTCCTCGGCCGCCATGCAGATGGCGGCCATCTCCTGCACCGTCTCCAGCGGGTACTTGCCGGCCGCCGTCTCGGCGCTCAGCATCACGGCGTCGGTACCGTCGAGCACGGCGTTGGCGACGTCGCTGACCTCGGCGCGCGTGGGCACCGGATTGGCGATCATGCTCTCCATCATCTGGGTGGCGGTGATCACCAGCTTGTCGGCCGCGCGCGCCATGGTGATCATCTTCTTTTGCAGCGCCGGCACGGCGGCGTTGCCGACTTCCACCGCCAGGTCGCCGCGCGCCACCATGATGCCGTCGCTGGCGGCCAGGATCTCGGCCAGCCGCGGGATGGCCTCGGCGCGCTCGATCTTGGCGATGAGCTGCGGCTTGTGGCCCCATTCGGCGCCGGCCACGTTGCACAGCTGGCGCGCCATTTCCATGTCGGTGGCGTTCTTGGGAAAGCTCACGGCCACGTAGTCGGCGCGCAGGCGCATGGCGGTCTTGATGTCCTCCATGTCCTTGGCCGTCAGCGCCGGCGCCGTCAGGCCACCGCCCTGCTTGTTGATGCCCTTGTTGTTGGACAGCTCGCCACCCAGCTTGACGCGGGTGTGCACCGCTTCGCCGCGCACCGCCTCCACCGTCAGCACGATCAGGCCGTCGTTGAGCAGCAGGGTGTCGCCCGGCCGCACGTCGCGCGGCAATTGCTTGTAGTCCAGCCCGACGCCCTGCAGGTCGCCCGGCTCGGTGCGCGCGGCGTCCAGCACGAACGGCGCGCCCGGCGCCAGCAGCACCTTGCCCTCGGCAAACTTGCCGACGCGGATCTTCGGCCCCTGCAGGTCGGCCATGATGGCCACCTCGCGGCCGGCGCGCTCGCTGGCCTGGCGCACCAGGCGGGCGCGTTCCACATGGTCCTCGGCCTTGCCGTGGCTGAAGTTCAGCCGCACCACGTTGACGCCGGCACGGATCATCTGCTCCAGCAGCGCCGGGTCGCTGGAGGCAGGGCCGAGGGTGGCGACGATCTTGGTGGCGCGGTAGGTCATGGCTGGGCTGGGTGCAGGCGGAAATCGCTGGCCGGATTCTGCCAGCGCCGCATGACGGCGCCGTGATCGGGCGCCAGATTACTATGACTTTTATAGCTGTTGGCGCTTGTCCATCAAGCGCTGGCGGCCCTTTTTTCCAGAATTTCGAAGGCGGGCAGCTGCTTGCCCTCCAGCACCTCCAGAAAGGCGCCACCGCCGGTGGAGATGTAGCCCACGTCCTTGTCGATGCCGTACTTGGCGATCGCCGCCAGGGTGTCGCCGCCGCCGGCGATGCTGAAGGCGGGCGAATCGGCGATGGCGCGCGCGATGCGGCGCGTGCCGTTTTCGAACGGCGCCATCTCGAACACGCCCACCGGGCCGTTCCAGACGATGGTGCCGGCCGCCTGGAGCTGCGCCGCCAGGCGCTCGGCGGTGTCGGGGCCGATGTCCAGGATCAGGTCGTCCGCCGCCACCGCCTGCGCCGGCTTGACGGTGGCCACGGCGTCGGCCTTGAACTCGGTGGCCGTCACCACGTCGGTGGGGATCGGTACCTCGGCGCCGCGCGCCCGCATGGCCTCGATCACGGCGCGCGCCTCACCCACCAGGTCGGCCTCGGCCAGCGACTTGCCGATCGGCAGCCCGCTGGCCAGCATGAAGGTGTTGGCGATGCCGCCGCCTACGATCAATTGATCGACTTTGGACGCCAAAGACTGCAAGATGGTGAGTTTTGTGCTCACTTTACTGCCGGCCACGATGGCCACCAGGGGCCGCCTGGGGTGCGCCAGGGCCTGCTGCAGGGCGTCGATCTCGGCCGCCAGCAGCGGGCCGGCGCAGGCCACCGGGGCGTACTGGGCGATGCCGTAGGTGGTGGCTTCGGCGCGGTGCGCGGTACCGAAGGCATCGTTAACGTAAATATCACAAAGTGCGGCCATCTTGCGCGAAAGCGCTTCATCGTTCTTTTTCTCGCCCTTGTTGACGCGGCAGTTCTCGAGCAGCACGAGCTCGCCCGGCGCCACCGTCACGCCGTCCACCCAGTGCTGCACCAGGGGCACCTCGCGCCCCAGCAGTTCGCCCAGGCGGCGCGCCACCGGCGCCAGCGAGTCGGCGGGCTTGCATTCGCCCTCGGTCGGGCGACCCAGGTGCGAGGTGACCATCACCGCCGCGCCGGCTTGCAGCGCCATGCGGATGGCCGGCACGCTGGCGCGGATGCGGGTGTCGTCGGTGATGGCGCCGCCGTCGTCCTGCGGCACGTTCAGGTCGGCGCGGATGAAGACGCGTTGGCCCTGCACGGCACCTTGCGCGCACAGGTCGGAGAAGCGGATGACGTTCATGACAGGCAGATCGGGTAAGTGAAAAAACACAGGACCCGCCGGCGGCGGGAGGGCGATGCGGCAGCGCCGCCATTGTAGGAGCGCGCGCCCACACCACCCTGACCGGTCCCGGGCTTCGGATTCGCTACACGATCAATAGCTGCTGGCGCTTGACTGAAGGGCCACGTCGCCCGGTTTGCCCATCATCCTCCTGCTTCGGAAACTTGGAAATCCAGACCCCAAAGGCGCCATCAAGGGGAATCGGATCGTCCGTCCCGCAGCCGCCAGACCCGGGCCGACCGGGCCGTGCGCCGCTTCACCAGCCCAGCCCGACCCGCAGCGGCAGGAACACCGCCATGCCGACCGCGATGGCGGCCGGCATCACGTAACTGCCGCGCCGACGCCAGAAGTAGAAACCGGCCGCCGCCAGCGCGCCCCAGGTGCGGGCGTCGCGCAGCACCGCGCCGACGACGCCCTCGGTCAGCAGGATGTCGGGCGCGATCACCGCGGTCAGCGCGGCGATGGGCGCGTACTGCAGGCCACGCTGCGCCCATTCGGGCAGCGTCCATTCGCGCTCGCTGATGAAGAAGAAGCCGCGCGTGATGACCGAAATGGCCGTCATGCCCAGGATGGCCAGCAGCGTCCAGCCGTCCAGTTCATGCATGGCGCGCCCCTGCGTCGTCGCCGGCCGCCGGCGGGCGTGGCTCGGCGTACAGGCTGATGGCCACCGCCACCGCGATCGCCGCCACGATGTTGAGCCGGTACGGCAGCCCGAACAGCACCACCGCCGCCGCCGCCGCGGTGATGGCCGACAGCGCGCGCAGGCGCGTGGTCACCATCGAACAGGCCACCGCCAGCAGCGCCAGCGTGCCGGCGAACTCCAGCCCCCAGCGCGACGGCAGCGCGGCGCCGAGAAAGATGCCCAGCATGCTGAGCGACTGCCAGAACACCCAGTTGGTGACGTTGCCGCCCCACAGATAGCTGCCCTGGGCGCGCCGCTGACCCTCGGTTTCGGGCGGGCGCGGAAAGCGCCGGGTGAACAGCACATAGGTCACGTCGCCCGTGAAGTAGCCCAGGTACAAGCGTTTGAATCTAGGCAGATGCATGAAATATGGCCGCAGATGAAGGCTGAAGACTACAAATCGCAGATTCACGCAGAACGCCGCCGCCAGCACCACCCACAGCGGCGCATCGGCGGCAATGAGCGGAATGGCGGCCAGCTGGGCGCTGCCGGCAAACACCAGCAAGGACATCAGCACGCTTTCGGTGATCGACATGCCGCTCTTGACCATGGCCACGCCGGTCATGAAGGCCCAGGCCGTCAGGCCGATGGAAACGCCCGCCATCTCGCGCGCACCGACCCAGAACAGCGGGTGCCGCGCCGTGCGCGCCCAGGTATCGACGCGCCGCGCCAGCCAGGCGCCCAGCCGGCCACGCGCCGGCAGCTCGCCCGGATCGGGCGGCAGCGGCATGATCATGGCGCGCCACCCGTGCCTTCGCCCAGGCACTGGCCGGGCGCCAGCGCGAAGCCGCGCAGGAACTCGCGCGCCGGTAGGCGCTTGCCGCCCGGGCGCTGCAGCTCGGTCAGGCGCAGCACGGCGTCCGCGCAGGCCACCGCGATGCCGCCTTCGTCTACGGCAAGAATCTGGCCGCAGCGCGCATCGGACGGGCGCGAGCAGCTATCGATTTCGGAGTTCCACAGCTTGACCACGGTGTCGCCCAGCTGGCTGCTGGCGCCGGGGAAGGGGTCGAAGGCGCGGATGCGCCGCTCGATCTGTGCCGCCGGCTGGTGCCAGTCGATGGCGGCCTCGTGCTTGTCGATCTTGTGGGCGTAGCAAACGCCCTCGGCCGGCTGCGGCGTCGGCCGCAGGCGACCCTGCGCGGCCTGCTGCAGCGCCTGCACGATCAGCTGCCCGCCCAGCGCCGCCAGTTCGTCGTGCAGGCTGGCGGTGGTGGCGCGCGGTCCGATCGGCAGCGCCTGCGCCAGCAGCATGTCGCCGGTGTCCAGGCCGGCGTCCATCTGCATGATGGTGACGCCGGTCTGCGCGTCGCCGGCCTCGATGGCGCGATGGATCGGCGCCGCGCCGCGCCAGCGCGGCAGCAGCGAGGCATGGATGTTGAGGCAACCGAAGGCCTGGCCGGTGGCGCTGCCCGCCGAGGGGGCGCTCGCACCTTGGGGCGGCCCGGCGGTGCTCGGGTCACGGCCCCCACGCTCCACGGCTGCGCCTGTTGCGCTGCCCCCCGAGGGGGCGCTCGCACCTTGGGGCGGCCCGGCGG
>Ga0116144_10005331_pt1 | contig 11739 bp, 10 predicted proteins | sample AD_UKC035_MetaG_FD_89746 | JGI IMG/M metagenome (GOLD analysis project Ga0116144, IMG submission 89746) | Active sludge microbial communities of municipal wastewater-treating anaerobic digesters from USA - AD_UKC035_MetaG | ecosystem: Engineered > Bioreactor > Anaerobic > Digestate | place: USA... | reverse complement strand
CCACGCCACCGAGAGCGATTCGCTGAATCGCGGAGCGCCCTTGGTTGCCCAACACAACGAGTTCGGCAGATAATACCGTGGCTTGCCGAACGATTTCATCTTGGGCCAAACCATCCGTTACGACGATCGACGCTGTCGTTGCAAAACGTTCGAGAGAGGTTTCGATGAGGTGATGAGCAGCAGCTCTTGCTTCTTGGATGGACTTTTCATCGGGGACGATAGGGCCACCTCCGAAAGGCGTTGCTGCCCATGACAACGTGGTTGCTTTGGTCCTGAGGCTATGCATGACGGTCAGGTCGGCGTTGCGCAATTTGGTTATTTCCGAGGCCATTTCGACGGCTGGCCAGGCGGGATCGGAAAAGTCCGTAGCGGCTAGAATTTTCCCATGTTTCGGCGCGGGTCGCGCTACCAGCACCGGACAATGGGCGTATCGGATGACCCGTTCTGCCACGCTTCCCAACAATACGTGCTTGAGTCCGGTGTATCCGCGGCTTCCTACCACGATGAGGTTGGCATCGATTTCCTCTGCTTTTCGCAACAGCGCCGTATCCGGCCAACCGGTATCTACGACGATGCGCACGTTGAACAGGCCCTTCGATAAATGGGTCTCGATGACCTCTTCGACAGCCTGGGTGGCGCGATCCATGATGGCGGGCAATTGGAAGACATCCTCGATGTTTTGGTGAGGAAAGAGCGGATTGGCGCGTACCAAGTTGGGTATCGCGTGAAAAACCACAAGCTCGGCTTTCATCTCCCAAGCAAGGGTTTCGGCCTGGCGAAGAGCTTCCAAAGAAGGCTCGCTGAAGTCGATGGCTACGATGATGGAGGTCACCTTGGGCATCGATGTATCGTGGACGGTGAGCCTGTTGCAGATCAAGACAAATGGGAAGGCACCGCGGAAACAGGGAAAGATGATAGCTTGTTTTGACGGGATGCAGTGATAAAACGGGATTCGCAATGCCACAGAATGCATGCGAACCGCGAAAAGACTCGCCCCAATGGCAAGTGCCGCGCCCTTTTCTCAAATGGGTCGGTGGCAAAGGGCAGCTTCTCCATCGCATGATGCCGTTGGTCCCCTGCTTTTCGGGTGTCTATCACGAACCCTTTGTCGGTGGCGGCGCGCTGTTTTTCGCCCTGCAACCGTCGCGCGCCATCTTGTCGGACGGCAATCTACGGTTGATTCGCGCTTATCGGGGACTTAGAGACCAACCGCGGGAGGTGATCCGACGCTTGCAAGAGGCTCCCTATGACAAGGACTATTTCAATCATCAGCGGCAACGAGCCATCGATGCAGACTCGGATGTCGAAGTGGCGGTTTGGATGATCTACTTGAACCGAACCGGCTTCAATGGTCTTTATCGCGAAAACCGCCACGGCCGATTCAATGTCCCTTTCGGACGTCACGTTCGACCCTTGATCTGCGATGAGCCTAACTTGCTCGCGTGCTCGCAACGGCTGCAGCACGCTCAGATTCTCCACGATACCTTCGAATCCGTCGAAAGCCGGGCAAGGAGCGGTGACTTCGTCTACTTCGATCCACCCTACCAACCCGTATCCGCGACCTCCACGTTTACATCCTACACCTCTCGCGGCTTTTGCTTCGAAGACCATCGCCGCCTGCGTGACCTTGCCTTGCGGCTCAAACGTCGTGGCGTTCATGTCCTCGTGTCGAATTCCGCGTCGAGTCATGTGCTCGGGCTTTACGAAAAACACTTTGAAATCCATGAGGTACAGGCGCTTCGGAAGGTCAACTGCAAAAGGGAGAAACGGGGGCGCATCACGGAGTTGCTCATACGATGACGACCTGTGGCCCCAACCCGTCGCGGGATGAGCACCGCGAGGTATTTGAATTTGGTTATTCCGTGTTTCGACGTCGAGCTTCGATCGAAAACGACGTGTTGCGCTTGGATCGCGGCGCTCGTTCGGTCGAACTCCGGTTATCCGCTCTGGTTCATCTCTACCTGCAACCGCGAAATGCCGTTCAGGTACTGTGGCTCGCGGAAAAAACCGATCGTCCCACCGGCCGGGTGCATAAGGTCGTCGCCAACGCCACGGACCCGGGATTGCATTCGCTCGTCGAAGCCATCGTGCGAAGACGCCCCGAGATCGATCTTCGAGGGTATTCGTCGCGACAGGCCTTCCGTCTCATGAAAGTCCGCGATACCGCCGGACGGATGATCTTCGGGTTGCCTTTTCTGCTGCCGATAGGAATCGGCATTTGGTTGCTGCCCTACTTGGCCCACGGCTTGGACTTTGGCGAAGAACGAGTCTCTGCCATGAGCCTTTCCCAACACCGTTCCTATGGCTCTCATAACGTGGTGATCACGGGTGCCAAAGCCAGGCTCCACGAGTCGACCGAAGTGGTGACTTCTCACTTCCGACGCTTCGGTCCGGCGGTGGAAACCACCCGAACGCTCGTGCCGTTGGTGCCACCCTCCTGGGAACCGTCCCAAACCGTGCCCGTGGTGTTAGAAGTCAGCGAAATGACCGCGTTCGAAGAGGCGGCCATCGAACGAACCGTCAAGTTTCGGGGCATCAAACGCGATATTTTATGGGAAGGATTGAGCCAGGAAGACCGGGCGTATCTGACCCATCAAGCGGGTTTGCATCTGGCCGATGATGTGTGGCTCATGGAGTATCGGGCGAATCCTCGGTATGATTTATTCGTATTTCTAGCGGGAACGGGGACCGCATTGGGAATTGCTGCCGCGATTTCGGTCGGGTTGTGGCTGCAACAGCGCTCGATTCGAAAAACAAATGAACCCCGTGCCTGAGGGACGAAAAATACGCTGGCATACTGGTGAGAGCCCGAGAATCAACGACCCCCCAAGCGTCCTTATCGTCGTGAAGGACTTGGTTTCGTATGGGTTTGCGCTGAATCCCAACCTCAGGCAACTTCGATCGTTTTGGCCTCGGATGCCCGCACGCTGATCAAAAAGGCACCGAGGCGCAATTCAATGGGATCGCCCAACAAGGCTTTACGCAGGACTTTGCCGTTGGCGCCATGGACAAATCCCATGTCGACAAGCCGTTTTCGGATTTCGCCTTGGGCGCGAACGGCGGAGATGGTGAAGTCATTGCCCACTTGCACTTGATCGAGGGTCATGATGGTCGGAGAACGGCTTGTATCTACTGTATAACTGCAATAATTCAGGCAACCTGCTACGTCAACGGCGAGCCGATGGCGAGTCCAGGGTACGACAGGGACAGTGTGGAAAATAGGAAGGGAATATGGACGGTGGGTAGAAATCCGTAAGCGGGAGCTATCGGTGGCGTTCCCTTCATGAGCAGTGGAATCGTGGGACGGATTTCATCTTTGGCAACGACGTTCTGTTGTGCGAGACGCGGCGCGGCGGTCGTGATATTTCGAGGCCATGGCATCGCGAAATGTTCTGGTCGTAGGTGGGGGAGCGCGGGAGCATGCTCTTTGCGCTGCCTTGGACAGATCTCCTTCGGTGAGCCGCGTCATGGCGGTACCGGGCAATGCGGGGATTGGGCGTAAGTGGTCGTGCCATCCGATTCGGTATGGTGATCGAGACACGTTTTTTGAGATTGTGGAACAGAACGCGGTGGACTTGGTGGTGGTGGGCCCTGAAGGACCGCTTGTCGAGGGGATGGCCGATGCGTTGGTCAAGCGTGGGATTGCGGTTTTTGGACCTACGGCCAAGGCGGCCCGCTTGGAAGGCTCCAAGGTTTTCATGAAGACCTTTGCGCAAGAAGTGGGTATTCCCACGGCGCCTTTCAAAGTATTCAAAAGCCCAACGGCGGCCCGTGCCTACGTGCGAACGCTCGATGTGCCGCCCGTGATCAAAGCTGATGGCCTGTGCGCGGGAAAAGGAGTGGTGGTCGCCGAATCGGTGTCAGAAGCCCTGTCCGCGGTCGATGCCATCTTGGAACGACGTGCTTTTGGAGAGTCCGGTGCGGCGATTGTCGTGGAAGAACGCCTTCACGGCCAAGAGGTGAGCGTGCAGGCGATGTGCGATGGCGAAAGGATGTTTGTGTTGCCCGTGGCGCAGGACCACAAGAGGCTGAAAGACGGCGACCTCGGCGCAAACACGGGAGGTATGGGAGCGTATGCGCCGGTGCCGTTGGTGACTCCCGAGTTGGAAAAACGCATTCGCGACCGCATTCTCGAACCAACCCTTACGGGAATGCGTGATCGGGGTATGCCATTTCGGGGCGTGCTTTTCGCGGGGCTGATGATCACACCCGAAGGCGATCCTTTCTTACTCGAATTCAATGCCCGCTTTGGAGACCCCGAGGCGCAAGTAACGTTGCCCTTGCTTCAGGGTGATTTTGGGCAAGTGTGTTACGCTTGCGCGCGGGGAGAACTCGAGGAAGGGATGCTCACCATCGAAAACCGTCACTCGCTCGGGGTGGTGCTCGCTTCTCATGGCTACCCGAAAAACGTGCGCACGGGAGATAGCATCCGAGGCCTCGATGAGGTCGAGTCCCTCGAGGATGTCAAACTCTTTCATGCCGGCACCCGAGCCCTTGGCGATCGGCTCGTGACCAGCAGTGGAAGGGTCGTCACCATCGTGGGCATGGCTGATTCACTGCAAAATGCACGGGACCGAGCCTATCAAGCCTGTGACATGATCTCCTTCGACGGAATGCAGTTGCGTCGCGATATCGGTGGTCGTGCCTTGTCCTGATGAATCGTCGGTAAACGAATACGCAAGCCGACAGCACCGACGCTATCGCCGCCCCTTCGAAGGAAAGCAAGGAAACGAGCCTAGCCCCACGGCGGAAGGGATAAAGCAGGAATGGGATACGCCGGCCGGGCAAGGAGAAAACCCTGCCCAAATTGGACTCCTGCATCCCGAACCGCTTGGAGTTCCGAGGCCGACTCGATGCCTTCGGCCACCACGGAAGCCATCAGATCCGTACACAACCGAACGACGCGTTTGACAAGGATTTGTTGTCGGTTGTTGGCATCGAGCCCGCGTACGAGGCTGCCGTCGATTTTGACCATGTTCGGCTGTAAGTCAGCGATTCTTTTCAAGTTTGAGTAGCCCGCGCCGAGATCGTCGATGACCAGATACACCTGCCCTCGGCTGCAGACTTCCCGCAGCACGCTAACGCATAAGCTGAAATGAGACATGGGCACGGATTCGGTGATTTCGAGGTAAACGTCGGCATCGTGAGAAAAGATCGGATCATCGGGACGTACGAGCCATCCTTGGTCCAACTCACCGGGATGAACATTGACAAAAATCGGGGCGCCGCTGCATAACGGAATCGCGATTTCGCGGATGAGCCGTCCTAGGCGCCCCACGCAACCCAATTGTTGAGCGTGCTCGAATAGCTTGGGCGGAGGTTGGAACTGCGCAATGCGACAACGAACGAGAGCCTCGCTCGCAAAAAGACGCCCTGTGGCAAGATCGACGATGGGTTGAAAGACGACGGATAAGTCATCCTCTGAAACCATCGAACGAATGGCGCGAAGGGAATCGCGCGGCTCTTCGCCTTCGAGGACTCGCAAAGCGGAGAGGGGTGGTGGTTTTATCACGCGCATGCCTTTCGCTGCTGCTCGACACAGAATGCCGTGGGCTAATCGTCTGAGGTGCTTATCGATAGAATATCAAAAATCTGGAATGGAGGGAAGAGTGTCATGAATGCAAAGGCGGGATTATGAAGAAATCCAGTTATCAGAGCATTGCTTTCAGGTGGGTTGACGTAGGCATGACCCCGATGTACTCGAAAGGGTGGCGTAACATCGAGGACGTTGTTGGATACCCCCCGCGCATTACCTGATCTTGCTCAATTGGTGGTCGACACCGGCTTGGTTCGAAGTGAGCAAGTGCAAGAAGTTCTCGAAGCCACGACGGACGCAAAGCGCTTGGCGCCCACGCTCGTTCAGCGCGGTTTGATTGCTGGGCCAAAACTTGCCCAGATGTTGTCCTATCAATTGTGTTTGCCGTGGGTTGCCCTAGAACACGTACGTTTTTCTCCCAAACTTCTGCGTCTCATCCCCGTGGAATTGGCCGCAAAATATGGGGTCATTCCCGTGCATGTTCGCAATCGGACTTCCGATGGACGAATGACGCTGTACGTCGCCACGGATGACCCCACGAATCAAGAAGCTTTGGAAGCTTGTTCGCGTGCGGCAAGGCTGCCCGTGCGCATGATGGTGGCCACCACCACCGATGTGTCGAAGGCGTTGGCTGAGCAGTACAGCGAAGGCGAGTTTGACCCTTCCCATGATGCGCTCGCGGATACAGCGCCAGATGGAACCGCTCTCGATGTGCCGAGCATATCTCGTCCGGCGCCGGATCGGGATATCGCGGTGGCTGCCGCAAGAATGTCCTCGCCGGATCTCGGACACGTTCAACAACTCGCAACGCCAGCGGCCATGAATCCCACTCCGAATGTCGTGGTCAACCCGCCACCACGATTGGGCCCGAGCGCATCGAGTCCACCTCCGCCTCGCGTTGCGGCTTCGACGTCGAACACAAAAGAACCATCGGCCGCCGCTCCCGTTGCTGTCACGGGCGTTCCACGGATTGTTGGAGCCCCATCACCGACAGATGGTCCTCATGATGACGATCTCGAGGAGTTGGATGCGTTAGAAGAATATGCTCACGACACCGATCTATCGCATGTCGTTCCAGCCACCGCATCTGCACACGATGACGAGGTGGAGAAAGCCAAGCCCCAGTCCGATTCTTCCGCCCTCTTCGATGCCTCTTCTTGGGAGCCTCCCCCAGGAGCGCCTATCGACGTGGGACCGATACCACTTCCTCCTCCTCCGTCTTTTCTCTTGGACGATGGTTTGGCGTCGGCCCCGCCTCCTGCCGGGCTGATGGCTCCCCCGCCTCCTCCTCCGCCTGCACCCCTCATCGGTGACTCGATTCCACCGGAAGACCTTGATGTGGAGTTGAACGAAGAAGATATCGAGGAGGAGCCATCGTCGCCAACGACCCCGCAACCACGACATGCTGCGCCATTGGACCAAGAGGAACACGCCGTTTTCGTCGTAGGTGCCGATGACGACTTCATTCGCCAATGCCACCGCGCGTTTTATCTCCTTCCGGTACGCATGGTCTCTGGCGCTCTCATGTCCGCTGAAGCACGAGCAAAAGAAGTCAATCCGGTCGTAATCGTCGTTCCCGCAGATGTGTACGCGTTCGATCGTTACGCCTTTTATCGTCTAGCTTTCGAGGCAGGTTGCCCGCTTCTCGTGTGGGAACGCGAGTTTGGGCCAGAACAAGTCTCGGTGCTCGTCGAAGCGACGCTTCGCAAGGCAGAGCAGCAGCAAGGCTGAGTGCGCGTCACTATCCTTTACTTCCCGTGCGTGCCTTGGTAGCAAACTCACGTTGTCAAGGAGGCAAGTCATGCGATTCGATCCGGAGCGCGCTCTCGTTGAAATCAAGCGTGAGTTTGGTGAACACGGAGGGGTTTGCCCTTCCATCGAACGTTCCTCCACATTCACCGTGTTGGAACCAGGAACGATGCCCGAGATCTTCGGTGGTCTTCGAGGCCCTGACAAAGGTGGGTGCTTTCTGTATAGCCGTCACTTCAATCCGACGGTGGATGTGCTTGCTCGCTCGCTTGCCGCCATGGAAGGCACCGAATATGCCGTTTGCACGGCGAGCGGGATCTCGGCCATCTCATGCACGCTCTTACAACTCTGCACGCACGGCGATCATATCGTCGCAAGCGATACGGTCTACGGTGGTACGCATGCGCTGCTCGCCGAGACATTCCCTCAAATGGGAATCCAAACGACGCTGGTCGATCCCACGAATGTGAGCGCTTTCGAAAAGGCGATTACGCCCGCCACGAAAGTGCTTTACACGGAGGTCGTTGGAAATCCGACACTCAAAGTTGCCGATATCCGCGCGCTTGCCAATCTCGCCCACGATCGAGGTATTCGCCTCGTCGTGGACAATACCTTCACCCCCATGGTCATATCGCCCGCACAACTAGGTGCGGATGTCGTGGTCTACTCGTTGACCAAATTCGTCAATGGCGCCAGCGACATGATCGCGGGTGCCGTGTGTGCAACCAAAGATTTCATCTTTCAACTCATGGACTTGCATACGGGTCGAGTCATGTTGCTCGGTCCGACGATGGATCCTCGGACCGCCTTCGATATCTATCAACGCCTCCCTCACCTCGCCTTGCGGATGCGAGAGCATAGCCGTCGCGCGTTGGCCATTGCCCAACGTCTCGAATCCATCGGCGCGCCTGTCGTCTATCCGGGCCTCGAATCCCATCCCCAGCATGCGCTCATGCGTTCGATGGGCAATGAAGGATTTGGTTTTGGGGGTCTGCTGACATTGGATTGTGGAACGGTACAGCGCGCGGAAAAGACAATGTCGCTTCTTCAGAATGAGGAAGGTTTTGGTTATATCGCGGTTTCTCTAGGCTACTTCGATACGCTGATCTCCTGCTCGGGCTCGTCGACTTCCTCTGAGATTCCTCCGGAAGATCGGGAGCGAATCGGATTGTCGCCAGGTTTGCTTCGCATTGCGGTGGGGTATTCTGGCACCCTCGAAGACCGCATGGCGCAAATCGAACGAGCGGTTCGCAAAGCAGAGTTGGTTTGACGTATCGATCCACGTGAATGTTCCGGCAGCGATTTCGATGAGAAGGTCGGGTCGAAGACGGTGAAAGCTGCCGGTTTTCTTTCGATGATTCAGTCTTTCATCGAGCATCCCATAGTTTGACGCCTCCGGAAAACGCGATGGCGTTGGGAACCAATACGATGGTATCGGGTTGTTTTCCCGTGAGTTTTCGAACGTTTCCACCGCCCACGTACAGCACACGGTAGTTGAACACGCGTTGAAGCAAGGCAAAAGCCCGTTGCGCTCGATGATTCCAAGTTTCCTTTCCTACTTTGTCCAGGGCGGCTTGTCCCAGGCGCTCTTCGTACGTAAAGCCTTTTTCGAATGGGTGGTGCCCCAGTTCGAGATTGGGCAACAAGCGTCCATCCGAAAAAAGCGCGGCTCCCATGCCGGTGCCGAGCGTGATCATCATTTCCACACCCCGCCCTTCGATCGCCCCATAACCATGCATGTCGGCGTCGTTGACCACCCTGACGGGAGTTTTCGCAACCTGTTCGATGCGATGGCGCAGGTCGATTCCTTTCCACTGGCCATCGAGGTTGGGAGCGTTTTGGGTCACACCTTCGATGACGACTCCGGGGAATCCTATGGATACGCGATCGAAAGGTCGCTGTTTTTCCAGCAACTTGATGATGGTGGCGATGACCGCTTCGGGTTTGGCAGGACGCGGTGTTTTGATACGAACGCGTTCCGTGACCGGTTCATCGGGTTGTCGAAAACATCGGCCTTTGACCCCTGAACCACCGACATCAAGGGCGAGCGTGATCGGGTTGGTATTGGACTGCATCATTGCCAGTTTATTGCGTGAATTACCAAAGCTAATCAAGAACGAGCCAAAGAGGCCCCCACGGGAACCGGCGGCGGCAACGAGGGGCGCGGATCGGCCCCAACCAATTCGCGATATAGCGCGTAATAACTCCTTGCGCTGGCGTCCCAAGAGGCATTTCTCGTCATGCCGTTTCGAACCATTTGGTTCCATAGATTGGCATTTTTTCGGATGGCCACGGCGCGACGTAGGGCGGCCACAATGCCATTGGGGGTTGGTTCTTCGAGCCAGAATCCGGTCCCCGTCGCGTGGGTCTCGTCGAAGGGTTCCACGGTATCCGCAAGGCCACCCACGGGATTGACGACGGGCACGGAGCCGTAGCGCATCGCATATTGCTGTCCGAGACCGCAGGGTTCGAAGCGCGATGGCATCAGGAATAGGTCCGCGCCCGCGTAAACGCGCCTTGCGATGGGATCTCCAAAAGCGCATCGAAACGCCACTTTCTTTCGATACTGCTCGGACAAGCCCTCGAGCTTGCTCTGCCATTGCTGATCGCCAACAGCCACGATCGCCAATCGCATGCCGTCATCGACGAGGGTGGGGACGACTTGCAACAGCATATCGATGCCTTTTTGGTGTGTGAGGCGGGAAACGACCCCTACGATGGGTGGATCGTGGCTCATATCGAGCCCCAATTCGGCGGCCAAAGCTGTTCTACAAGCGATGCGACCGGTCGGATCGTGGGCATCGTAACGGGCGGCGAGGGCTCGATCGCGCGAAGGATCCCAAAGGGTCGTATCAATGCCATTGGTAATGCCGACGAGACTGTCTGAACGAGCCGCAAGCACCTCGGTGAGGCCATGATCGTGCTCGGGTTCGAGAACTTCCTGCGCATACGTTTGGCTGACCGTGGTCACTCGATCCGAGTACACAATGCCTGTTTTCAAGTAATTGATGCTTCCGTTGGCCACGACGGCATCTTCATGAAGAATGGGAGCATGCAGGCCGAGCATGGGAGCCCGCGTAATGGGAAAGCTTCCTTGGTAAGCGATGTTGTGGAACGTAAAAACGCTGGCCGCTTCTCGCCAGGCCTCGTTTTCCGACAGCCGAGCGTAGGCGATGGCGAGCGCGGCATGCCAATCATGAGCGTGGATGATGTCAGGGGGACCATGAAACATCAGATCCGCCGCGCGCAACGCGGCCATGCCTAGCGTGGCAAAACGAAGGTCATTATCCGGATATGGTTCCTGGGCAGTGCCGTAAATGCTGTCCCGTTTGAACAATGGCGGGCAATCGAGTAGCAACACGCGCACATCGCCATCCGTTACCGTTTCTATGACCCCGACCTGTCGCACATCACCGCCGATGGGAATCCATATCGGACGCTTCCACCTTTGGGGAGCGACAGCGGAATCGAGCCGCGTCACCCCGTAAAGAGGGGTTGCGACCACGACTTCCACACCCATTTCACCAAGGGCGTGGGAAAGTCCTTGCATGACGTCGCCCAGCCCGCCAGCGCGAGCAAAGGGCGCCAACTCGGCGCTGATGATCAGCACGCGAAGAGGGCGAGGCAGCGATGTTCTGGCGTCGAAGGCATCAGGAAGCATGAGTGTTTCCGATCATGCCCCGGCTGGCGTACAGAAGGAAGGGAGAAGTCAATCCTACCCTTCGGAGCCAGCATTCAACGCATGGCGGAGATGGAGGCGAGAGGCTGGTGGCGCGGTGGGCCTTTTGGGGTTTTCTTGGGGATACCTTCTGTCGACATGGCGACGGACGCTGAGAACTGACCGTTAACGGATAGTTGGCCATGTCCCTTGGATGCGATGGATCGACGCCTCCGAGGAGCTTCGCCGGGCTCTCGGATGAATGCGCGGCCACGGTCACTCTGGTCGTCCGAGCCTCCGGATACTTTGAGCCGACCGCAGTTCATGAAAGTTTTCCGCGCGGGCGAATGCCGTGCCGGTTGGTATCCGCCGGTTCGATCCGCTACAATGTTTTTCATGATTCGACGAGATCAACGGCGCGTGCGATGGGTGATGGGGGGTGTGCTTCCCGTATTGGCGAGTTGTGGGTCGATGGACCCCACGGACGAGCCCCTGGGCGTCACGCGTCAGGAAATCAAAGCCCCTTTACCGCAAGCCTATTGCACGATTCAGGTCGATGGGGTTGGCGCGGTGGACACCGAAAAGGATTACCTACCTCACCTCATCCAATGCGAAAACGGCGGCGCCAATCTCGAGGCGCTCAAAGCACAGGCAATCGCGGGCCGTTCCGTAGCCTATTACGCGATGGCCAAAGACGGGCGAATCTGTGACGGCCAGTCTTGCCAGGTCTATTCTTGCGGAAGGACTCCCGAGCCCATTCATCATCAAGCCGTCGAAGAAACGTCGGGCATGTACT
>Ga0116144_10005330_pt1 | contig 11739 bp, 8 predicted proteins | sample AD_UKC035_MetaG_FD_89746 | JGI IMG/M metagenome (GOLD analysis project Ga0116144, IMG submission 89746) | Active sludge microbial communities of municipal wastewater-treating anaerobic digesters from USA - AD_UKC035_MetaG | ecosystem: Engineered > Bioreactor > Anaerobic > Digestate | place: USA... | reverse complement strand
TCGGCCGCAAGGAGGCTTGAATGGATCGTCAGATTGTCGCGCAAGTATTAGAGATGGCGATGTCGGTGCAGCAGGTGGCGGCGCCGACTTTTGCCGAAGGGCAGCGAGCCGCGTTTGTCTGTGAGCGCCTGCTGGAAGAAGGGCTGGAAGCCCATATTGACCAGGTGGGCAATGTGTTGGCCCGGCTGCCGGCAGGCGAGGCGGGTGCTCAGCAATCCGCGGCGCGCCCGGTGATCGTCTCGGCGCACCTGGATACGGTGTTCCCGGCTGGCACAGACCTGAGCCTGGCGCGCAGCGTGGATAAGATCTGCGGCCCAGGAATTGGCGATAATTCGATGGGGGTAGCCGGCTTATTTGGCCTGCTGTGGGGCTTGCGCCAGCAGAATAAGGTGCTTCCGGGCGACCTTTGGCTGGTGGCAAATGTATGTGAGGAAGGGCTGGGTGACCTGCGAGGAATGAAGGCGGTGGTAGAGCGTTTTGGTGCCGGACCCCAGGCCTATATTGTGCTGGAGGGGATGGCATTGGGGGCGGTATATCACCAGGGATTGGGCTCGCGGCGCTACGGCATTACCATCCGTACACAGGGGGGGCATTCCTGGTTCGATTATGGGCGGCCTTCGGCTGTTCACGAGCTGGCCGGGTTGATCGTGAGATTGCAAGGCCTGGTTCTGCCGGCCCGGCCGCGCACCTCTCTCAACGTGGGGGTTGTGTCGGGCGGCATTTCGGTCAACACAATTGCATCTGAAGCGCACATGGAAGTGGACCTGCGTTCTGAAAGCCCTGAAACGCTGCACAGGCTGGCCGCACAGGTAGAAGAGATGGCACAGGCAGCCAACCGGCCCGGCGTTGATGTGCGGGTTGAGGTCATTGGGCACAGGCCGGCCGGTGAGATTCCCGCCGGGCATCCCCTGGTACAGTTATCGATGCGCGCCTTAGAAGCACAAGGGATCGAGCCGCATTTACAGCGAGGCTCGACAGATGCCAATATCCCGCTCAGCCTGGGGCTGCCGGCCGTTTGCCTGGGCCTGACGGTGGGCAGTGCCGCCCACACTACAGGAGAGTACATCCAGACGCCTCCCCTGGCAAGCGGGCTGGAACAACTCTTGATGGTGGTGGAAAACGCCTATCGTTAAAAAACGATGGTGACGCAGGGCCTTTTGACCCTGCATCACCATCGTTTTTAGCTGCATCCAGCTTCAGCGCACGTCGATGGCAAATGCACCCTGGCCGTCGGCAAGCACGCGCAGCGGGTTGATCTCAATCTCTGGCAGTTCGGGGAAATCTGCCGCCAACTGCGCCAGGCGCAGCAGTACATCCAGCACCGCGGCGCGGTCGGCAGGGGGCAGGTTGCGGAAGCCGCGCAGTTTACGCCCGGCCCAGGTGCTTTCGAGCATGCGCTCAGCATCTGAGCGGGTCAACGGCGCTAGCGCAAAAGCCACATCCTTCAACCCCTCAACTTCTACGCCGCCTGAGCCGAACATCACCAACGGCCCAAAGAGCGGGTCTTGCACCGCCCCCACGATCACTTCTTGCCCGGCAGGCAGCATGCGCTGGACGTGTACCCCCAGGATATTGGCCTCGGGCATGGCGCGGCGTGCATTGGCGACCACGGTCTCAAAGCCTTGTGAAACAGCCGCTTCGTCAGCCAGGTTGAGCAGCACCCCGCCCACGTCTGATTTGTGAGAGATATCTAGCGATGCCACCTTGAGCACCACAGGGAAGCCGAGCTGGCGCGCCACCTCAGCCGCCTGGGCCGGGCTGGATGCCAGGCGTATGGGCAGGGTGGGGATGCCGTAAGCCGCCAGGATATCTGCCGGGCTGGCAGACTTTGAATCCAACAGGCTGCGCACCGCACCCGGGTCAACTTCCAGGGTGACCGGCTTTTCATCGGCGCGTGCCAGGAATTCATGGCGCTGTGCCAGGATAGCCATTGCAGAAATAGCCCGTTCGGTGAAGCAGTATTCGGGGATGTGGGCTGAGCGTAAGTGTTCAGCGGCTTCACCGGTCATGCGCTGGCCCATGAGTGCCACAATGACGGGCTTGGCGGCGCTCTGAATGATGGGCACCATGGCCTTGGCCACTGCGCCGGCTGAGAAGGTGGGTGGCGCCAGGATGATGACCAGCACCCCATCTGTAGCCGGGTCATCGAGCAAGATCTTCAAACTGCTGGCATAGAGCTCAGGAGAGCCCGAGGCCAGGATATCCACCGGGTTGCGCACGCTGGCCGCTGACGGCAGTATCTGGCGCAGCGCGGTGACCGTCTCAGAGGCCAGCTCAGCCAGCGACAGCCCATTGGCCTCTACCGCGTCAGATGCGGTTACGCCGGGGCCGCCGGCGTTCGTCAGGATCGAGATGGCCCGGCCCTTGAGCGGCTGGCACCAGGCCAGGGCGCGGGCCCAGTCAAACAACTCTTCGCTGGTGTTGGCACGGATCACGCCGCAGCGGCGGAAGGCTGCATCCACGGCATGCTCCTGGCCGGCCAAAGCCCCGGTGTGCGATGCCGCAGCCCGCTGGCCGCTGGCCGAACGGCCAGATTTCAGCACGATGATCGGCTTGCTGCGGGTGACCTGGCTGGCCTCTTGCACAAAGCGCTGGCCATTGCTGATGCTCTCAAGATACATGGCCAGGACGCGCGTAAAGCGATCGTCGGCGACAGGTGCAAGGACATCTGCTTCATTAATATTTGCCTGGTTGCCCAGGCTGATCATGTGCGAGAAGCCGTATCCCTGCCCACTTCCCCAATCGACCACGGCACTGCACAGCGCCCCTGAATGGGAGATAAAAGCGATCTCGCCGGGCAGCGGGCCGGGCGGCGGCAAGAAGGTCACATCCACCGGCAAGTGGGTGTTCAAGATGCCCACGCAGTTTGGCCCCATGAAACGCATGCCGTATTCCTGGGCCACGGCAAGCACTTCGGCCTCCAACGCGGCCCCTTCTGGCCCCACCTCTCGAAAGCCGCCCGAAAGGATAATCGCAGATAAGATGCCCCTTTTGGCGCATTCGCGCAAGGTCTGCGGCACGGTTGGGGCGGGGGTGAGTACCACCGCCAGGTCAACCGGGTCTGGGACCTCAGCAATATTGGTGTAAATGGGCTGCCCGAAGAGCTTGCCGCCCTTGGGGTTGACGAAGTGCATAGCGCCAGCATAATTGCTGCGCGCCAGGTTGTAGGCCAGGCCGTGACCCAGCTTGGTGGGTTCGTGCGACGCGCCAATGATGACAATGCCGGTGGGCGAAAAGAACGACGTCAGGGACAAAGGTCTATCCTCCAATCTCAATTGTGGCTGATTGATTGAACGTGATGGCAAAGTGATAAAAGCCTTGCTGATCGATTGTCCATGCCAGGGGAGATCCGTTCAGGCTGGCCCTGCCAGGGGCGATGGGCAGAGCGAGAACGATCTCGCCCTGGGCCTTGCCAGGGCGCTCGATGCGCATAGCCAGACCATGGCTCCCGGCTTGCCAGGTGGTCACCTCTGAACCTTGCGAGATGTGCAGGTCGCTGCCCACGTAGACAGGCTGCCCCGGCTGGCTTGGGCGCAGGGCCAACAGGCGTACGCCGTGGGCGGGCACATCAGCCAGGGCCAGGGGCTGCCCGGCAGGCAGGCAGAAGGTTTGCCCGCTCCAGAAATCGCGCCCCAGGTACTCTTGCTGGGGGTCAAGCCCCACTTCGCCGGCTTGCAGTTCCAGGGTCTGTGGAACGTCGTCCCAGTTAAAAATGGCTGCTAAGCGCCACGCGCCGCAGGAACCTTGAAGGTCCACCAACAGGCAGGTGGGGGTGGGGGTGTCGAACCAATCGGCCAGGATCGGGCGGCTGTGCGGGGGCAGGTTGAGGGGCGGCAACAGGCTTTCGGCCAGGCGCAGGCGATCGGGCGGCAGATCGGGCAGGTGGTCTGAGAATAATATCAGCCCATCTCCCAGGGCAATGACAGTCGCCAGGGTGTTCAATTCGGCGGGGGTATATTGGGTCTCCGGACGGAGCAAGAGGCAATCGGGGTCGTTGACCCACCAGCGGCGGTGAAGGGGCAGGCGGGTGATGGCATTTTGAATAGCATTACGCGCCGATGGCATGCCGGGTTCGGCCTTGAAGAAGCTCTCAATGCCGTGCCAGTCGGGCATCCAGCGCGGTCCCACATCCGCGCCGATGCGCATGGCATTCACCACACCCACGGCCGAACCAAGTGGGCATCCGCAGCCGAGCAGGATCACATCTGGCCCCACGGCCTGGCGCAGGGCTTCCAGGCCATGTCGCAGCACCTGGGCGCGCGTGCGGGTGGGGTCATGGTAGCGCCCTGGCAGGGCTGCCGCATACAAAAAGTCCAGCTTCAGGTAGGGGTAGCCCCATTCATGGGCCGCTGTGCGCACAACCTGGCAGGCATATTCCAGGGTGGCGGGCTGGGTCAGGTCCAGGCCAGTGGTGAATACATCCCACACAAAGCCGGCATTGGCCGGTCGCCCAAAGCGGCCGCGCAGCAGCCAATCGGGGTGCTGGCGGTAGAGCTGAGACTTGGGATGGACGATGAAAGGCGCCAGCCACAAGCCGGGCATGAAGCCGGCCTGGCGGATCTCGGCTGCCAGGGGGGCCGGGCCGCCCGGGAAACCCGGCGCAAAGTCGAACCAATCGCCAACCTGGGCTTCAAAGCCATCGTCGATCTGGATCAGGTCAATGGGGAAAGACGGACGCAGTTGGGCCGCAGCCTCCAAATTGGCTCGGATATCGTTGGCTGTGACCTTTTGGAAGAAGTGGTACCACGAACACCAGCCGGTGGTGGGGACCTGAGCCCCTATGCTGCTGCCTGCCGTATCGGCGATGCCATTTTGACGCGCAACCGCATCGAGATAGGGAGCCAGTGGGTCAGGGTCGTCAACCTGTAGGAAAGAAACGCAGGCCCAATCGGTTTCCATCTGAGCACCGGGGTCCAGGCGGGCGCCGTCGCCGCTGGCCCACAGGCGCAAGGCCGGGGCGCGGGGGTTAAGCAGGGCCTCAAGAGTGCCGAACTGCTGCTGCTGTGAAAGGAAACCTGCCAGCAGGGCCAGGCGGCTTTTGCGATCGCCCAGCACGCCAAACATATCACTGGCAAACGTGCTGGCGCGCCTGGGCTGCGGCGTGGAGGCGTTGTACCACATGGGCGAGACAACCGGCCCCAGGCGGGTGCGGCGGTAAGCATCTTGCATGCCATAAGAGCCGGTGTGACTCCAAGACTGCCAGCCGTTGGAGAAGAAAGCTGGGTCGGGGCGGGCAGTAGGGAATTGCAATCTGCCCAGGCTGCTGGCCCCCTCGGTGATCGCCCGGCGGGTATCAGATGGCTGGCGCACATTGATGAACCCCAGGTTGAGCATCTCAATTTGATCAACCCGGATGGGCTGGGTGCCGCGGTTGGCCAGGTTGACCTTCAACAGCAAAAAAGGGTGTTCTTCGGGCAGGGCAAAGGTGAGGCTGCAAAACAATCCCAGGTCATACAAGCTGGAATGCAGAGTCACTTGCTGCAGGGGGCCGTGTGGGGATTGGGCCGTTTGCGGTTCGCCCAATTGGCAGCCGGGCCAGGTGCTCAGCGCCGTGCGTGTGCCGCCGAGAGCCGCTGCCGGGCGATAGCGGATGCTCATGCGCGCCCCTTGCAAAGCAAGACCCTGGCTGCCTCGGGGGGTCAGGTCCCAATTGGCCTGTTCGGGGTGGATGGCAAGGTGCAGGTGATTATTTTGAAGGTAAAGTGTCATAAGCCTGGAAAGTACCGGGGAATGAAAAGGTGAAAAAACGGCTCTTTTGGCGTCAGGGCACCCAAAAAGGCGCTTAACCCGAACGCACGTTAGATTATAATGCAGGTGCGGTCTAAAAAGAAGTGCGTAACGTTTTGAATGAGGATGCATCTAAATGGTAGAAACAGTGGAAGATTTTACGTTGGAGGCGCTTCGGGCGGGTGACCGGGCTGAATTTTCTCGCCTGGTGGAGGCCTATTCCGCCAATATTTACCGCCTGGCTTTGAGGATGCTCAACCAGCCGCAGGATGCCGAAGACGTGCTGCAAGAGACCTTTCTGAAGGCTTTCCGCCATCTAAAAAACTTCGATGGGCGCTCAAAGCTTTCAACCTGGCTCTTTCGGATAGCCACCAACGAGGCCCTGATGCTCTTGCGTCGCAGACGCCCGGGCCAGGTTTCGCTGGATGAGCCGGTGATGGGCGATGAAGGTGATCAGGAGCCGCTGCAGATTGTGGATTGGTGCTGCCTGCCGGAGAAAGAGATGATGTCGCAAGAAGCGCGTAAGCACCTGGATGCGGCGATTGACCAACTGCCGCACAGCCTGCGGGTGGTTTTTCTGCTGCGCGACATTGAAGACCTGTCTACCTTAGAAACGGCTGAGGTGCTGGGCTTGAGCGAAACGGCGGTGAAGACGCGTTTATCACGCGCACGCATGCGGCTGAGAGAGTTGTTGTCGGCTTATTTTGGAGAGCGGCTCTTGGTGATGCGGGATGGCGGTGGATAAGGAGAATGCCAGCATGATCGAACATAAACATACAGGAAACTGCCGCGAGCTGTTGGGGGCGCTTTCGGATTACGTGGATGGAGAGCTGGGGGATACTTTATGCGCCGAGCTGGAACGTCACCTGGCGCAATGTGAGAACTGCCGCGTGGTGGTAGATACCCTGCGCAAAACGGTTTACTTGTATCACGTCACAGCCAGGCCAGAGCCCGTGCCAGACGAGATCAAGCAGCGCTTATTCAAAAAATTGGATTTAGAAGACCTGAAGAAGTAGCCAGCGGCCTTTATTTCTTCAACCGGCGCGCATCGCCATCTCGAACGGTGATGCCCAGGGCATCCAGGTGCTCAAGGAAGGCCAAGACATAGCGGCGGCTGGTGTTGAAGTGGTCGCGCACTTCAGCCGCGGTGACCGCACCCTTCTGGGTGATCAGGCGGCGTACCTCAGCGACCATATGCTCATAATCACTGCGGCGAAAGACCACGTCTGGGGGAACAAAGACCAGCTCGCCCAATTCCAGCAGGGCATTATACAAGTCCTCACCCAGTTCAGCCTGGCATTCTTTGGTCACCGGCGGGGCATAGGGCGCAGCGGCAAAGCGTTTCAGCAGGGCCTCGACCTGGCGCTGCTGTTGTGGATTCAAACGGATGGTATGCCCCGGGCGCAGAACCAGGGGGCCGTTCTCTGTCACATCCCCTTGGTTGATCAGTTTGCGCAAGGCGGCATTGAAGAGCCGCACGGGAAGCTTAAGGCGGCTTTTCAGCTCTTCTCGCGGCAGGCCGCGGCGCAGGGGGTTGGCGGCATGGTAGCCATCTAGCTCTGCCAAAAGGCGGGCGGCAAGTTGATTCCAGTAACCCAGGCTGGTGACCAGGTTGGCGGCTGCCAGTGGGGCTTCGGGTTTCACATCGCCTTCAAGTGACACCAACTGCCCACCTGCCAGCAGCTCAGAGAGCGCCTGCCTGGCAACCTCTGCCTCTAAGCTGGAACGCTGTAAAACCTCCTGCAGGGGGGCGGCGCCAAGGGCCACCATGCTTTGCATCAGCACCTCGGCAGGCGTGCCCTGGGCCAGGGCGTTCAGGCGCTCCAACACCGCCTGGGCAAAGCGCTTGTGGCGGCCTTTGGGGTGCGGGTCCAGCACAGACCCTCCGCCCAGGGTTTCGCCGGGCGAAGGGCGGCGCAGGATGTAGCGATCGCCGCGCACTGCCACCACCGGGTCATCCATCTCAAGCTGCAGCCAACCTTCTTCGCCGGGCAGCAGCTCTTCGCCGCCCAACAGGCGCAGGCGGGCGACCACCTCGGCCGCGCCGATGTAAAATTTCACCTCGGTGCTGTGGCGCAGGGGTTGGGTCACATCGGGCAGCAGGCGGAAGCGCACATCCAGGCGGCGGGTGGGTTGGTAATCGCCGGGGTGGGCCACCACGCTGCCGCGCAAGACTTGTTCCAAATCTACGCCCGAGATGTTGACAGCCGTGCGGCTGCCAGGTACAGCCAGGTCGGCCTTGCGCTTGTGGGTTTGCAAGCCGCGCACGCGCCCGTTCAATCCGGCCGGCAAGATTTCGACATCATCCCCCAGGCGCAGGCAGCCGTCGCTGAGGGTGCCGGTGACGACGGTGCCAAAACCGGGCATGGTGAAGACGCGGTCTACAGGCAGGCGGGGTTTGCCCAGGTCGGGGCGAGGCGGGCGTTCGGCCAGGCACTCGCCAATGGCGCTCAGCAGCTCGGGCAGGCCCTGGCGTGTGCGCGCCGAGACGCGCTGGATAGGCGCCTTTTCTAGCACCGTGCCGCGCAGCGCCTGGCGAATGTCATCTTCCACCAGGTCCAGCCAGTCAGGATCGTCGATCAGGTCAACCTTGGTCAGCGCCACCACGCCGCCTGGGATTTGCAACAGGTCCAGGATGGCCAGGTGCTCGCGCGTTTGCGGCATCAGGCCTTCGTCGGCGGCGATGACGAACAGCGATGCGTCAATCCCGCCAACCCCAGCCAGCATGTTCTCGATGAAGTCGCGATGGCCGGGCACATCCACAATGCCGATCTCTTCTCCGTTGGGCAAGGCCAGCCAGGCAAAGCCCAGGTCAATCGTCATCTCGCGCTCGCGTTCCTCTTTGAGCCGGTCGGGATGTGTGCCGGTCAGAGCCTGGACGAGGGTGGATTTACCGTGATCTACGTGGCCTGCAGTACCGATAACGCGCATAATGTTAAGTAGGGGGTGACTGGTGGATATTAGCGAGAACGCCCGATGGTGCGCTCGTAAGCTGAAACCCATTCGTGGGCGGTGGCAAGCAGGCTTTGGAGGCGCTTCTCTGCCAGCTCATTGGCTTGCTGGAGCAAGTCTTGCACCTCTTGCAGCTCATCTTCCATCTGGGTAGATTGTTCGGATAGTTTCTCAAACTGGCGCATGATCTCGTTGCGTTGTTCTTCTTGCGTCAGGGTGTAGTTGGTCCAGCGTTTCTGGTCGTCGGCCTTGAAGGTGACCCATTCCTGGCGGAAGCGGTCTTCGGCCAGGCGCTGGATCTCGGTGATTTCGTTGATGCGGCGCTCTACGCGCTGGGTCAGGTCTTCCAGGGTGCCCTGGGCGCGCTTGGCTTCGCGCTGGGTCGAATCGAGTTGTAAAATCTGGGCTTCAACATCCACGGCCTGCTTTTCGATGGTCTCGAAGCGGATTTGCCATTCTTTCCAGGTGCGATCGCGCTCCACAGCGGTCAAATTTTGCTTATCCAAGAAAGTCGACATCACATCGCGCCGCTCGGTTTCGACCGCAGCCAGCTCGTTCAGGCGGTTTTCCAATTTGCGCAAGGTGGTGTTGATCAGCTCGGTCTGGCCGCGTGCATCGTCGGCACGCTTGCGCAGCGCGGTCACTTCACCCTGCAGATCGACGATGCGCTTGGCATCCTGCCGGCGCCCGTCTTCCATCAGGCGGTAGGTGCGGGTGTACTCTTCTTCTTCCATGCGCACCTGGTTGACCTTCTCGCGCACTTCGTCAATGCCACGGCGCAGGCGGCCTTCTTCTTCCAGGCGTGCCTGAAGGCCTTTCTCCAGTTTTGCAATCGGCTCCAGCTCTTTGCGCAGTTCGTTCAGGCTGGTCTCGAAGGCTTTGGTTTCGACCCGCCGGACTTTCTCGGCCTCTTCGGCGCGGGTCTTGACCTCTTTATCCAATTCTTCCAGGGCGCGCTTGGCCTCAACGCGCGAGGCAAGCAGGTTCTGGTCGTATTGATCCATGCGTGTGATCACGGTTGTAATGCGGGTCAGCTCGCCGCCCAGGTCTTTTACCTGTTGGTTGGCGGCAGCCAGTTGGCCTTCTAAGGCCACCATGCGGCTTTCTAACAGCGCAAGCGAATCTTTCTCTTTGCGCCGGTCATCTTCGATCCATTGGATGCGTTTTTGTAGCTGGTCGAGGTCCATAGCGATCTCCTAAGGAATTTATTGTAACATAGGATGGCGCGCGCCTGTAAGCACCGTCAGGGTTGGGATAGTTGTCCAAACACCTGAGCAATCTCTGCCAGGGAAGGGAGAAACCACTGCGGAAAGAGCCCGAGCAAGAGCAAGGCAAAGACGCCGATGAGCAAAAAGAACAGGATGCCCCTGCCTTCGGTGATGCGCCAGGGCTGCTCGTCTGATCCCATGACGAGGGCGGCCATTGCCCGCAGTCCGCCGACAAAAAGGCCAACGCTGCCCAACAGCGCAATGATGGCAATCCAAATATCTTGCCCCGCCAGGCCGCGCCACAAGGCCAGGCGGACGGGGAACCCAGCCAGGAGAGGCAGGCCGGCTGTAGAAAAATGGGCCAACACCACGGCGCCGGCAGCCAGCGGCATGCTGCGCCCCAGGCCCTCAACCGTGCGGAAGCTGGTATTGGGCAAATTGGCCTGCAGCGTAGAAAGCCCCAGGGCCCAAACGCCCAAGCCCAGGGCGCGTGGTAAGAGCATGGCAAACGATAAGGGTACGCCGCCGGGCATGCCCAGGGCCAAGAGTGTATTGCCAATCTCGACCATCACGGCATAACCCAGCATGCGGCCCAGGTTGCGTTCAAATGCCGCCCACAATCCCCCGGTCAACACCATCAACGCGCCGCTCAAGCGCAGCAGGATATACAGGGATTCGGACGTGCGCAGCCAGGCATAGCGATCCAAGAAGCTCAGGCCGAACAGGGTCACCATCCAGGGTAAGATCAGCAAGACGAAGGCCGCTGCATAGGGATGGGCTTCTTCGGCCAGGGTGGGAATCCAACTGTGGAAGGGGAAGATGCCCAGCCAGAAGGCAAAGCCAAAAGCCAGCAGGACGGCGGCGCGCGTAACCTGGCTTAGCTCACCCGGGCTGGCCTCTACACCGGCCAACATCCAGCCGCTGAAGAGGATGAACGGCATGGCAAAGGTCTGGAAGACCAAGAAACGCAGCACCGCTCGCCGCGCCGGCCGGCCCGGAATGGTGAGCAGGGGAACAGAGACCAGGGCGGCCATTTCGATCAACAGCGCCGCATAAAGGAAGGGCTCTACGGTCAGGGCTGCCGTCAGCAGGGTCACAATGCCCAGCCCCAATGGCACGAACATGCGCCCGGCGCGGCTGGCATATACCGCCCCAAACCAGAAGGCCGCCAGTAAGTAGATCAACACCAGCAGGGGGCGGTCGCTGTTGTCGAGCAAAAAACGCCGTCCAAAAAGGTTCAGGGTATCGCTCAGTTTGAACACCCAGGGGCCCAGGCGCACCAGCTCTGCGATGGGCAGGCGGCTTGCCAGCAGGGCCAGGAGCAGGCTGGCGGCGATGCCCGCCATGACGGTGGAACGGTACCAGCGGCGCAGGAGGAACAGCACCACTGCCGCCGCTCCCGGCAGGGCGATCCATAAAAGAGGCGCGCTCATTGCACTTCCTCCTCGATGCTGGGGGCCGTCAACAGGTAAGCGCAGGCCAGGGCGATGAACAGGTTGACACTGGCCAGCAAGCCTGCTACCAGGGTAGAGCTTTCAACCGCCGCGTACAGGATCTCAAAGCCCGTCAGCACGGTCAGCAAGCCCAGGGCCACCCGCGGCGGCTGGGTGGTGAGCCCCAACTGCAGCAGGCCCATGCCCATCAAGAGCAGGCTGCTCCATAAAGCAAAGGTATTGATCCCCGGCAGCCAATCGGCGGCCGTTGGGGCGATGCCCAATAGGATAATGAAGACCGTTCCGGCGGCCAGCAGGCGGAAGAGCCGGGCAGACTGCACGGCAAGCTCTTTGCTTTCCCAGGCTTCGGGCGCGTTGGCCATGGCCATGCCCAAGATAGCGCCTGCCATCCAGCCGGC
>Ga0116144_10005328_pt1 | contig 11739 bp, 9 predicted proteins | sample AD_UKC035_MetaG_FD_89746 | JGI IMG/M metagenome (GOLD analysis project Ga0116144, IMG submission 89746) | Active sludge microbial communities of municipal wastewater-treating anaerobic digesters from USA - AD_UKC035_MetaG | ecosystem: Engineered > Bioreactor > Anaerobic > Digestate | place: USA... | reverse complement strand
TCCTAACTCCTATTTCCTCACTCCCTGATCACAATCTGCCCATCGTCCCGCATTTCGTCAATGATGATCAGCGATTCGATGGGGACGTCCCAGCTTTGCAGGGCGTCGCGGCCGCCCTCGAAGGATTTCTCCACGAGGGTGCCGACGCCTACGAGGGTCGCGCCCGCGTCCTGCACGATGCGGGCCATCGCGTCAATCGTCTTGCCGGTCGCCAGGAAGTCGTCAATGATCAGGACGCGATCCACCGCCGAGAGGAATTCCGGCGACACCATCAGCGAGACTTCGCCGCCCTTGGTGTGCGACGGCGCGAACTCGACGAAGACCGGTTCCTGCATCGTGATCGGTTTGTGCTTGCGGGCGTAGACCAACGGCAGGCCCAGCGCGTAGGCCGTCGCCATCGCCGGGATGATGCCGGATACTTCCGCCGTCAGGATGCGGGTGGGGTGGGTGTCCGCAAAGCGGCGGGCGAACTCCGCGCCGGCTTCCAACATCAGGGTGGCGTCTACCTGGTGGTTGATGACGCTGTCAATCTTGAGGATGCCGCCGCCCAGGTTTTTGCCTTCCGATAAAATGCGTTCCTTTAAGTGCTCCATAATCTCCTCTCTATAACAGGATTTGCAGAATGATAGGATTAGAGAATTCGTTTCATCCGTTGAATCCGTTGAATCCGTTGAGAAATTAGACTTTGACGCCCAACGCCTGGGCGACGGTGTGCATGTCTTTGTCGCCGCGCCCGCTGACGTTGACGATCATGATCTGCTCCGGCGCCATTTGGGGGGCGCGCTTGAGGGCTTCGGCAACGGCGTGGGCGCTTTCCAACGCGGGGATGATGCCTTCCAGACGGCTCAGGGTTTGCAGGGCGTCCAGCGCCTCGACGTCGGTGGCGTAGACGTATTCGGCGCGGCCCAGGTCGCGCATCCAGGCGTGCTCCGGGCCGACGGCGGCGTAGTCCAGCCCCGCCGAGATGCTGTGCGTCAGCGCGATCTGGCCGTCGGCGTCTTGCAGGACGAAGGAGCGCGTGCCTTGCAGCACGCCCACGCGCCCTAGCGCCGGGTCGGCGAAGCGTGCAGCGTGCCGTCCGCCCGTGATGCCCTCGCCGCCCGCTTCCACGCCGATGAGGGCGACGGTTTCGTCGGCCAGGAAGGGGTGGAAGAGGCCGATGGCGTTGGATCCGCCGCCCACGCAGGCGACGAGCGCGTCGGGCAGGCGGCCTTCGGCGGCGAGGATTTGGGCGCGCGCTTCCTTCCCGATGACGGATTGGAAGTCGCGCACGATGCGGGGATAGGGGTGCGGCCCCAGCGCGGAGCCGAGCAGGTAGTGCGTGTCGCGCACGTTCGTCACCCAGTCGCGGATGGCCTCGTTGATGGCGTCCTTGAGCGTGCGGCTGCCCGCGTCCACTGCGCGCACTTCCGCGCCGAGCAGGTTCATCCGCAGGACGTTGAGCTTCTGCCGTTCGATGTCCACCGTGCCCATATAGACGACGCAGTCCAGCCCCAGGAGCGCGCAGACGGTCGCCGTCGCCACACCATGCTGCCCGGCGCCGGTCTCCGCCACGATGCGCCGCTTGCCCATCCGCTTCGCCAGCAGCGCCTGGCCGAGCGCGTTGTTGATTTTGTGCGCGCCGGTGTGCGCCAGGTCTTCACGCTTGAGGTAGACGCGCGCCCCGCCGAGCGCCGCCGTCAGCCGCCCGGCAGCCGTGAGCGGTGTGGGCCGCCCGGCGTACTCGCGCAGCAAGGCGTCGAATTCGCCCATAAAGGCGGGGTCGGCGATGGCGGTTTCGTAGGCGGCTTCCAGTTCGCGCACGGCAGGCACGAGGACTTCAGGGATAAACGCACCGCCGTAAGGGCCGTAGTAAGGGCCGTTGGAAATGGTCAGGGTTGAATGATTCATCATGCCTCTCAAAGGGATGTTATCATGGCTATGTGTCTATTTTGATCTAATAGGGAGAAACGTCAAGCGGGATCGGATTTTCCGGTGAATTTGTGTGCCGTTGGCTGATACGCAAAGCGGGAGGAAGAAGTGCGTGAAAAGTGGGATGCTCATCCCGAGTGGTTTCTGTTCTTGTTGGGCTGTGGTCTGGTAGTTTTCCTTGTCTCCCATCTGTTAGGGCAGATAGGTGCGTCCATTTGGGAATATCAAGTCAGGCTGACCCCCACATCGGCGCCACATTATCAACCTATGACGGGGACAGCATACGTGGCCTCAAACACAGACTTGTTGGCAAAACCCGATCTTAGCGCTTGGGCACAGGACTGGGGAGGAAGAGGCAGCAGCGTGGAAATTCTGGAAGCTCAATGGTATTATGTCCGCGGACGATACGGCGAAAGGAGTTGTTATATATATCGCCTCCGCTTGCCTTCTGGCGATGAGAGCAAGTGGCTTGAACAGGATGCACTCACGCAAACTCCAGGCGCTGCTTTACCCCGCGACCAGGTGTGTTACCCAGAAGGGTATCCTGATCATTCCCCTTTGTTGGGAACTGGTTGGGAAGGAACCAACGTGGGTCCCTATCGGAATGAGACGCCTGGTTGGGGGTATGTGAACGTCGGCGAAGGGTATGGCGCGCTCTTCTTTTCAGTCGCAGCTCCCTACGAACATGCCGATGGGCAACCGGTGGTACGGCATGGGGCAGTGGTGGAAGTGCGCGAGGCGCAGTGGTATTTCCAAGCCGATGAGGGTTGCTATCTCTATAATGTCCGTGACCCAGAATCGGGTATGAAAGGCTGGTTGCCTGAAGATGTCCTCAGCCCGGATTTGAGCCAATCCCCGCCACAATACTGTGTGACACTCGTTAGCCGTGATTGGATGGTCAAGCTGTTACCGCCCTCATCTCCAGAGTAGAGGAACTGGTCAACCTTCCCGGAAGCTAAATTTGGGTCAACTACGTGATAGAAAACGAGCAAAAGGGCTTATCTACCAGCTTCCGGGAAGGTTTGGCTGGGCCGTTGCGTGAATCCTATGAGATTTTATACCCCCAATCGCCTTGGGGGGAGTACTATTCTTGCTAGATCACGTGCAGGCCGCTCTTCTTGGCGAGCTGTTCGGCCTTTCCCAACAGGTGGCGTGAGATTACGGTAAACCCGATGGCGAAGACGATGATGATGGCCCACTCCTGCCACACCGGCAGGAGCGTTTGCCAGTTTCCCCCAAAGCTGTAGTAACGGATGAGGTCGTAGCCCCATGTGTGCGGCAGGGGATAGGCCAGGTACTGCACCAGCTTGGGAAAGGCCGCCACGGGCAGGTATGCCCCCCCGATCATCTCGAACAAGACGCCCAACACCTGCGCAATGGAATCCACCTGCCGCCACAGCAAGGCCAGCAGCGCGATCATGACGCCCATCGCCGTCAGCGCAACCAGAATCACCGTGCAGGTTAACAGCACCATCAGCAGGTCGGGCAGACTCGCCCGCGAGTAGATAGCCAGGAAAAGGTAGAGCGGCAGAAACAGCACGGATTCGACGATGACCTTCGCCAGCACACTGCCGACATAGTAGGCGTATCGCGAGCCTGGATTGCTGTACAGGAATTCGAGCGTGCCATTGTACAGGTCATTCCGGATGGTGTTGATCGGCCCCCACAGCGTGACCCCAATGAAGACGGTCAACAATAACCCGCCCTGGAATGAGATGAACAGATCGCGCCCGGCCAGCGGTTCGCCGGACACGCCGATACCCTGGATGGAGATCGCTGACGACAGGAGCAGAAAAAAGACGACTCTGACGGCCTGGTTGACCAGCGACCCGATCAGGTTGGGGATGTAGCGGGTCGTCGTATGCAACTCTTTGCCCACCGTCGCCTGAATGATGCGCCAGGCGGAAACCGGCCTGGATAACGTCTGCACGGCGGCAGATGCACCGATGGATTGGACAGATGCGGGTAACGTCGAAACAGCTTGCATGGGTTTTTCTCCTATTGATCGAACTTCTCACTCAACTCACCGATGTGGTGGACGAAAGCATCCTCCAGCGATACGGTATGATGGCGAAATCGGGCATGGACGTTGTCCTCCCGCAGCACACGAATAATGGCTTCTGCACCCAACATCGCGTTGTTGACGCCAAATGCAACCCAGTGGCCGTTACGTTCTTGCGCGAACTGCACCATTTCCAACTGCTCGATCCGCGCGCGAGTGGCCGGGGGTAGGGCGGCTTTTTCAATCTCGATGGATTCGGCGGCGCCGACGGCGGCCTTGAGATCGTCGGGCGTGCTTGCGGCGGACACTTTGCCGCGATGGATGAGCGCGACGCGGTCGGCCAGTTCGTCCACCTCCGAGAGCACATGAGAGGTGAGCAGGAGCGACTTGCGTTCCTGTTGGACAAACTGCTTGAGGAAGACGCGTATCTTTTTGGCGACAATCGGATCAAGCCCCTTGGTCGGTTCGTCTAGGTAGATCAGCGGCGGATTATGCAGCAGGCCGCGCATGATGACCACCGTCTGCTTCTGCCCGCCGGAAAGCTGCGTGAACTGCTTGCCGAGGGAGTCGTGAAAGTCGAAGTAGGCCGCCAGCTTTTCGATCTGCTGATCGATCTCCCGCTTGCTCATGCCGCGCAGCGCGCCGAAAAAGTGCAGGTTCTCGACGACCGTCAGACGGGCGTAGGCGGAGCGCTCTGTGTCCTGGCCGACGTAGCCAAACAGGTGGCGGATCTCCTGAACGTTCCGGTCCAGGTCATAGCCCAGGATTTCCACCTGCCCGGCGTCCTTCATAAGCACCGTCGCCAGGATTTTGATCAACGTCGTCTTGCCGGCGCCGTTGGGGCCGAGCAGCGCCAGGATTTCGCCCTGCCGCAATTCCAGCGAACCGTCTTGCAGCGCCATCGTCCTGCCGTATTGCTTTTGCACGTGTCGTGCCGAAAGGTAAACTGTCTGCATTATTCTATCCTCCGTGGCACAATATTTCTATCAGCAGATTCAGCAGATTCAGCAGATTATGGGCTGCAAACTGACCAAAAATCTGCTTAATCTGCTAAATCTGCTGACGGACATGCCTTGAGTGTAACAGAAAGCCGGGCGACGCGTGTCGCCCGGCGGGGTGAATGGGAGGGGGTGAATTGTGGATTACAGCAGGCCTAGGCCCCTGGCCCGCTCAACGGCCTCGAGGCGGTTGCTGACGCCCAGTTTGCCGTACAGGCGCTGGATGTGGGTCTTGATGGTGTTGAGCGAGACCACGAGCGTGTCGGCGATGTCCTGGTTGGACAGGTTCGCGGCAATCAAGCGCAGCACCTCCAGTTCGCGGTCGCTCAACGGCTCCAGCAGCCCGCCATCATGGGCAGCTTGTTTGGACTCCTTGCGAAACGCCGACAGAATCTGCGCCGCCGTGTCGGGGGCGACGGGACACGTTGCGGATGCAACCATCTGGCGCAGCAGTTTCTCGATGGATTCTCCCCGGTCTACGAAGGCGCGAATGTAGCCGCCCGGTTCGGCCAGTTGCAGCGCGCGCGCCAGCGGAATCAATGCCTGGGCCGCGCTGCCCCTGGCATAGAGCGCGCACGCCTGTAGTTTGGAGATGTGAATGGCATCGGCGATTCTGCGGCGGGCCAACGCCCGTTGGAGTGCAGGCTCCAGCATGGACAAAGCTCCGTCATACCGGCGTTGGGCGATGAGCAACCGAGGGCGCGTCATGTAGGGGAAGAGGTCCTCTTCGGAAACGGTGTACTCCTGTAACCAGCGGCTCAACCACTGCGCTGCGCCCTCCGTGTCGCCCTGCAACAGCGACAGATGCGCCTGCGCCGCTTCCAGCAGCCTGGTCATCCAGCCGACTTCGCCTTCCAGCGTCGGCATGGCGGTCTGCCTGACGCGCGCCGCCGCCCCATCGAGCAGCCGCTGCGTCGCGGCCATCGTCTGGTGGACGCCAGAGATATCGCCGCGCGTCTGCTGCACGTGGGCGAGGGTCAGATAGGCATCCACAAGGTTGAAGAAATGCCCCCAGCGCCGGCAACATTCGACGGCCTGGGTCGCGTGATACAGCGCGGCGTCCAGATCGTTCCACTCGTAGAAGCACCGGGATAACAGTCGGTGCGCGTTGCCAGTCGCCGGTACGGGGCGCCCGCCGGGCTCGCCTTTCTCTGTTCCCAGCGCCGCCGCCTGCCGGCACACCTCCGCCGCGCGGCGCAGATCGCCGAGCCGGGCGTGCAGTTCCCCCAGGCCGCTCATCGCCGCCAGGATGGAGATGATGTTGCCGCCCTCCTGGCCGATGGCGATGGCGTCGAGGAAAGCCTGGTTTGCCGCCTCTATGTCGCCCTGCCCTGCATAAGCCTCGCCCAAGTTCAACGCGATGACGCATCTCAGGAGCGCGTCGGCGGCGGGCAGGTTCTCCAACGCGCGCTGCGCCAGCGGAATGCGATCCGCGCCCCGCGCCACGGTGGAGCGCACCGCGTCTATGTTGCCCTGCATCCATCGGGGCGTGAAGCCCTGCGCGTCGAGATACTCCCGCTGCCATCCCGCCTGCGCCAGCGCGGACTCGGCAGCGCGCACCCAGTCTTCGGCTTCGTCGAACTGCCCACGGGCAATGGCCACCCACGCGCGGACGATGAGCAGCAGCGGCCGGGATTGCAAGCGTTCTCGGTCTAAAGCCGCCAGCCACCTGAGCAAGGTCTCCTGTTCATTGCGCCGCAGCGTTTCCAGGGCGTTCTGTTCGATGAGCCGCACGGCCCGTTCCGGATCCGGCGCCTTCAGGGCGTGGTCTATGGCTTCGGCGGCCAGGCCGTTGGCCTCGCACCACCCGGCGGCCCGGCCATGCAGCGCCGCCAGGTCTTGTGGCGTTATCTGCTGGCGCAGGTGATGCTGCAACAATTCGGCGAACAGAGCGTGATAACGATACCATCCGCGCCGGTTGTCCAGTGGGAAGATGAACAGGTTGTGGCGTTCCAGCTTTTCCAACATCGCCTGGCTGCCCGTCTGGTCGGTCACGGCGTCGCACAGCGGGGCGTTGAGCCGTTCCAGGAGCGCCGTTTGCAGCAGGAATGACTGGACGTCTTCGGCTTGCCGCCGGAGCACTTCCTCGACGAGATAGTCCATGATGTAGCGGTCATCCCCGGCAAAGGCGGCGATGAAGGCGGATGCGGCTTCCTGCGCCGACGCCGGTTCCCGCAGGCCTTGCAGCGCCAGGGACGCCATCTGCAGGCCGGCGATCCAACCCTCCGTGCGTGATTCCAGGCGCACGATGTCCTCTGCGGTAAGCGTCAGCCCGGCCATTTGACCGAGGAACGTCGCGGCCTCCTCCGGCGTGAAGCGCAGGTCGTCGGCGGTCAGCTCGGTGAGCTGGCCGCGGGCGCGCAGGCGGGCGAGGGGGAGGGGCGGCTCGGCCCGGCTGGCGATGACCAGGTGTACCGACGCCGGGAGGTGGTCCAACATAAACGCGACGCCCTCGTGGACGTGGGGGCTATCCACCAGGTGGTAATCATCCAACACCAGAGCAAAGGGTGGGAGGGCGGCCATCTCGTTGATGAGGCTGCCCAGTATCTCGCCGATCAGCAGGGCGCTGCCGCGCGCCTCGAATTGTGCAGAAACGGTGGCCAAGAAAGATTCCCCGATGGAGCTGGTCCGGTTTTGCGCGCCAGGGAGTGTGCGGAGTGCGGCCACCAGGTAGGCCGAAACGCGGCGCGGGTCGCTGTCGCTTTCGTCAAAAGAGAGCCAGGCGACCGGGCGATCCAGCCCGGCGATCCACGCACTGAGCAGCGTCGTCTTGCCAAACCCGGCGGGCGCGCAGATGAGTGTCAGGCGGCGTCCCAGGCGCAGCCCCTCGTCCAGCCGGTGGATCAACCGCCGCCGCGGCACCAGGTTGGCGCGCGGCGGCGGGATGTAGAGTTTGGTGGTCAGGAGGGAGGTGTCCATTGCCTCTCGATCTTACCACGTTTTCATTTGACCATCAAAATGGCGGAGACCCTGCGCCCCCTTTTTCAAAACAGATCAGGTTAACGCCCAGTGATGTCTAGTGCGTAATTGGCATAAAGCCGCTGCTTGCCGGACTCCGCGCTGAGCAGGATGTAGAGTCCCTGAGCGTCTTGTGGGACGGCGACGGTGGTCGTCCAGGTAGATTCGCCGCCGGCGGGGGTGATGGGGACGGAGGCGAGGTCGGGCGTCTCGTAGAAGCCGTAGAGGATGCCGTCGGCGCCGATCACTGGCGGGTTGCCGACGTGAACGTAGGTGGGGTATTCACCGGGGTTGGCGGTTTTCCAGGAGAACTGGAAGCCGTCGGCGGTGCGCTCCACGCCGGCGAGGGTGAGGACGACTTTGTTCAGGGCGACGATTTCCACGTTTTCTTGCTGAATCAGCCCCTCCACCGGTTCGCCGATGGGGTAGGTCAGCCCGCTGGCGATATTGTCCAGCGGTATCTCCAGCTTTCCGTCGGTCTTGTTCGCTTCCGGCTCGTAGTAGTTGTACTGGCCGGTCACGTAGCTATACTCCACGGCCAGGACGGCGCCCGGCGCGGCGGCGGCGCCCTGACATTCTACGTAGATGAGTTGGATTTGCTGATCCGCCTGAGTCCCGGCAATGTATCCCCGCATTTGGAACCCTGGCGCGAGGCGATGTCCGCCGGAGCTGACAAAAACGGTGTCGCAAGGGGTGGTCTTGCCGTCCGCGACGAGCGCCGCCGGTTTGGCGGCGGCCTGCATGGCGCTCCAGTCGCCGGTGTCATTCCGCAGGGTGAGGGTGATGCGTAAGTTCCCGGTCTCGGATGACCCGACTTCCGTTGCCACCGCGCTCCAGCCGGCGCCCTTCGCGCGCCGCGCCGCTTCCCAACATTCCGGGATGACAATGTAATTGCAGGCCAGGCTCAGCAACGCACACGCCAGAAGGGGGATCAGAGTTTTCTTGATATGCATTTTCTCTCCTCTGAAAATAGCAAATAGCGAATAGCAAATCGTTATCGCAATCGTAATCGTTATCGCCATCGTTGGCAAAATTTTCATCCAACCGCTGGTGAACGCCGGTAAATGAGAAATCCTCAGAAAGTAACCTCAACGAATTGAACAGATGCAACGGAAAAATATCCGTTAAATTCCGTTGCATCCATTGAGAAAAATCATGATCAACTAAATCGTCTTGGCTTTAGGGCGTCTCCGGGAACTTAGGAATCACGCCATTGATGCGGGAGACGACCTGCCAGTAGGCGGCGGGCGCATCGGTGCCGCCGTCCACCGCCGTGACGCGCTTTTCTTCGCCTTCATAGATAACCGTGATGTGGTATTCAAAGCACTGACCGCACGGTGTGTGCCAGGTGTTGTAGAATTCATCCGTGAACCACCCTTGATCGCGGATGCCCGCGAGCAAGGTCTCGACGTCCGCGACGGTCGCCTGCTTCTCGACGTTCCGCGCGCCGTCTACGCCGATGATGCGCCCGTCGGGGTAGATGGCGAACAACTCGTCAATACAGTCTGGCCCGCCGTTGCGCTCGTAGGTCAGCACTGCGCCTTCGGCGATGAGCGCGTCGGCGTCTTCATCCGAGGTGGGCTGGAATTGGCACACGGCGGATTCGGCGGTCGGCGTTGTTCCGACCGCGCCGTTTTCTTTCGGGTTGAGGAGCGCGCCGAGGATGAGCGCTCCCACGACAATCACGCCGACCGCGCTGCCACCCCACACCAGCATCCGCCGCCGGCGCTGCACCTCTGGCGAGCCGGCCTCGACCTGGCGGCCCTTCCGCGTTGCCAGGAAACTCTGCGCGCCGATGAAGAAGAGCGTCAGCAATCCGACGACGATGTTCGTCCACCAGGAACTCAGTTGGCCGTTGAACTGGATCAGAGTTTGCGTGACGCCGGTGATCAGGACGCCGAACAGCGCGCCGAACACGTACCCTTGACCGCCGGTCAACATCGTGCCGCCCATGACGACGGCAGCGATCACCGTCATCTCGAAGCCGCGCGCGTACAGGCCGTGTCCCGACGAGACGTAGATGCTCAGGATAATGCCGGCCAGCGCGGAGCAGAAGCCGTTGAGGGTGTACACTAGGACTTTTGTGCGGTCCACCGGCAGGCCCATCAGCCGCGCCGATTGTTCGTTGCGGCCTTCGTTGCCGCCGATGGCGTAGATAGTGCGGCCAAAGCGGGTGTAGTGGGCCACGTAGGTCGCCACGGCTAAAACGACAAAGGCGATGATCACGAGGGGGGAGATAAAGGCGCCTTGCTGGGTTTTGGGGTCGCTGAAGCCGGGAATCAGGAGCATGGTTTGCCCCAACAGGCAGTAAACAGGATTGTTGATGGCGATGGCGTCGTCGCTGATGAAGAAGCACAGGCCACGGGCTACCCACATGCCCGCCAGCGTCGCAATGAACGGCTGGACTTTCAAATAGGTGATGAACGCGCCCATCGTCGCGCCAAAGGCCATCCCCATCAGCAACATCAGCAGCATGACGAGCCAGGCGTTCCAGCCTTCTCGCAGGAGCGCGGCGGCCGCCACCGTCGTCAGGGCGACGACGCCGCTGACCGAGAGGTCAATGCCGCCGGTCAGGATCACGAAGGTCATCCCGATGACGCTGATCAGCAAAAACGGGCTAGTGCGGAACAGGTTGAAGAAGACTTGCGCATCGCGCATCCCCGGATAGAGGAGCGCGCCCACGAGGTAGGCGGCGATGGACAGGATGGCCGTCACCGACATGGGTAGGAATCGCTGGTTTTTGGCAATGAAGGCGCTCATTTTTTGCATCATGATCGGGCCTCTTTCGGGGCGGTGAACCGCCGGATGAAACTGCGGACTTGTTCCGAGTACAGGAGGATCACCAGGATCACCACCACGCCCTTGATCGCCAGCACGGCGTTGGCCGGGACGCCGAAGGCATACATAGAGGTCGTCGTGGCCTGCATGACCAGCGCGCCGATGAGGCTCGCCAGCAGGGAGAAGCGCCCGCCCGCCATCAGCGTGCCGCCGATGACGACTGCCAAGATCGCGTCGAGTTCGTAGTTCAGGCCGATGTTGTTGGCATCCGAGGTGCGGATGTTGGAACTGGCGACCAGCCCAGCGACGCCGGCGCAGAAGCCGCAGAAGGTATAAGCCAGCAGCTTGATCTTCTTTTCGTCAATGCCGCTGAAAAAGCTAGAGCGGGCGTTCACGCCCACCGACTCAATGAACAGGCCGATGGCCGTTTTGCGCGTCAAGAGCGAGGCCAGCAAGAACACCAGGGCGACGATGTAGAGCGAGAAGGGCAGAATCAGCCACCCGCTGCCGAGGAAGGCATACGGCTCGTAGAAAATCTGGATGCGCACGCCATTGGTGATGAGCTGCGCGATGCCGCGCCCGGCGATCATCAGGATTAACGTGGCGACCATCGGCTGGATTTTGACGTAGGCGACCAGCAAGCCATTCCACATGCCGCAGAACGTCGCCACAATCAGCGTCACTGTGATGACCTGCCAGAGCGGGGCGTAGGTGAAGTTGGGATCGTTAATAAATTTCATCAGGTCGGGCGGCAGTTTCATGCCGATGATGACCGGGTTCATCAGGATGGCAGCCACGGACGCCGCAATCGCCATCACCGCGCCCACCGAAAGGTCCACACCGCCGGTGGCGATCACCAACGTCATCCCCAGGGCCAGCAGCATCACGGTGGAGCCGTTGCGCAAAATGTCCACCAGGTTGCCGTACAGGTGGCCTTCTTTGGTCTGCAATCGGAAAAACCCCGGAATAAAGATCAGGTCAAAGAGGAGGATGATCGCCAGGGCGACGAAGGGGAAGAAGAGCTTATGCTCTATCATTTTTTTCCAGTTGAAAGCGATTTTGGGTTTCATGCCTCACTCCCGGCTATGGCTT
>Ga0116144_10005327_pt1 | contig 11740 bp, 7 predicted proteins | sample AD_UKC035_MetaG_FD_89746 | JGI IMG/M metagenome (GOLD analysis project Ga0116144, IMG submission 89746) | Active sludge microbial communities of municipal wastewater-treating anaerobic digesters from USA - AD_UKC035_MetaG | ecosystem: Engineered > Bioreactor > Anaerobic > Digestate | place: USA... | reverse complement strand
GTTGATTAGCCGGTTGTTTTCAACCCTGACATTCTTACATGCATTGTCAATGTAAATTCCCGAGTTGGAACTCTTGATCGTGTTTCCGCTGATCTCCAGGCTGTCGGCGCCGATAAAATACATTGCACGATAGCTTTTTTCTATCATATTGTCGTGCAGCCTGACATCTCCGGCACCGTTCCCGATCCTTACCAGTGTGTTCCCCCATATTGAAGCACCCGTAATTTTGTTTCGGAGCAAGCTGATCGACCTGGTATTAACCCCTGTAATGTTAATGGCAACCGCATTTTGTTTTATGCACCCGAACCGGTTGTCATGCAGGTTTATAGCCCGGCTTGCTCCAAGTATATTGATCCCGATATCCGACTCGTTAACAATGTTGATGTAACAATCTTCCAGAGAGACATCACCGGCACCTTCGATCTGAACAGCACAATTGCCAATGCCTGATTCGGTTCCCGTATGAAAGCCCAGGCCGCGGAAATGAATATGCTTAGCTCCGCTTAGCAGGATCATTGGTTCGAAATTTCCTGCTTCAGGTTGAATTCGGATGGTGACCAGGGAATTGTCATTATTTTCCGAACGGAACGTAATGGTGTTTTCGGAGGAACTGCCCGCGACTTCATTTATGATAAGTTTCTCGTTATAAATACCGTCACGGATGATGAATTCCACAGGGCAGGTGATGCCTGATGCATTCAGCACACCGGCTGCCTGGGCAAGGGTCCCGAAATCAGGATCATTGCCTCCGATGGTATAAACACCGCATAAGGGCCCGGAAAGCTCCCTGCTGAAAATCGTGTCATTCTTTACGTTGCAATCGGAAAGATTATCCGGGGAAGACGTCCATGCCTTCAATACGTAAGCATTTCCGGCTTCGAAATCATAGCTGCCGATCAGAACCTCCTGGTTCGCTGCCGGGGCAAGATTACCTGACCAGGTATGCTGGGGCTGTATTTCGCCGTTGACCTGCCAGTTGATCTTTGCGGATGTGAGAGAAGCAGCGCCCTGGTTTTGCAGGATCACCCTGACTTCTGCCGCTCCGCCTGTAAGTGGCGGTACAGGGGCTGTAAACGCATTGATGCCTGCATCGGTCTCACAGGGATTATATTCTCTCGCGCCAATGTCCGGTGTGGAGGGATTCCGCGGATTACCATCGATGTCAGTTGATGTTTCAGCAACTGCAATCCCGGCATTGTTTAGCAGGACCTGGTTAATCGAGGGATCGGTGACGGAGAAAAAAAACGGCTCCACAGAAACAGAATGGTGATCCATGTTTGAAGCAGTGATCCAGGAGCTCAGGTCCGGATAAAGATTGCCGTTTAAATACCCGATGATCGGATAAAGGCTGTAATAGTCATTATAATCAAAATCAACCTGGTTGCTGTTAGTTATATAAACCGGCGCGCCGGGGTAAATCGTTTTGAAGATATTATTCCTGGCAATGATGCTGCCGGAAGCCTTCAGGTTGATCGCTTTGCTCTTACTTTGAATGTCATCATTAGCCAGGTTTATGCTATTGTAATGAATTTTGCAAAAGTTTGCGCTTTGGATATTTAAACCAATGACCGGGCCGGATCCTGAAGCATGAATGAAATTGTTCAGAACTAAAATCTTCTCAGTATTGAAAATACTTATCCCGCTGGTGCCTTCGCTCGAATTTTGATGATTGGTGATCCCAAGGAGCCTGTTGCCGGAGATTTCAATTTCTGAACACCAATTGCCGATATAGATGCCGTCGTTGCAATTATTTAAATTATTTCCGACGATCAGGATCGTGTCGGATTCGATGATCTCCACTGCCCTGTAACAGTCTTCGATGTGGTTGCCGAAAATATTGATTTTCCTTACGTTATCGCTGATGCTGATCGTCGGATAGGTCCATTCCGAAGCGCCAAATATTCGGTTGCCTGCAATTGTGATGTTCCGTGTTGGTTGTCCGGAGACCTCAATGGCCATCGCTTTGGCATTCTGGCTGACAAACCTGCTGTCCCGGATTTCGATGTCTTCGCAATGTTCCTTTATGCTGATCCCCAGGTCGGATATTTTACTCATCTGGAAATTGCATCCTTCAAACCGGATGTTCTTTGAACCTCTGATCAGGACTGCATTGTTGTCTGAGTTATTTGTTGCGCCGGTGAAGAGGCCGACAGACCTGAAGACAATGTGTCCGGATCCTTCCATGATAAGCATGGACTCACCGGTTTGCGCCTGCTGGATGATCTGAATCGTGACCAGTGTGCTGTCATCGTTTTCCGATTGAAATGTAACGGTATTGATTTCAGAACTGCCGGGCAAGGACATGATGAAAAGCCGTTCACGATATATTCCATTCCGGATCATCAGGTTTACCGGGCAGGTCACCCCTGCCAGGTTCAGAAGGGAGATGGCTTCACTGATGGTTGCAAAATCCGGATTGTTGCCGCCGATGGTATAGCTGCCACATAATGGAACAGCCAGTTCCTGGCTCGAAATGGTGTCGTTAAGGTAATTGCAGTCAATCGCATTATTTGGTAGCGAAGTCCAGGCTTTGATGGTGTATAGTATACCAGGCTGAAAATTGAAGTTGCCGATGGAGATTTCCAGGTTTGCCCCCTCGGGGACCATTCCAGACCAGGGACTGGAAGGTTGCTGCACGCCATTGACTTCCCATTCGATGACCACATTGTTAAGGACGTCTGTACCCTGGTTCTGAAGCTGGACTATGACCTCCTGCACGCCTCCGGCCAATGGATTTCCAGGGTTTACAACGGCATTGATCCCGGCGTCGGAAGTGCATTTGTCATATTCTTTCGCTCCAATGTCAGGATTCGCCGGATCACGCAGGACGCCATCTATGTCTGTTGTTATTCCTGCAATAATAGTGGCTGCATTATTAAGAATCGCCTGGTTGATCGACAGGTCCGTATCTGAGGTGAAGAATGGCGGACAGTCTTTCGAGTTATCGTCCATCCCTGACGTGCCAGTCCAATCTTCCAGGTTTTTGTAATACGTTCCGTTATAAAAGCCAATGTAATGATCCGGGCTGTAATAATCATTATAATCAAGATCCAGTTGCATGATTGCTCCACCCAGGTAAACCGGTGTGCCTTGATTTTTAATCCGGAAAATGTTGTTCTTAATAATGGCACTGTTATTCTCTGAAAGGGAAATGCCATTACTGCTGCGGTTCAGGTCGGTATTAGTAATATTTACGCTGTTGTAATATATCTGGCTGGAAACCGTGTTCAGCAGGTTAATGCCTGAAACGGGGCCGGATCCTGTAGTGTAAATGAAATTATTTGAAACCGAAATATACGATGAGTTTTTGGCAGAAATACCGCTGGTGCCGGAAGGAACTTCCTGGTGGCTTTTAATGTTTAAAAAGCGGTTACCTGATATATCAATGTAATCGGATGAGCTCTCAATCACAACACCAAAGTTCGAATTTGAAACCAGGTTGCCAATGACCGAGATGCTGTCTGAGTTCTCAATGTGCAATGCCCTGTAACATTTGTCGAGCGAGTTATCGATGATGTTTATGCTTTTGGCGAAATTGGAGATATGAATGGTGGCATAGCCCCAATCGATAGCGCCTGTAATTTGATTATTAATGATATTGACATCGCGAGTGGAAGGGTTTGAAACTGTGATGGCTTTTGCTCTTCCGCTATAGCAATTAAAATAGTTCCCGCTGATCTGTACATTCTTACTCCCACCCTGTATCGCAATACAGGCATCGAACTGGTTCCTTGCTTCGAGGAAACATCCGTTCAGTTGGATGTTTTCGCATCCTTGCATCTGGATCGCGTTATTGGCGAAGCTCACTTGCGATCCGGTGCTGAATCCCAGGCTTTCAAAGGTTATGTGCCGCGCTCCGTTCAGGTAGATCATCGGCTCATATTTCATCGCATTGGGATGGATGCGGATCATTGCCAGCGTGCTGTCACCGCTTTCCGAGCGGAATTTTATGACATTTGTTCCTGAAGCCCCGGGGATTTCCCTTATCTCAAGCATTTCGTAATAGACACCGTCCCTTACGATGAATTCAACCGGACACGTGATGCCCGCCAGGTTGAGCACCTCGGCAACCTGCGAAAAAGAATCGAAATCCCCATCGGCACCTCCTATGGTGTAAGTCCCGCAAAGGGTAGTGACCATGAACTTGCTGATGGTGTCGTTGTATGGGTTCAGGTCGTCCATACCGTTAGGGGACGAATGCCACACTTTTATTATTACCGGAGCCTGGAAATTGTAAGTGCCAATGACAATGTTGCTTTGGGTCTGCCCGAAACCAAGTGAGCCATTCCAATTATAATCAGGTTGCGGAACACCATCGGCGGTCCATTTGATTTTTGTGGAGCTGATCGTATTGTAACCGAAATTGCCAAGACTTATTTCAACATTCTGTAAACCGGGAGTAACAGGGGACGAAGGATTATCGATCGAAACCATACCGGCATCCAGGGGTAATGAGGCGTAGATCCGGATGTTATCCAGTGCCCAGAAACCGCTGCCATTTCCTGACCAGATGAACCGAAGCCTTCCATTGGTCAGTCCCCCGCAGATGGCCGATAAATCGACAATGTCGGCTGCCGGATTATCAGTTTCTGTTGTGTAGCTTGCAACCTCGTGCCAGACATCCCCGTCATAAGCTTCTATCCTGGCAGTTCCGCCTGATCCGGGATTTAAGGCGTATATGAAATAAAGCAGTATGTAATTGCTGGTGGATGCATCAAATAGCGGCGTTTCCAATGCTATTTCCTCCGGACCGTTTCCCCCGGAAGTGCTGTCACTGTCGAAAACGGCAAATGGTTCTGTGACAGGATAAGGCAGGATTCGGTCGCCGGGATTGTCAAAATGCCATTGATCATCCGAAGTTCCTGAAATGATGATGTTATTCCATCCGGCCGGAGGAGTGGTCCCGCTGGCTCCGCTGAAATCCTCATTGAGGATGTACATCTGCGGAAAAGCATATGTAGCCAGCAGAAGCGCGATGATGGTCAAAACATACGGCCTGTTCATAATTTCAGATAATGGTCTGATCCGTCAGATTTCTCTTGAAATTTGACCAATCAGCATATAATCTTCAAAAACGGAATAGGTAATATGATTTCGGATTTATTTCTCGACCACATTACGTGCTTTGGTCATAATGTTCAGGGGTGTATCTGTAATGACCATGTTGACAATCCATGTTGGAATATGCCCCGCAGGATCAACGGAACCCTCCAGAACCACATGCACAAGGCCGTTGCCCAACGGCTCCATCGTCCACTGCTGCCAGTAATTCTTTATCCTGACCTTATCGGCTTTTTCCGGAACCGCACCTTCCAGCGCTGTGGCACGCACCATCCGTTTTCCTGTAAGCGGATCATTGGTTATCAAAGCCTTCACACATAAGTCGCGGTCGGTCAGCGGCCAGGGTACATCGTAAACCACATAATACTTGATGTACTCCTCCTCCTTGTAATCCAGTACTTTGATCTCGCTCACGTCTTCGTCCCACCATTCAAAGCTCTCAACCCTCCCGATAAGCCGGCTCATCTTTTCCATAGTGGTCTGAAAGTCAGCCACACCCTTAAATGATTTAACTTCAGAATTTTCATCGTTCCGGGTGTAGATTTTAATGCCATCACGTTCCTTTATAAACTTCCATTCCTGGGCAGTAATCCCGTTGCTGACCAATAACATGATCAGTAAGGTGTTGTATTTTAAAAGGGTTAAACCCTGTTTCATTTCGGATTTATTTTTTTTTATCTGCCGGCTGTATCACGATGACCCTCGATATTCTCTGGAAAAGTCCCGAATAGGTGTCGGTGGCTTTTAAAACAACAAGGAAGTTCTTCGGTTCATCGGTGAAATTATTAAAGGTATGTTCCGGGCTGTGTTCTGTTGAGATCTGTCCATCTCCGAACTCCCAGTCGAATTTGTCTGCATTCTCGGATAAATTGATGAACTGAACAGTCACCGGTGCCGGGCCTTCGTTTCCTGTCCAGCTGAACCCTGCTATCGGCGTGTTGGTATAATAATCCGGCTGGTCTTCTTTCTCCTGGCAGGCTGTAAGCAGGAAAAGAAGAAACAGAGCATTGAAAATAATGATTGGTCCGGTTAAGGTGTTTTTATTAAACATCTGGACAAATTACCTGCGGTAAAATTAATCTTATGAAAGATAAGTTTTCCATTATTTTTGATTTGCGAAGAAAAAAAGATTGTATGGCTTTAATCGTCGTCCACAAAAAATATTTAATCATGAAAAATCCCTGCTACCTGGCCATCCTAACGAATATTCCTTTAATTTCATCCTTTTAATAAGAAGGAAATGTTGAAAATCTTCAGTACTTACGATCAGACCATTGATAGCCTTAGCAACCGGGCAGAAGAAATACTATCCCAGCCTTTGGCTGAATCGGATGAATATGATTTACTACTGAAAATCCCGGGATTCATTGACCTTACCACCCTGGAAGGATCTGATACGGATCAAAGAGTGATCCGAATTTGTCATCAGGCCAGGTTTTCTGCTGTGAACAGTGCGCTTCAGGATGCAGCGGCGGTGTGTGTTTATCCTTCCCTGGCCAGAACGGCATCAACAATGCTTCAAGGCAGTGGGATCCGTGTCGCTTCGGTTGCCGGCGCATTTCCGTCAGGTCAGACCGGTCTGCATGTCAAACTCGAAGAAATAAGGTATGCGATCGGGGAGGGGGCTGATGAAATCGATACGGTCATCAGCCGGGGGAAGCTGATCGAAGGCAGGCAAGCTGAAGTTTTTGACGAGATCTCAGCGATGAAGGAAACCTGTGGAAGGGTGCACCTGAAAGTAATTCTTGAAACCGGTGAACTGAACTCCGTAGAGCTAATCAGGAGGGCAAGCGAACTGGCGATCCTGGCCGGCGCGGATTTTATAAAGACTTCGACCGGAAAGATCCCGATTGGCGCTACAATACCGGCTTTTATGATCATGCTGGATACGATCAGGGAATACCTGGAGAAGACCGGGAAAGCGATCGGCATCAAACCGGCCGGTGGGATCCGCACCCCGGAGCAGGCCGTAACTTACGCACGCCTGTTGACTGGTGTACTTGGCGGGCAATGGCTGCAACGGGACTTTTTCAGGATCGGCGCCAGCAGCCTGGCGGATGAAATTCTTAAGATCACCGCTCATAAAGGCAAATGATCTCCTGGTGATGGCATAATATTTGAAATAAAATAGAAAAAAATTATGAGAACCCGGATTTTTTTGATCATTGTCAGCCTCCTGGCCCTGCAGTTTCCGTCCTGTCTTCCTGAAGATGATGATCCTATCTGGTCAGACCCGGCCACTAAGTTCCTGGGTATATGGAAAGTGAATGAAGACTGTAACCGGATGACCTATACTGTTGAAATTGAGAGAGACCCGGGTAATAGTTCGCAAGTCCTGATCTATAATTTTGGCAATCCTGGCCCAGGGTACGACCCTGTCGTCGGCCTGGTGGTCTCCTCATCTGTTTATGTTGAATCCCAGACCATTGGCGAAGGCTGGACAGTCAGAGGGGATGGGCTTTATAACTCCCTCACCGGAAAAATTTCCTGGGATTACGAGCTGACAATTCCACCCAATGAATATACCTGTACGGCGACTTATTCGAAGTGAGGCTCATTCCACCGCCTCCTGTTTTTCAATCTGCTGGCGGTAAAGACTTTCTTTTTTCCCCAGTTCGTTGATCACCTTTTCGTAAATTTCATTGAATTGCTCGGCATGAAATGCATAATAGCGGATGCTTTCTTCAAAAGTTTCCCGGTCAATGCCATGTTTTACCAGCACAGTCTCAAAATACCTGCTGGAAAGCTGTTCAATGGGCGGCCTCTGGCTTATCCCTACATTCAGGGCACCTTCAGCCAGATGAACATCCACCAGCAGCGAAACCATTGTGTCGGCCGGTATTACCCTGCTCAGGTCAAATCCGGGTTCGGGAGCGGTGCGATAACAGGATACCAGGATCAGGATGCCCAACAGGGCGAAAGAGAAATTCTTCATCAATTACCCACCTCCGACATAAACTTGATCCGCATCAGCCTGATCTCTTCTTCCGTGAATTCATCCTCGCCCAGTTCGGCCAGGGCATCCTCGACCGAATCGGAGTCCGCTTCACGGAAGTAATCAAAGATCTCTTCCTGGTGATAAACATCGACATATTCATCGATGTAATAATTGATATCGAGCTTGGTGCCCGATGAGACAATTCTTTCGATCTCTGTCAGCAACTCGCCTATGGTGAGATTTTTGGCGGTGGCAATATCTTCGAGGGCCAGTTTCCGATCGATGTTATGAATAATGTAAACCTTCAGCCCGGACTTGTTTACCACCGACTTGACCACCATGTCATTTGGCCTGATGATCTCATTTTCTTCAACGTACTGCTTGATAAGCTTCAGGAAAGGCTCGCCGTATTTTTGTGCCTTACCGACTCCTACGCCGGTGATCTGGAGCAGTTCGTCATGAGTGACCGGGTACTGGATAGACATGTCTTCCAGCGATGGATCCTGGAAAATGACGAACGGCGGCAGATTCTCCTTTCTGGAAATTTCCTTGCGAAGATCCTTCAGCATGGAGAAAAGGTTCTTATCGGCCGTGGTGACTTTGTGTGCGCCCTCCAGGATGTCTTCCTCTTCCTCCAGGTTGTCATAATCCCGGTCATGCGTCAGCATCACCGACCAGGGTTTCTTGATGAACTTGTGCCCCTCCTTGCTCACCTTCAGGATGCCGTAATTTTCAATATCCTTGACCAGTAACTGGCTGATCAGCGCCTGCCTGATCGCGGCATTCCAGAATCTTTCATCTTCGTCAGCCCCCTTGCCGAATACTTCAAGCTGGTTATGCCTGAATGATTTCATCGTGGTGGAGTTCTTGCCGACAATGATATTGACGATATGCTTGGCTTTGAATTGCTGTTTAACTGCCAGTACAGTTTCCACAGCCAGTTTGATATAGTCTTTCCCTTCGAATTTGGCTTTCGGGTGCAGGCAGTTATCACAGGAACCGCAATTTTCTTTTGGGAATTCTTCGCCAAAATAATGTAAAAGCAACTTATGCCGGCAAACTGCCGACTCAGCATAGGCAACCGTTTCCTGCAACAATTCTTTCGCGATTTCCTGTTCCGCCACGGGCTTATCCTTCATGAACTTTTCCAGTTTGAGGATATCATCATAACTGTAAAAAGCGATGCAGTTGCCTTCGCCGTCGTCCCGTCCGCAGCGTCCGGTCTCCTGGTAATAACTTTCCAGGCTTTTGGGCATATCGTAGTGGATCACGTACCTGATGTCGGGCTTGTCGATTCCCATGCCGAATGCGATCGTAGCCACGATGACTTCCACATCTTCCATGAGGAACCGGTCCTGGTTCTGTTTCCGGGTGTTGGACTCGAGCCCGGCATGATAAGGCAATGCCCTGATACCGTTCACCACAAGGGTTTCCGCCATTTCCTCCACTTTCTTGCGGCTCATGCAATAAACAATCCCTGATTTCCCCGGGTTGGCTTTGATGTACTTAATGATATCCTTTACTACATTTTCAGTTTTAGGCCTGATCTCATAATAAAGGTTCGGTCGGTCGAACGATGATTTAAAGACGGTTGCCTGTGGTATTTCGAGGTTCTTAATGATATCCTGCTGGACCTTGGGGGTAGCGGTTGCAGTAAGTGCAATTACGGGCACATCCTGTCCTATGGTCTCAATGATGGGCCGGATGCGTCGGTATTCAGGCCTGAAATCATGGCCCCATTCAGAAATACAGTGCGCTTCATCGATGGCATAAAAAGATATATTGATGTTTCGGAGGAAATCCACATTCTCTTCTTTTGTAAGCGATTCCGGCGCTACATATAACAGTTTGGTGCTGCCATCCACCAAATCCTGCCGGACCTCTTTCAGTTCCGCCTTGCTGAGCGATGAATTCATGAAATGTGCCAGGTTCCTTTGTGTTCCGAAATTGCGAAGATTGTCCACCTGGTTCTTCATAAGGGCAATTAGCGGGGAAACGATGATCGCCGTTCCCTCACACATCATGGCGGGGAGCTGATAACACAGGGATTTTCCGCCGCCGGTCGGCATAATTACAAACGTATCCTTTTTAGAAAGGAGGTGCGTCATAATGGCTTCCTGGTTGCCTTTAAAATTATCAAAGCCAAAAACCTCCTTTAGTACCTCCTTCATCGATACTGCTTCCTTGACTATCATGTTCGAGTTCTGAAATTGAATATCTTTGTAAGTAATAATGCTTGAGTATTCCGAGTTTTTTATAACTGTCGATAAGGGAATATATTTTTATAAATATACTAATTTTTAAAAAATCCTGTGCATCAGATAAAAAATTAACTTTTTTTTAGAATTTTTTTCTGGGGCATTAAATTAATGAAAATCAATTTGTTTTGAAAAATAAAGAAGAAATAAAGCAACTTGCCAGACATACTATCCATGCGGAGATCGAAGCAATAAGAGGGCTTCATGACGCTGTTAATGATGATTTTGCAGAGGTTGTGATCCTGATCCTTGAGAGTCCGGGCAGGGTTGTTATCACAGGGATTGGCAAGAGCGCAATCATTGCCGGTAAAATCGTGTCAACCCTCAACTCCACCGGTACCCCTGCAGTTTTTATGCATGCCGCCGACGCCATCCATGGCGACCTGGGGATCATCCAGAAGGACGACCTGGTGATCTGCCTGTCGAAAAGTGGCGAGACCCCGGAAATCAGGGTGCTGATCCCTTTACTGAAACAGCATGGCAACAAGCTGGTGGCCATCGTTGGAAATACCGGATCCTACCTGGCAAAAGCAGCCGATTATGTCCTCGATGCCACAGTGCCGAAGGAAGCCTGTCCGTACAACCTGGCCCCGACGGCAAGCACCACCGCGCAGTTGGTTCTCGGCGATGCGCTGGCCATCGCGTTGCTGGAATGCCGCGGCTTTACACCAGGAGACTTTGCCCGCCTGCATCCCGGCGGCGCCCTGGGAAAAAAACTCTACCTGAAAGTGTCCGATCTGTCGGTCAATAACGAATTGCCCAAAGTGGAAACGGGTACCGATCTCCGCCAGGTGATCATGGAAATCTCGGCCCGCCGCCTGGGCGCTACTGCCGTACTTGACCAGGGTAAGCTGGTTGGGATTATCACCGATGGCGACCTCAGGCGTATGCTGGAGAAAACCGAAAATATCACCGGGGTCAAGGCAGATGAGATCATGACCCTCAACCCGAAAACCATCGGGGCAGATAACCTTGTAGTCGAGGCCCTGGCACTTATGCGTAAACACAATATCACCCAGCTTCCTGTTATCGAAAATGGAGATTATGTCGGGGTCATCCATCTCCATGATATCCTTAAAGAAGGGATTCTTTGAGATCGTTGTACGGCGAATTCAATTCAACTCTTTTAACGGAAAAGATTAATTAAACATGATGTTGCGGTTTTTCCGAAATATTCTATTCCTGTTGATCCTGGCCGGTTTCCTGGCTGGAGAGGTTTCAGCCCAGGAAACACGTATTTCGGGGACTGTCACCGATGCCGCGACCGGTCAGCCAGTTCCTTTTGTAAATATCTACTTCAGGAATACAACGATCGGCGTGACTTCCGATCTGAATGGGAAATACTCCCTTACCACGACGCAGCCCGGAGATTCAATCTCTGCTTCTTCCATCGGATACCTTTTGCAGAGTTCAGTTGTTAAGAAAGGCATTGCACAAAAGATTGATTTCTCCCTGAGAGAATCCATGACCACGCTTGCCGAAG
>Ga0116144_10005321_pt1 | contig 11749 bp, 12 predicted proteins | sample AD_UKC035_MetaG_FD_89746 | JGI IMG/M metagenome (GOLD analysis project Ga0116144, IMG submission 89746) | Active sludge microbial communities of municipal wastewater-treating anaerobic digesters from USA - AD_UKC035_MetaG | ecosystem: Engineered > Bioreactor > Anaerobic > Digestate | place: USA... | reverse complement strand
TTGCGCCACAGCACCGGCCCGTGTTCGCCCAGCAGGCGCTTCATCAGGTCGATCGGCAGCTCCTGCATGGTGGCGATCCTCATCACGCCCATGCTGCGCAGCAGGTGGGCGGTCTTGTCGCCCACGCCGGGGATCGCCTCGATGGCCTTGGGTGCCAGGTAGGGTTTCTCGGTGCCGCGCTCCACGCGCTTCTGTCCGTTGGGCTTGGCATCGTTGGTGGCTACCTTGCTCACCGTCTTGTTGATGCTCAGCCCGAAGCTGTTGGGCAGCCCGGTCTCCTTGCCGATGTACTGCCGCAGCTCGGTGGCCAGCTTCATGGCGCCGTAGAAGCGCTCGGTGCCGGTGAAGTCCACGTAGAACTCGTCCACGCTCGTCTTCTCGAACAGCGGCACCTTCTCCCGGATGATCTCCGTCACCTCATCGCTCTTCTGCATATAGGCACCGCTGTTGCCGCGCAGGATGATGGCCTCGGGACACAGCTGCTTGGCCATCTTCATGGGCATGGCGCTGCGCACGCCGAACGCACGCGCCTCATAGCTGCAGCTCGCCACCACGCCCCGGTCGCTATCGGCGCCGATCAGGATGGGGCGGCCGATCAGCTCCGGGTGTGCGATGCGTTCCACGCTCACGAAGAAGCTGTCGAGGTCCAGGTGGAGGATGGTGCGGTCCATGGTGATCGGGTCGATCAGAGGATCAGATGATCAGAAAATGCTGCTTGGTAGGTATGGTGCTGTGCTGCCATGGCTCGGACATTAGCTGATCGTCTGATCTTCTCATTATCTGATGCGTATTTGGCCGCCAGCCGGGCTATCCGCTGTGGCCGGCTCGTGCCACGCCGCATCGCATCGGGCTGCGGGGGCTTCTCCCGGGCTTTGACCCGGGACGGTCGCCTCCTCGCTCCGTGCGCTGCTCGCGTTGCGCTTCGCCGGGCCGCCGCTGCTATCCCTGGCGGGAAGTCCCCGTCCGGCCGCTGATCCATATTGACGAAATATGCGTCATGTTGCAGGCGATAAATTAGTCATTATGTTTGCGCTGTCGGGAATATGATCCGTGCATTGATGGGAACCATGTCATTATCCGCTGAAACGGGACCGTTCACACGGGTCATGGAGCCGCCTGCCCCCTACACCCCGGTGGCACCGCCCGATGCGGCCATCACCGGCCGGATCCACCTTATCCGTGGCCAGAAGGTGATACTGGATCGCGATCTCGCTGTTCTCTATGGCGTGGAGACCAAGCAGCTCAAGCGTCAGGTGCGGCGCAACATCATCCGCTTCCCCGAGGACTTCATGTTCGAGTTGACCAAGGAGGAGGCCGAGCATTCAAGGAGCCAATTTGGCACCTCAAGTTGGGGTGGCGCTCGTTACCTCCCCATGGCCTTCACGGAACAAGGCGTGGCCATGCTTCCCAGTGTGCTGAACAGCGAACAGGCCATTCTGGTCAACATCCACATCATCCGGGTCTTCACCCGCATGCGCGAGTTGCTGCTCGCACACCAGGAGGTGCTGCAAGAGCTGGAGGAACTGGAGGGGCGCCTTTCCACCCATGACGCGGAGATCCAGGCCATCTTCGACTACCTCACCGCGCTGGTCACCCCGGCGCAGCGGCCCGGCAGGCCCATCGGCTTCAAACCATCCGATCACTGAACTTCAAGACCATCCATCCCATGCCGACCACATACACCTCCGACCCAACGCCTGCACTGGTGCAGGAACCACCCTTCGGCTACCGGGTGAACCCCTTTCCGGATGAAGGGCTCGTCCGGCGCACCCATACCCTGCGCGGGGAGTTCGTGGTGCTGGAGAACGATCTGGCTGCATTGTACGGCGTGGACCTCCCGACCCTGCGCCAGCAGGTGGATCGGCATGCCAGCCGCTTCCCCGGTCACACCCTCTTCCACCTGAACGCGGAGGAGGTGGAAGCGCTGCCGGCCACGGTGCGCCGTCATGTGGGCGAAGCACCCCGTGCCTTCACGGCGGCCGGTGTGCTCATGCTGGCCTGCGTGGTGGGCAGCGAACGCGCCGTGGCCATCAGTGTGCGCATCATGGCGCTCTTCGTGCGCATGCGCCAGGTGCTCGTCAGCAACCAGGACCTCCTGCTGCGCCTGGAGCGTCTTGGCCAGCGCTCCGGCGAGGGCATGGACATCGCATCCACCTTGAACGACCTGGAACAACTCTTCTCACCGACCTTGCGGAACTGAGGGTCATCAACAACTCCCACGATCATGGCGAACCCTGTCTTCGGATCCAACATCAAACTGCTGCGCAGCCGCCGGGGCCGCTCGCAGGAGGAAACAGCCGTGGCCCTCGATGTGAAACGCTCCAGCTACAGCGGCTACGAGAACGGCAGTGCCGAACCCTCGTTCGATCTGCTCGTGCGCATGAGCGAGTACTTCAAGGTGAGCATCGACAAGCTGCTGCGCGACGACCTCACGGCACTCAGCGAAAGCCAGATGGGCATCCTGGAGCGCGGCGGCGACATCGACCTCAGTGGCCGGCGCTTGCGCGTGCTGGCCACCACCGTGGACCGCGAGGATCGGGAGAACGTGGAACTGGTGCCCGAGAAGGCCAAGGCAGGCTATGCGCTGGGCTACGCCGACCCGGAGTACATCAGCATCCTTCCCACCTTCCAGATGCCCTTCCTGGCGCGGGACCGCAAGTACCGCACCTTCCAGATCAGCGGGGACAGCATGCCGCCGGTGAACGACGGCTCCTGGGTCACCGGCGAGTACGTCCAGAACTGGCAGACCATCCGCGATGGACAGCCCTACATCGTGGTCACCAAGGACGATGGCATCGTGTTCAAGGTGGTATACAACCAGGTGAAGGAGAAGGGCACGCTGTTGTTGTGCAGCACCAACCCGCTCTATACCCCGTACGAGGTGCAGGTGGCCAACGTGTTGGAGATCTGGAAGTTCGTGCACTTCATCAGCGCGGAGCTGCCGGAACCCAACCTGAGCCGGGACGAGCTGGCGCGCAGCGTGGTGGAACTGCGGAAGGAGGTGGGGCAGCTGCGCATGGCCATGGAGCAGCAGGGGCGCCTCTCGTTCTGAGGTGGGGGCGCAACCTTCTGATATTCACCATTGGGCGTTGATCCTTCCAATGTTAAGCCAATGTGAATTATGGGTGAATCGTGTGCTATCTTTGGGGCATAGCACACCGAACGATGCGTCATTTCCTCACCCTGATCGCCGCTACGATGTTGATGGTCGTGAACGGCCAGACCATGCTCCAACAGGAGCATTGGCCGGATGGGACATTACGTTCGACGCGGTACAGTGATGGTGATCGCATCCATTTCATCACCTACCACGAGAACGGTCAGGTGAAGGAAGTGGGATGCTTCCGTAATGGGCGTCGCGACGGGATCTGGAAGCAATACAGCGATACCGGTGCCATGCTCACCCGGGCCGGCTTCCGTGATGGTGAACGGCAGGGTGTATGGGAGTTCCGCGACGCGCAGGACCTGCCCATGGGCCAGTTGCGCTACTCATCGGGCCGACTGACGCACGGTACGCGTTATGACGAAGGGGGAGCGCTCGCATCCCACCGCACCTACTGATCGCTTGCGGGCTGATCAGCGCTCCAGCAACTCCTTCACATTCTGGCGGCGCGAGACATTGAGCGCCAAGGCCACCAAGGCGATCACCTGTGCCAATGTGCCCAGCAACAGCTGGATATTGGCCGAAGGCCAGTGGAGCATCTTGAACAAGCTGCCGAGCGCAAGGACGGCGAGGCCGATGAACAGGAGGGAAAGGGCAGTGCGGGTCTTCATGAAGGTCGGTATTTGTAGTAGGAATGCCGACCGATCAACATGGTAACGCTAACTGTCAAGGAAGTCCTTGAAGCCTGGATAGCGCGACACCTTGATGATCAACACGAACACCGCGATCGCCTGGATCGTCGTTGCGCCGATCGTCAGCGCACCAGCATATGGCCAGTGCTGTAACCTGAACATGTTCCCGACGATACCGATCGCAAGACCGAGCAACAAGAGGACGATGGCACCGCGCGCCGTCATGCCTTCCGGAACAGGTCAGCCTGATCCGCGAACGCCTTGAACTCGATCGCATGACCGTCGGGATCCTCGATGAACATGCTCACCTGCTCACCCACCTCTCCCTTCATCACCGTCTGTGGTTCGATGAAGAAGGGATGGCCCAGCTTCTGAAGTTTGTCGCGAAGCTTCGTCCAATCATCCATGGTGAGCACGATGCCCCAATGGTTGCTGGGAATGGTGCTCTTCGGATTGTACACCCGGGCGGTGCGGTAGGTGACAGGCACCTCCTGGATGGTGAGCTGGTGCCCGAAGAAGTCGTAGTCCACCCAGGTCTCGGCGCTGCGCCCTTCCGCACAGCCGAGGAACTTGCCATAGAATGCCTTGATGCGCTTGAGGTCCGTGGTGGCGAAGGCGAGGTGGAAGGTGCCGTGCATGGGGTGGGCGTTGTGGCCAGTCCAAATTAAGAACGCCCCCGGTGCTCCGGAGGCGTTCAAGCGATCAGGATCCCATGGTCCCCTGTTCACAGGCGGACCGGAACAGCCCAGTCAATCCTCATCGTCATCATCCCCACCATCCCCTGCATCGCCATCGGCATCATCATCGTCGTCATCCCCATCATCGCCGTCATCCATGTCATCCTCCTCGGTATCGTCATCTCCGGTGTCGGCACCTTCGAGGTCAGCGCTTTCCTCGATGTCATCACCATTGTTCCCACCACCATCCTCCTGATCCAGGAATTGCTCGATCTCCTCCCGGCTTTCCGGGTTGATCTTGATGAGGTACAGCGCATCGGGGGTGCGCAGTTCGATCACGCGCAGGGTATCTCCCTTCGCTGTCGGGATCGTTTTGATGTGCGTGGAGTCGATCCCATCAGGATATTGTTCCTGAAGGGTCTCCTTCAGCGCGTCGGTTAGGGTGTTGAACGAGCGGATCAGGCGTTGCATGGGTCACATGTCGAGGACGTACGCAAATATGAGGGGCGCCACGATAGTGGCATCGCTTTCGATGATGTATTTCGGGGTGTCGATGTCCAGTTTCCCCCAGGTGATCTTCTCATTGGGCACGGCTCCACTGTAGCTGCCGTAGCTCGTCGTGCTGTCACTGATCTGGCAGAAGTAGCTCCAAAAGGGGATGTTGTCCCGCTGGAGGTCCTGGTGCAGCATGGGGACCACGCAGATGGGGAAGTCACCTGCGATGCCGCCGCCGATCTGGAAGAAGCCGATGCCGGCGTCCCCGCAGTTGGCGGTGTACCATTCGGCCAGGAACATCATGTACTCGATGCCGCTCTTCATCATGCCCGGCTTGCAATCTCCGCTGAGGCAGTGGCCGGCGAAGATGTTCCCGAGGGTGCTGTCCTCCCAGCCGGGGCAGATGATCGGCAGGTTCCGCTCCGCTGCGGCCACCATCCAGCTGTCCTTCGGATCGATCTGGTAGTACTGCTTCAGCACACCCGAGTTGATCATCTCGTAGAAGTACTCGTGTGGGAAACGGCGCTTTCCGCTCTTGTCATCGGCCGTCCATAGGTCCACCACATGCTTCTCCAGACGACGGAAGGCCTCATGTTCCGGGATGCAGGTGTCCGTCACGCGGTTCATACCGCGGTCCAGCAGATCCCGCTCCTGCTGCGGGGTGAGGTCGCGGTAGTTGGGCACCCGTTCGTAGTGGTCGTGCGCCACGAGGTTCATCACGTCCTCTTCGAGGTTGGCGCCGGTGCAGCTGATGATGTCCACCTTGCCCTGGCGGATCATCTCGGCGAGGATCTTCCCCAGCTCGGCCGTGCTCATGGCACCGGCAAGGGTCACCATCATCTTGCGGCCCTGGGCCAGGTGGTGTTTGTAGCCCTTCGCGGCATCCACCAGTGCGGCGGCATTGAAGTGCAGGTAGTGCTTCTCGATGAAGCTGCTTATGGGTCGATCGCTCATGGGTCTGCTTACGGGGGTGAAATATAGAAGCGCGGGAGAAATGCAAGAAGTCGGGTGGGGCATAACGCCACGAAGTGGTGCTTACCCGCGCGGCTGCCCTTATTTCCTCACGGGCTCCTCCATCGGCAGGTAGCCCAGCAGTTGCAGCATACGCTCAGCGCTCTGCTGCTCCGCGAAGACCTTGTCCGTCAAGGTACCATCCGGCAGGCGGTCGATGAGCACGTGCTTGGGCTTCGGGATCAGGCAATGCTGGATGCCGCCGAAGCCGCCCAGCGTATCCTGATAGGCACCCGTGTTGAAGTAGCCGATGTACTGCTTGCGGTCCTCGCGGAACTTGGGCAGGTAGATGGCGTTGATGTGCTGCTCGCTGTTGTAGTAGTCGTCGCTGTCGCAGGTCATGCCGCCGAGGAAGACCCGCTCGTATTCATCGTTCCAGTTGTTCACCGGCAGCATGATGAAGCGCTTGCTGATGGCCCAGGTGTCCGGCAGGGTGGTCATGAACGAGCCATCGATCATGTTCCAGCGCTCCTTCTCGTTCTGCTTCTTCTGATAGACGATGCTGAAGAAGGTGGCGCCGCTGTCGCTCACGGTGAAGCTGCCGAATTCCGAGAAGATGTGCGGCTCGTGCACCTTGTTCTCTTCGCAGATGTCCTTGATGCGGCCCACGATCTCGCCGATCATGTAGTCGGTGTCGAAGCTGAAGTTTAGGCTGTTCTTGATGGGAAGTCCACCACCGATGTCGAGCGTGTCCAGCGTGCGGCAGAGCTTCCACAGGTCGCAGTAAACGTTCACGCACTTGCCCAGCTCGTTCCAGTAGTAGGCGGTGTCGGTGATGCCGGTGTTGATGAAGAAGTGCATCAGCTTCAAGCGGAACTTCTTCTGCTTGCTGATGTTGCGCATGTAGAAGGGGATGATGTCCTTGTATCCGATCCCCAGGCGGCTGGTGTAGAACTCGAACTTCGGTGCTTCCTCGGCCGCGATGCGGATGCCGATGTCGCAGTTGCCCTCGATCACCTCATCCAGTTGGTAGATCTCGGCCATGTTGTCGATGATGGGCACCACGTTGAAGCCGCGGTTCGCCAGCCGGCCGATGCCTTTGATGTAACGCTCGTCCTTGAAGCCGTTGCAGAGGATGGTGCTGTCCTTGGTGATCCGGCCGCGCTCGATCAGCAGTTCGATCATCTCCAGGTCATAGGCGCTGCTCGTCTCCAGGTTCACTCCCTTGTCCAGCACCTTGTCGATGACGTAGCTGAAGTGGTTGCTCTTGGTGCAGTAGAAGTACTCGTAGGTGCCGGTGTAGCCGTGCGTCTCGAAGGCCTTGGCGAAGCTGTTGCGTGCCATCTCGATCTTCTCGCCGATCTTGGGCAGGTAGCTGATGCGCAGTGGCGTGCCGTGCTTCTCCAGGATATCGGTAAGGCGCAGGCCGTTCCAAACGAGCTTGTCACCATCAATGGCGAATTCATCCTTCGGGAAGTCGAAGGTCTGTTCGATCAGGTCGATGTAACGGGTCTTCATCGATCGATGGCTGCACTAAGGGAATGGGTGTGGCGAACACGACCCGGTGGAAATACCGAGGTGTTGTTCGGGAACTGTTCGCCGTGCGGGGCCAGGCAGGGGATGCGGAGGTGGAAGGGCATCGCTTGGTGCACGGCAACAACGTCAGCGGAAAGCGAAGGAACGCACAGCGAAGCCGACGGTCCCTTCAGGAAGGCCGTTCATCCGGAGCGGAAAGCGGGATGGCCTGGGCATGATCGTGCTGTTCGGGTGTAAAAATAGAGGGCGGGGGGTAAAGGTGGATAGACGCTCGCAACTTGTGCGCTGCAAAAAGTGAAGAAGCAACGCTTTCAAAGGCTATTGGATCGAAAATTCCGGACTCAGCCTGATCCGATTGTCCCCTTCGGAGGAGACCGACCGACTTGGATGAAGCTCAGATGACCACTGGGCGGATCCCCTGCTCAGTCGCATTCCGGACCGTAGGACCCGCCGGCTTTGCTCACTTGGAACACTTTTCCCCCTATGAGGTAACTCCACTCATCATCGCCGAACTGGATGTTCCAATTCACCTCCTGGCCATCGTAGGTATAAATGGTCAGTAAGAGTCGCCCGTCATGGCGTTCAATATCCCAAGTACCGATCGCCCGGTTCTTCGTAGTCCCGGACATGGACCCCACATCAGAGACATTGCCCTGCGTATTAACTCGCTCAGCCTGGATCAGCATATCCGAACCATAGGTCCAGCTTCCCACTCCGCTGGGGCATAATTGGAATCGCTCCATGCTCGTTTGTGAGGAATTCCCGAAACTGGCGTTTGAGACCGTGGTGTTGAGTTTCACCAACGCCAAACCCGTCAACGCCTGCCGCATGCGCGTTTCCTCCGCATCCCGCTTTCGGGTGCCGATCGCCGTCCGTCGCGCCTCCATTTCCCGCCTTTGCTTTTGCTCCGCCGCACGCGTGGCTTCCAACTCTTGTGCTGCCGAGAGGTGTACAACCCCGTCCATTAGCGAAAGCAGGCGTTGCTTTGCCAGCGCGTAGAGGGTTTCGTCAGCATGGGTAAAATACGCCACACCTGCAAAGGTTCCTTTCTCATGTCCAGCCTCCCAAAGGTTGATGCGGTACTCATCCGTAACGCCTGAACCGGGTGCGCCAAAGAAGGTCGCGAACGCGGTCCTGTTGTTGCCCCAGTCCTCGGTCTGTCCATTGGTGATCACCAGCTTGTCTCCCACAGGAACACCCTGAACGAAGCGCTGGAACAGCCCTTCAGGATCCAATTCCCAATTCAAGGAGAAACCCATGGAACCATCCTTCATGCGAAAAAGTACTTCGGTGCTCTTCACCTCCATCGTGCGATCATCCAGCACTGGCAGGTACACGCCCAATTGAGGGATATACTGCTTGCCTGGTCTGGCGAATGGGTCTTGCTCGGCATATTCACCCATCTCTGCAGTATCATTCGCCATGCTGTTGCCAGGGTCCGTACTGGAGGAGCATGCAAGGATCATCAGGCCGAGTAGCATCATCGGCATGGCAGTGATCGAGGTTCGGTGTTCCATGATCGGTTCAGCGGAGTGCTGGTTCGTTGATCACGACTGATTCGGCACACCGATCACCACTTGGGATATGGTTCACCGGCCGATGAACAACCGCTTCACATGAGGTCCTTCATCGAGCACGATACGCACCAGGTAGGCCCCGGACGCCAGAGACCCCACATCCATGGAAGCGGACTGGCCCAACTTGCTATTCGAATGCAGTATCCGCCCTGATGCATCCAATAACTCAACGTTGTTGAATGGCATGTCAGCGTATACGGTCAGTAAGTGCGAGGCACCATCAAGTGACACAAGCCAAGCCGGGCCGTTATCGACATCCAGCACTCCGACTGTGGAATCTATCTCGAGTTCTAGCGTATCTGCGCAGTCGTTCGCGTCCACCACCACTACGCTGTAAACGCCTCCAGCAAGTCCGACGAGGTCCTGCGAGCTACTTCCATTGCTCCAGTTGAAGGTGTATGGCGGCACACCACCGGAAACCTGGAGGATGATCGAACCATCAGATCCGTTCACTTCGTCGTTCACATTGGCCGTGACAAGGAGTGGCGCGGACTCGAGCACTGCGCCTTCAGCGGTCGAAATACAGCCGTTGTCGTCTGTAACCGTTACCGAATAGGAACCAGCGACAAGGTTGGTTATGTCCTCGGTACTTTCTCCGTTGCTCCAATTAATGCTGTACGGAGTGATGCCACCGGAAACATCAAGATCAAGGCTGCCAGCAGCAGTTCCATAGCAAATGGCCGCATCGGGTTCTTGAATGTCAGCTACCAGAGGTAGTGGAGAAGTAAGTGAGAATGTGACTGAAGAACTGCCTGAACAGGTTCCAAGAAGGCTGTTGCCGGTCGCTTGGTATACGATACCCCCGGATAGCCCTGTGACTTGGGCGCCACTTCCTCCACCCGGTGCTGGGTTCCATGAGATCGTGGTGAGACTTCCGCCCCCTGTGGTCAAGATGTTGGCCGATCCATCTGCAGCACCTGCGCAGCTTGGGTCCGTGGTCGTCACGAATAGTTCCAAGGTGGTGCAGAAGATCGCGTAGAAACCTTCTCTGGAGTCGTTCAGTGGTGCGGTCACATCCCATGCATCAGGGGTAAGGAGGAAGTCATCCAATGAACTGAATTCGTCTTGTTGGGCTTCGCCAGCTATGAACAAGCGTCCTTGTGGAGTAACTGCGACGGCATGCACTTCATCCTCTAGAAAGCCTCCATAGTAGGAGCCCCACATTCGTTCGCCGTTCGGGTCCAGGCGGGCAAAAAAACCTGAACGGACCCCTTGCCCGGGATTACCTGGCTGTATTCCATCCGACGATGCGATGGAGAAATAGGGATCCAATGGCACGAGATCCAAGTGACAACTCGTCACTCCACCGATATATATACTTCCGGCACCATCAATAGCACAGGAATAGATCCTTGTTTCTCCATTCGGACCGGTATAGTATCTTCCCCATATCCTTTGTCCTTGGGCACTGAACTTAACGACCATGCCATTGTAGTCATCGTTCGGTGATGAATAGAACGGTGCACCGAAAGAAGCAATACCCGTTTCCGACTTTGTAGAGCCTACTACGACCACATTGCCTGTAGGATCAACTCCCACGTCACGGATAAATTCCTCACGATCGCCACCGCAGTAAGTGCCCCAAGTACGTTGACCATTGGGGGTGAAACGCATGAGATAGGCATCTGTACCACCTGCAAGGACTACTTGCTGGGTACCAGAAGTTGTCACCCCGGACGTAATGGAAGTACTGCCACCAACATAGATCGAACCGGTCGAGGACAGGGCAACTCCTTGCGCGCTACCATGTAGGTATGTGCTCCACACCAGTCCTCCGCTTGCGTCCAATTTTGCTAGAAAACCATTGTTCCCTGAAGTGTTCGGTGGCGTTGTAAGGAAGCTTCCCGGAGTTGCTATCGATTGACCGGAGGTTGTTAGTCCCACCAGATACTCCGTGCCATTGGCATCAGAAACGATGCTGTTCCCGATGTCGTCACCAGTTCCGCCAAAGTATGTGCCATACGTTCGTTGACCAGTGCTATTGTTGAACCAGACGATAAAGGCATCAAAAGTTCCACCACCAAAGGTGCCTTGGTAGGCTGCCGGACTAGCGATGCCAGTAGTTGAACTCGTCCGACCAGTGACAGCCGTACGGTCGTTGAAACGGAGGTACATATCGTACACTTCGTCGAATCCACTTCCGCCGAAGTAAGTTCCCCAAACACGGTCGGTGTGGCCGGTCATCCTTGCAATGAACCCATCAAACCCGCCATTGATCGTGTTGTCGAATGTTCCGGTAGTAGCGATCATGGTTGGTGAGGCTGTAGCTCCTGCGATCAACAGGTCATTCCCCGACAAAGGCTGAATGGAATGGATCACATCAGTGAAATTGCCACCGAAATAGGTCCCCCCGGTTCGAATCGCTGGGTCAATAACGAGTGCCTTGGAAGGGTCACGTCCGTGAACGTTGAAGGTCAATCCGTTCTCTCGCACTTCCCATGACGCAGCAAGTGCTTTGCCATCTTGGAATACGATCGGCGGTTCTTCAGTCACATCTCCTAGTGGCGTTGTCAGCCGCACAGCACCGTTTGATTCCGATCGAACCAATGCTCCTGATACCTTTAACTCTATCACATCGATGTCAGCATACGGCTCCACGAGATAGTCGTATTTCAACTGACCTTTTACTGAGTAATAGCGTATGTCGATGCCCGGATAGATGTTCTTCTTGACGATATCCCCGTATCAGTGGTGTCCGGGTAAAGTGTGAAGGTGTGT
>Ga0116144_10005319_pt1 | contig 11749 bp, 10 predicted proteins | sample AD_UKC035_MetaG_FD_89746 | JGI IMG/M metagenome (GOLD analysis project Ga0116144, IMG submission 89746) | Active sludge microbial communities of municipal wastewater-treating anaerobic digesters from USA - AD_UKC035_MetaG | ecosystem: Engineered > Bioreactor > Anaerobic > Digestate | place: USA... | reverse complement strand
GCGGTTACAGCCATCCTTCCCGTCCACTTTAAAGAAAAAGGGTTTTGAACGTGCAGTCCACGCATCGGACTCGTCGATAAAAGAGCGGGTACGTGGATCTTCAAACTCAAAAAGCGTTTTGGCTGTGAAAATGGCCAATACAGTATCACTTGTCTCCCACCGTACCAGGGAAAAATTCCGATACTCGGTGTTCCGGTCTATTTTGAAACGTATCTCGGTATGTAAATCGCGGGCAATGATACTGTCAACAATCATATAGCTTGGTTTACGTGCTACTTTGGTGTTTATTCGTGCCAAATTGGAAAGTGAAACAATGTCATTATCCTTCTCTTTTCTGGCTTTGACATATAGGTAAAAAATCCTATTGGGAGGGATTTGCATTACATAGGCAATGCTTTGGTTTCCCGGAACAGTGGTGACAGAGTCCAAATCTTGCCAATAAGGCGTTGTTCCCAAGTACACTATATAGTCCTCAATTCTATTCCCCCAGCCTACATAGTGCGACCAGTGCAAATCGAGCTTATTGTTGCACGAATCGTAGTTTACGGTTAGGAATATGGACCCATGCGGCGAGGTCAACTGGCTGGGTTCCGTTGTCCCTTTTGAAGCCAATTGGTATCGGATTGAACCCTGACTCCCGGAACTATTCCAATCCGTGTATGTGTGAATTGTACTCTCCACAGTATCAATGGGAACCCATCCTCCTCCCTCCATGGGTTTGTAAATGATATACCCCGTGGGGTTCGGGTACAAAGGGTTATAGGCGGGTGGTGTCCACATCAGAGTGGGTACTCCGTTATTAGGGTTAAGGGTTAAAACATCGAACTTGGGGGGCAAAGGCTTTGGCGAGCCTCCCTGCGAAAAGGCCGATATCCAGCAAAAAAACAGGCAAACTAATGAGACTAATTTTTTCATTTGCTATCCAAAATCGGTTTAACTATGTTTCTCTTGAACCTGCCACACATTCCAACATTTCCTCCTCATTTAACCATTTATTGGCCATTTCCATCAGCCGGTCAGATGTAATCGTTCTTATGGTTTTAAAAATATTATCATAAAAACTATAATCCAGCTCATTATAGTATAAAAGTTTTATAATACTGTTGGCCATTGGAAAAGCCCCGTTAAAGTTACGTAGAATTTCTCCCATTAGATAACTTTTCACCAATAAAAGTTCATCATCTGCAACTGGCTCATTCCTAAGCCTTTTCATTTCGCTGTAGATCTCTATCAGGGTTGGATCCGTATAGGCAACTCCCACCTCAGTGGCAATTGCAAAAACACCGCTATGGCGGAATGGGGCTAAAAATGAGTTTATACCATAGGTAAAACCCTTGTCCTCCCTAATATTACGCATTAGCCTCGATCCAAAGTAACCTCCCAGAATGGTATTAAGAATCAGAAAGGCAGGATAATCGGGATGTGTACGGGGGAATAGAATGCGGCCTACCCTGATGGCCGATTGAACTGCATTGGGCTTTTCGAGGAAAACTTTACCTCTGCCGGAGGCATCAACTGCGATGCCATTGGGTATTGGCGACGCATCACTGCCTTTGGTCAGATTGCCAAAACACTTCTCCACCAGGGCTATCTCATGCTCGCCAAACTTCCCCGAGAGAATGATGGTTAAGAAATTCGAACCAATTCGAGAAGAATGGAATGACCGGAGCTGCGATTGGGCAATGAAATCATAATCATCAGGCGATGCCATGGCTCCATAGGGATGTGCCTTTCCGAAAAGGGTGCTAAAAAAGGCACGTCCGGCCAGGGTTGATGTTTTTTCCAACTCCACCAGAAGTTTATGCTTTCCCCGCTGACTCCACAGAATCAACTCTTTATCGGGATATACGGGGGTTCTGACAATCTCGCCAAGCATTTCAATACAGTTGGGGAAATGTTTTATCAACGATGAAAGCGAAATGGTGGCATAATCCTTATCCACATCGATATTGAGGAACGAACCGTAAAAATCGAAATGCTCGGATATTTGCTTAGAGGTATGATCGGAAGTCCCTTCGGGCATTAACATCAGTGCAGCATTGGCCTGTAGATTGACCTGCTGGTACCGCGAACCGGCATGGAAAACCAGATCGATGCGGCAAACCTCTTCATCTCCTTTGTTGATAACCAAAAGTTTAATCCCATTGGAAAGAGTATGCACGTCGGCTTTGGTGAAATGCAACTCCTGTGGCATAGATACCGGGGGAGGAATGGTTCGATTAATCATGCGTTATGGGTTATCTTTTGGGCAAAATGCTGTTTTACTTATTATTTTTTTATCGTTTTTCGGCCCGGTAAATAAGGGTCGAACTATTGCTTACGTTAAAGAGTTGGGAAGAAACCCTTTGTACATCCCCTATGGTTACCTTCCGATAACGCTCCACCTCCGTGTTAATCATATTGGCATCGCCAAGGAGTTCGAAGTAGCACAGGTTCATAGCCTTGTCGAGGCTGTTGGTAAGCCCGAAGGTAAAGGTTGATTCCAAGCGGTTCTTAACCTTTTCCAACTCCTGCTTGTTCAGCGACTTAGGTAAGTCCTGAAGTTCTTCGAAGATTGCCCCCTGAGCATCGTTGGGGTCAACGTCCTTATTGAGAATCCCGGCCACTACCAGTAAACCCTCGTCAATTTCGCCGGTAATGTACGCATCAATACTGCTGAACAGCTCCTTTCCCTTAACCAGATTCTGGTATAATCGCGACGACTTGCCATTGGAAAGGATATCGCTGATCAGGTCAACAACATGGTAATCGGGATGGAGGCGATGGCACATGTGGAAAGCTGTGTAGATGGAATGAAAAGGAACGCTCCGCGTAACTTCCATCACCCTTTGCTCGATTTGAGCAGATTCCTTTGGCAAATTTTTAGGTTTTACCTCTCGTGGCGGAATTGGTGCAAACCACTTGTTTGCCAAATGCTTAACCTCGTCAATGGTAACATTTCCCGAGAGGCAAAGGATGGCGTTGTTTGGGGTATAGTAGCTGAAGAAAAAATCTTTAACCTCCTGCAGGTTACTGTCCATAATATGCTTCGGGTCTTTCCCAATGGTAGGCCATCGATACGGATGTACTTTGTATGCCAAAGGACGGAGCAGTAGCCAGGCATCGCCATAGGGCTGATTCAGGTATCGCTGGTTAAACTCCTCAACCACAACGCTCTTTTGAACATCAAGGCTACGCTGCGAAAAATCCAGCGAAAGCATCCTATCGCTTTCAAGCCAAAAGGCTGTTTCCAGATTATCGCGGGGAACTGTGATGTAATAGTTGGTAATATCGGTTGAAGTAAAAGCGTTATTCTCACCTCCTGCCCTTTCCAGCGGCTCGTCGTAAACAGGGATATTCACCGACCCGCCAAACATCAAGTGTTCAAACAGGTGGGCAAAACCGGTTCTTTCGGGGTCTTCATCCCTGGAACCCACATTGTAGAGCAGGTTAAATGTAACGATTGGCGTGGTATCATCCTGATGAACAATGACTTTAAGGCCATTTTCAAGCGTAAACCTGTGGAATTCTACCATCTGAATTTATAATGTTGGGTAAATGAGTAGCAAATATAGCATTCCATTTCAAAAAATCCACTACGCCAATTGAGATTGATATAAATCTTAAGATGATAAGGGATGGATTACAGAATCTTGCCGCTGCTGCCGGGGAATAACGGAATGTAGCACATCACACCAAGATACTACAACTTGGCTGTTTACGCTGAATAAACAGCGTTACCCAATGTTCCCATAATCGGTGGAGCGCTGCAACAGCCTTTCCAACTGCTCGCGTAGAATCACATTCTTAGGTTGAGTCAGCAACTTATCTCCATCTATGATATCCTTGGCTATGCTGTATGCGTGCTGTAGTAACGGAGTGTCATGAACAAGACTGGCGATCTTCAGCTCATAAGGCAACCCGCTTTGCTGTGTACCCTCCACATCGCCGGGCCCACGTATTTTCATATCCGCTTCGGCAATCTCGAATCCATCGTTGGTGGAAACCATGGTAAGCAGCCTTTTACGCGATTCATTGGACATTGTCACTCCCGAAATCAGCACGCAGTAGCTCTCGTCGGCACCACGCCCCACCCTGCCTCTTAGCTGGTGCAGCTGCGAAAGCCCAAAGCGCTCTGCGCTTTCGATAACCATTATCGAGGCATTGGGAACGTTTACCCCCACCTCTATTACCGTGGTTGCCATCAGTATATGCGCCTTTCCGGCGGCAAACAGCTGCATGGATTTATCCTTTTCCTCTGGCTTCATCTGTCCATGTACCACCAACGTGGCATACTCCGGTGGCGGGAAATGCCGCACAACGGTATCGTACCCATCCATAAGGTCTTGATAATCCATTTTTCCCGATTCCTTAATGAGGGGGTAAACGATGTAAACCTGCCTGCCCTGCCTGATCTGCTCGCGCATAAGCCCATAAACCAGGATACGCTTATTCTCGGGATAATGTATGGTTTTGACAGGTTTACGTCCCGGCGGCATCTGGTCGATAATGCTTTTATCCAAATCGCCATAGGCGGTCATGGCCAGGGTGCGTGGAATGGGGGTTGCTGTCATCACCAGCATATGGGGCGGATCCTCGTTCTTATCCCACAGCTTGGCACGCTGTACCACCCCAAAACGCTGCTGTTCATCGATTATCACCAACCCCAGGTTGTTGAACTTCACCACATCCTCCAGCAACGCATGTGTGCCAATGATGATGTGCAACGATCCGTCCTCCAGCATGGTATGCAGCCCTGTGCGTTCCTTTTTCTTCGTGCTCCCTGTGAGCAGTCCCACGTTCACGGGCATACCATCGAGCATTTCAGTGATGGTTTCGTAGTGCTGGTTTGCCAGTATCTCGGTGGGTGCCATAATACACGCCTGATAGCCATTGTCAATGGCAATAAGCATGGACATAAGGGCAACCAGTGTTTTCCCGCTGCCCACATCGCCCTGCAACAGGCGATTCATCTGCTTCCCCGATCCCATGTCCTTACGAATCTCACGAATTACACGCTTCTGCGCTTCGGTGAGTTCGAAGGGCAACTTTTGGCTATAGAATTGGTTGAAAATATCGCCAACCACCTTGAAAACATGGCCATTGTTTTTTTCCAACCTCTCGCTCCGCCTAAATAACAAGTTTAGCTGTATGTAAAAAAGCTCCTCAAACTTGAGCCTCGTCTGTGCTTTCTTCAGCACCGTGGCTGAAGTGGGAAAATGGATATTCTTCAACGCCTCGGGCAGCGTCATCAGCCTAAGCCTATCGACAATGTACATGGGCAGGGTTTCGGGGATGTTCCCATTCAGCATCTCTGCCAGCGTTTGCTGCAACTTCAGGATAGTTTTTGAGGAAATGTAACTGTTCTTCAGCTTCTCGGTGGTGCTGTATGCTGCCTGCAGGGCAGCGCTCTGCTTCTCCTGCCCGGGAATATACTCCTCCACCTCGGGGTGCGCAATGTTAATCTTGTTTCCAAATAGTGTGGGCTTACCGTAAATCACATACTTCACAATGGGCTTCAGGCTACGCGCAACCCATTTCAACCCCTTGAACCAAACCAGTTCAATGGATCCGGTGGAGTCGGAAAAGATGCCGGTAAGCCGTTTGGCCCTTCCCGCTCCCACTTCACGCAGACTCACTACCTGTCCGATAATCTGGATATAGGGCAAATCGGGGTTTAGCTCGGCAATGGTATAGAACTTCGAGCGATCGACATACTTAAAAGGGAAGTAGTAAAGCAGGTCGTTCAGGGTGTGGATATTCAACTCCTTACGCAGAAGTTCAGCCCGCTTCGGCCCAACCCCCGGAAGGTACATGATATCCATTGACAGGTTAACGCCCATAGGGCAAATTTAGTAAAAAACTTAATCTTAATAACGTGATGGTGTACCGCAATGGCTGGGGCAGAAGCGCAGTAGATAACAGGATGTTGTTTAAAGAACAGGTATAATAAAAAGGGCAAATGCCCTTTTCATCTTTTTCCCTTTGGCAAAAGTTCACTTTTCTTTACTTACATTGCCTTAACCTTTGGTTACGAGGCCAGTATAAAAGCACCATGCATGGTTTAACGTAAAAAAGATTTTATTAGTACCGAACTAATTCTCAGGCAATTCAAGCCAGAATAGCATAGACACTAATTAAAATACGTTTTACTCTATTAGTATCTTGTCAACTTTCAATAACTCACCGTTATGATTGTAAACATGAATAATGTACAAGCCTTTTATTAGATCAGAGGTATTCATCCTATTGGTATATGAAACTTTCAATTCCTTCCCGTGAATATCGTGCATCTTCACGATTATCGGAATATCGGCAATTACTTTTATTTCATCCTTCGCCGGATTTGGGCAAACGATAATTTTCTTATCAGCATTTAACTTAACACTTACTTCGTGTTCAAATTGTACTGCTATGGTAGTCAAAGTACTATTTGAGGTAAACAGAGTGTCATTGGGATTATTCTCATCGTATATGATGGACTCCCAGATAACGGCCTCACAATTATCATCCAATAAATGTATTGAAGAATAACCTTCATACATACTCCCAAATATTTCTGAAAAATCTGTGGTAATGAATATTGGTGGATTTGAAGAATGAATAAGGATTTCAAAATTCATTCCTATCGTCCCAAATGTACCACCTGTCGGCCTAAATTCTATTTTAAAGTCGGCATTGGAATCAAAATATATATTCTCATGGGGATCATCAAAATATGACGCTCTTAAACAATGATGCTCAGCAATATCCCTGTGAATAATTCTGATATCCAACGAATCCCACGGTTGGCCATAAATGTCTTGTTCGCCCAGAAGACTATCGACGCCCAGAGTGGCATTATTTTTCAGTCCAAATTGAATTGAATCTTTTCTATTCTCGCTATCAGTTACAAATAAACGTAGGCTGAAATCCTGGCCTTTAAGAAAGTTTGTCAAAAGTCCACACAAAAACAATGTAAAAATTAACTTTTTCATGGCTGTCAGTATTAATGGTTAAATCGTTACAAACTCAAGATGTTAAAGACTAAAAAAATCAAGGTTAATATCTGAATATCCTCATTTTTTTAAATTCACAAGTTCACTATCATTGAAGTGACAGTCATTGGGACAAGCCATTTTCCCTTTTCAGGGACTTTCGCATCGTGTCAATCAATATTAAAACAAATAGCACTCTGTTGCCTGAAAAATATCAATGATTGGATATTTCCGGCTGTTTTATTCCTTCACCATTTTTTGGGTAATCAAAATCTTTCCACTGCCATCAACAATCACTGCATTGTAAATTCCCGCGCTGATATTCACAGGGACAGCAACTTTATCACCCTTAATGCTTGTTGTAATTACAGTTTTCCCATTGATATCAATGAGTTTAAAAACTAAATTACGGCAGTTATGCAGATTAACAATCACAATCTCATTTTTAAACGGATTGGGATACAGCTGGATAGTTGATTCATAAGCCGGTGGCTTTATTCCGTACAGTAGATCGCTTGGGAAGCACTCATCGAATGCCGGGTTAAGGTATTTAACGATGCCATTCTCCCTAAAGCAAACATGTTCCCAATAAGTATAATAACGTGTGGGTATGGGTGATATATGTCCTAACAAACTATTTAAAACGCTACCAATCCCCTCAATGATGTAATCGGGACTATGGTGAGACCCATGGAGGTCAACTTTATATCTTTTTCTGTAACTATCAAAAATCAACACAGAATCAATGTCAAGGATAACGGAAAAGCATAAACCTTCAGGGTCGTGCTTTATGGTATCACCAATCTGCTTTGTGAAATCGTAGAGCAAATATTCCACCTCATAATCTCCAATAGTAATGGTTTCTCCAATGTAATAAATTTTTTTGTCGTTTTCCCTCAATCCGCCAATTCCTCGAATGGTTGGATTCAAGGTATCTCCTTCTTCAATGCAAAGCTTATAATATTGAATCTCTTTAATTGTAGTGTCTCCATGGATAGCATACCTTATCAGCGTTTTATCAGGTGGTCCGTCTTCACTACCTCCCGAATAAAAAACATTCCAGTTGACATTTCCGGTTGGGAACGGGACATAGTCCTGGGCTTTTGCATTGAGGGTTACTAGCAAAAGTATTCCGATAATAATAATTGTTGGTTTCATGGTTATTATGATTTAATGGTTTAATGAGTTATTAAAATATCGATCAAGTTTTATGATAGTCTTAGGGGGCAACGAGGGGACAATGAATTAAGGTAAGGCGAAAGACTCCACGCACATGCCATTCGCAGATTTGGCTGTACAATAGTTTTTTCAAATTCATTAGTGCAAAGCAATTACCACATATTGCAAAACCTTGTGGAAAACTGATAAACAACAAGCCATTCGTTTCACCCATTTAGGCGAAATGGAGTATATTTTAAACTTTCAAAAAACAACTTGAGGAAAGCGGTTGAGGAAAACATTGAATATATTTTCAATATTTTTGAAAGCTCAATGACGCCATGATTGCCGTTCCGCTTAGTCCATCTTCCAGCCTGATAGATGTGAAATCGGCTTTAAGAAAGACATACTTAAATACCTCGTAACCTAAACCACCATAAAAAGCAAAACCGTTTTTTGGATTGCCGAATTCCGGTATTGACATGGCTGGTCCCAACCCTCCATTAAGAAAGAATTTCCCATTTTCAGATAAAAAATATTTGTAATCCGCCACCCAGGTTAATCCCTGTAAGTGCGATCGAGTATCTATCCAGGTCCAACGGTAGCGAAATGATAAAATAGATTGTTCGTTGAAGCCATAGCCAAGATAAATATTTGCACCATATGTAATTGCACCATCAGTGCTGCCACTTTTATAATATATATTGGTATTACCAATAACACCACCCAGGCCTAATAAAAAACCTTTTCGATTTCCGTCGCCCAACTGAGCTTCAGCCGGTGAGGTAATAATTGTTAGCAAAAAAAATAAACTGAAAATTGACATTACATAGTTTTTCATAATCGCCTCCCTTTCTTATTAATTTATACTCATTATGGTAGAGATTCAAGCCGCTTTGATATATTATTGTGTATTATTCTAACATCCAGCATAGACTTAATGCTACCTAAAACCTTCTAATTCAATCCCACACATCCCCCTATTCCGGGGGAACATATTAGATTTGCATTAGACCATTTTTTTATTGTCGGGTATGAAAAATACATTAAATGGTTACTATCCTTTAAAAGCGTAAAAAAATTACTCATGGTTATACAAGGAGAAATTTAGTAATTTTTTTTATAATATCTCTAAAAATTAAAAATAATATTCCGTCGTATCACAAATTTTTTTTACGGTAATGCTCCTTCTGATGACGTAACAGCCTTTGCCACCTTGTTCATTTACATTTTTCATTGCCCGGTTTTAAATCGTAGATTAAGGTGGTGTAATAATCTTTCGTCAATGGATTTATCCATTTCCTTCAATAATCTTAAATTCTTGTTCCGTTAGGCCGTAATGATCAGGAAAACCAATATCGGGCAATACCCGATGAGCCATTTGGCAAGGTGGTTTTTTGCCCTTTTGTAACCATAATAATTTGCAGGTTGTTCTTGATATGGGATTTTAGCCAACGGCCAGGAGTGAGGTTAGTTTGGATGTACGGAGCAGAAACTTCATCGAGTTGCTTTGACCATTCCTACGGTCTTTGAACATTCACACAGCTCATTCATTCCAAGTCAGTTATATCCCGTATTGTAGAATATGATTTATTTTGGTTAAACAGTTTTTTCTCCATTTAATATGATTTGAACAAAACTCTTCATGATTTTTCTTAATACACTCTCTGATTGACTATTATTTATCCTAACTATTCTGGCATCTGTTTTTAAAACTTGATTAGAAATTCTATTGTATCAACAACTTTGTTACGAAAACTCCATTCGCAGTTTCTATTGTAAATATGTACACTCCGGGATTCCAATTATGGTCAAGGCGGAATTCATAATTATTAAGACATTGGGCTATAAAAACTTTTCCACCAATATCAGAAATACTGATATTACTAATTATACTGGCAGATTTGATTATAAGATAGCTCTGCGAGGGATTGGGGAAAACTTTTAACTGAAATTCTTCTGGTTCATTAACATAATTTCCATTATCAAAATGGGCAGCCAGGGTAAGATTGCTATTCGGCATATTGAATTGATAGTCGGCATCAGTACTGACAACTTCTTCATCATTACTTGTCCATTTGACAAAATTAAAACCTTCAAAAGGGGTGGCAGAGATATGTGCTATAGCGTTGGACAGAAAGTAACCTTCGCCAGTAACTGTCCCAGCATTTTCAGGGTTAGCCAGAAGAATAAGTGATAAACCCCACTGCTGCCCTGGTATATTCCAAATATCATCAACATTCATATCTTGCACAACAGTTATTGTGAAATTTGGCTCACCATACCATATTCCACCGCTCCATCCTTCATTGAGAAAATATTTATACTCATAGTCTCCTGCTTCGAGATTAAATGTTTGAGTGAATGTAAACGAATCACCTACACGGTGCATGGTTTGCAGTTCTGGTTCTTCGCCTGGTACTGCCCAATTCAGCATGCTTCCCGTAATGTAAACTACGTCAATATCTGGATTGAAGTATTGTGACACTTCATCCATCTTAATATTGAAAGTAACCTCAAAAGTTTCTGGATCATCGCCTTGGGCAACACCACAATTCATCAAAGTCTGATTATTACCTATATTTCCCGCATAAAGATCAAAAGAAATGAGGATAGTTACTGCGCAAAACAGCAAATAAATAAAGGTTCTTTGATTCATAGTAAATAAAATTTTAAACAGTCCGCAACTTGCCTCCCGTCCCAATCTCGATGTGTAGGAATCGTGGGTCGAGAGTAAGCCTCTGTTATCCGCAGTTAGATATCATCTAGAAGTTTCGCAATAGCATTTATGAATTCAACGGATAACGGGTAGAGATTAGCAACGGCTTCCTCATCGAAATCGTAAAAATCATTGTAATCCCCTTTATTCCTTTTCTCAAAGAGGTCAGTATAGTGTTTGCTAAGTCTTTGTCAAACTTTTCCGTTTTAACGAATAGCTGTCCGAATTTCTGCCTAACTCCTGAATGGCTCGAAACTTCAATATTGTTCTTAAGCAACAATGCGCTCACGGCATAAAAACAGGCATAATACAACCGATTCACTGCAGTATTCCAAAAGCAATTCTCTATATGCTTTTCTACCTCCACTAAGGTTTCTTTAGCACGTTCTATGCGATACCTGATGTAATCGTCACGGTGGTAGGCTGTCATAGTAACCGGCTGTCTTTCATTACGTTTTTATAGAAAGGGGTAACGCTATATTTGATATTCCAATCTTTTTCTGTGTATAGCATGGGGCTAATCAGTTCACCTATTTCAAACTCAAGGTCATACAGGGAGTAGGCTATTTCCTTTTCAATGTCAGATGAAATTTTCTCCCTGTCCAACAGGATGAGCAAATCCCAATCAGATTCACTATTGGCTGTTCCTCTCGCTCTTGAGCCATAAATATAAATTTTAGCCGAAGGGTCTTTCGCTCGTACTATTTCCTTTATTCTCTTTAGTATGTCTTTCTCACGATTTCCCATACTTCAAAGATAAAAATAAATGAGATGGTTTGTCAACTTTGATATGTTTTCCTGACTTCGTCAATGCGACACCTTTTTAAACTTTACACCAAAAACTATCTTCAAACAGCTTTGCTATTGACTTATGCTTTTCTGTTATTAGCATAGTTTTGGAAATTGTTTCATTGCT
>Ga0116144_10005318_pt1 | contig 11749 bp, 9 predicted proteins | sample AD_UKC035_MetaG_FD_89746 | JGI IMG/M metagenome (GOLD analysis project Ga0116144, IMG submission 89746) | Active sludge microbial communities of municipal wastewater-treating anaerobic digesters from USA - AD_UKC035_MetaG | ecosystem: Engineered > Bioreactor > Anaerobic > Digestate | place: USA... | reverse complement strand
GTCTACAAGAGTTCGAATAAGGGTGTCTCTTGGGGCACAGTACGGTATCTGGGTACAGCAATCTATGCTGATAGCAGATGCACGGATATCGCTGTCGCTCCTTCGAATGGATCCATTGTCTATGCCTTGGGCATAGAGAATAGAGGTCCGAGAATCTACCGTTCGTCGGATGGTGGATCCAACTGGAGTGACGTGACAGGAAACCTCCGAGACTTCCACTCTGGAACGAGCCACTACGGCTATGCGGTTCACGTTGCAGCAAACGCACCTGACGTTGTCATCGTCGGAACCAGCCTCGGGGCGTTTATCTCAACCAATGGTGGATCTTCTTGGAGCGCGACGATGCTCAGCCAGCCCGTCAAGGCCTTTGCAGCCGACCCGAGGCAGGAAATGCTGTTTGCGGCCACACTTTATCAGGGAGTCTATGTCACCATTGACGGCGGCTATTCCTGGGAGAAGATGAACAACGGGCTAAGTTCTCTGAACTGCATAGACATTGAATGCGATCCGATGAATCGTCTGCTGTTCGTGGGAACTTCGGGAGGGGGAGTCTTCCGAGTTTCGACAGAGATGATACCGACACCGACCATGACACCACAGAACACCCCGACACCACAGACCAGTGGAGTTGCGGGTGGCTGGAGAGACTATGACTAAAGTAGTGCCGTGCTTCTTTCCGCAGAAGACTGTGTAGGAAGGAAGCCTCCAGGACGAGGGCTTTCCGCCTGAAGCCTTTCCGTCAAAGCACAATAGGCGTTTGGGAATGTACAGAATTGGAGGATGAAAGATATGAAGAACGAGAGAACTTTGTTGAGGAGACTGCTGCCTATTCAGTCTGCGTGTCGGCGACAGTACCAGTCAGGCTTCACGCTCATCGAATTGCTCATCGTGGTTGCGATCATCGGCATACTTGCTGCCATAGCAATTCCCAATTTCCTCGCCGCCCAGACTCGAGCCAAGTGTGCCAGGGCGAAGGCGGACTTGCAGGCATTCTCCGGCGCAATTGAACTCGTCTTCACAGATGGCGGAGACTATCCCCCCAATGATGGACAGACGGGAGGCGCACCTCTTCAGATCACAACACCCATAGCGTATCTGCAACAAGGGGCGCTCATAGATCCGTTCTCGACAGCAAAAGACGATCCCGTGCTCGGATCCCGACCAAGGTTCTACAAATACAACAAGGTCTTGAGTCAGACGCAACTGAGCGATTTAGTCTCGGCAGGCGCTCCTCTTCCGTCTCCACTGGCAATTGATGCACCGGGTTACAACGTGGGTGCTCTCATCAAGTACGGAAAGTGGCGTATCGCTTCCCTTGGTCCCGACGGACTCTATGCGGATCCCGCTTCCACAGATCTGATCCTGTTTGGAGCCGACACGCCCTACGATCCGACCAATGGAGTAACGAGCAAGGGAAACATCGTGAGAACCCAGAAGAGCAGCACAGGCAAGTATCAAGGTTGCGTGACTTGTTGGTAGAAGGGACTTGTCCTATGGCCTGAGGACTCTTGTCGCTGATTGGAACGACTTCTTCATGGAGACGTCGGAACGTCCATGGTCGGAAAGCATTTCCTGAGCGCGGCCGAAAGGACTTCCTCATCCGCTACAATGAGGGCAAACACGCAGGTGCCTTCCTACCTGCTGAGCCATCGGTTCAGGAGATCCTGGCAGTTCAACACCTTCTCGGCGAGATCCATTGGTACATAGAAGTAATGGTTTGACGCCTCAAACCCGAGGCGGGAGTCGCTTGCCTGAAGCGCATACAGGCGTTGCGCCAGATCGATCTCACTGATCAAACAGCGTTCCAGAGTCTGCCGCGTTTCATCAGAGGGGCTCTCGTTATACGCCTTCCGTGCCACCACGAACTCGGCTTGATTGAGAACACTTCGAAAGTGGATTGCTGCGGCTTGCGCTACGACCAATTCCCGTTCCAGGTTCATTCGCTGTGCTTGAGTGATGACCGCGACGTCCTTCTTGATCGAAGAGTGCAGGACTTCGAGAGCATCGTCAAACCCGTCTGCGATCTTTCTGAACTGTCCAGTGTAAACCTCCGGTGGATAGGAGGCTCTCCAGCTATCCAGATCGTCATAGGGAAAGCCGACCATCGTTGCGCGATATCCCGTCGGCTGCTCCCAAAGGGGATTTGCTGGCCCCATTTGAAGGGGTGCGAGATAGACCAATGAACCGTGAAAAGGAAACTCGCTGAAGGCCGTGCTGAAACTCCGCCATGCCTGCACAATGGCAGGCGCAACGGCCGTGCCGAATCGTCGTTCCGCTACCCGAATCAGAGCGTCATCGGTAGAGATGTTCGGGTCGCGCCCGATTTCGGAAAACACTTCCAGATTCGGCGAAGGATACCCACCCAGCGTCCAGCCCAGCATCAGACCGTCCACTCCCACACTGCGAAGATTCGCAGCGTGCTTTGCCACATTTTCCAGTGCTGGAATATAGGGTACCGAGGACAATTCCCAAGTGTTGCCCGCTTGAACCTTGGCAAGGGTCTTCAGCCCGCCCTTGTGCGCGGCTTCCCAGTGCCGCGTTGCACGAGGCCCTGGCCCGATGGTCGAAATGGAGTATTCCCCCACAGAGCAATTCACGCCGCCGCGCTGGATTGGGGTACTCCATTCGCTCACGCTCATCAGGGAAACGGCTTGAGGCAGCTTCTCGATGGCTTGAATCGCCCAGTCGTCCTGCCAACCCCAGTCCCAGGCAATCAAGCGTGTGCTGGAACCAGCTCGTTCAATACCCGCCTGAATGAGTTGGTTTATCTCCGCGATCACATCCCCCGCGGGACGACTTGAGCAACGTGGACAGTGTGCCCCCTGATAGTGTGACCAGCAGTTTGTCAGATTCTCCGAGGCGGTGATCGTAAAGAAGCCTGCCAGATCAGGAACTGCACGACAGATGCTCTCGACCGCATGGGTCAGATACGCCTGAACTTCTGGAACGCTGGAACACAACGTGGAATAGTCACCCTCGCTGACTCCCTTCAGTCCGGGGTTCTTCTGATGAAAGGATTCGGGCATCGCCCGGGGTTCATTGAGGTACAGGTAGACGCCGATTCCCTTCTGCTTTGTCCTCGCCACCAGTTGTCGAAGGTTCTCTAGACGAGTTTCAAAGCCTTCACTCAAACTTGGATCCCATGGAAACTCAGAAAGCTTGTACAACACTCCCTGGAGCCACACACCATTCACACCCAACTGAGCCAGTCGAGCCAGGTATCCATCGGGATAGGGATCGAGAGACGGATCCAGCAGCGGATCCCCGTACAACGCGAAGTAGGAATAACAGAATCTCGGCTCAGATTGCCGCACAGATGAGAACGCCGCGGAAGGATTCAGCGGCGCTGACAGATCTTGAATGAAATCGAACAGTGGCTCATTCAGAAGACCGACGCCACCAGGGAAGAACCGCTCGACGACCTTGGCAATGCGTTCCTGTTCGAGGCGTGTCTCAGCATCCGGCTCGGCGTAGCGGATTGGAGCGCATTTGGGTTTCAGATTGCCGAGTTTGTGAAAGAGGAAGTCGTCTTCTCGAAGCGTGTAGGCCATTTCCGATTCCGTCCATCCGAGAAGATCGAGCAGCTGCTCATAGGGAAGGATGTGCCAATTGCGTCGGATCACTGTGATGCAAGAGCGTCTCTGCTGCTCCGGTGTGATCTCAGGCGGGCCGTTCAGCCCCATGCCATGGCCAATCTGGAGAATCTGTTCCGGCGATGCTCCCACGACGGATGCCATCCGATCAACGGGAACCAGCTGCCAGTTTCGCCACACAAAGGCGTAGAGGGCGTTGGGGAAATGTGGACAGATTACGGGGGAAGGTGCCGATCCTTCGGGAAGAGAGACGATCGCAGCCAGAGAGAGCAGAATGTGGGAGAACATGAGAGCCTCCTTTGGTAATGAAATCCTGGCACCAACCTAATACGCGACGTGAGGTGATGCAACCACGTCCATCTTCTTGTAATGCTTCGGCCATACCTGCGCGGAACAACCAAACCCTGTGTATCCGAACCGATACAAACACTATCTATCTTGTCTTGCGAAAATCATGCATCTCACTTACAGTCCCAACTATCGAGAGGCAGCCGGCCTGCCTCGTGAATAGGGAGGAGTGGAGATGAGTTCTCCTTCTGTTAGGGACAGGAATGCTTCCGAGAACAAAGTTCATAAGGGAGAGCCTTCCTGCGGCTGTTGTTGCTGCGATGCAACGTCGTCTGGAACAAAGACACCACGTCTGGTGTTTCGTAGTCCGGGCATCGGGACGTGGCAGCCTCGACCACTGGATCATATTCGCTGGAACCTGACTCGAAAGGGGCGAATCCTTCGCAAGGCCGACGCCATTGTGGTGTCTGTTCCCAAGTGTGGAAGGACGTGGCTCAAGGTATTCCTGAAAGCTTATTTCTCCGCTGTTGAGAATCGTGATTTTTCGCTCCTGTTCCATGGCTCTGATCGAACGATGGACGTTCGCTTTGCTCACGATCTCTGGGAGCATCTTGTGCGCGCCAGTCTTCGTCAAAGGCTGCTAGGCAAACATCTCGTGCCTGCCTCGGCACGATGCACTAGCAAAATTCTGCTCTTGGTTCGGGATCCTCGGGACGTCATTGTCTCCCTGTACTTCCATCTAACCAAGAGGAGCCGCATCTTCAAGGGATCTTTGTCGGAGATGATCCGCCACCGCAGATTCGGGATTGAATCTGTGATCTGGATGTTGAACACCTGGATGAAGGAATGGCACGACTACGACAATATCCACATTTTCCGTTACGAGGATTTTCAGACAGATCCTCGAAGCACATTCCAGTCGGTTCTTGCCTTCTTGGGCTTTCCCACCATTGATGTGGAGAAATTTGCTGGGGCGCTCAAGACCGCGTCCTTCGACTCGATGCGTGAAATGGAAGCCACGGGAAAGGCAGATCACAAATGTCTTCGACCCGCGGACGCTCAGGATCCCGACTCCTTTAAGGTTCGTCGCGGTATTGTCGGGGGCTATAAGGACTATCTTGACGAGGGGGATCTTTCCTATATCGAAGAAGCGATGAAACTTCTGGATCCCCGCTTGGGATACACTGTCGAAAGCAGATCGTGAAGGATCTGGAACAGATAGGTAAACTGGCTCTGGTTGGCGTGGGCAGAGTTTTTCTTTCAGGAGGTGCCAGGGATGAAGAGTCGTATTCTCATTGTGGACGATGACAGGAATGTCATCCACATGCTGGTGCTGTTTCTCGTGGATCTCGGCTATGAGGTGATTCCTGCCAGGGACGGTCTCAGTGCGGTGACACTGGCTGTGAAGTACTTGCCCGATCTGATCATCCTGGATGTCATGATGCCCAAGATGAGTGGATACCAAACATGTGAATTCATCCGACGCAAGGAAGGGCTGCAGAACCTGCCCATTGTGTTCCTCACTGCGAAGGGGCAACCACACGACGAGGAGTATGGGAAGAAGATCGGAGGCTCAGCCTATCTGACCAAACCGATCAACTTCCCCGTTCTAGAGGAAACCATCGCGACACTCATTCACGAACACCCGATGGACTTTCCCAATCGGCCGGCTGTTGATCTGACAGATCCTGGCATCCAGTGGGTCGGCTGAGTACCCTACTCTGCATGCTGTTCGGGTTGCTCAACAGTGTTTTGTACAGGGGGAGGCGCAACCGCTTGCGGTAACGGAGGCTGCATGCCCACTCCCTGCTGCGCCAACAGGCTTCCGTAGACAAAGAGTTGAATCTCCGGTTGCGACTTGAGGTTGGTTCGAAGCAGAACCTGATCGCGGAAGAATCCTTCCTGGCTGAATTCATCGGTCATCTTGGCGGTGATCTTATATCGAGTACCACCTTCGGGACCAAGAGACTCCGAAGCCGCTTCAATCTCCATGCCTGCGAGACTGTGCTCGATGCCAGTGATCTGAAAATCCTTGTTTCGGCGACTCTGAATGTACACGGTTCGAGAGGGGTGCTGGCTCTTCTGAACCGAGTGGAAATTCATGAAACTTGGGGTGAGGGAAACTTCAGGCTCAATGCCTGCGTAGATGGCAAAACGAAGTTCCTTCTCCCTCTCAAAAGTGGTCTTGACGATTATGTCATCGCGAACAAAGCGTTCAGGAAAATCCTCTGGAATCTCTAGTCTGACAGTCAAACGGTAGTGGCGTTCGGGCTCGTCGGCTATCTTGATGAGCGATTTCTGCACCAGAGGTGAGGGGCCTTCCACGCCAGTCAGTTCGACGGGCTCCTTTACCGCGACGAAAATGTCTATGGATCTCTCACTGGAGGCACCTTTCGTCATAGCGCCAAACGGCGGAAACGTCGGAGGAGAGAATCGGAACGCAGACGTGACTTCACCAACAAACTCCAGAGCCAGTTTGGGGTTAACCGGATCGTTGGAGAGGACGGTAACCTTCTTCTTCGTCTTGGTCGGGTGTTGACCTGAGTTGAAAGCCACATTGATATTTGTGGACTGTCCGGGCGTGAGCTGTTTGGCGTCAGCCGACGCGGACGTGCAGCCACAGTCCTTGGTCACGTTGTTGATAATCAGATCGGCGGTTCCCTTGTTGGTGACAACAAACGAGTGTTTCCATTCCTCGCTGACATAGAGAACGCCGAAGCTCTTGGTCGGCTCTGGGCAGAATATCTCGGGCGTTCCTAGAACAGTCAGTCCTGCCGCTTCGGGTGATGCCGATTGAACGGTTCTTTCCAGGGTGCCTGCCGCCGGGGGAAGAGCAGGCGGCTGAAGGGCTCCGGTTTGTTGCGCCCAGGAAGCGGACGTCTGACTGACAAGAACCAAAGTTATCAAAAGCACCCAACCTGTTGTGGAATTCCTCTTCACTGCTGAATCTCCTTCATGTTGTTCGTCAACGTCAGGAATTATCATCCCGCGAGACTCAGGCTGTCAACCTGCATTGTTGCGAATGCCCTATCCGCAGCTCAGAGAGACTTGTTCTGCTGGTTTTCCGGACGGGTAGTGCCAGTCTCGCACGGCGAGTCATCTTTGGAGCCAGGGAGTGAGATCGCGGCCTATCATTACCGAAAAGCGTTCGATCTGATCTCTATAGTGCGCAATCAACTGAGTGCGCACCTCTTTGGGCATTTTCTCATAGCGACCTGCGTTGACTTTCTCTCCGATTACCGGAGTGAAATCATCACGAACACCGACAAAACGGTAGAGATCCTTGATCAACGTGTCAGGATCATTCTTCAGATCGTCAAAAAGATATACACCCATGTCAGGAAAAGCCTCACGCCAGTACGCCAGATGGTCTGCATACAGGCCATGGGTTTGCACCCAACGTGCATCCGCCGCGAAGAAATCCTCGAATGGGACGATTCTCTTGCCCATGCGCTCCCTGCGGTTTCGCCAGAACCAGTAATGCGACCAGGCACGGTCTGCTGGATTTCGAAAGATGGCAAACACGCGAAGTCCAGGATAGTGCTCCAGAAGTTGATCGCGGGCTGAAGGTTGCTTTCGCCAGAAAAGTAGTGTTCTCTTGGGATTTCGCTTGGGGTAGAACTCCTTGTGAAAGGAATCAGGCCTTGGGAGAAAGAGATAACTGACAGTGATCTCGCCTGCGATTCGGCCGTTCTTCTCTTTGAACCAATTGTGATACCAGTTGTAGCCCTTATGGAAATGGTGTGTGTAGAAACTGATTTCTTTCTTCTCAACCAAGACGTCCGGATGCTGGCTCAGAATGTCACCGAGCCAGGTCGTTCCGCATTTCTGAACTCCGATACCGACAAAGTCGGGGCCTTCACTTCTGGGAGTGATTAGAGTTGTACTTTCCATCGCCTCGATTCGCGCCTTTCCCAAGATCTCCTTTGTATATCACTCATCGTTCGCAGGCGCTGGCCTGCTCAGGAGCACGACAGGGAGAGTCTAAGGCGTTCAGATGCTTTGTCAAGTTCAGGTGGATCACAGAAAGGTCGAATCCACCCGATGAGGCAAGAAGGAAAGCCCTTTTCGTGGTCCTTCATCTGTGGTTGTCGAGTGACTAATCCGCGGTTTGACAGACCCTCGTGATTGCTGTTGAATCCTTCTGCAAAGGCATTTCGCAGACTGTACGGCGCTCTGCGGAGTCCGTTGCATCGCTTGCCCGCCTATGGATGAGGTTCGAATAGGGTGCGCGGTGCCAGTTGATATTCCGATCAAGCGTCCGGGATTTGAGTGCCTTCGTTCTCTTGGACATGAGGTCAGAAGTGTTCGCCAAGTTCTTCGCTGAAAGCCTGGACATCGCAGTCATCTGGTCGCTGACTCGCTTCTTTCTGAGTCGCTCTCACCACCATACGGAGCCGAGTGAGCTCGAGCAACTCCTGCACCTCTATCAGTCTGCCGATCCGGATCATGTTTTCTCTGATCCCTGTCCAACAGATGAATTTGCGATTCAGTCTGCACACCACCTGTTTGGCCACAGCACTGAGGAATTTGTCTTTCCTTCAGCAGTGCAAACACCAATTGAGAGAAACAACACCGTCCACGCGCGAAGGATTAGGTCTGGTTCCCTCGAAGGAAAGCCTGTGCTCATTCTTGTTCCAGGTTGGATTATCGGCCATTTGGATCCGCTGTTGTGGTATTTCGGTCGTCCCCTTCTTCGGATGGGCATTTCTTCCGTCGTGATCGAGCCACCCTATCAAATGCGAAGGACTCCTTCTGGCTCCTGGACAGGGGAATACACCATTTCAGGAAACATGGTCAGAACTTTCGACAGCATACGACAGGCCGTTCTGGACGTGCGACGCCTCATCGCGATCCTGAGACAGCAGGGAGCATCCCGCATCGGGGTCATGGGCATGAGTATGGGTGGCTGGATTACCTCCCTGGTCAGTGTTGTTGAAACCGATTTGGCTTTGTCTGCCATTGTCGTTCCGCCCGTTGATTTAACGCACATTCTCAAGACCTCTCCACTGCTTCGGACGATTCGGAACGATATCATCCAGGATGGTCTCTTGGATCAGGATGTGTCTCGAGTCTCGTTCCTTCTGTCACCTTTGTCCTATCCTCTGCGAGTGCCTCTGGATCGGGTCAGACTTTTTCAGGCTCGCCATGATCGAGCCTTGCCCCCAAAAGGAGTCGAAGATCTTTGGAATCATTGGGGAAGGCCTCTTCTCAGAAAGTACAGTGCGGGACATATCAGCATCGTCCTTTCACCCGGATTCCTCAGGGATTTTCGCAGGGACTGTCGGCAGTTGCTTTTGGATGGTGTTCCCGGAGATTCCCGTCGAACATCGTGAACGAATGCGATACGATGATCCCGATGTGGAGTATCAGGAGTGACCGTTATGCACAGTGTTCTCTTTGTGGACGATGAGGAAAGGCTCGGACGCATCCTGACGAAGGCTGTGGAAACCATGTCGGGCTGGACTGCTGAGTCGGTCACATCGGCGGAAGACGCTCTCAAACGCCTTGAAGAGTTTCCCTTTGATGTGATCGTATCGGATATTCGGATGCCTGAGATGAACGGCATCGAACTGCTTGATCGCGTCAAGAAGATCCGTCCTCAAACTGAAGTCGTCATGATGACAGCCTACGGAACTGTTGAAAATGCGGTTTCAGCGATGAAACTGGGCGCCGCAGACTTCCTTGTAAAACCCGTCAAGACGCACGATCTGAAGCGCCTTCTGAACCGGCTGTTCGCTCTTGCCTCGGAAGGAGAGCCTGCTGCCGTCACTATGGAAGAGGAGCAATCGGAGTTTTCGTTCGACTCTGTGATCGCGAAATCGGCTTCGATGCGCCGAGTGTTGGAGATGGCACGCAAGGTCGCTGCCAAGAACGCGACAGTGTTGCTTCGTGGAGAGTCCGGAACCGGCAAGGATTTGTTGGCGCAGGTGATTCATTACAATTCACCGCGCGCTTCACATCCCTTTGTGAAGGCCGTCTGTGCGGCCATTCCGGAAGGACTTCTTGAGAGCGATCTTTTCGGTCACATCAAGGGAGCGTTCACCGGAGCGACGGAAGCCAAGCCTGGCCGTTTCCAGTTGGCGGACACAGGCACCATATTCCTTGACGAGATTGGCGACATGACTCTCAACACGCAGGTCAAACTCCTTCGAGTGCTTCAGGATCGACAGTTTGAACCGGTTGGAAGCACCAAAACAATCGGTGTAGATGTTCGGGTCATTGCGGCAACCAATCGCGATCTTGAGGAAGCCATCGAGGAATCGCAATTCCGAGAAGACCTCTATTACCGTCTCAACGTTGTGACACTTGTTCTGCCACCACTTCGCGAGAGACCGGAAGACATTCCGCCGCTTATTGACCGGCTTCTGAGCGACTCAGCGCGCCGGGAAGGCAGGGATCTCTGTCGTCTCACCGAAGGTGCCCGCTCTCTCCTGCTCAGACATCCATGGCCTGGAAACGTTCGGGAACTCCAGAATGCTTTGGAGCATGCGGAGATTATGACAGGCAACGATGAGATCACCGAAAATGAACTGCCCTTGTATCTTCAAGCAAGGAATCCAGCCCCCTCGCCCGAAGCACCATCCGCATTGCTGGACGGGATGACGCTGGAACAAATGGAACGCAGGCTGATCCAGAAAGCGCTCGAAGATTCTGGAGGCAACGCCACCAAGGCGGCGGACATGCTTGGTATTACTCGACGCACGCTGGGATATCGTCGTGAGAAGTATCAGCTCTGAAGTGTTTCTGGTCTTTCAGACGATGCTTCCTTGACTCCTTCCGGGTTTATCCACAGCAGAAGATTCTCCAACCGTGCTCGCTCTCGTGCGAGGAGCTTTCTATGCTGCCAAGGCACGAACAGGAACAGGATCAATGCAGCGAGCGCCAGGAGTGACAACCAACAGACAATCCCTGCGATTGGGATTTTCGTATCGTGTCGCATAGACTCAGAGAGTCCTATCAGGAGAGGAAACGACAGAACTGGCAGAACAAAAAAGATCATCAGATAAGGGAAATCTCTCTGCGTGGAAGCGAGAGTCTGTGCTCTGTAGTGCAGATAACCTTCCAACTCCTGACGGTTTATGGGAGGCTCATGAAATACAAAAGACTCTCTTTTCTCCTCAGGAACATGTCTGCTCAGGAATTCGACGATCCATTCGGGAACGGAACCACTCCAGAGCGAACCCATTCCGGAACCCGACGATAGCCGGATGACCCGATCCGGCAGCGCGACCAAAAGATAGCGGAAGTTTTGATGATTATGGGTGCTGCGACCGATCATCACAGCCTGAACATCGTTCCACAAATAGTCTCGATTCCTCCCACGATGGGTCAAGCGAAGACCTTCCGGGGACAGGCACAGATGCGTCTGAAGGAATTTCGGCAAGAACCGGGGGAACCAAACAGAAATCTCCTTGGGGATATCTGTTCCCGCGGGTGGTTTCCAGAGTTTGAGACAGAGTGACATCAGCAATTCCCTGTCCTCATAGCGGAAGCCGGCAAAGGAGAGATGCTGGATGCGCAAATCAGGAGTGAATCGGATGAACCCATCAGGCTCCACAGAGCGGTAGATGCGTCCATTTTCAAAGTCTTCCCACCGCCACCAATCCCATGACAGCAGTTTTCGCACAGCGATACCTTTTTCATCCGCCCTGATCTGCCAGCGCAGGATGACGATCCACAACACAAGCGATGCGATGAGAAACAGAAGCACTGGGATGAATCCCAGAGTGGTCTCCGACCAAAGAATCAGGAATGCCAGGCTGACGGAGAAGGCAAAAACCAGATAGAACCCTATTCTTTTCAGGGACGGCTCGGTCGTAAACGTCAGCGGATTCTTCAGTCTGTCCATTTCCTAAGTAGTTTCC
>Ga0116144_10005314_pt1 | contig 11762 bp, 9 predicted proteins | sample AD_UKC035_MetaG_FD_89746 | JGI IMG/M metagenome (GOLD analysis project Ga0116144, IMG submission 89746) | Active sludge microbial communities of municipal wastewater-treating anaerobic digesters from USA - AD_UKC035_MetaG | ecosystem: Engineered > Bioreactor > Anaerobic > Digestate | place: USA... | reverse complement strand
GTCGCCTCGGTTTGTTTTTTGATCAGGGCGATCGTAGCAAATTCCACGGGTTTTTTGGTGATGCTGTCCAGGAGTAAACCCTGGATGACGCCTTCCCCTTTTATCTGGGAGGGGTTTTTGCCGTCCGGGATGCCGGTGTTTTGTGCCATGAGCATGGGACCGAGACTAAAAGCGGCCAGGATCAGGGAACACAAAGCTTTAAATTTCTGCATGTTTTATGGATTGTTGACCCAAAGGTAGAGGGGGACCGGGGAGCCTGTCAAATATCAATCGACCATCCGGGGACTTTATTCGTCTGTTCCTGTTGAGTGTCCCGGCGACCGGTGCATCTATCAAAAATATGGGGCAGTCGAAATTTGATACTATTTTATCTTGTAAATGAACGGAGTTAACGGGAATGCCTTTCTTCTAAGGTAATTTTGCATTGTAACATGGTTCAAACCTTCCTGCAGAAACACCGCATGCTCACGCTGCACACCTTGTTCTGGTGCAGTTATTTCTTATTGTTTTTTTATCAGATCAGCGGTCCGCGGGGGAACGAGCAGCCCCGGGCCTTTGCCGAAGTGTTCCTGAACGCGAGTACCCATACCCTCTTCCTGATGAGCGTGGCCTATGTCAATTACTTCCTTTTTCTGCCCCGGTTTTTAAGTCATAAAAACGGGCTGCGCTACGCCCTGGAATTTTTGGTGGGGGCCGTGCTCATCCTGATCGTCTACGTCATCCTCAAGCGCTGGATAGCCGACGGGTACACCCATAAGGCCATGTTTTATTACAATCACCGCTTTCCCATCAGTTCTTTCGTGACTTCCGTGCTTACTGCGAGTTTTGTGGCCGTGCTCCGGTTTTTTACCGAATGGAAGGACCTTGAAGAGCAGCGCAAGGAATTGCAGAATGAAAAATTATCGGCGGAACTGAAGTTTTTACGGAGCCAGGTCAACCCTCATTTTTTATTCAATACCCTCAACAATTTGTATTCCCTGGCATACAGCATGTCCCCGCAGACCACCGAAGTCATTTCCAGGCTTTCCCAGATGATGAGGTATATGGTGTACGATTCCAATCACGACCGGGTGGCCCTGGAGCGGGAAGTGGACTATATGCAGAATTACATCAGCCTTGAAAAACTCAGGCTCAACGACCAGATTCCCATCCGGTTTGAGGTGGAAGGAGACCTTGGCCAGAAAAAAATTGCCCCCCTCCTCTTGATTCCTTTCCTGGAGAACGCGTTCAAACACGGTGTTTCCAATACCAATCCGGACAGCTGGGTGAAAGCCAATCTGATCGTCAATGCAAACCAACTGAGTTTCGAGGTGGCCAACAGCATTTCCGTTCAAGCCGGCACAGCCGGTTCGGCCCAGTCCGGGATCGGCCTTGAAAATGTGAAAAAAAGGCTGGAATTGAATTATCCCGACCGCCACAAGCTTAAAATATCCCAGGATAATAAACAGTTTACAGCTAAATTGGATATACAATTGGCTTAAATGATCCGAACGATTGTCATTGAGGACGAACCGCTAGCCCGAAATCTGCTGACCCAATATATCGAAAAAGTGTCCTACCTGGAGCTGGTCCATACTTTTTCAGATCCGCTGAAGGGCCTCGAATTCGTCAACAACCATGAGGTCGACCTGATGTTCCTGGACATCCAGATGCCCAACCTTTCCGGGATCGGGTTGCTGCGCATCCTTCAAAAAAAACCGGAAGTAATCCTGACTACCGCTTATTCCGATTATGCCCTGGAAGGATACGACCTGAACGTCACGGACTACCTGCTCAAACCCATTACTTTTGAACGCTTCCTCCAGGCGGTTGAAAAAGTCAAACAACGGAAGGAAAACGCCCGCCAGAACAACGATCCCCAAATCCCTCCGACCAGCCCGCCCGCAGACGATTTTATGTTTGTCAAGGACGGGACCAAACTGATCCGCGTAAACGTCAACAACATCATGTACATCGAAGGGCTCAAGGATTATGTGACCATCTATACCCCGGAGCAGAAAATAGTATCCCTGCAGCGGATGAAAAACCTGGAAAACCAGTTGCCTAAATCCCAGTTTATCCGCATCCACCATTCCTATATCGTTTCCCTGAAGTGGATCCACTCGATCCATAAGGACTATGTGGAGATCAACAAAGTGCAGATCCCTATCGGGGAAACCTACCGCAAAGCCTTCCGGGAATTCATTGACCAGCAAAAATTCCTGGGGGACTAACTGGCACAGTTTTTGACTGGATTCAGGGCTATGAAGTCTGGGGTTCTTGCAGTATTGATTTGGGTTTTGTGTTCATCGTTTTCCGGTCCGGAAGATTCCAGAAAAGTGGAGTGGTTCTACATTGAGCGGTTTGCCCCGCTCGCCGTGGAGGAAATGCACCGCGTCGGTATACCCGCCTCCATCAAACTCGCCCAGGCCGTGATCGAATCCAATTCCGGCCGGAGCGACCTGGCGATCCAAAGCAACAACCATTTTGGCATCAAATGCAAATCCTGGTGGAAGGGCCAAAGCTATTATCATAAGGACGATGACCTGGACGCCCGCGGCAGATTGATGGAATCCTGTTTCAGGGCTTATGCCGATATCGAATCCTCCTTCAGGGACCATTCCGATTTTTTAAAATCCTCCCCCAACTATATTCCGCTCTTCAAACTGGACCCCACGGATTACAAAGGTTGGGCCACGGGGCTCAAATCCTGTGGGTATGCAACGGATAAATCCTATGCTGACAAACTGATCCGGACGGTCGAAACTTTTCAATTGTACCGGTACGACACCTATAAGGCGACCATTTATGACCTCCCGGCCGATAAAGGCAGGTCCCCCTCCTCGCTCCCGAGGGAAACGACGGTGGACTGATCAGGATTCAGCCTCTTTTTCTTCGGAGATCTTTTGATGTTTATTGAGGGGATTGGCACGGTCCTCCTGGTATTTTTTCCTTTGACGCGAGATATCGATGGCCCCGAACAGTGCCTCACGGAAGGAGGTAGGATCGGCAATGTTCTGACCGGCAATATCGAAAGCGGTCCCATGGTCAGGGGAAGTCCTCACTACCGGCAAACCGGCGGTGAAATTCACTCCTGTTGTAAACTCAAAGGACTTGAACGGGATCAGGCCCTGATCGTGATACATGGCCAACACCCCGTCGAATTTCTTAAACTGACCGGATCCGAAAAAACCATCGGAGGAAAAGGGCCCAAAGAGGGATAAGCCGTTATTTCTGAGTTCCTGGATCCCGGGTATTATGGTGTTGATCTCCTCATCCCCGATCACGCCTTCATCTCCGGCATGAGGGTTCAAGCCCAGTACGGCGATCAAAGGCCGGTCAACGCCAAAGTCTTTTTGAAGGGTCTGGTGCAAGATCCGGACGCTGTCCTTGATGCGGGCCAAGGTGACCGTCGCGGACACCTCCCTGAGCGGAATATGGGTGGACAACAGGCCCATCCTCATCTGCTGGCCGATCATCATCATCAGGTAGTCCTGGGCGTGGAGCTGACGGGCCAGGTATTCGGTATGGCCGGCATGGGCGAAGCCCGCCAACTGCATGGATTTTTTATGAATGGGTGCCGTGACCAGGCCGTCGATCCAGCCGCTTCGAATATCCGCAATGGCCTGGTCTATGGCCATCAGCGCGTATTTTCCACCGGCTTCGGTCACCTTTCCCGGAGTGATGGTTACATTTTCCTGCCAGCAGTTGACCACGTAAACTTTTCCGGGTGCCAGTTTTTCATTGCTCCTGGCCTGGTAAAACATAAATTCATCGCCTTTCACCACGTTTTTATAATAGGAGAGCACTTTGCCGGAACCATACACCACCGGGATACAGTATTCCAGGATTTTGGGATGGCGCAGGGTCTTAATGATGATCTCGGGACCGATTCCGTTGAAATCACCCATCGTGATGGCTATCTTGATCAGGTTTGATCCGTTACTCCCCATTTTATTTAACGCTAATTTGGGCCGAAGATAATATAAATCAGGGGGTTTGGTCAGGGTTAGAAATGGTATCATTGCAGTATGATACGGGCAAAGAAGTCCTTTGGCCAGCATTTTCTTACCAATGAATCCATTGCCCGGTCCATCGTGGACGCCCTGGCCGGTTTTGAACCCATCGGCCACCTCCTCGAAATCGGCCCCGGCCGGGGCATGCTTAGTAAATACCTGGCTGAAAAATATCAAGGCCTTGCTTTGGTCGAGGCAGACCTGGATATGGTCCGGTTGTTGGCTGCGGACCCCCGGTACGCAGCATGCCGGCTGATCCATTCCGATTTCCTGAAGCTGGACCTCAACAACCTCTTCGGTGGAGAACCCCTGGTGATCATTGGCAATTTCCCCTACAATATATCCTCCCAGATCGTCATCAAAATGATCGATCACCGCGACCTGGTCCCGGGTATGGTCGGAATGTTCCAGAAAGAAATGGCCCAGCGCATTGCCCATAAGCCCGGCAGCCGCGAATACGGGGTGATCAGCGTACTGACCCAGGCTTATTACGAAGTGGACTACCTGTTTACGGTAAACGAGGGCAATTTCAGCCCGCCTCCCAAAGTAAAATCGGCCGTGCTCCGGTTTACCCGGAAACCGGAATTTCACCTGGACTGCGATGAACGCCTTTTCAGGACGGTGGTCAAATCCTGTTTTCTTCAAAAAAGAAAAATGATCCGGAATTCCCTCAAAACCCGGTTGTCCCCTGATATCCTTGCCGACTCTTTTTTTGACCTGCGCCCGGAGCAGTTATCGGTGCAGGACTATGTCGGCATCGTAAAAAAAATAGAGGCTATTTCACCGGCCGGATAAGCCATTTCCGCACCCATTCCGCCGAAATATTATAAAAGAAATGGACCAGGAAAGGAAGGGCCAGGCTCCCGCTGACCGCGTACAGAAACTGGAAACCCAGGGCAAATACGAAGGTCACCGGTATGGCCAGCCAACCCTGGGTAAAGTGTGAAAAGGAAAAGCTGACGGCGCTAAGCAGGGCTGCAAGTATAAATACCATGCCATTCTGGCTCAGGAGGTGGGTCAGGACCCCACGGTAGATATACTCCTCGGCCCAGGCTGCGGTAAAGCAAAGAAAAATCCAAAGCAGGTATTCCTTTTTGGTTTCCGGCAGCATCTGGGCGCTTTTGTCTTCCTTTTCTTTGGACATGCGGTAATTGATAAAGTTGACCAGCAGGCCGGCCAGGTATATCCCCCCTGCCAGGGCCAGGGCAGGGCCGGTGAACGGGCTGAACCAGCGGATTTCCAGGGTTTCCCTCCAGTCCACCAGTGCAGCCAGGCCCCCGATCGCGGTGAGCATAATAATGGATTGAAGATATAAGGCCTGCCGGGGTGGAATTTCTTCTGATTCTTCAAGGGTTGACCTGGATTGAAAACTGAGTACAGGGAGTACAATCAACTGGAGGCCAATGAATAATAAAGAAAATATCGACACCGGTCAAAAATAGCCTAAAATATGCAATCTTTACACGCCAAGTATGATTGTAACCATTACACTGAACCCGTCCATTGATATCTCGGTGATCGTGCCCCAGTTGATTCCAACCGAGAAACTGCGGTGTGAAAGTTATGAAAAGGAAGTGGGGGGAGGAGGTATCAATGTCGCCAAAGGATTGCACCGTTTGGATGTCAAAACAAAGGCCCTGTTTTTCTCCGGTGGGCACAATGGGAAGTTCATAGAATCCAGGCTGAAGGATGAAGGAATTGCCATAAAACCGATCCACCTAAGGCCGGAAACCCGGGAAAACATTACCGTGACTGACCGTACCGACGGGAAAGAATTCCGGTTGGTCAACAAAGGGGCCGGTATAAAAAAAAACCATGAGCTGCTTTTGCTCACGGCGCTCCATTCTTTACGGCCCAAGCCCGACCACCTGGTCCTGAGCGGAAGCCACCCCCCCGGACTTTCGGCTGAGTTCACGGGGAAGCTGGCAAAATGGTGTTCCAGAAACAATTGCAAGCTGGTCCTTGATCTTCCGGGAGATGAACTGGCCAAATGTTTTGCTTACCGCCCTTTTCTCATAAAACCCAGTCTCAAGGAAGTGGCCCTGGTGACCGGTAAACCCAAGCTAAGTATACCCCAATCCGTTGTGATCGCTAAGGAATGGATAGCTAAAGGCTTCGCTGAAAATATTGTGATCTCCATGGGTGCTGAAGGCGCGGTCATTTGCAACGGTAAGGAAACCTACCGCATGAAACCGCCTCCCGTCGTCACCATGAGCACGGTCGGAGCCGGAGACAGCATGGTGGCCGGTGTGTTATTCAAATTGGCTCAACAGGCCGAACTGCTCGATGCGCTGCGAATGGGCATTGCCTGCGGTACCGCTGCGACCCTGCACAAAGGCACCAAATTGTTTGATCCAAAACAAGCCAACAAACTGTATCAACAATTAAAAACCATGCGCCCGATCAACCATCATGGATAAGCCTTGCCCTTCCTGTCCTTGCCTCCTATTCCCGATGAGATGAAAGTGACCAAAACAGAAATAAAGCACCTCCTGAGCTTGCCGGTGATTGTGGCCGCCCTGGGATATTTTGTGGATATTTACGATCTTCTGCTTTTTGGAATCGTGAGGATCCCCAGCCTCAAATCACTGGGTTTGTCGGAAACCGACATCTCCCTGGTGGGTACTTCCATCCTGAATTGGCAAATGACCGGACTCCTGGTGGGCGGGGTGATTTGGGGGGTGCTTGGAGATAAAAAAGGCAGGCTTTCCGTCCTGTTTGGTTCCATCATCACCTATTCCCTTGCCAATATTGCCTGTGGTTTCGTCCAGGACGGGGAAACCTATAAGGTCCTGCGGTTCATCGCTGGGGTCGGCCTTGCGGGAGAACTCGGCGCCGGGATCACGCTGGTATCCGAATCCATCCCGAAACATTTGCGTGCCCTGGGCACCAGCCTGGTTGCCGGGGTCGGATTGATGGGCGCCGTAGTGGCTTATTTTACCGTGGAGTGGTTTGACTGGCGAACCGCCTATTTTGTGGGTGGGGGCATGGGCCTGGCTTTGCTTTTCCTGCGGATCGGGGTGTTTGAATCCAGTTTTTATAAAAATATCAAAACGGCCGCGCATGTGCAAAAAGGCAATTTTTTTGCCCTTTTCACCAAAAAGGACCGTTTGATCACCTACCTCAAATGCATTGGTATAGGGCTCCCAAGCTGGTACGTCATTGGGGTATTGCTCACCTTCAGCAATGAATACGGGAATGCCCTGGGCATTGCAGAACCGGTGAGTCCCGGTTTGTCCATCATGTGGGCTTATATAGGCTTATCGGCCGGTGATCTGAGCAGCGGGCTGGTCAGCCATATGCTGCAATCGCGCAAGAAAGCGGTCCTGTACTTCACCCTCTTTACCCTGGCCATGGTGCTGATCTATCTCTCCGGCTGGGTCCGTTCTGCGAACGGCATGTATGTCCTATCCGCTTTGCTTGGGCTCGGCATTGGCTTTTGGGCCATGTTTGTCACCATTGGCGCGGAACAATTCGGCACCAATTTGCGGGCAACGGCGGCGACCACCGTGCCCAACATGGTAAGGGGCACGACGGTCCTGATGACCTCTTTGTTTGTATTTCTTAAACAGGCAGGCTGGTCGGTATTTGCCGCCGCCGGCGGAGTGGGTTTGATCGTTTTCACCATAGCCTTCTATTCCACCCTGACCATTCCCGAAACCCACGGCAAGGACCTGGATTACCTTGAATCCTGAGCCTGGCCAAATCACCCTAAATGGGGGGTGTGGACCTTTACCGAAATCCCGTTAATTTTGCCTTTTGATCCCTGAAAAACTTCATTAAATAAAACTGCTTTATGAAACAAAGAATCCCCCTTGCGGTCATTCTCCTGGTATTTATTGTCCAGCTTATAGCCCAGACCATGCCCAAACCCGTGACCATGGTCGAAGGACTGAAGGAATACGAACTTGAAAACGGCCTCCGGGTGCTCTTGATCCCAGATGCGGCCCAGACCAACCTGGTGGTCAACATTATTTATAAGGTGGGATCCCGCCATGAAGGGTATGGCGAAACCGGCATGGCCCATTTGCTGGAACACATGCTGTTTAAACAATGCGGAAAATTTACGGACATCAAAAAAGCCATAGCCGACAAGGGGGCTTTTGCCAACGGGACCACCTGGTACGACCGGACCAACTATTATGAGATCCTGTCGGCTTCGGATGAAAACCTTCGTTGGGCGATCGACATGGAAGCCGACCGGATGGTCAATTCCAAAATTCTGGAAGAAGAACTCAAAAAAGAATTCAGCGTGGTGCGCAATGAATTCGAGATCGGGGAGAACAATCAAAGCGGCGTCCTCAACGAAAGGATCCTCTCGACCATGTTCCTCTGGCACAACTACGGAAATTCCACGATAGGCAGCAAAGAAGACATCGAGCGGGTCAAAGCGGACAACCTGCGCGCCTTTTATAAAAAATATTACCAGCCCGACAACGCCTTGCTGATCATCGGAGGCAAGTTTGATGAACAGAAAGCCTTGCAATACGTCCAGGAATATTTCGGGGTGATCCCCCGTCCGGAAAGGGTATTGCAGCCCACCTATACGGTTGAACCCCCTCAGGATGGTGAGCGACTGGTGAGCCTCCGCCGCACCGGGGATATTCAGTACATCGGCATGGGCTACCACACGCCCAGTGTCGCGGATCCGGAGTATGCGGCCAATGATGCCCTCATCGAGATCCTGACCAACAATCCTTCCGGCATCCTGTACAAAAAACTGGTCGATGCCAAGCTGGCGACCAAAGTGTCGGGCTATTCACAAACCCTTTTCGATCCGGGCTTTACTTATTTTGAAGTGGAAGTGCCGAAAGACAAAAACCTGGACGAGGCCAAAAACGTCCTGGTGCAAACCATCGACGCCATCGGCAATACGGAAATCAGCGAAGAAGATGTGATCCGGGCGAGGAATGCCATCCTGAAAAATATTGAACAAACCTCCGCCAGCACCCTCAACCTGACCATCGCTCTCACGGAATTTGTCGGCGCCGGGGACTGGAGACTATGGTACTTGTATCGCGACCGCATTGAAAACCTCAAAATCGATGAGGTAAAGGCTGCAGCGAGGAAATATTATAAATCTTCCAACCGGACCCTGGGTGTCTTTATCCCGGAAGCGGCCCCGGACCGGGTAGTGGTGGCGGAGACCCCGGATATCCAAAAAATGCTGGAAGGCTATACCGGTAAAGCGGCGGCCGAACAAAAAGCCGAATTTGAAAGCTCCATTGCCAATATCCTCCAGAACACCGAGTACGGGACCCTTCCCAACGGCGGCAAATATGCCCTTCTGCTCAAACCTACGAAAGGCGACAAGGTCAATGGAAGCATAAGCCTGAAATGGGGCAACGAAACCAGCCTGATGAACAAGTCCATGATCGCCTCCCTCACTGCCCGGATGCTCAAAACCGGTACGACCACCAAATCCAAAAAAGTGATCAACGATGAACTGGACCGGCTGAAAACCAATCTCAGTTTCAACGGCAGTCCGGATGAACTGGTGATCAGCATCAATTCCGACAAAAAAAACCTGCCTGAAGTCCTCGCTTTACTGGACGACCTCCTGAAAAATCCGGCTTTTGACAGCACAGAATTCGAAAAACTGATTCTCGATACCCGCGCCAACCTCGAATCCAATAAAAACGATCCCCAGACCGTCGCCTCGGAAAAACTGAGCAAGCTGACTTCCGGGTATGCCAAAGGCCATCCCAATTATTTCTACGATTCCGAAGAACAGCTTCAGGAACTGCCCAAGGTGAAACTCGCTGAACTGAAGAATTATTACCGCAGTTTTTACGGCGCCAACAACGCCTTTTTCTCTTTTGTCGGCGAACTGGATAAATCGGTGATCAAAAGCAGGCTGACGAGCGATTTTGGAAAATGGAACAGCAAGAGCCCCTATGCCGAAATCAAACCCCAGTTTTTCGAAACCAAAGAAACCAAACTCAACGTCAACACCCCAGACAAAACCAATGCCATGCTCCTGGCCAACCTCAATATCAATATCAGCCAGCAGCATCCGGATTATCCTGCCGCCTTCATGGCCAACGAACTGCTTGGCGGAGGGGCCTTCCTCTCTTCCCGCATTCCTCAGCGCCTGCGTGAAAACGAAGGCATGAGCTACGGCGCCGGAAGTTTTCTCCAGACCGAATACAAATACAATGTGGGCAATTGGGGTATCTATGCTTTCTTTAACCCGCTTTACCACAACCGGCTGGACAGCGCCCTGAACGAAGAAATCGACAGAGCCCTGATGAAAGGATTTACCCCGGAAGAACTCGCCAGTTCCATCCAGAGCGAACTCAATCAAAGGCAGACCCTGCTGGGCTCCAATCCCAACCTGACCAATATGCTTAAAAGCTATATGATGAATGGCCGCGACCTGAATGATTTCACCGCTTTTGAAAACAAGATCAAAGCGCTCAAACCCGAAATGGTGAACAATGCCTTGAAAAAATACTTCAACAAGTCCAAACTGGTGAAGGTCTACGCCGGAGACTTTGAGAAAAACAAGACCGAAGTGGAAGTAAAAAAATCGTAAGGGTCAGTAGTAGAAGCTCGAAGTTAGAAGATAGGAGTTAGGGCGTATTGGCTTGGCAGTTCCGGGAGCTTTAGTGGTCCCGCCCCCCAGCTCCCAGCTTCCAGCTCCCAATGTAGAAGCTCGAAGTTAGAAGATAGGAGTTTGGGCGTATTGGCATGGCAGTTCCGGGGAATTAGTGGTCCCACCCCCTAGCTTCCCATGTAGAAGCTCGAAGTTAGAAGATAGAAGTTAGGGCGTATTGGCCTGGCAGTTCCGGGAGTTTTAGTGGTCCCGACCCCTAGCTCCCAGCTCCCAGCTCCCAATGTAGAAGCTCGAAGTTAGAAGATAGGAGTTAGGGCGTATTGGCGTATTGGCCTGGCAGTTCCGGGAGTTTTAGTGGTTCAGCCCCTAGCTTCCAGTTCCCAGCTCCCAATGTAGAAGCTCGAAGCTCGAAGATAGAAGTTAGGGCGTATTGGCTTGGCAGTTCCGGGAGTTTTAGTGGTCCCGTCCCTGAGCTCCCGGCTTCCATCTCTCAGATAGTAGCTCGAAGCTAGAAGTTAGAAGCTAGGGCGAATTGGCCTGGCAGTTCCGGGGGTTTGTGCTTCCTCCCCTAGCTTCCAACTTCCAACTTCCAGATAGAAGCTCGAAGTTAGAAGTTAGAAGCTAGGGCGTATTGGCTTGGCAGTTCCGGGGGAATTTGTGGTCCCACCCCCTAGCTTCCAGTTTCCAGCTTCCAATGTAGCAGTTAGAAGTTAGAAGTTAGGGCGTATTGGCCTTGCAGTTCCGATGGAATTAGTGATCCAGCCCCCCAGCTTCCCATGTAGAAGCTCGAAGTTAGAAGTTAGAAGCTAGGGCGTATTGGCCGGGCATTTCCGGGAGTTTTAGTGGTCCCACCCCCTAGCTTCCAGCTTCCAGCTTCCAGCTCCCAATGTAGAAGTTAGAAGTTAGGGCGTATTGGCTTGGCAGTTCCGGGGGAATTTGTGGTCCCACCCCCTAGCTTCCAGCTTCCAGCTTCCAATGTAGCAGTTAGAAGTTAGAAGTTAGGGCGTATTGGCCTGGCAGTTCCGATGGAATTAGTGATCCAGCCCCCCAGCTTCCCATGTAGAAGCTCGAAGTTAGAAGTTAGAAGCTAGTGTATAGATTACTAAATTAAATTAGTATATTTGTCGTAAACATTCATTTATGGCAAAGAGAACTACAATAGAAATTTCTCCGGAGGAATTAGTTGAGTTAAAAACAGTTTCAAGAAG
>Ga0116144_10005312_pt1 | contig 11763 bp, 16 predicted proteins | sample AD_UKC035_MetaG_FD_89746 | JGI IMG/M metagenome (GOLD analysis project Ga0116144, IMG submission 89746) | Active sludge microbial communities of municipal wastewater-treating anaerobic digesters from USA - AD_UKC035_MetaG | ecosystem: Engineered > Bioreactor > Anaerobic > Digestate | place: USA... | reverse complement strand
TTTGCACCTATAGCCGTCATTGTCTGTCCAATTCTTGTCATTGTGGACTGTGCTTGGTTCATCTGTTGTGACCATTGGGAGATATCTGCCACAAACCTGGTTGTTATGGTCCTTATTACACCACTTGCCATCAGATACCACCTACTCTCTGTACAAACTCATTACCCATATGGTCGGCTATTTGTCTTTTAATTTGGTCAAATTTCCTGCGGACTGTCTTGGCAGGAGGAACACGCTTTATGCTCCCGTCCTTAAGAGTCATTTTGTAGCCTGTTTCGTAATGGAAAGCATAATTATAACCCTTTGCAGCACTGCCTATTGTAACGGATGCCGCTGCTGTATATTTGCTTTTACGCTTGTTGGATTTAACTTTTACTTTATCCTTAATATGCTTATCATCGTCGCTTGGCGGTATTGTGTTCGCAAGTTGAGGGGCTGCAAATTGAGCCCCTGATAATGCAACATCGTTTAAAATGGATTTTCCTCTATCGTCCAAACGCCTTAAGTCTCTTATTATTTCGTGCATGCCTTGTATTCTTACCTCAAGACCTCTTGTTCTGGGCGGCAATTCTATCACCCCTCATCTATAATTATTTCTTTTGCACCAAACGCCTTTGCAAAAGCTACCACGTGTGCTTCCATCGCCTCAGGTGTCATAGGTTCTGACATTTTAGGTTCTAGTAAATCCTCTAATGTTGGATATTTAGCTTTTTCGCTGAATACACAAGCAACACCCTCGGCTACCATCCTACCCACCCACCAAGCATTTACAATGGGTAATTGATTCTCCCTGTTAATCCTTTCGGCAAATGCTTCAATCTTGATATCTAATTCAACAAAAGTGAGATCAAGAAATTGATCATAAGTCATACCTAATTGACCGACGGCTATTTTCTCAAATGTATTTATTTGAGTTTCTAACCAATCGGCCTCTATGCGTTTGGGTCAATTTCTCCCTCGGTAACCTCTGTTTTCTCCTCTACTTTTGCACCAGTAGCAGCACAAAAAGCCTCGACAACAATTTTGTAAATTGATGATAAGTCGTCAACGTATTCATCTAATAAATCAACTACTTTATTGACGTTAATATCTTTATCCTCGTGCTTAAACCCTGCACAAAGTAATTTTGCGATAACTTCAACGTCACATTGCACGGCATCGCTAATAATATGCATTATTGGTTTTCCGCATAAAGCTTGGGCAGTAATTAAGGCAGAAGTATTAAACTTAATCCGCCTTGGTTTATCTAAAACTATTTCTTTGTAAGGTACTGCCATTGTCAATCAATCCTCCTTTATGCCCTGGCCACATTAATTCTGTATACTTTTGGGCTTTTGCCAGTTTCCTTAACTGTAATGTCGATAGTAGTTACCGATCCAGCAGCACCTAAATTAATTGCACTAGACTCAGCACCCGAAGCAACTGTCACTGACTGCGATCCGGAAGTAATTGTACATGTACCAGCTGCAAAAGTTGGCGTTATTGTAACGCTACTTACACCTGTAAGAACTGTAGCGACATATGGATTTTCAATGCCATATCTTGTTGCAGAAAAAGCAGGATACCATACTGCACTACCCGATAAAGTCAAAGCAGTAATATTGTTTGAAAGTGTTATTCCTAAAGAAGTATCGCCACTTATTTTTATACTACCTTTAAACGGTATAACCCCGTTAGGCTCTGCAGCACCAAATGTTAATTCCTCAACATAACCGCTGAATGTAAATGTAGTTCCGGTTGTGGCTGGAAACGTAATTGCAAAATCTTGCAATACTCCGTTGTCATAGTCTGACTGCAAGCCTATCTGTCCCAATGTATCGCCAGGATAAAAATTACCTTCAAAAGATATGCTTCCGGTACGTTTCAATCCCGGAATAACCTCTTCTTTTTGCCCAGGTGATTGTAATGTTGTAACATCAATCATGTCGCGTTTTAAGCTTATATCACCTATTTTGGTGAGTTCTGCAATAACATTGCCGTTTCTTGATAGGCTTGTGCCCATCCCTAAAGTTGCATTACTCATAATAATATCAACTCCTATTCTGTGTAGTAAAATTTAAATTCGATTTTATAACAGTGATCTTGTATTGGATCACTATAGTCCTTGCCTAAAATGACCTCAATTTCGATCATCTGAACATGGTATACATTCATGCTCCCTTGAAAGTTTTTGAAGGCTTTTCGCAGTTGTTTATACACCGCAAAAGCTTCGCTATCTGAATTACCATGACAGTCAAATTGATAATTGACGATTTGTAATTCCTGTTCCCCTTCAAGTGTATACCCAACATCGGATGATATAAGATGGTAGACTATAGCCGGCAATGGCTTATTTTGTGGTATAAAATCAGGATAAACCCTGCCACTAATTAAACTATTTAGACCACTATAACTTTTCAAATACTGTGTAAATGCCTCGTGAAACTCCACCTTATATCACTTCCTTTGCAGATATTAAATACTGCTCATTCGCCTCGTCTATATTGTCAATTCCCAAGATGTCAAATATCCTAGTGCCATATTGTATGCGGTGCTTAGTTGTAAGGCCATCAAAATACCGGATCTGAAATACTTTTGTAACCTCACTGTATTTTTTTTGGGCTTGGTAAAACTCCTTAGCACCCTGGCTCAGAATGTCACTCCACACCGTCCTCAGCGTCGTCCAGTTTTCTTTTTCGCTTCCGTCCAGTTGTTCGACTGGCTGGTTCTGTTGTATCGTTATTTGCTTGTTCAGTTTCCCTGCTGATATTGGCATCTTCCAACACCTCTTTACATTTACCCTGTCGCTCCCATTCCTTAAGAGTTGCAGCAGTTATAAAAATACCAGGACTAACGATTTCATTTATCATATAAGTCCTGGTTGGGGTTAAAATCTCTTCTAACATGATATATTGCATTTTGATACCTCCTAAAAGGTAAATACCCTATTTGGATAATAAATCCGGTTTACTGTGTCAATATGGTCTTTCGGGATTGCCTCGTCACGATATTTGTAATATAAACCTACATGGAATTTAAGTGCATCCTTAAAACATGTAAGTATATTGTCACTATAACCGCACACAAAGCGAATACGGACCGCATTAATTGGGTAAGGTGTGAATATAGACCAATGCTTTCCATAGGCTAACACTACTTTCCCTGGCTCATTGTCAATGTCAACTATGTAATCAGTAAATGTGTGTTCTGTTCCTGCTGAATCTTTGTAGGTTATGGAGGTTATTGACTGTAACGGCGGTTTTGGTATCTCTATATAATCCTTGCACGGAAAATTATCTAAGGTCAATTCCCATGTTTGAGTACCAAAAGCCCTTCGGGTGTAACTCTCTCCGTGTTCCCTTGCTGACGTTATCCAGCTATTAAGTTGGGTGTCCTCACTGGTGTCGTCTGGATCAAGTCTTAAATGTTGCTTGACCTCTGCTAATGTTATAGGTTCGGTTGCTATTGGGTTAATTAATTTTAAGCCCGTAATCATCACCTACTTTCAAAGTGCTTAAAACCTTAACAAATCTTTCATAAACAAACTTTTTATTCCGTTTGCCTGTATGTATTGGAACATTTGCTGTACTAAATCGCCCGGGAATTGCCATCCGACTGGTGTAACTCCTACAGGACTGACATCGTGCCAATAAAACGATGGCGTTATACCGCCTTCTAGGCACCAATCTAAATATGGTTTAATATCATCTGCCCAAGTAGAAGCAGATCCTAAGGCTATATTTGGTAACTCCCACTTATTCGCAATCGGCAATGCTATCGGTATGCCTGTTCGGTTAACTCTTGCCAGTTTGCATCCATTATCCCTTAAGCGTTGCATCATAGGCTCATCCCAGCATTCCCCTGCACCAGGAGTTGCAAAATAATATGCACCGTCGCCCCAACCACGAGCCAACATGTAATCTCTCATCAAGACAAATTCATCAATTTGAGTTTGTGGTAATTCTAGGTGTAAATCATTGGGGTGCGTCCAACTGTGATTGCATAATTGTACATTGCCACTATCTGCTGCTAAAGCATCTAATTCTGGCTCTGTTAATAAATTTTCATTTCCACCGATAATGCTAGAATGTGGTATCCAAAAGTTCCACTTGATTCCATATTGTTTAGCCAGAGCGTGAGTTACAGTTACATTGTTTCTATAGCCATCATCCGAATGGATTAAAACTGCTGGTTTAACTTGCTCATTATAGCTGCAATCAGAAAAATATACTGTAGGTTTATTTTCGCCTATAGCCCACACTCTATAAGATAATATTTCAACCCAAGACCACGAAGGCTCATCGATAGCCTTAAACATACTTTTTGTAATCTTAAAATGATTCCAGCCGTTTGATAAATTTGGTTTAGTACTATCCGCATAATAGCTGTAATAAAGCATTTCAAATTGTGGATATGCAGAACTTGTAGTCCGTAAAATAATACCTATACGATCAACTTGAGATATATCAGGTATATAACACCATACATCAACACAGTTGAGATCGCTCATATCTTTTTGTATGTACTTATCTATAATTGCCAATGTACTTTCGGCGTCAATCGTGACAGCTAAAGCTTTTCCATCTGCTTGGTGTGAATATGTCGGGTTTGTTATCAAAGTAGGCACAGTGTCAGGATGATAACTTTCTACTGATGCAAAATCATCTAATACTACTTTATTTTTATAACTAATTAAACTGCTAGAGTAACAACTCTGACCGTTACAATACGCATCTGTGATGATATTACCATTATGTTTTATATCTGCAATGCTACTTCCGTTAAACATCATCATGGTTATCACTCCTTAATCAAGTAGACAACACCGTCTGTATTTTTGGTTTCGGGGAGGTCGTCATATTCAGCTTGAGTTAATATAATGATTTGTTGTATTCCATCAGCACTCAAGGAATATGTTCCAAGACCCTTTCTGCTTCTTAATTTAAACGTTGAAATATACCCATTATACTCAAATCTTTTACCTGGATAAATTTCATCCGCGTCACTGTTAATGTAAATCTCTAAAACTGTATTTCCTGTATTGACTAAGACCATTTTCCCTTTTCCGCTTGAAAAATTTACATTAACAAGAGTCTCTGATACATTTCCAGCATATGGGCTGCTATTTATTGTAATGTCCATTTATTTTTCACCCACCTTTTAGGGCGTTTTACTGCCCTTTTTACGGTCTTTCTTTTCGTGTTGTTTTTGCTCTTTTACTTCTGATTCTTTAAGATTGGTGGTTGCCAGTTCTTTGCCAAGCCATTCAGCTAATATGTTTTCATCAATTTCAACTATCTGATCTGCAAGAATGTCGTTTCCGTCTAATCTTACACTTTGGAGTGTTTTAACTTTTACTTTTGCCATAATAGTAATTAGGGGCATTTAGCCCCTTCCTCCTTTACACGCTTGCATAAGCTCCGACTTTTTGATCTGTTTCAAATCTTCCATCACCACGGTTTAAATCAACACCAACAATTCCATTTGCGGTAGATGTTACTTTTGCCGCCAAATATTGATAACCGTTAGCAATATCAAGGCTTGATACATCAACTTCAACAAAAGCCATAGCCTGAGTTGTAGCTGGTGTAATTGTTGCAGATTGATCGGATACAGTTATTACAGTTTCACCGGGCACTGTTGACTTAAGAGTGATCACAGCGGCACTTGCCGTAGCTGTTACGCCTGGCACCCCATATGTATCGTCATTAATTAATGTGGCTAGTGCTGCTGCATCTGCTGTGTCGTCACCGTCAATTTTGAACTCTCTTTTGGATGCTGTTGTTGTATTAGCATGAGCCGTAAACGTAAGCCCGTTAATTTTTACAGTATCTGCAGCTGATACGCTTGCTAGGGTAATTGTCATTTCAGTAACCTTTGTGTTGGCTGTCACTGTCGCTGTAGCTGTCTGCCCTGCATCTGATGGGATACCTTTTGCACCTGTGCCAGTGGCGTCTGTAGCTTGCAAAACCTCAAGCTTTACTGTTTTCGTTGCAGCTATAGCACCAATTAAAGCTGTAAAAAGTGCCTTTCTATGCCCAGACATATCAAAATATTTACCAGTTACATTAGTGTTATTGATAGTTTGAGGCACTAATGCAACATCTTTTTTAGTTCTTTTATATAATGGCTTCATTTCTCCTCTTACCTCCGTTATATTTTATTTTTACTGCAGTATTACATAAGGTGATACGGTTGTACCATCCTCCATCGCTAACGGATCTTTTACCCAAGGTTGCCCGTCAATGTTTGCAACTATCTTAAACACTGTTTGATTTGACTTGAAGTTAACATGTTCAGATATTGCTACAAATGGGCCTGATCCGGCTTTGGTTAAATAATATGAGAAGTTAATCAAGGCAACGTCACCTTCTGAGCCTTTTGCACTGTTTTTAAATGTCCATTTAATAGGTATACCAAGTAAAGTAGGCGGTGTTCCTTTTGTTGCATCGCCAGCAATAAATATATACTGGTTTGCTTCGTCTTTCATCGTCATTACGTCAGGCATAAGGTTCTGATTTATTATCCAAACCGCGCTACTAAGATCGTAAAACCTTGCCATCATTGCAACAGCATCAGCATACTTAAAAGTTGTTGATGTATTTCTTTTGATTTTTATAGCTCCAGGGGCATTTAAAACTCCGAGAGGACAGCCGGCACCGGAGCCCTTAATAAATTTTGAGTCCCTGCCATTTACATATGCCTGACGCATAATTGTTTCAACAAGAGTACCAGCTGCAGCCCAATTTGCTAAAGTTTTATTGTTAATTGTGGCAAGGCCTGACACTTCTTGAGGTGTTAGTGTTAAGTCTTTGATATTTGGCTCTTTTACGTCTGAAATGGTTTTGCCTTCTGCTGTCCAAGTTAAAGCCATTCCGCCTAAAGCACCATCAGCACCCTGTGAAAGATAAGGGATTGTAAACGGTGAGTCAGGAGGGTCACCAGCAGGTATATTTGTGGCTCTTGGCATAACAATTTCCTGCTCTCCGTCAAGCATAAGAATGTTTTGACCGAATTTAGGTGGTATCATTATACCTACATCACTGGTAGAAAGAGCCATTATTCTTCCTTTTTTGTCACCGTTCTTGACGCAGAACATAAACTCACCGAGATTTTTGAATCCGCCATCGTCCAAAACTTCGTCCTGTGTTTCCATCGTAGTCGGAACTACTTTTGGTGTTGCAGGGGCGTTCATGAAGCTGTTATTAGCTTCCAACTGTTCGATAGCTTCCAATTGTGCCTTATATCCATCAATTTCCTTCTGAATGTCGTTAAAGCTTGTTTTTTCTGCATCTGTAAACCCTCTGTTTTCTTTTGTTGCAGTATCAAAAATCTGCTGTTGTTTTGCCATAGCCGCCTTTATTGCAGCTAAGATTTGCTCTTTATTCATGTTTTTATCCTCCAATCAGATTTTTAGTGATTTGAATTTGGCTTGCATATAAAGAAAGCAGCTCCTTTTCGGTCTGCTCATCTTGCTTATTATCTTTATTTTGGGGCGGTTTCTCTGGTATTTTGGGCGGCAAAAATGCTAATTTAGGGGCGTTTTTATACTTTGATATATCAAATTCCTGACCATTTACCGTTAAAAAACCGTCATTTAGTGATGCAGCAACCTGTTTTTCATCCTCGATTTCATCAGCAAAACCGTAATCTACTGCCTCTTCGGCTGTCAACCATGTTTCGGCATCCATTAATTCAATTATTTTTTCATCTTCAAGCTCTGACTTATCTTTGTATGTAGTTATGATGCTTTCTCTTATTTTGTCAAGATCGTCAGCCATTTTCCTGAAATCCTCTGCATTTCCTATTGCAGTAGCCCATGGATTATGTATCATAAGCATTGCATTTTTAGGGATTATTACTTTATCACCGGCCATTGCAATTACCGATGCTATAGAGGCAGCTAAACCGTCTATATAAACATTAACAGTTGCTTTGTGTCTCTTGATCATAGAATAAATGGCCTGGCCTGCAAACACATCGCCACCGTTACTGTTAATATAGACATTCAAAGTGCTTATATCACCCAAATCGTCAAGGTCTTTTTTGAATTGCTTTGGCGTTACTTCATCGCCCCGCCAGGACAAAGAACTTATATCCCCGTAAAGCATCAATTCCCCTGTGCTTTCATCCTTATTTTTAAAACTCCAAAACTTTTTGTTTTTAGGCATCTAGTTTTCCACCTCCTCCCGTATTTGTTTGTCTTGGCTGTTGTTTAGCTGCAGTTTCCGTGCTTATCATATTTCCATTAATGTAATACGTCTTGCCATATTCACCCTCTTGAGGATTCATGTTTTCAAGCTCACGCCATTCGTCGGCATTAATAATTCCATCTTGCCTCATTTCATGAAGCATTTTTGATCTTGCAGCTGTATCGGCTCTTAGTAATGCTGTCAAAAGAAACTCAAAAAATAACCCTTGCTGCCTTTCCTCTTTGGTCAAAAGTTTAAAATTAAGCCATTGTTCCCAGCGAGTAAACCAAGGTAACATTGTATACATTACAAACTCAAGGGATTGATGTTCTATATTGTTGTTAGTTGCTTTATCGAGGTTTTGCAACAAATGAAGTGGTACGCGGTAAATCCTTGCAATCTCTTCAACTTGAAATTTACGAGTTTCAAGGAATTGGGCCTCTGCAAGCGGCATTATAACTTTTTCAAACTTCATACCATCTTCAAGAAACATGACTTTATGAGCCTTTCCAAGTCCTTCGAATTTCTCTCCTAACTCTTCCTTAAGTGAACCAGGATCTTGGATGTGTCCTGGCATGGTAATAACACCGCCAATATTGGCACCGTTGCTGTAAAAATACCCTGCAAAATGTTCAGCTGCTAACCCTAACCCAATAGCTTCCATTGCCATTTTTATAGGCGAATATCCTGTTACACCATCAAAACTTAATCCAGGAATGTGAAGTACATTTTTAGAGTCTAATTGGATTTGTTTGCCTCTGTCATTAGTCCAGTACTCAATTTTTCCAGTGTTGTAATTCCTCTTAGCCTCCATTTGCCACCATGGAAGTATGTCAAGACTTAAAATATCACCTCTTCTGGACCTTATTATTTGAGCATATCCGTTGCCAGATAACGTCATGTGTGACATCATAGTTTCCTTAAAAACCATAGCTGGTATTTCATCATTAGGTGCTGTTTTTACAAGGTCATACAATGGATGATCAACATGCCTGTCTTTTCCGCTTGACTTGTCTCCTCTTTTGCGGTCCTTGTAAAGTATCAAAGGCATAGAAGCAAGGGTTTGAGATAATACCAGCACGCTTCCAAGCACTGCAGACATTTTAATCGCTGTTGATTCGTTAACATTTATACCGGCTTTGCTTTGTCGCATAAATAAAGACGTTTTTAAATCCTTTTCCCAGTCTTGTAACGAATAATTTTTAACAATTATGTTACCAAATAAGCCCAATTACTTCCCCTCCTTTCTGCGTATTTGCTTCCAAGGTATCCCGAAAGCCATTAAAATCAGGCCGCAAATAATCCACATTGCGGGGGGGAATATACTGTATAAACCTATTGCAAGCATTAAAAAACCACCTATCAAGGCGGTTTCCTGAATTATATTTTCAATTTTTTCACTCGGATTTCGTATTTTGGGTAGTTTCAATTCAACTCCTCCTAAATTGTTAATACCTTTCTGCCTGTGGGTCGGTTGTCGTATGCCGATACCTTTTCCAACCTCATAGCCATAGCCATTCCGGTTATTAAAGCAACAATCAAGTCAATTTTATCCTTTGACCTGTTTTTCATTGGTTTGATATTCTCATTGCCATCTACAGCTATGCTCACATTACCAAAACACCAGCGAGCAGTTGGATGATCTTCATGGGTCATTTGCCCAGTTTGTAGAAGCCTTGCTATTTCTTTCATTGGCGGCGATAGGCTTTTAAAATCTTGACTTATATTAACAACCTCAATTTCATTTTTTAATAGCTGTTGAGTTAGCATTTGGGCATTCCAAGGGTCAGCACATACCATTCTAAGGTCGTATTGTTTGCTGTCAGAGATAATTCTTGACTGAATAAAATCGTAGTCGATTGCTGGCCCAGGGGTTGCAAAAATATAGTTATTTTTAACCCATTTATCAAAAGGTATGCCAGTTCTTTTGATCCTATCTTTCATTTTTTCCTCTGGTATCCACCCCTCAAAAAGTACCCGCCAATCTTCAAAGCCTTCTTGTGGTGGAAATATTAATGCCTTTCCTGCTAAGTCTCCTGTACTTGCCAAGTCTAACCCCATATAGCACTTTTTGCCTACCAAATCGGCTTTACTCCATTTGCCTATTGTTTTATCCCACAAAGTTATTGGCAACCATCCGACGGCTTTTAATGACACCCACTGATTAAGCCTTAACCAACGAAATAATTTTTCTTTTTCTGGGTCATTTCTTGCTCCTATTGATTCCTGCCTTACAGATTCTATGTTAATAGTAACGCCAAGCGACGGATTTACTTCATACCAAAGTTTTTCGTCAAATATATCCGCATCGTCTGGGGCTCCAAATATTTTTACATACCAATAAGGATCAACAATTTCTTCGTCCCTTATTTTTCTTGCGTATTCGTGCACTTCCCAACCTATTGAGTGCCTATCTGGATCGTCGCCAGCTGTCGTTATCACCCAATACAAAGGTTCTTTTCTTGCCGCACCGGATCCGAAAGTCATTACATCCCAAAGTTTTCTATTAGGTTGGGCGTGCAATTCATCGAATATAACCACGGTAGGGTTGATACCATGCTTTGTAAACGCTTCTGCAGATAAAACTTTTAAGAATGTTCCAGTAAGTTTATTTATAATCGTTTTCTTACTGTCTACAATCTTAAATATTTCCTGTAGGTCGTCGTCCTGCTCAATCATTTGTTTTGCAGCGTTATAAGTTAATGACGCTTGTTCTCTATCAGCTGCACAACAATAAATCTGTCCTCCTGGCGAATCTAAAGCTAAATGAGTAACACACAACCCAGCTATTAAGGTTGTTTTGCCGTTCTTTTTCGGTATTTCAAGATATGCATATCTAAACTGTCTAAATCCATGCTCGTTAACCGTGCCATAAACATCCCATAAAATATTGTGCTGCCAATTTTGCAAAACTAAAGGTTGACCGTGGAAGTCGTCAACCAATTTTAAAAGCTGGATAAATTGTATAACCTCAAGGGCTCTATTTTTATTATGAGCCATTTATACCGGCCCTTTGCTTTAAAAATGCAGCTATTGGACTGTCGCCTTTTGACTGTTCTTTCTTTGGGATGCTACGCAAAGCGGATTGTATTGTCATAATGTTTTCTTTTTCAATGTCAAACATCATTTTTCGCTTTTCCATGATCTTTTTATCAGCCACTAAAAGTCTATTGTAAATTTTATCTTTCTCGGATAGATATGTAATATAATCAAACGCATTTTTTTGGTATTGTTCCCAAAGTTCTTTTAATTCTTCGTTTGTTGTCTCTTTTAAGGTTTCGAAAAATTGACACTCACCATATAATAAACAATAGCGATTAATTACCGCCTCGTGTAAAGCATCATCTTTCTTAATTGCATTTAACACTTTTTTTATTCTTAAAAATTCTTTATGAGCTGCAGGATTTTTCTTAACTTCTGGCCATTCTTTTAGGGCTATTCCAGTTAATAACTCTTTTTCTGCTTCGGTTCTGATTTTCTTTTCTGCTTTAGTCCGATGGCCTTTTACGAGCTCAATCGGTTTTGAGCTTCTACCAGCCATTCAAGCCACCTCCTAAAATTATTCATTTTGGGAAAAAAATTTTCGCGTCAC
>Ga0116144_10005307_pt1 | contig 11773 bp, 11 predicted proteins | sample AD_UKC035_MetaG_FD_89746 | JGI IMG/M metagenome (GOLD analysis project Ga0116144, IMG submission 89746) | Active sludge microbial communities of municipal wastewater-treating anaerobic digesters from USA - AD_UKC035_MetaG | ecosystem: Engineered > Bioreactor > Anaerobic > Digestate | place: USA... | reverse complement strand
GCTAAAGCGGCGTTTTTAAGGACGATTTTTGTGGCGGGGCGAAGCCCCGCCACAAAAATCCCTTTTATCCCCGGCCCTCAGGCCGTATTCAGTAGCTGGACGCGGTCAAATGCGATAGCCCTGAGCATTATGGCGTGTGGATGGGAGCCATGCTATACTACGTTTGCGGCCTATTGGACTATCTGACTAACGACTATCTGACTTTTTCAAGAAAGGACTGATGCCATGATTGTGACCGTGACGCCGAATCCGGTATTGGATGTGACGCTGACCGTGCCGGAAATTGTCATAGATGAGATGGCGCGGGCGACGGATGTGCGCGAGGATTGGGGCGGCAAGGGTTTCAACGTCTCGCGGGCGCTGCTGGCGTTGGGGGGGGAGAGCGTGGCGTTGGGATTTGTCGGCGGGGCGACCGGGGCCAAGCTCACTGCCGGACTGCGCGTGCTGGGGATACCGACCGATTTTGTGGCGGTTGCCGGGGAAACGCGCACCAACATCGTCATCAGCGATGGGACGCATTACGTGAAGGTCAATCAGGCCGGGCCGACGGTGGGGGCGGGTGATCTGGCGGCTTTGATGGACAAGGTGCGGCAGCGAGCCGCGCCCGGCGACTTGTGGGTGCTTTCCGGCAGTTTGCCGCCCGGCGTCCCCGCGAGCTTCTACGCCGGTGTGATCCGCGAACTGCGGGCGCACTCGGTCTGGGTGTTGCTGGACGCCAATGGGGAGGCGTTGCGGTTGGGGTGTCAGGCCCAGCCTTATCTGGTCAAGCCGAACGCCATCGAGGCGCAGGAGTTGACCGGTATTGCGATTCATGGAACTGACGACGCCCGCCGCGCCGCAGCGGCCATCCTCGACGATGGCGTGACGCAAGTGGCGCTTTCGTTGGGGGCTGCGGGGCTGCTGTTGGCGACGCGGGACTCAATCGTGGTGGCGACGCCGCCCAAGGTTACGGCGCGCAACGTCATCGGCGCGGGGGACGCGCTGCTGGCCGGCGTCGCCGATGCGCTGGCGCGCGGTCTGCCGCTTGCGGAGCAGGCGCGCTGGGGCGTGGCCGTGGGCACGGCTTCGGCGATGCGCGAGGGCGTGAGCGTGGTGACGCGCGCCGAAGTGGAAGCAATTTATGCGAAAGTGAAAATCATAGTGTGGAGGGATTGAGGATGGACGCAAATGTGGGTTTGATTCGTGGGGATGACCGTTACACCAACGTGACGCAGGCCCTGGAGCAGGTGGCCGATCAGATCGTGTTTGAGGGCCGGCGGCAGGTGCTCGTCAAGCCCAATCTGGTCGGGCGACGGCAGTTGTCCGCGACGCACTTTGACGCGCTGCGGGCGGTGCTGGATTTCGTGCGGGCGCGTTACGCTGGGCCGGTGCTGCTCGCCGAGGGCGCCGCAATGGAGAACACCTGGGAGAGCTTCGCGCATTTCGGCTACGAGAAGCTGGTGGAATCACACAAGGTCACGTTGGTGGATTTGAACGCCGATGAGACGGTGGCCGTGCAAGTCTACGACCGGCATCTGCGCCCGCTACGCCTGCGCCTGGCGCGCACCGCCGTGGAGAGCGATCTGCGCATCTCGGTCGGCCCGCCCAAGACGCACGACGCGGTCATCGTGACGCTTTCCATCAAAAATATGGTGATGGGCTGTCTGGTCAACGCCTCGGTGGCGGAGCGCGCGCCCACACCTGAAGCGCCGCCGCGCCCGACGCTGCTGGGGGTGTTGGCAAGTTTGACGCCGCGCTGGGTGCGCAACACGGCGCTGTCGCAGTGGGCGATGACGCGCATGGCCGCCAATAGTCCCAGCGACAAGTTCGCCATGCACCAGAGCTACCCGGTCATTAACTTAAATCTGGCGCTGATCGCGCCGTGGGTCTGGCCGCATGTGGCCGTCGTAGACGGCTTCGAGGCGATGGAGGGCGACGGGCCAAACGCGGGCGATCCGGTGGATTGGCAGATCGCGCTGGCGGGGACCGACGCGCTGGCGGTGGATACGCTGACGGCGCACCTGATGGGGTTCGACCCAGCGGAGGTGGGGTATCTGGACTACTGCAAGCGGCTAAATCTGGGCGTCGCCGCCCCGGAGCGCATCGGGGTGACGGGCAACGTGACGGTGGAGGCTGCCCGGCGGCAGTTCCAGCCCCATCCGACGTACCGGCAGCAGCGCCGCTGGCTCCTGGCGGATGTGGACCGGCTGTTGCAGCGGGCGTCGCAGGTATAAGGCTTCGTGAAACGTGAAGCGTGAAACGTGAGGCTTGCACAGTCAAAGCCTCACGTTTCACGTTTTATCCACTCCGTTCTTCGCTTTGTTCGGTCTGCAAATCAACCACTTTTCCGCCCCGCCAGCAGGATGTGATGGTTGACGAACGTCGCTTCTGGCGTGTCGAGGTCGCGGGGTTGTAGCCATTCGAGGGCGACGGGTGGGGCCAGGTGCAGCAATGCGATCAGGCATTCTTTGGTTCGCGGCGTGACGCTCTGCGTGGTCGTCCACTCGGCGAACTGATGGGACTTGACGACGTGCTCCACGCGCTCTACGGTCAGGCCGGCGGCTTCGAACATCCCCCGCCATTCGGTCTCGGTGAAGGCGTGATTGTGGCTGGGATCGCGCAGCTTCTCGAAGGCCTCCACGTAACGGGCGGCGAGGTCGTCGTCCGGCAGCAGTTGATCCTGCACCAGCACCAGCCCGCCCGGCTTGGTCACGCGCGCGGCCTCCTGCACGAAGCGCGCCGCGTCGTCGAAGTGGTGCGGCGCGATGCGGCAAGTCACAAGGTCGAAGACGGCGTTGTCGAAGGGCAGGGATTCGGCGGCGGCCGGCTTGAATTCGACGTTGGCGACGCCCTTGCCGGTGAGGTGCGCCTCCGCCGCCGCGAGCATCTCCAGCGTGAGGTCGCTGGCGACGACGTGCGCGACGTGCGGCGCGAACTTGAGCGCGGTGTGCCCGCCGCCGGTCGCTACATCCAGCACGCTCCAATGCGGCTGTGGGGATGCCATTTCCAACAGCAGATCCAGGTCCGCGCCCTTCGCGTGAGTCGGGCTGGCGACGTAATTTTGGGCGTGGGGGCCGAAACGTTGTTGGGAAAGGTTGGGGGAATTCATAGGTTGCTCCTCTGCTTGTGCAGTCGAATTTAGACTTGGTGGGAGAGTTACTTCAATGGACATGAGCGATTTGCTGTATGGCGTATAGTAGACGCAGTACATTTCGTGATTATGGAGATTCATAAACTGATCTTTTTTGAGCGTGAACTCTCCTCCGGCGTTCAGGTGATAAGTCGTGAAGCTGTATCTGCCTTTGTGTTCCTCAATTCCCAAATGGATTATTCCACAATATCGCGCCGCCTTGTTATCATCTATTTCTTTCTGTAATTGGCGGATTTTTTCTTTGAGGGCGCCGATGGCAAAGGGTAGGGCAATAAGAAGAAAAAATCCTATTACTCTCATGAGCGGTTCACTCAACAAGAACAGCAACCCGGCGACGACAACTAAGATCGGCGTTCCGATCCTTATAACCTTGAGGTAATCCTGTTTTTTGGATTCTATTTTTGTTCTCTGCGCTTCCGATAACCATCCTTCTTTGTTAATGGCCAGGTCATCGGGGGTGAAGTTGAAATGGGCTTCCAAACGCCGTTGGTGGGATAATGGGGTGTTCATACCTTTTTTCTCCTTTTTCACTTTTCTTTAGCAAGCGGCCCTTCCGCCGAGAGAATGATCCGTGTTTTGGGGGTGTAGTATATGCAATAGGATTCTCCTTCGGTGAAGGCATGCAACTGGCGCTGGTCAAGATCGAAACGTTGAGGCCCGATGATCAGCATGTGGGTGAAGTAGTAGCCTGGCAAATAGCGTTCGTCAAAAAACCACTCAGCCCTCTGATAGATCAGTCTTTTGCGTCGAACTTCAAAGCGGGCGCGCCCACACGCCGGAACGACTCGGCTCCAGGCAATATCCTGGCGCCAGTTATGATATTCCATCTTCAGTCGCCAATAAAGGCCAACACTTACCAGAGTGATCATTGCGGGTATGAGGCCCCATTGAATCAGTTGTGCCAGCCAAGGGAGAGTATGGGTTCCGATGAACGCCGCAACGCCAACGAAAAACACGGCTACCCCACCGAAAACGAGCACGCCAACGAGGGTGAGAGCGAGTGTAGCGTACATTCGGAGGCGCAATTGCGTACGCTGCTTTTCGGTCATCTCGCCTCGGCGATTGGTTTCCAGATCGTCGAGGCTGAAATTGAAGGCGCTATGTAGGGACACGCACTCACTCCTCACTCCTAACTCGCAACTCGCTACTCCTCGCTCGCCTTAAACACCCGCACGTAATCCACGTAGTACGACTGCGGGAAGATTTTGTCATCTATGCCATACTGCCCGCCCCACGCGCCGCCAATCGCCAGGTTGAGGATGAGATAGTGCGGTTTGTCGAAAGGCCAGGCCGCATTGCCGGTTCCCTCGTTTTTGAAGGTGAAGTACAACTGGTCGTCTACGAAGAAGTCCATGTGATCTTCAAACCATTCGACGGCGTAGACGTGAAAATCCTCGTGTGGCTTGGGGATGGAGATACTGGAACCTTTGCTGGTACCTTTGACGTGATTGTAAGCCTGCGTATGCACCGTGCCGTAAATTTTCCCTGCCTCAAAGCCGACGTGTTCCATAATGTCAATTTCACCGCAGGTGGGCCAGCCCACGTCGCCGATGTTCGTGCCGAGCATCCAGATCGCCGGCCATGTCCCCACGCCCTGCGGCAGCTTGGCGCGTACCTCGATCCGCCCGTAAGTCCAGGTCGCCGTGTCGTGGGTGTGCAGGCTGGCCGACGTGTAGTCCGTTGTCGCCTCCGGCACAGCGTCGCCGTCCTTGCGCGCCTCGATGATCAGCAGCCCATTCTCGACGCGCGCGTTTTCGCTGCGCTTCTCGGTGTAGTATTGCGCCTCGTTGTTGCGGACGTAGCCGACTTCATAGCCCCATTTGGCGGGATTGGGCAGGCCGGTGTAGTCGAATTCGTCTGCCCAGACCAGCTCCCACGCGCCGCTCTTGGTGGTGATGTTGAATGGCGTCGGTTTCACCGTGTCATTTTTCGGCGCTGCACAAGCCGCCAATCCCAAACTGAGAAGCAACAGCCAGCCGAGTCCTTTCATCGCAATGCCTCCATTATTATTAGGCCTTACGCAAACAGTCACTTTTTTCACCGCAGAGGCCGCTGAGGACGCAAAGTATCTATAAAATCTCAGCGATCTCTGCGTGCTCTGCGGTAAATTTCCGCCCGTTTGCGTAAGTCCTGATTATGACTTCCGCGCAATCGCCAGCAGATGCCCGCCGACACCCAGGAGCGAGGGTTCGCCTTCGAGCCAGCGCAGCGTTTCCAGCAGCCGGGTGCGCCGTTCGGGGTCTTGCCAGTGCTCTTTGAAGTTCTGCAACAGACAGCCGACGCCTTCTACGGGGAGCGTCGCTATGGGATGCAAGCCCGCCTCGATTACCTCATCCCCAAGTTCTGCGGGATGATGCAGGTAAGCGGTGGTGAAGTAGCCGGGATGCTGGTCGGGATTGCGGTGTTGTCCACTGTGAACGTCTTGTTCGGCGATGCGCACAAAGGCGGGATCGTCCAGGAATCCAGAGAACAGGCCATCCAGCACCGATGCAAAGCGCGAGATAGCGGCTGCCACGATCAAACCGCCGGGACGCACAACGCGGCCGGCCTCGCGCAAAGCCTGCACCCGATCCGCGCGCTCCGGCAGATGATAGAGCGGCCCCAGCAGCAACACGACATCGGCGGAGGCATCCGCCCATTGCAGCGCCCGCGCGTCGCCAAGCTCGGCGCCGGCGAGAGGCCGCGCTGCCTGCTGCGAAGCCGCGCGCGCCTGGGCGACGTGCTTGGGCGTCGGGTCAATCAGGTGGACCGCGTAGCCCATATCGGCCAGCCACAGGGCATAAATCCCCGCGCCGCCGCCCACGTCCAGGATCACGGCCGGCGGCGGAGGAAGATAGCGCGTGAGGATTTCTTGCGTGCGCGCCAATTCAAGCTGTCCCTCGCCCTGACGCAGGCGTTCGGACTCGTTGGCTTCTTCGTAATGGGCGACAACTTCGGGTAAAGTGGTTGTTGAAGGTCTGTTCATAGGTTTCTCTCCCATCCTGATATACCCAATCCGGTGAAATTTTTTGTTTCTATCAGCAGATTTAGCAGATTAAGCAGATTTGTTTGTTCCCCCTCTGTAATCTGCTAAATCCGCTTAATTTGCTGACAAAAAGCGACCCTTCGCCGTCGCTCAGGCTATCTCATCGAGGACAAAGTGTGTATCCCCATCCCACGCGCCGATCCGGCGGAAGCCGAAGCGCTCGTAGAAGGCGATGACGTCCTCCCAGGTGGAGGTGGTTTCGAGCACAATTTGGCGATACCCGGCGCTACGGGCGTACTTGCAAAGCTGGCGCAGAATCGCCTGCCCGATGCCGAGCCGCCGCTTCTCTCGCGCCACGGACATCCGCACGATGCGCGCGACGCCTTCCGCCTCGTGGATGAGCGCGCCCGCGCCGACTAACTCCGCATCCAGCCAGGCGGTGAGGAACACGGCGTCGGCATAGCTGGCGGCGATGTCGTTCAAGTCGGGGTTCAAGGTGGGATCGAGGAAGCCCCAATGCTCCACCAGCCCGGCCAAAATCAGGGCTTTGACGGCGTCTTGATCGGCGGGACAAAACGGACGAAGGGTCAGCGGCGCTTGATTCGTGTTCATCGGGTAGAAGTATACGGACATGCTTTAAAAACGCAACGCCCCCGCACGGCATCAAGCCGTGCGGGGGCTGAGAGGGGGGAAGAACACTTCCTACTTCGCGTTGATCTTGATCACTTTGGGCTTGGCCTCTTCCGCCTTTGGCAGCGTCAGCGTCAGCAGCCCATTTTCAAACTTGGCCTCGGCCTCTTCCGTCTTGACCGGGATGTTGACGATAATGGAGCGGCCGAATTTGCCGCAGGGACGTTCCTGGAAGACGTATTCCACGTTCTCCAGCGGCCCGCAGATTTCGCCCTTGATGGTCAGCGTGTCGTCCTCGAAGGTGATTTCCACGTCTTCCGGCTTGACGCCGGGGATGGCGGCGACAATGACGACCTCATTATCGGTCACATACGCATCGAGCGGCAGGCGGAAAGTCGTGTCCGGGCGGAAACGCTGCATCACCCGGCGCGGCGTCATATTTTCCTCCATAAAGCGCATCATCTCATCGCGCATCGTGGCGAGTTCATCGCGTGGATCCCAACGTAACAGTGACATTGTATGCCTCCTATCGGTGATAGCTTGTTTTGCTGCGAACCTTTCGCAGTGATTCTGATGTTTATAGGATACTCGATGTTGATTAGAATTACATCAGCAAAGGATTAGAGATGCCTTAGAATTGTCAAAACTCGTTCACCACGATCACCGGATCGAGATACAGGTAGTATTCGGTGTCGTTCAAGGGCATCGTCTTCAATCCGGTGTGCAGGTTGGTGACGCTGAACTTCACCCCTTGCCCGTATTCTGCTTGAATTGCCTCCAATTCCCGATAGACCTGCTGGAGCAGCTCCGGGCGATATTGTTCCGGCTCGCGCAGGTGGGCCTGGATCGTCGCCGGTTGTACCGTGATTGTTTCGGGCAGCGCGAGGGCGTCGAGGAAGCGCTGGAAGACGATCAGGCTATCCAACAGGCTGGCGGTGGATTCGGCCAAATCGGTCGTCAATTGCAGCGTCACGGAGGAGGTGCTGGCGGAGATAAAGCTGTCGGTTAGCCCCCGCCCTGTATAGCCGCCGGATTGCTGCGTCGTTCCCGCCCCCAGGCTGACTGCGCCGTCCGCTTCTGCCTGCGCCGCGACGTGTGCGACCGCCGCCTGCAAGTCGGCCAGCCGTTCGGCGGCGGTCTTCTTGGACGAACTGAGGGTAATCCGCAGCACCGCCGTCTCCGCTTTGACCCGGACGCCATAGGGCGGCAGGGCGCTGTCTGTCGCCACCTGAACCGTCTGCATACTTCTCTCCACAACGAGAGAAGCCGTGCCCCCATCGCCGGCTCCCCCGCGCGGCGAGTTAAGGCAGGCCGTGATCAGGAAAGTCGCCAGACCAACGATAAACACCCGTTTCAACATACTCCCTCCTTTGACTGGTTGGATGTGCGCTTCAATGTCATTGTATGGCGAAACGCTTGGCTGTACAAGACGGCCCCACTACCGCCCTCTAGGCCGCCAGTAGCGCAGTACCGCAAAACACCATGACAGTCGTTACGCGGTTAAGGCGGGACGCACTTAACAATAGCCAAAATGCTAGATTTACGCGGCAAATACGCTCTGAAAGCCGCTCAAGTGCGTTCCACCTGGGGTAAGTGCGTAACTACTAACATAATTGGCGCAAGGACGCATCTTAGGGTATAGTGGGGTACGTTAAAACCCAGTGAAAGGAGAGGACAATGGATCGTCAGTTAAAAAACATCACGGTGATCGGGGCGGGGCACGGCGGCAAATCTATGGCGGCGGATATGGCCGCGCGCGGTTTTCCCGTCACGTTATACAACCGCACCGTTGACCACATCGAAGTCATCCAGATGCGCGGCGGCATCCATCTCAAGACGGAAGAGGGGCGCGAGGTCTTTGCCCCCCTGCATTTGGTCACGTCGGACCCGGAGCAGGCGGCAGCTCAGGCCGACTTGATCATGGTCGTCGTGCCGGCGTCCGGTCATCGGGACGTGGGCCTGACCTTTGCTCCCTTCATCCAGGATCATCAAGTGATTCTGCTCAATCCAGGGCGGACCGGCGGCGCCTTTGAGTTCAAGCGCGCCCTGGATGAAGGCGGCTGCGGCTGTCACCCCATCATCTGCGAGGCGGAAACCTTCCTCTTCGCGGCGCGCAGCCAGGGGCCGGCCCAGGCGCAAATCTTCCGCACCAAATTCTCCGTGCCGGTGGCCGCTTTCCCGGCGATTCGCACCCAGGAGGCGCTGGCATGGATTCAGGCGGTCTATCCTCAGTTCATCCCGGCGAAAAATGTGCTGTACACCAGCATGAACAACATGGGTGCCATCTTCCACCCCGCGCTGACCCTGCTCAATGCCGGCTGGATCGAAGCGACGCAGGGCGACTTCGAGTTCTACATAGACGGCGTGACACCCTCGACGGCCAAAGTGCTCAGCGCGCTGGATCGAGAGCGCGTCACCGTGGCGGCGGCCATCGGCGTGCGCGCCCAGACCGCCGAAGAATGGCTGGATCGCGCTTACGACGCCACCGGCGCCGACTTGTGCGAGGCGATGCACGCCAATCCCGGTTACAAGGGCATCAACGCGCCCAACCGCCTACAACACCGCTACATCTTCGAGGACATCCCGTGCAGCCTCGTCCCGATGGCGCTCATCGGCCAGCAGTACGGCGTCGAGACCGTCACCATCAGCGCGATGGTGCGCCTGGCGAACATCATCCACGGCGTGGACTACTGGCGTCGGGGCCGCACCCTGGAGCGTCTCGGCATCCGCGGCATCTCCGTTTCCGAGCTACATCGTTACGTGGAGACGGGGGAGCGGTAAGGCGAGGGGGAGAGTGGGGGAGTGGGAGAGTGGGAGAGAGGCAAGTTAGAAGTGGGGCGTGTCGAGCGGCGGATCAGCGGATCAGCGGATCAGTGCAGTGCATACAGAAATTCTTCTTTTCTCTGTGTTCTCTGTGTTCTCTGTGGCGATTAGGAGGTAAATAATGAAAACCGTGATTGCCGGGGCGCTGGGTGAGTGCGTCCACGTGGCCGGGGTGATGAATTTCTTGCGGTTGGCGGAAGCTGCCGGATGGCGCACGGTCTTTCTTGGCCCGGCGACGCCCATTGCGGCGTTTCTGGAGGCGGCGCGGCGCGAACATGCCGACCTCGTCGGCGTGTCGTACCGGCTCACGCCGGAGACGGGCGAGCGCCTGCTGGCCGACTTCGCCGAGGAAGCCGACGAGCTGCGTTCCGCCGGGGTGGACTTCGTGTTTGGCGGCACGCCGCCCGTGGCGGAACGCGCCCGCGCCCTCGGCTTCTTCGCGCGCGTGTTCGACGGCGCGGAGCCGCCCGACGCGGTGCTGGCCTACCTCAAGGGCCAGGCGATGGCGCAGACCGGCGCGGCGGATTTCCCGCAAACGATGGTGGAACGCATCCGGTGGAAAGCGCCGTATCCCATCCTGCGGCACCACTTCGGCCTGCCGACCCTGGAGGCGACCGTGGCCGGCATCGCCCAGATCGCCGAAGCGCACGCCCTCGACCTCATCTCGCTCGGCATTGACCAGGACGCGCAGGAGAACTTCTTCCACCCGGAGCGGCAGGACCCCCGGCGCACGGGCGCGGGCGGCGTCCCCGTGCGCAGTGCAGACGACTACCGCGCGCTCTACGCCGCCAGCCGCCGGGGCAACTACCCCCTGCTGCGTACCTATTCCGGCACGGACGACTTCATCCGCCTGGCCGAGCTGTACGTGGAGACGATCCACAACGCCTGGTGCGCCATCCCGCTTTACTGGTTCAACCTGATGGACGGGCGCGGGCCGTGGGGCCTGGAAGAGTCCATCCGCGAGCATCAGCGGGTGATGGCGTGGTACGGCGCGCGCGACATCCCCGTGGAACTCAACGAGCCGCACCATTGGGGGATGCGCGACGCGCCGGACGTCGTGTGCGTCGTCGCGGCGTACCTCTCCGCCTACAACGCCAAAGCCTTCGGCGTGCGGGACTACATCGCCCAACTGATGTTCAACAGCCCGCCGGGCCTTTCCGACGCGATGGACCTGGCGAAGATGGGCGCCTGCCTCGACATCATCGCCCCGCTGTCCGATTCCCCCTCTCCTCCCAGGAGAGAGGGCCAGGGGGTGAGGTTTCGTATCTGGCGACAGACCCGCACCGGCCTGCTGAGCTACCCCCTCGACCCGGAGGCGGCGCGGGCGCACCTGGCGGCCAGCGTCTACGTGCAGATGGCGCTCAAGCCGCACATCGTCCACATCGTCGGCCACACGGAGGCGCATCACGCCGCCACCGCCGCCGACGTGATCACAGCGGCAACCATCGCCCGCCGCGCCATCGAGAACGCGCTGCACGGCCAGCCGGACATGCTCGCCGACCCGGCGGTGCACTCCCGCAAAGCCGAGCTACTGCGCGAAGCGAACGCCATGCTGGATGCGATCCGCGCGCTGGCCGCCCCCGGCGTGCCCGACCCGCTCACCGACCCGCCGACGCTGGCGCGCGCCGTCACCACCGGCATCCTCGACGCGCCGCACCTGCGCAACAACCGCTACGCGCGCGGCGCCATCGTCACCCGCATTGACCGGCGGGGGGCGTGTGTGACGGTGGAGCCGGAAAGTAAATGAAACGTAAAACGTAAAACGTAATGACCTCACTGTGAGAGCCTTACGTTTTACGCATTACGGATGGAGTGTTGCTTGGCCTTTATCGAACTCGACAACGTAACCTACACGTACCCCGTCCCCGGCGCGGCGCCGCAGCCGGCCCTGCGGGGGATTTCTTTGCGCATTGCGGAGGGCGAATACGTCGCCATCGTCGGGGCCAACGGTTCCGGCAAGTCTACCCTGGCGCGGATGCTGAACGCGCTGCTGCTGCCCACCGGCGGCGCGGTGCGGGTGGCCGGATGGGACACGCGGGACGCCGCCGCGCACCAGGAAATCCGCCGGATCGTGGGGATGGTGTTCCAGCGCCCGGAGGATCAACTGGTGGCGGCCACGGTGCAAGAGGACGTCGCCTTCGGGCCGGAGAACCTGGGTTTACCGCCCGCCGACATTCGCGCGCGGGTGGAAGAAGCCCTGGAGACCGTCGGCATGGCGGACTTGC
>Ga0116144_10005305_pt1 | contig 11774 bp, 14 predicted proteins | sample AD_UKC035_MetaG_FD_89746 | JGI IMG/M metagenome (GOLD analysis project Ga0116144, IMG submission 89746) | Active sludge microbial communities of municipal wastewater-treating anaerobic digesters from USA - AD_UKC035_MetaG | ecosystem: Engineered > Bioreactor > Anaerobic > Digestate | place: USA... | reverse complement strand
CCCTTTCTGCAGTGCCAGCACGGTAGGAACACTTTCCACGTCGTAATTTTCATGGATGCCTTTCAATGTCCCTACATCTACAATATATAAAGGCATGCTCTCGTTTTCTTTATCAAAATCTTCAAGTTCTTTGAGTGCCCGTTTTGCATTTGATGAAAATTCTCCATAAAAGAAGAGTATTAAAAAATTTTTCTGTTTTTCCTTTACTTCATCCAAATGGCCGCTGTTTTTTATCCATTCAATCATTTAAATTACCCCGTATTTGTCAATAAAAGTTCATTTTATTTTTCCGAGTTCTTCCAGGACCTTGGCCGCTATAACAGTAAACCCACCCTTATCAAAACCTTTTTCGGGTTCCTGTACCCGGTCCATCCTGTCGGGCATTTCAAAAAGTGTCTGCCAGTAAATAAAATTTCCAAAACCTTCGGAGACCAGGAAACCTGTTATCTCATCTGTGGTAAAAAAAGTGGCTTCCTTGTAAAATACGCTTTCCTTGCCCTGGTAAAATCTTCCGAGAAAACTGTTCCTGTCAACTATCCCGATTATTATACTGCCGCCTTCTTTTAAAACCCTGTGCGCTTCACGTAGTGCTTTTTGAGGATTCCTTATAAAACAGATGGTTATTATGAAAGCGACATAATCAAATTCAGCATCTCCGAAAGGAAGATTTTCACCGCTTCCTTTTTTTACATTGATTCCCCTTTGCCTTGCAATTTCAAGCATGCCCTCTGAAGGGTCTATTCCAAACTCTATTTTCAAAGGGGCGGCAAACCTTCCGGTTCCCACTCCTACCTCCAATCCTTTGCCTGTTGGCGGCAAAACCTTCTTTATTGCCTCCATCTCGGAAAGGTAGGCAAACCTGTTTTTTTCATACCACCTGTCATACTTCTCACAGTTTTTGTCGAAAATGCCTGCCATTAATTAAATTCCTTTATTCCTGCGAAACCGCTCTCTGAAAAATGTATATATTGCCTTCCTCGTAATTTTTGTCGTGCAGCAAGGTCTTAAGATATTTGCCTTTATAAATAAAGCCCGATTTTACAATTTCCTCAATAAAATTTTCATTTTCCATATGTTTTGGGAAAAGAATAATTAAACCGTTCTTATTCAAAACTCTGCAGATTTCTCCCAACAGGTTTTTTCTGGATTCAACCTCAAAATAGTTGGAGTGTAAAACATCAAGTAATAGGACAAAATCCACAGAACCTTCTGCTATGGGAAGTTTCACATCTCCCCCCGTATCAATTATTTCAATATTTCTTAGTTTTTCAAGAGCAATCCTTTCCTTCAGTCTGCCCAGAACGTTTGTATTCCTGTCCACAGCATAAACTTTCCCTTTTTTTCCGGCCAGCCTGGCGGCAGGCATGACATAATTCCCTCCGCCGCAGCCAAAATCCAGTACAACGCTGCCTTTCCCAATACCCAGGCTTGCCAGGAAAATCTCTCCGTCTATTTTAATCCAATCCAGCATATTTTTCTCTCTCTTAATTCTCAATGCAAAAAACATGGGGAAAACAATATCGCTCACACAACAGGGTATCAAGACGGCAAAAAAGAGGAATACCATGATAACAAGGTAGGAAAGGAGGCTTATTCTGCTTCCGGCAGCCATAAGGATATGAAACAAGGAAGCCCACGTGCTCAACAAAACATGCCCCATGTGCGGAAACCTGGTTCCCGGTTTGAAATAAGCAATAGCAATACCGGCAAACGCAAGGGGATTCACCAGCCACCATTTTTCTATAAAACCTATATGGATGCTTCTTTCCGGCATGTCAAGCAAAAATTCTCCAAGATAAGGCACCAGTGAATCACTTATTGTAGCTATACCCACGGACCCTAAATAACCTATAAGAAAGAGGAGCCAGAAGTTGCATCCGCCCCTGAGGCATTTTCCGTTTATGCGCTTGCATTTATGCAACCTGAAAACAGATGCGGTAACGAGCGCGCTTAAAAAAACATGCATGGGATGAAAAAGATAAAACATTTTATAAGATAAATCTTTAGATGCCCCCTGGAAAATCATCATCACCGCAATCCCCATAAGCGCGCCTGCAAATGTGAATGGAGCATGGACCCTCAATTCTCTTAAAATTTGTTTGACCATAATTTTCATCATCCTGTGCTTATTGAAAAAAAGTAGAATTAACTCTCCGGCAGACGTATCAGAAATACATGTTTTCCGCCATAATGTAATCAAAATCTTTTGCAACCTCGTTTGTTTTTACATGTTCCACCCTGGCGGCAATTTCTTCACTGAGGTTCCATCTATCCTTGCACAGAAGTATTTCCCTGGCTCCTTCAAGAGAACCGTTTCCTATCTTTACAACTTTTTTTTCTTCCACTTTAGGGATAAGTCCTATTTTCATTGAATTCCCGACAATTATAAAATTTCCGAATCCTCCCGAAAGATAAACAGTGCCGATATCCCCGATACTTGCCGGATATTGCTTGAGAAGTATTTCCCATCCTGTTTTTATTGCGGCCTTTGAAGTTATCAGTTGAAATATGTCGTGCTGGGTCAATTTAAGGTCTCCCGTTATGAGGAAATCCTGCTTTATCCTTGCGTTTTCACTCATGAGTTTTCTTTCAAGAAGCCCTGCAAGCAGGTCTATCAACCCCGAACCGCAGACACCTATAGGATATTTATCTCCTATGGTTGAATATACAGCTCTACCGTCAATTATTTCCACTTTTTTTATTGCGCCTTCAATGCCCCCGACCCCGCAGCTGACCGACGCTCCTTCAAATGCGCCTCCTGCCGCGCAGGAAGCGGAAAGCATCCTTTTCATATTGCCCAGAACAACCTCTCCGTTGGTCCCTATATCAATTAAAAGAGACAGCCCGTCGTCTCTGTACATGCCTGACGCAAGAATATCTGCAACAATATCGGCCCCCACATGCCCTCCTATCAGGGCACACCCGTAAACTGTACCGGCTTTGTTCATTGCAAGTCCCGTATCTTGCGGAGACATTACAACAGCTCCCCTTTCAGAAGCTTCATATGGCATAATCCCCAGTGAGGAAATATCAAGGCCGAAAAATATATTCCTCATGGTAGAATTTCCTACCACTACTGCTTCGTAGATATACTGCGTAATATCTTCTCCGCGTTCTCCTGCAATTTTTTCTATCGCCGAATTGATATTCTCTACTATAGCATCCCGGAGAATCAAAACCCTTTTTTCTCTTTCCGCCTTTTCAAAATATTTTCCATTATTCTTGTCAACCATTGTATATTCAATCCTTGAGATTACATCGTTGCCGTAAGATATCTGGGGGTTTGTCATGGCAAACGTATCAAGAATATCGCCATTCTCCAGGTCCACAAGGTCAAATACGATGGTAGTAGTGCCTATGTCAAGTGCAATCCCGTAAATTTTACCCCCGTAAATGTCAACCCTTTCACCGTTTTTAAAAACCGAGCCGTCCTTCCGGTAATAAAGAGGGCATATGGGAATATCCCTTTCCGTGCCGTATTTCAATATCTCGTATTCGCCGAAGTTCTTTATGTAGAGAACCATATCGGATTTATCTCTCACAATCCTCGCCTGGCAGGCAAGACGTTCCTTTTCTTTAAGCTTGAAAGATTTCTCAAGAGGGGTAGGCTCATTAAGATTTTCTTCGCCTTCTTCAACCCTCACTATGCATTTTCCGCAAGTACCGGCACCGTTGCATTCGGCATTTATCTTTACCCTTGCCATTCTTGCAAACTCAAGTATTGTGAGTCCCGGATGCACCTTCAGTTCTTCGAGCCCGTTTTTAAACTGGGGAAATCTTATTTTGCTCATTTTCCTTCCTTTTCAAAATCAACCAGCCAGCCGTCGTAGAAATTCCTCAGATGGTCTTCATCCATTTCAACTCCCGAAACATCCTGTACATCCTTTTTATTGAAAGAATACCTGTAACCCGCACAGTATTCCATCAGCGTTTCGAAGGCCGCGGTTATTTTTCTGAACATCTTCCCGGATTCTTTTCCGGCTGCAGAACCGGACCTGTCCGGATGATGTTCCAGCACCAGCCTTCTGTAAGCATCCCTTATCTCCCTGAGAGAAGCTGTCTCGCCCAGTTCCAGAATTTTCCTTGCCTCGTCAATATCCTTGAAATTCATTCTTGCCTATTTCCTTTTCTGTATCTTGCCTGAAACATCCTGCGCCGCCAGAATGACAGGATACATAGTCGGAGCGCTTGTCAGGTAAGGATGGGTTGCCACCTGCAATGTTTCCAGCTCGGTGCAAGACATCCTCTTCTGTATGGCAATACCTATGACGTTTATCATCTGTGCGCAGGACATGCCGCAGCTGACCTGCCCTCCCAGTATAATACCCGACTGCATTGAAAATATGAGCTTAAGCTTTCCCTTGTGAGCACCGGGCAGGGAAGCGGGATGTTTGTCAAAACCGTCTATACTGCCTGTCAGTATTTCGAAATTTGCCTCACGAGCTGTCTTTTCGGTAAGTCCCGCGGAACCCAGGACAAGCCCGTCAATGTAGGTTGAATATATAGCAATAGTACCCTTGTTTTCACGTATGACTTTTATCTGGTAAAGGTTGGCGCCCGCTATTCTTGCTTCCGCGGTTGCAGTTGAAGCAAGCATTACAACCATGGCCTTCCTGGTATAGAAATCTTTCTTGCAGGCACAGTCTCCTATAGCAAATATATCAGGGTCAACAGGCGTACGCATATATTCATCCGTCAAAATACCACCGCAGTGGCCCAGTTCCAGAGAAGCGTCCACTGCAATCTTCACGTTGGGCTTTGCTCCTATTCCCATGATAACTCCATCTGCGTCCATATCACTGCCGTCGGAGAATCTTACCTTCTCTACCTTCTCTTTCCCCATTATTTCCTGGACCTTTGTATTGACCAGGATTTTAACTCCCCTTTTCTCCAGGGTTTCCTGCGCCATCAGAGAGAATTCAGAATCAAAAGAGTTAAACAGAATATTGGGCAATATTTCAACCAGTGTAACTTTTATGCCGTTCATTTTGGACACTTCATCGGCAAACTCCACGCCTATAAAGCCTCCTCCCACGACTAAAACGTTTCTGCATTTTTTTATTTTTTCAATGACATCTTTCAGGTAACCCATCTCCTTCTTCACCTGGTAAACGCCCTCTTTATCTATTCCTTTTATGGGAAGAACCACCGGAGTTGAGCCTATTGCAAGAACAAGTTTTTCGTAAGAATACCTGTCCCCGTTCTCCGTTTCAACTTCTTTTTTTTCCCTGTTTATTTTTATTGCCCTGTCAACAAAAACTTCTATGTTGTTCTTTTCAAGAGAATCCGTTCCCATCTTGTTTTCATCCGGACTCTTAAGGCTGGAAAACATGTAGGGAATACCACAGGGGATAACCCCGTCCCTGATATCTTTCAAAACAGTAATACTCTTGGAAGGATAATATTTCCGGGCAGTTGTTGCGCAAACTACTCCTGCAGGACCGGCACCGATAATAAGAATGTCTGATTTTCTGTTCACAAATCCTCCTTTTTAAAATTCAAGGTCTTAAAGCCCTTTAATTGAAATTTATAATTTTAGAGTTTTACCGGCTTTAACCGCAATAAAATTTTTCCCGTATTCTTCAGAAAATATCTCTTCCGCATAAGGCCCGGAACAGTGTGTCGGAGCAGCTTTCAGTACGCCCATATTTTTAAACTCCCTGGCAATAAACCGAATAATCCTTTTATCCTCATCAATAAGATGGAATCCGCCAATTACTGAAAACAGGCGGTCTTTTTTGAAATGCTTTTTAACCGCCTCCAGTATTCTCAAAATCCCGGGATGTGCGCAACCCGTTATCACGGAAATACCATTGTCCGTTTTCAAAACAAGCGCCTGTTCCGGCATGAATTTGCCCTTGTAATTGCCCGGTATTTCTCCCGTGGTATAAACATTGTCCGTTATCTGCATGAAACACTCCGAGATAACAGGCCTGCCCCCGGATTTATTTATTTTCTCCATGGTTTCCATTGAAAAACCCGGGCATACGTACACGGGCATATTTTCCCGCCCGGATGACCTCAGGATGTCACATAACCCTCCTGTATGGTCCCAGTGGTCATGAGATATAACAACGTTTTTGATATCTTTCTTCACGTCAATTCCCATCTGCTCAAAATTTTCAAGGAGCCATTCGCCCTTTTCCCCCGTGTCAAATAGTATACCGCCTCCTGTCAAAATCGAAAGCCCCCATCCTATTTTCATTTTACTGTTAACGGCAGCCTTGTCAAAAATAACTTTTATTTCCATTTTAATTTTCCCGCCCGGAAGACCGGTCCTTTTTCAATATAATATCTCCTGGTTCCGCATTAAATTTTCCCCCAACAACGCCGCATTTGACTGTAAGCAGAAAAAATAAATCAGGGGAATTGTTTGCTCCGTAGAGTGTTTCAAAATTTCCCTGGCCTTTGCTTATAACCATATCGGCTTTATTAAACAGATCGACAAATCTTTCACTGCACATGGAAAGCAGGGTGCCGGGAATTACTGACCCTGAAGAAACAATGTCCGCAACTTTATCCATTCCGACAAAAAAAGCATCTTCGGCTGTAATGTCATTTATTACAGGTGTTTCTCTCACAGCATATACAATTTTTTTGGATGGATAAAGATTTTTTATTTCCTCGATGAAAAGCCTGTCGAAAACTATCTCTCCTGCATTATCGCCCAGGAAAAGAACCATGCTTGAATTTTTAAGTTTATTCTTAAATTCGGCGTATTGGAATTTTTTTTCATCCTGCACACCGATTTTTCTTTCCAGGATTTTCAAAACCTCTTTTGCAGGTTGGACGCCATGGTTGGCGCCATAGTCTATTATATTGCCGGCAGTAGAAAGTTCCAGGCCTGTAAGAAGCCTGTCTGCAGAATTTCTGACTTTTTTCCTGAGTTTTTCGTAAATGGCCAATGCAAGTTGATTGCTTTTCTTCTTGAGCTCCAGATAAGGGTCTTCCCTGCCAAGGATTTCCTTAATAATATCATGAACTATTTTGCCCATTTCGGGAGGAGAAGCTTCAAGCGGAAAAGAAGGAATTACCCCGGATATCCTGTCAACTATCTGCTTCTGAATTTTCCTGCCAGCCCCCAATATTTTTGCCGACTCAATGCCCTGCTTGAAAAAACAGGGGATACATTCCAGATATGTTTCCATTTATGCTATGACCGTACCTATTGCAAACTCAGGTTTTATTTAAATCTTTGGTTCTTTCTATTATCTTTGAAGCTACCTTATCCATAATTCCTGCTGTGGCTGAAAGATCATTGAAAACTATGAATGGCTGTCCGTTATCGCCTCCCTTTACTATATCTGGTTCCAGAGGTATCCTTCCCAAAAAAGGCACTTTCAGGTTATGAGATGCCTGCTCGCCTCCTCCTGTACCAAATATATCTATTTCTTTCTTGCAATGGGGGCAGACAAACCCGCTCATGTTCTCTATAATGCCAATAACAGGAATATCCAGTTTCTGGGCGAACTTGACAGCCCTTTTGGAATCCAGCAAGGCAACTTCCTGGGGAGTTGTAACAATGACAATTCCGTCTATATCGGTTATAAGCTGGCAAACACTTAGAGGTTCGTCTCCCGTACCCGGGGGAGAATCTATTATAAGGTAATCAAGGTCTCCCCATTTTACATCGCCCAAAAACTGCTTGATAGCGCTCATCTTAAGGGGACCGCGCCATATAACAGGTTCGTCTGGCATATCAAGTATCAGTGCCATACTTATAACCTTCAATCCATAGCCTGCGTCAAAAGGTTCTACAACTCCATCTTCAACCGTCAATTTTTTTTCTTCAATGCCGAGCATCTTTGCAACGTTGGGTCCGTGGAGGTCAACATCAAGAAGCCCCACCCTGCTGCCTTTCCATGCCAGCAGGTAAGCAAGATTTACAGCCACGGTTGTCTTGCCTACTCCTCCTTTCCCGCTCATCACAAGTATCTTGTGTTTTATCCTGCCCATTCGCTCTTTAACACTATCCTGCTTTTCTTTTGATTCTTCCATTATCATCCGCCTTTAGAAATAACTTCCCATATTTCATTTATTCTCTCAGATACTTCATCTTTTGAAAATTCAACATATGGAATTCCCTCCACTACAGATTTCGGAACCTTTTCGGAAAAAGGTATACGGCCTGCTACCTCAATGCCCTTTTCTCCGCATATTTTTTCTATTTTTTTTGAATTTTCCGTATTTATATCATACTTATTTATAACTGCTTTTGTTTCAATGCCGAAATGTTCTGCAACCTTTATTACCCTGTCCATATCGCTCATTCCGGAAAGTGTAGGCTCGGTCACAACAAGGGCAATATCAACACCAGACAGGGACGAAATTACAGGACACCCTATCCCGGGAGGTCCATCTATAATAATATAGTCGGCTTTTTCCTTTTTCCCCAGCTTGTCTGCTTCCTCTTTTATTTTTGAAACAAGTCTTCCGGAATTTTCGGCTGCAATGCCCAATTTTGCAAAAACAAAAGTACCATATGAAGTATCCGAAATAAACCACTTGCCGCTCTCTTTCTCTTCCAGGTCTATTGCCCCAACCGGGCAGCCGTAAACACAAGCGCCGCAGCCTTCGCATGAAAGGGGGTCTATAACAATGCTTTCAATGCCTCCATTCCCTGGCTTGTAAACAGCTCTGATTGCCTCAAACCTGCATATTGATATGCACTTTCCGCATTTGATACATCTTTCCTGGTTAATTTCGGCTTCATTGCCTCCCATAAATGCTTCTGTTTTCCTTATGCGGGGATTCAACAAAAGGTATAGATTGGCGGCATCTACATCGCAGTCAACCATTATTTTTTTCTTTGCAATGGCAGCGAACGAAGCCGTCAAAACAGTTTTGCCCGTGCCCCCTTTGCCGCTTATAACAAGTATTTTTTTCATCTCTCCGGACCTTTTTTTACAATGCTGCAAATTTTTTTGTAAATTTTTTTAAACTTTTCTGAATATTCAGGAAAAGATTCTACCATGGGTATACCCTTTGAATAGGCAACGGCTATTTCCCGTTTAAAAGGAATGCTAAGAAGTACTGGGATATTCTCTTTTTTACAGTACTTTTCAACCTTTCTATCGCCTATGTCGGAACGGTTGATTATAACTCCCATGGGAATTCCGAGCTTTTTATTCATCTCCACTGCCAGGGTAAGGTCATTCAAACCAAAAGGCGTAGGCTCCGTTACAAGTATGCAAAAATCAACACCTTTAACAGCCTGGACAACCGGACAACTGGTTCCCGGAGAAGCATCAATAACGTTAAGACTATCTTCCTTAACATTCTTTTTCACTGCCTTAACAACAGGAACCGGATTGGCTTCTCCGGGTTTCAACCTGCCCTGAACAAAAGTTGATATGCCTTTTGCAATACCTGTCTCCGTTTCTCCTTTTTCTGCAGGTTCTTCGTATATAGCCTTTTCGGGACAAGCCAGGCTGCATGCACCGCAACTGTGGCACAACTCGTAAAAAAAGAGAACGCTTCCTCTGACTTTTTTCTCTTCCGAAGGTTTAATTACCGCAATTGCATTGTAAACGCAAGCACTCGAACACTTGCCGCAAAAAGTGCACTTACCTATATCTATCTTTGGCTTTGGCAGGTAAATCTTCTCTGTTTTATTTATTTCGGGCTTTAAGAAAATGTACCCGTTGGGCTCTTCCACGTCACAGTCCAGGAAATGCAAATCACCTCCCAGGGATAAAGCGAGCGAAGTGGAAACAAGCGTTTTTCCCGTGCCTCCTTTACCACTTGCGACTGTTATAACCATTATTTTTATCCCCTTACCATTTTTGTACCGCATTTAGGACAACTTCTGTCAAAACAAGGAACACCTACCTGGTGCGCAACTTTTTCCCCGCATGAAGGGCATACGCAAAATCCTCCGGGACCGGCCGCTCTGCCTCCCATTCGACCTCCCATACCTCTTCCCTGTCCTCTTCCTGTTCCAGCTCCCTGACCCATAGGTCCTGTACCATCTCCTCTTGGCATCTTTTCCTCCTTTACCCGTAAATATCCGGCAACCGAATATTTACAGTTATATTGATTTACCGCTTTTACTTTTTATTCACTGTGGTCGCATTCAGTTTTTTCCAGTCCGTAATTTTTACCGGCACCCGGAGTGCAAAGACTTTTTCCCGATGCCAGTTTGTCTTCAGCCAGTTTTTCTACTGCGTCAACCACCTTGCCTTCTATACCCGGGATAACATTTATCTTAAAACTTTTAAATAGCTCCGCTGCCCTTTGGCCCATGCCTCCGCAGACGATTGCTTTTACGTTTATCTTATGCAAAAACTCGGGCAGGTATCCCGGGTGGTGTCCCGGGTTTTCGATAACTTCCTTTTTTACAACCTTGTTGCTTTCTATATCCACAATGGTGAAAGACGGACACCTGCCGAAATGCGGAGAAACAAATTCGCCATCAGTAGAAATTGCAAAACGCATAAATCCTCCTATTGTTTCTTTTTGCCCATTCCAAAGTGGGAAGGAACCGTTGGGACTGATCCAGCTGCACCTTCTTTCAAGATTCCTTTTTTATAATCTTCCAATGCATCTTTTACCTTGCCTCTTACCCCTGTTATCGATTTGATTCCCGCCTGCTGCAAAACCCCCGAAGCATTCGGCCCAAGGTTGCCGGTTAAAACAAGTTCAACCCCTTTTTCGGCCATAAGCTGCCCGTTCTGTATGCCTACGCCGCCCATTCCTGAAGCATTATCATTGGACACAGCATCAAACTTTCCCGTATCCGTATCGTAAAATATGAAATAAGCACACCTGCCAAATCTCGGGTCGACGTTTGATTCAAGGTCTTTTCCATCTGAAGTTATACAAATTTTCATAAAACCTCCTGAATAATTTTTTTTAAATAATTTAATATACCTGCAGGGCGGTAAAAATACCGCCCCGCAGATATTTTTTTTACTTCTCCTTCTTTGCTTCCTTTTCCAGTTCTGCAATCCTTTTTTTCATATCGCCCAGCTGGCCTTCCAACATCTTTGCCTGCGACAGAAGCATCTCCCTTTCCTGTTCCGGAGTTGCCTGCCAGACAGCATAAGGGTCGGCTGCCGGGTCAGGAGCAAAAGGATAGGAAACAGGTCCTGTAGGATATAGCGCATTGCCATAAGCGTTGCCGTAAAACCATCTTCCGCGCATGCCTCTTCCAAAACCCCTGCCGAATCCCCTGCCTCTTCCAAAACCGCGGCCCCAACCAAAGCCTAATCCGCGGCCGCCGACATAAGGATTCATGTAACCGGGAGTTCCATAACCTGCACAGTACCCTGCTCCCCTGCCTGTCATCGGACCTAACCCTGCGGGTCCCGTACCGTCTCCAAATGGCATCTTAATCACCTCCTTTATCCCGAACTCTCCTTTGCTAAGCTTTCAAGGTGAGGGGTCATTAATTTATCGCTTACTCTTTACCCAGCTTGTCCCGGGCTTTTCCGGGGTTTATCCCGGGCTTTTCCGGGGTTTGTCCGGGGCTTATCCCGAACTCTCCTCTGTTTCTCCTCAATTGTGAGGGGAAATCTTCTCTGATAGACTTTCCAGTTGAGAAATTACGATTTATTCCATTGCTCCAAACTTTGTTTCATTTCTCAACTTCACTCTCGCTGCTGCATTCACTGCATATTCCATAAAAATGTATTATATGACTGTCTATTCGGAAGCCGTGTTTTTTTGAAAGGGCTTCTTCCGTTTTTTTTACAAGTTCCTTTTCTTCGTCCAGGAAACTTGTATAATCGACAACCTTTCTGCACCTTGTACAGACAAGATGGTGATGGTGG
>Ga0116144_10005303_pt1 | contig 11777 bp, 6 predicted proteins | sample AD_UKC035_MetaG_FD_89746 | JGI IMG/M metagenome (GOLD analysis project Ga0116144, IMG submission 89746) | Active sludge microbial communities of municipal wastewater-treating anaerobic digesters from USA - AD_UKC035_MetaG | ecosystem: Engineered > Bioreactor > Anaerobic > Digestate | place: USA... | reverse complement strand
TGCCGAAATAAAAAAATTGGTTATTGCAGAACTTGAAATAGACAGGCAGCTGCTGAAACTTGCACAAAAAGACCCGCGCCTCGGTTTCCACGCGGAGGCCGAAGGTTACAAATATTTCCCGGAGAAAATTTCATGGCGCATGAGATGGCTTGAAAAAGTTTTAAAAGAAGACTTCCCTTATGTGGAGTCGGAGATAAAAAAAGGGCATATGCTATTCCCCGAATATACGGGTGAAAAACCTGATGCGCCTCTGTACAAATGCAGGTTTACTGCAAAGCCTGTCAAAACAGGGCTGGATAAAGCCTGGAATAGAATACATGAAGAAAGTCTGCCTTTCTGGTACTTTTTTGACAAGAAAACCCTGGCCTTCCTGCCCGAGAAAAGCGATTTTACAGTAAAACACAGTACAACGTGGAAAGCCGCATTTGATGATGAGGCAATATATTTCATCGTCAGGTGCCAGACGCCGGATATGAAAGGACTGCAAAAAGAACAAAACGAAAACTTTATATGCAGCGAAACCGTGGAACTGCAGATTGAAACGAAAAGGCTTTTCCCGAGATGTTCTTTCTTCCTTAATTCAACAGGTGAAACAAGTTCAGGAAAACTTACCCATGTTGATTACGCGAAAAACGGACCAGGATGGCACGCTTCCGTTCACAGGCAGGATGATGCATGGGTTGCCTTTTTCAGGATACCTTACGACTGCATTCATTACAAAAACAGCAGGTACAGGTTCAACATAGTCAGGTGGGTGAATTACAGGGAAGAAGGAAGGGGAAATTTTAAAGGATACATGAACAGGTGGGCAGATTATAAAACCCTTGAAAAATCCCTTCTTGCCTTCGGGAAGGAAGACCCCGCTTATAACTTCGGCTGGCTTTTCAGCGGTTAGTTAGGAGACATAATCACATGGGAAAAGAGATGATGCTTGAAGCTCTGAAAACAATGTACCGGATAAGGATGTTTGAAGAACATGCAAAAAAGATGTATAAAGAAAATCTTCTTGCGGGAAGTTTCATGGGCGCCCTGCACACGTACATAGGAGAGGAAGCTATCGCGGCAGGTGTTTCCATGCGGTTAAACAAAGATGATTACGTTTTCAGCACCCACCGGGGCCACGGACATTTCATAGCCAAAGGCGGGAACATTCAAAAAATGATGGCCGAACTGATGGGGAAAGAAACAGGATGTTCATCGGGAAGAGGCGGGTCCATGCACCTGTTTGACAGGGATATAAATTTCATGGGAGGCAACGGCATTGTTGGAGCGGGACTGCCCCTTGCCACGGGTGCCGCTTACCGCGCAAAATACCTGAAAACAAAGCAGGTCTCGGTCTGTTACTTCGGGGACGGGGCTGCAAGCCAGGGAACTTTCCACGAATCGCTGAATCTTGCATCACTGTGGAAACTGCCCGTTATTTTCGTGTGCGAAAACAACTGTTACGCCGTAAACACTCCGGTTTCGGAAACCGTCTGTGTTAAAGACGTTGCACAGAGAGCTTCAGGGTACGGAATGCCCGGCGAGGCCCTCGATGGCAACAGTCTATCCGATGTATACGCAGCGGCAGGGAAAGCCGTGGAAAGGGCGAGAAATGGAGAGGGTCCTGCTCTTCTCGAATGCAAAACCTACCGCATAGACCCCCACTGCATGGTGGCCGGAGACATGAGAAAAAAAGAAGAAATAGAGAGATGGAAGGAAAGGGACCCCATAAAGCTCGTGGAAAAAGAGATGCTGAAAGAAAACATTGCCGGTACGCATGATTTCGAAAAGATAAGAGAAGAGGTTGCAGAAGAAATAAAACAGGCTGAAAAATTTGCCCTGTCAAGCCCTCTGCCAGACAGAGAGAAGTTCAAGGAAGAGGCGATGAACCGTTAAATGGGTTAAGCCCCGGAAATGCCCGGGGTAAACGGGGTAAATGAAGTTAAAAATACTTGAAAATCGAAAATAGAAAATAGACCGCAACCGAGAATAAACCTCAATCAAATTTCAATTTTCGATTCTCGATTGCTCTGTAAACCCCTCACCTTGAAAGTGTAGCAAAGAAGAGTTCGGGGTAAGCCCCGGAAAAGCCCGGGACAAGCGGGGCAAAGAAATTAAAAGAGGTGAATCATAACCCCTCACCTTGAAAGTGTAGCAAAGAAGAGTTCGGGGTAAAGGAAAATTTGAAATGAGAGAAATAAAGTACGTAGAAGCCGTTAATGAAGCATTAATGGAAGAAATGGAGAATGATCCGGGAGTTTTTGTCATAGGGGAAGAAGTAAGCTGTGCAGGAGGAGCATTCAGGGCCACAGCAGGACTTTTTGAAAAATTCGGGCCGGAGAGGGTAAGAGATGCTCCCATTTCGGAATCCGGGTTCACGGGGCTGGCGGTGGGAGCGGCAATTACAGGATTGAGACCCGTGGCGGAAATCATGTACCTTGATTTTATCACCACGGCAATGGACCAGGTGATAAACCAGGCGGCCAAAGTATCTTTCATGTCGGGCAGCAAGATAAAAGCTCCCCTGGTTATCAGGGCACCTTACGGCATAGGAACAAGGGAAGCCGCCCAGCACAGCCAGAGCCTGGAGGCATGGTTTGTCCATACCCCGGGGCTGAAAGTTGTAATGCCCGCCACTCCTTACGACGTTAAAGGCCTTTTAAAGACAAGCATAAGGGATGACAGCCCAGTTATCTTCATTGAAAACAGGATTCTTTATTTCAAAAAAGGGCCGGTTCCCCGGGAGGAATACCTCATACCCCTGGGCCAGGCAGATATTAAAAGAAGGGGGAAAGATATCACCGTTGTGGCTCTTTCCAACATGGTGCCGAAAGCTCTTGAGGCGGCAGAAATGCTTTCTGCGGAAATAGAAATGGAGGTTTTGGACCCGAGAACGCTTGTTCCTCTTGATATTGAAACAATAGTAGGTTCCCTGAAAAAAACGGGAAGGCTGCTTGTCCTGCACGAAGCCCCTGAAAGATGCGGTTTCGGGGCGGAAATAATAAGGCAAGCGACAGAAAAGGCGTTTGACTATCTTGACACCGCGCCAAAAGTGCTGGGGGGATTAAACGTTCCCATACCTTTTTCTCCGATTTTGGAAGATGCGTGCATTCCTTCGGCAGAAGACGTGGCCGCAACGGTCAAAAAGATGGTGCCGCGCTGAAAAAGCATGGATAACAACAGGGAGTGAAATGAAAAAAGTTAACGCCATTCTTACAGAAATAACGGGTTGCAGGGATATTTCGGCGGAGTTTTCAATCAGGATGGAATCGGAAAACCTTTGCCCTGAACGCACCCATGTTGAAATAAACAGGAAGACAAAAAGGGGCGTCATATATAATTTTTATGGTAGCGGGCTGGAAGAAACCGTGCGGTTTTCCTGGGATGCAGGCAAAAGCGCGTGGAGCCGCAGCATCAGGAACGTTTCGGGAAAAACACTCCACCTGAAAGAAACGGCTCTCGTACTGAAAGGCATTGGTTTCGGCAATGGGCGCCCTCCGGAAAAAGATTATTACTACCATGTAGAAAACCCCCGCATATACAAGATGATGGCCATGCCGGTAGATTTAAAACTCACCCCGGAGCTTGTCAAAAAGAGCGAATGGGACTGCCTTCTTGAAGAAACGGGATACTACGACCCGGCAATCACGTGCGAAAGGATAGGAGCCTCGCCGTACCAGCCGTTTCCCGCGGCACTGCTGTCCAATCACAACTCGGAAAAGGGACTGGCCCACGGGAGTCTCAGCCAGAAGGTTTTCTACCACAATTACACTTTCCGCCACGAAAACGGCAAAGTTGTATGGGAAATATTCTCTTCTCTCAAGGGAATCGATTACAGGAATTTCCTTCCCGGGGAAACGCTGGACGGCGACACATGGTACCTCGGAACAACGGCTGAAACAGGGGATATAGGCAGAATCTTCGCCGGATACCTCGAAGAATTGAGAAAGCACCTGCCGGTCAGCCGGGGCAGAACCGGTACAAACCGCCATTCGGTCATGTGGGGCTCATCCAACGACGGACCTGTTCAGGATATAGACCAGAAAAGGATACTGAAGACAGCGGAATTCGCCAGGAAAAACCTTCCCGCGGTGGAATGGATTTACATAGACTGGGGATACGGCAAAACCGGAGATTTCAAGGGAGGAATGAGCGTGCCCTATGAAGGGGAAAAAGATATTGACCCGAAGAAATTCCCGGAAGGGATGAAAAGAATTACAGACAGGGTCAAACTGACCGGAATGAAACCAGCCATCTGGATTGCAAACATGATAGAGAGAACAACGCTCCTTGCAAAAGAACATCCTGAATGGCTCTACGACAGGTTCCCCTCGGAAAAGGGGCCGCGCATACTTGACATAAGCGTTCCCGAGGTTAGAAGCTACATGGAAAAGGCCCTTGACAGGCTGATAACAGACTACGGATTTGAAGGAGTGAAACATGACCTCTGGAGCTATTCCTTTGAGGACAGCCGGCCTCTTTTTTCACGAAAGGACAGAAGCGGATACGAACTGAGAAGCTGGTGGATGCAGGAGATGAGAAAGAGGCTTCCCCCGTGGGGCTATATGCAGACAGGCTGCGACATAGTAATGGGAAACCCCTTTCTCGGAGAGCTTTTCAACAATTACAGGTACGGAATAGACATCAACGAGGGAAACTGGGATAACGTTGAAACAAACATGCTCTGGGGAGCCGCATGTTTCGCACTCCGGTGCGGAGACCTGTTCATACCCAACAGCGATGCCATAGGAATACTCAGGAAGCTGAAAGACAGGGAATACATGCTGTGGCTCAACTACTGCATAATTTCAAGATCTATTCTTGAGACGGGAGGATGGCTCCACAAAAACTGCAGGCACCCGAGATACAGACTTGTTAAGAAGGCCTTTTGCTGTCTGAATAACGGGCAGGACGTATTCTTCTGCGGATACGACTACCGCAAAACCCACAGGCCTCCCGACAGGTGGTATTTCCACGGAGCCCATTTCAGCCTTACACAAAATAATCCGCATCTGCCTGTCAGGACAGTGGCTGTTTTCAACCTTTCAGATTCGGTTAAAAATTTCTGCGTGGATTCTGCAAAACTTGGACTGCCTGAAGGTGAATATACGGCAACGGATATATGGACATTGAAAACATCTTCTCTGCGTGATTACAAAAATATTACCCTTCAACCCCGAGGCAGTATATTGTTTTCAGTCAGTGAAAAAAACGGCGTACCGCAGGTACTGGATGCAGACGTGAAAATAGAGGATGCCTTTCTGGAAAAGAAAAAACTCAGCCTGCAGCTTGCATACAAGGGTAAGTTCAGGATACTTCTCTCGCAAAAACCTAAAAAAGTTGGTTTTTCAGTAAAAGGCGGGCAGGCGAAAATCGTCAAAGGAGCCGGAAACTGGATATTGGAAGGGAACATACCGAGCAAAGGATCCCTCGCGGTTTCTTGTTCCACATAGAAAAAGGGGACAGGCTACTTTTTTATTCATCTGCCTAAAAAAGTGCTGTCGATTTTTATCAAAACTGCAAAAGTCAGATTACATTTATCTGTAAAAAGTAGCCTGTCCCCTTTTTTGGAGGAGATGAAAAATGGATATGAAAGGAAGGTTTTCACTCAAGGGTAAGAATGCGATGGTGACCGGGTCGGGACAGGGTCTGGGAAAAGCATTTGCCCTTACCCTTGCGGAAGCGGGCGCCAATATTGCAGTTATTGATATAGACATGGACAAGGCGAACCGGACAGCGGACGAAATAGGAAAATCAGGACATAAATCGATTGCAATAGAAGCGGATGTAAGTGCCATTGAAGACATAAACAGGGCAGTGGAAAAGGTTGTATCAGAATTCGGAAAGCTCGATATAGCCGTGAATAACGCCGGCGTATCGCCTCCCATAAAGGACAGCGTTGACATATCCGCTGAAATATGGGATAAAACCATGGGAGTGAACCTGCGCGGGCTGTTTTTCTGCGCCCAGGCCGAGGCAAAAGCCATGATGCCGAACAGGTACGGGAAAATAATAAATATAGCCTCAATATGCGGCCATATTGTGTGGCCTAAATTCCAGGCGGTTTACAGCATATCAAAAGCGGGCGTTATACATCTTACCAGGTGTCTTGCCGTTGAATGGGCTCCTCACGGAATCCGGGTAAACAGCATAAGCCCCGGCGTCACAATGACTCCTGACCTGTTTCCCGACGTTCCCCCTATCTTTCTCAGGAAAGCGCCGCTGGGAAAAACGGCAAATGTTGAGGATATTGCAAGTGCTGTATTATATCTCGCATCTTCCGGGTCAGACTTCATGGTGGGGCAGGATATGGTCCTTGACGGAGGTTATACACTATTATAAGCATCTGCGGATTAAAAAAATAAATCAATGACCCCTCACATTGAGAGATATGCAAGGGAGAGTTCAGGGTAAAGGGTAAAGGAGAAACATTATGAATATAAAAACAGGGCTGCTGGTATTGATGCTTTCTTTCTTTTCATTTTCCACGGGATGGACATTGCCAAACCCTTCCTATTTCCCCAATGGGTGGAGTTTGAACCGCGGTACGCCGAAGGGCATAAAGATGGAATATAAGGTCCTTGCCGATTCAGGCGCCCATGAAGGAGACACATACGCTTTTGTCAGGGGGCACCTTATGAGCGAACAGTTCAGCGTTTCCGCAGGGGACGAGCTTGAAATCAGTTTTTACGCCAGAGACCCCGAAGGAAATGAAGTATCCTGTATGTTATATACTTACTCTTTCCAGGAAGGCGGAACTTTAAGGTACAGCGGTACCATTACGGGATTTTCTCAAAAAGCACCACCTCAATGGACAGAAGTTACAGGCACGATAAAAATACCCGGACTGGTTGAAGACGAGGAAAGGTTTGTCAAGGGCAAAAATCCTGCCGATGCGGTGATAGTCGTACTTGCCAGTAATACGGGCGCATATTTTGACTATCCCTCCATAGTTCACATAAAAACGGGAACCTGGAATAATGCCGAATGCGCGCGCCATGAAGGAAGAGGCAGGCTGAAACTTTCACAGGGAAATTACAGGGGAGCCATCGAAGAATTCAACGAAGCTCTGGCCATTGTTGAAACGACAGGGGAAAAGAATCTCATTCTCGCCCGCATAGAGGAAACAGAACGCACGGAAAAAATAGAAGCAACGTGGAAAAAGACGGAAAATATATTCCCACTGATAGACGATCTCGTGAAACAGGGCAGATATGAGAATGCCAGGAAAGAATATGAAAAAATAAGGAAGCTTTCAGAAAATGACTATCTGAAGGAGCTCTCATTATTCAATATCGCTGAATTATACCGGCTTGAAAAGGATTACAGGAACGCACACAGCGCCTACCGTTCAATTTTTTCTATCCCGGGACTGACCCCTTACTACCGCATCTACGGATTATTCAGGCAGGCAGAGGTTTATTCGGAACAGAGAGATTACGGAAGAGCAAGGGGCTTATACGGGCAGGTATTGAAAACCAGGGAAGCCCTGGACAGCCATGTGTTCAAAGCGAAACTGTTTTCAGCCGACACTTACAGGGCGGAGCAGAAATACAAACAGGCAAGAGCCCTGTACGAAAAACTTCTGGCAGAGCAGGAATCCTCGATTTTTCCCCACGAAAGTTACCGCGCGGATATTGCCGAACGGCTGGAATCAATAGACGGACTGGCAGACGGCACAAAAGAAAAAAGCATGCAGGAGAAACTTGTTGAAAGGATAAACAGCCCGAGATACGCCATATATGTTTCTCCAAGCGGAAGCGACAATAACAGCGGGACAAAGGAGAGCCCTTTTGCCACGATAAAAAGGGCGCAGGAAGAAGTACGCAAAATCAAGGCAAAAGGCTTGCCTCCAGGCGGAATCGCTGTCTACATGAGGGGCGGCAAATACTTTCTGCCGGAAAGCATTTCTTTTGAAAAGGAAGATTCAGGAACTGAAGGTTCCCCCATGGTTTACAGGAGTTTTCCCGGGGAAGAAGTGCGACTCATAGGAGGCAAACAGCTGACAAATTTCAAACCTCTTGCCAACCCGGAAATACTCAAAAGGCTTCCCGAAGAAGCACGCGGTAAAATATGGGTGTCTGATTTGAAAGAGGCGGGCATCACGGATTACGGGAAGTTACTCAACAGGGGACATTCAGGAGGGCCTCTGCAACCGGCAGCTCTGGAGCTTTTCTGCAATGCCGAACCAATGAAACTGGCGCGATGGCCCAAGGAAGGATGGAAAAGAACATTGCTTATCAATCCCGAAGGAGACATGAAAATCCGCAACATGGCCGTTCATAAAGGACGGTTCAAATACAATTACGACAGGCCGGAAAGGTGGAAGGAAGAAAAGGATATATGGGCGGTCGGTTACTTCCTCTGGGAATGGGACAGGATACACGCCAGTGTTTCTTCCATCGACACGGAAAAGAAGGCGGTATCACTTGACCAGGACAGGAGGCACCACCCCACCTACCCTTCCTACAATATGCCCGTGAAAAACGATACCCCTTATTATTTCTATAATATACTGGGTGAACTCTCCACACCGGGAGAGTTTTACGTGGACAGGGAGGCGGGAAAACTTTATTTTTATCCGCCAGGCAGGATTGAGGGAAGTGAAATAATAGCATCCACTCTTGACAGCCCCATTATAAACCTGAACGAGTCGTCCAACACCATACTTTTTAATCTGACCATTGAAGTTACGCGAAGAAACGGGCTGGAAATAAACGGGGGCAGCAATAATCTTGTTGCAGGCAGCATAATAAGAAATACGGGAGACCTTGGAATTGTCGTGGAAGGAGGCTGGAATAATATCATAACGGGATGCGATATATACGAGACAGGAGAAGGCGGCATCCGGCTCAGGGGCGAAGGATGGGACAGGACGAAGGCAGATGCCATTCTTCTTCCCGGCGGACATATCATAGAGAATAACCACATATACAGGTATAACAGGTTCAGCTTCGGAGGCGGAGGAGGAATGGGTATTTCCCTTTCGGGAACCAGCAACAGGATTCGCAGCAACCTTCTTCATGACGGACCCTACATATGCATGATGTTTGACGGCAATGACAATATCATGGAATACAACGAGATATACGACGTCATGAACGAGGGCAGGGACGGCGGGGCAATATACACATACGGAGAACCCAGGTACCTACTGAACAGGGGCAATGTGCTGAGATATAACTTCCTGCACCACCTGACGGAACAGTCTTCTCCCATAAAAACCCACCAGGTCACGGGAATATACGTTGATGCGCTCAACGGAGGAGTAACAAAGCTGGGAAATATATTTTACATGTGTACGGAAAGGTCAATGTTCGCACACGGACCCGATAACCGAATAGAGAACAATTTCTTCGTGGATAATAACGCGGGAATAACCATGCACGACAGGTCATGGATTCTTGACGCCACCAAGATTGACACCTCGCTTCCCCCATGGGCGGAAAGGCTGAAACTCTCCCGGGGCAAACAACCCCCGTGGAGCAACAGGTACCCGCAGCTGGCAAAAATACTTGAAGATACTCTGCCGCTGGGCAGGATTGAGAACAATTGCATAGAAAGAAATATCAGCATTGGAACTCCTTTCCTGACAGGCGTGTTGCAGCCGGCAAAGAATACCATAAGGAATAACTGGGAAGCAAAAAATCCTTTATTCATGGACAAGAAAGGAATGGATTTCAGGCTGAGGCCGGGTTCCCCTGTGTTCGGAATAACGGGAGCCGACCCTGTGCCCTTTGAAAAAATCGGGGTGTACGAGAGCCCGCTGAGGGCAAGCTGGCCGGTAAAAAGGGCTCCGTCAGGAAAGTATATCAAAGACGAGAAGTAAATACAGCGCAGGCTAAAGTCTGCGGCTACCAGAAACGTTCTATCAGAATTTGTGTATCACGAGGCCCGTTGGAACTTTGGGATAGAAATAGGTGCTTTTCTGGGGCATTTTTTCGCCGTTAAGCGATATTTTCAGGAAAGATTCCTTGCTTACCGGATTGACAAAAACTATAACGCCTTCCTTTCTTCTGGCGTACTCGCTTAAAAGGTATTCATGAGAAGCGTTATACATAATTTCCTTCTCGCCGAGCCGGAAAATCCTGTTTATAATCACGTCTTTGAGTATGACATTATCAAGGGAAAGCCAATCACGTGAATGTTCCCGGTTTCCAGTTTTTTGAAAAGGCTGTTCCGCATCCTTGAGAGTAATAACAGAAAAGAGTCCTTTTTCATATATCCCGAAGGCATGTTTGCCTTTGTTTTCCTCCATTTTTTTAAACATCCCGTCCAGTCCGGAGGTCTTCTCCACATGGAAATATTTTTCAAAAGAATCCTTTTCTACCTCAAAAGAGACGTCATACGGGATATAGCGGTGGGTGGGAAGTATGATAAGCCCGCTTGATTCGAGGTTTGCCAGGAAAACAAGCACATGGCTGTTCCTTGCATCGGGATTATCCGTGTAGAACCTGTATGCTGCCTGGTACCTGTGATGTCCGTCGGCTATGAGCAGTTTTCCCGGAGAAAGGAGGTCGGTTACAAGCTCCTTATCCCGCAGACTGTCAATCCTGCCGAACTCGAGGCTGTCCCCTTTCATTTTTCCCCTGCATAAAACAGGGGATTTATCCATAATCCCTTCTATTTTTTTACCGAAGTCCTGGTAAAGCATGAAAACAGGTGAAAAGTTTGCGCGGCATTTCTCTATCAGTTTATACCTGTTGTTATGGTATTTCTCGAAAACATGCTCATGGGGGATTATATTTCCTTTGCTGAAATCTTCTATCTTCAACAGGGCGAAAATCCCTTTCCTTTCATACGTTTTTCCCATTAAAGAAAATTTGTGTCTCAGGAAATAGAAGGAATCCGCCGCATCTTTAACAAGGATATCCTCCTTTATCCAGTCCTGAAAAGACCTATCTGCGTCCGAAGGCAGTATTTTCTGGGAAATAAGTCTTATTATGTTCCATTCCGAAGAAGACAAAAGTTCTTTTTCCTCTTCATCGCTGATAATATCCCATGGAGGAGCTATTACTCCACTGATATCTCCTGTTTTTCCCGAATTGTAAAGGTAGCCCTTGAAAGGTTTTATTTTGACCATAATATCACCCTCTATCTATTCCGTTTTATCCCCGGTGGAAGGCTTGGGAGCCGCTTCAGAAGGCTTTTCAAGGGAAAGGTATATATTTATTTTGGATTTTTTCATCAAGCCTTCATACCAGGAATTGAAAGATTCCTCCCTCTTCTGGCGCATCAGGTTCTTCCTGATAAGTTCCCTGTCCGTGCTTGTTATCTGGTGTTTCTTTATATATTCGTCCACATCCGCATCGGCAACAATTATGTTTGCCTCGGATACAACCAGTTCTTTCAGTTTATCCAGCATAATTCTTTTCCTTATATCATCCTCAATCTTGCGCAGTTCCTCGGTCGGATATGCGGTTATAATCTCCTTGTATTTTTTCTGGTCAAAAGCACCTTTTTCGTCCTTGAAAACAGGGTCCGATTTAATCGCTTCGATTACCTCGTTGTTGGGAACCTTTATCCTTTTTTTCCTCGCCTGCTGGAGAAGAAGCCTTTCTCTTATCATGTTGTCAAGCACGATTTTTTCCATGTTGATGTTTTTAAGAAAACCTTCCGCTCCTTCTCCGAACATTTCCCTGTACCTCTGCTCCATGTCTCCCAGGCTCTTGTAATAATCCCTGAGAATTATCGGCTCCCTGTTGACCGTTGCAGCATAATTGGCGCCTTTGTTTCCACCTCCAAGCCCAACGCCCCATATAAGGAATCCCGGTATGATAAGAATTGCCACCGCC